>ERZ773038.66-NODE-66-length-70039-cov-8.549883_pt1 | contig 70039 bp, 56 predicted proteins | sample MGYA00511665_ERZ773038 | MGnify/ENA primary metagenome ERZ773038 (study PRJEB29015, sample SAMEA2737966) | human oral metagenome | biome: human oral; feature: human-associated habitat; material: dental | place: China | collected 2028 ... | reverse complement strand
ATCTCGGAACGCTTGGAAAGCTCGGAGTCTGGACGTTCTTGCCGACGTTCCTCGCATGGACCGTCGTCGGCTATCTGACGGCTTCGGGGCTCACGGGAGCCTTGGCTTCGACCGTATCGCGCCAGGAAGACCTCGGCGGGGTTCAGACGCCCATTATCTTCGGGCTGATGATACCCATGTATGCGGCTCTCTACTACATCCCGGCCCAACCGGATTCCACGGCCAGCGAGGTCATGTCGTTCATTCCCTTGGTCTCCCCGCCGACTATGATCATGCGGACGGCTCTCGGCGGCGTGCCCGTCTGGCAGCAGCTGGTCGCTTTCGCCGTCAACATCGCCTTTATTCCTCTCCTCGCCGCACTCGCGGGGAAGATCTATGAGAACTCGATCCTGCGCACGGGCGAACGGGTCAAGATCGTCAGGGCACTGCGAGGCTCGAGCTGAATCTGCGAGGCTCGAACTGAAATGGGCGAGGCTCGAACTGAAATGGGCGACCCAAGCCGATCAAGCTGAGGCGAACGAGCCGAGGCGGCTCGAACCGCCGAAGAATGCAGAAGGGGAGGGACCACGAAAAGGCGTGGGCCCTCCCCTTTCATTTGTGTGAGCCTATTTCGATTTGTCGAGCCTTCTAGCTTGTCTGAGCTTCGATGCCCGGCGAGTTTTCAGTGCTCGTCGTAGTGGTCGCCATGCTGGGCGTGGCGGTGCCCGTCATGGACGTAATCGACGTGGTCCCCGTGCTGAACGGCCTCATGGCCGCAACCTTCTCCATGGGCGTGCTCGGCCACGGTGTGGTGAGCGTGGGGGTCGGCAGTGCTCATAGTTTTCCTTTCTTCATGCGTTTTCCCGCGCGTGGGCGATCGCATCGCGCACCACGTGTTCAACGTGGCAGTCGGAGATGCGATAGATGACTTCCTTGCCGCGGCGATCCGCTTCAAGGAGCCCGGCGTCGCGCAGGATCCGCAAATGTTGCGATGTGAGCGGCTGGCTCATCTTCGCCGCCTCGGCAAGAGCCGAAACCGGCCTGTTTTCGTGGCTCACAAGTGAAAGAAGGAGCAAACGGGACTCGTTTCCCAAAACCCGAAACATGCGGGCGGTCTCCGCTAGGAGCTTGTCCTCATTCACGCTTCAATCATCACACACGTATAAACACTTTGCAAAGTGATTAATCGTTGAGCTTTTCGCTCAGTTCGAGCCAGCGGTCTTCGAGTTCGGCGACCTCAGCCTCGAGATCGCGCAGATCGTCGGCATGTTTGCGCAGGCCGACGTAGTCGCTCTGGTCGTGTTCGGCCATCCGTGCGTGCACCTGCGCCACCTTGTCCGCAAGTTTGGCGAGCCGCCGGTCGATTGAGTTGACTTCCTTCTCGGCCGCACGCCGTTCGGCGCCCGACAGCTCGGCCCCGCTCCGCTCGGCGGCCGATCCTCCTCCCGTTTTCGCCGATCCGATGCTTTTCCCTGGGGCCTTCGGCGCGCCGCCGCCGGCGGCTTTCTTCGGGGCGCCGCCTTCAGATCCCGCTTTCGCGGCGTCGCTCAACTCGAGATACTCGTCGACGCCGCCGGGAAGGTGCCGGAGCCGCCCGTCGAAGATGGCGTACTGCCGGTCCGTCACGCGCTCAACGAGGTAGCGGTCGTGGGAGACGACGATAAGCGTTCCAGGCCATGAATCGAGGACGTCTTCCATGGCCGCGAGCATGTCGGTGTCGACGTCGTTCGAAGGCTCGTCGAGGATGAGCACGTTCGGCTCCGACAAGAGAACGAGAAGCAGCTGAAGGCGCCGCCTCTGCCCGCCAGAAAGCTCGCACACACGCGAGGAAAGGCAATCGCGGGAAAAACCCAGGCGCTCGAGAAGCTGGGCAGGGGTCATCTCCTTCTCGCCCACCGTGTAAGAAGTCTTGTATCGCGCGAGCACCTGCCTCACCAGATCCCCGCCGATCTCCTCGAGGGCGGAGAATTGCTGGTCGAGGATGCCGATCCTCACGGTCTTTCCGCGTTTGACTCTGCCCGACGTCGGCGCGATCGAGCCCGCGACGAGGCCCAGAAGCGTCGACTTTCCCGCTCCGTTGGCGCCGAGGATTGCGGTGCGCTCGCCGGGAGCGATCCTCCACGTGATCTCGCGCAGCACGTCGCGGTCTCCGTAGCGAACGCCCGCGTCTTCGAGGTCGACGACGTCCTTGCCCAGCCTCGACACGGCCATGCGCGTGAGCTTGACGGAGTCGCGGACGGGAGGGACGTCGGCGATGAGCCGGTTCGCCGCCTCGATGCGGAAACGCGGCTTGCTCGTGCGAGCGGGCGCTCCGCGGCGCAGCCACGCCAACTCTTTGCGCATGAGATTCTGACGTTTGGATTCGGCCGCCGCCGCGATCCTGTCGCGCTCAACCCGCTGAAGGACATATGCGGCATACCCTCCCTCGAACGGCTCGACGACGCCGTCGTGCACCTCCCACATAGAGTTCGCGACTTCGTCGAGAAACCAACGGTCATGGGTGACGACGAGGAGTCCGCCGACGTTCTTGGGCCACCTGTTCTTCAGATGCCGCGCAAGCCAGGCAATCCCTTCGACGTCGAGGTGGTTGGTCGGCTCATCGAGCATGAGAACGTCCCACTCGCCGATCAAAAGGGCCGCGAGTCCGAGGCGGCGCCGTTGGCCGCCCGAGAGCGTGCCCACCCGCGCCTGCCAGTCGAGGTCTCCGACGAGGCCCGCTATGACGTCGCGGATTTTGGGGTCGGAGGCCCATTCGTGCTCGGCGGCCTCTCCCACGAGCGTATAGCCCACCGTCGCGTCTGCGTCGAGGGCGTCGTCTTGCTCAAGCACGCCGATGCGCAGGCCTCCGCGCCGGGTCACAAGGCCTTCGGTCGGGTCGAGCGTTCCCGCAAGGATTCGCAAAAGCGACGATTTTCCGCCGCCGTTTCGGCCGACGACGCCGATTCTGTCCCCTTCCCCGATTCCGAGGGCTGCCGAATCGAGGACGACGCTGTTGGGGTACTCCAGCCGGATCGCCTGCGCTCCGAGAAGATGAGCCATCACTTCGCCTCCGCAACGCAGGCGCCGGCGGCCGGTCCGTTCGCACGAACCGCCCGAAGTTTCGGAAACTCGATCGCGGCCCGCATCGCGAGGCGATCGGCATGCGCGGCGTCGGAGGCCAGGAGGGCGACCGTCGGCCCCGAGCCCGAAAGGATGGCCGTCGCCCCAAAGCGACTCGCTCGCTCGACGACGTCTTCAAGATCCGGGCGCAGCGAAAAGGCCGGGGCTTGAAGGTCATTGGCCATGAGCGCCGCCGTCGCCCGCAGGTCTCCGCGAGCCACGGCCTCACGCAGCTCCCGGGTCGACGCCGGGTTCTCGGCGACGTCGGCTTCGACGGCACGGCCGGATCCCGCGTACCCGGCTCCGACGCGGCCGGCCCCTTCAGTTCCTGCAACTTCCCCCGCGACGGGTCCAGCCCCTTCAGCCGCCGCAGCGATGCGGTCAAACTCGCGGAACACCGCGGGCGTCGAAAGCCCCACGGGATTCGTCAGGAGGACCCACGCGTGCCCGCGGCCGGGATGCACCGGGGTGAGAATTTCGCCGCGCCCCGTGCCGTGGGCGATTCCGCCCATGATGCAGAAGGGAACGTCCGAGCCGAGCTCGCTCCCTAGGCCCATCAGGTCGGCGCCCGACAGGCCGAGGCCCCACAGCGCGTTGAGGGCAACGAGGGCGCCCGCGGCGTCGGCGGACCCTCCCGCCATTCCTCCCGCCACGGGTATTGCTTTGCGGACCGTCATCTCGGCGCCTAGGTCCGGGGCGCCAAAACGTTCGCGCAAAGCCGTGGCCGCGCGGAGAGCCAAATTCGTCGAGTCTTCCGGAAGGGCGCCTGCGCCCTCCCCTTGCATGCGGAGGCTCAGGGAGTCGCTTCGACGGACGATCACTTCGTCGTGGACGTCAAGCGCCTCGAAGACGGTGTCGAGGGGATGGAAGCCGTCTGGCCGAGCCGATCCGACCCTGAGGGCCAGATTGACTTTGGAGGGCGTGACGACGCGAACTTCTTGCACGTGCCCAGTGTAGCGGGGCCGCCGCGCCCTGCGGCCTCACACCTTCACGGCGAGGTAAAGCGCAAGAGACGCGCAGCATGCGGCAATCGCGCCGAGGATCGTCACGACGGCCGTTTCATTCGTCTCGGCGACCGCCCGGCCCACCGTGGCCAGCGTCGTCAAAAGGGTGGCGGTGACAGCGGCGTGCACCGATCCCGGGACCGACAGCGCGTTTTTGATCACATCGAGGTCTTCGGCGTCGAACTCCGATTCCGCCGCGGACTCGGCGCCGCGCCCCTCGGGAAGGACCGGAACGGCCCTGGCCAGATGATTGACTTCCAAGCTCTTTCCGCTCACAAACTTGCCGAGCCACGCCAGCCACAAAGCAAAGAGAAGCAGTGAGACAAGCATCCCGATGAGCCCAAAAATGACATAGCTCACCGTAGTCAGAGCCCGAACGGCCAAGGCCGATTCAAGATCCTGCCGCCCGATGATCACGGCGAGTGAGGCGACGCCTCCGCCGACGGGTATGGCCCACCCGACCAAGATGAGGCCCAGCAGGAGGGCTCTCGGCCGAATCTTGCCGGCGAACATGAGAACGCACGCCCCCAGGGCGACGCCGACGGCGCCGAGTGCAACCCCCAATGAGAAGTTGGACATTCCGGCGGTTTGGGCATGCGCCCATCGATTGAGGGCGATGGCGGCGGTGAAGGCACCGGCCCCCGTGATGACGGTGAGCATCGGGTAGTGGACTCGGCGCAGACGCGCCTTCACAAGCTGCGGTTCGGCGGGCGGAACCAGCGTTTCCCGCCAACGGGCCACTTCCTCGCTGTCACGCTCCTCGATCGCCCTCACAGTCATAAGTCCCGTTTTCAACGGCCAAAGAGCCGTGGCGCATATGGGAATGGAAGCCAACATGAGAACAACCGTCAAACGGCTCCATTCAAGATCGGTGAACATCACAGTCAACGGAAGGACGACGAGCCACAGCATCGATGCCATAATCAGGGCAAGAGATGCGTCAATGCGCCTTTCAGCTCTAAGCCAGAACTCATGCATGGCGCGATCCACCGTCTGCTCCCTTCTCCGTGCGTCCCACTCAAGCTTAGTGTGAGTCCCTTTGATTTCCCATCCGGACAGCGAAAAACAGGTCACAGAAAACGGCGGACGACGGGGCGTTTGAGGCTGTGAGCCTGTGGCGAAACCCCGCGAAACCGGGAAACCGCGAAACTGTGAGAACCCAAGAACGCGCTTTCAGCGCGTCACAGGGGCCCGCTTGCGTCGAACGCGGGGCGCGCCCGCCGCAAATCAGGCAAACGTATTCGCGGCGCGCGCTATCGCCGCGAACTCGGACACGCTCAGCTGTTCGCCTCGGGCTTTCGGATCGATTCCCGCGACGACGAGCAAATCTTCTGCGCGCGCGGCGCTTCCGGCCCACGTCGCAAGGGCGGCGCGAAGAGTTTTGCGCCGCTGGGCAAAAGCCGCGTCGATGACGGCGAACACGTCTTCACGGGAGACGCCGGCGAGCGCAAGCCCGGCGACGTCGGCCTGAGGCTGAGGCAAAGCGCCGTACCGTCTGAAGCTCACGAGCGCCGAATCGACGTTGGGGATCGGCCAGAACACGTTTCTGCTGATCCTCGCCCCGCGCGCAGCCTCCCCGTACCAGGAGACTTTTGCCGAGGGGACGCCGTATGTGCGCGAGCCCGGCGGCGCCGCAAGGCGGTCCGCCACTTCCGCTTGGACCATGACGGTCGCCGACTGGATGCTGGGCAGCGCCTCGAGCAAGCTGAGAAATATCGGCACGGCGACGTTGTAGGGAAGATTGGCCACGAGCCGCGAAGGCTCGACGACCCCCCGCGTCGCCTTCGCAAACCGCCGCGGCTTCGCGGGGATCTGACCCGTCCGCACGGACTCACCCGCGAAATCCACGCTCTCCGGCTCGGGTTCAGCCGTCTCCGGCACCGGTTCGGCAAGCCTGTGCGGGCATCCTTCCTCGCTCTGGAGGCGTCTGGGAACGGGAAGATTCGAAGGGGCCTTTACATCCATGGCGTCGAGATTGGCAACGGCCAGCCGCTCGACCGCCTCGGGCATACGCGCCGCGACCGTCGATTCAAGCGCGCCGGCCAGAACCGGATCGATTTCAACGGCGCACACGACGGCCCCGGCCTCCAACAGGGCCAGAGTGAGCGACCCCAAGCCGGGACCGACTTCCAGAACGACGTCGCCGGGCCGCACTCCGGCGTCGCGCACTATCCGGCGGACCGTCCCGGCGTCGTGGACGAAGTTCTGCCCAAGCGTTTTCGTCGGCCGTATACCGAGCGTCGAGGCCAGCTCACGAATGTGGCTGGCCCCGAGCAAAGCGGATGTCGTTTTCGTCAAATGCGGACGGTTCCGATCGGCGTCAAAGGGTCCCGATCAGTACCAACCGGTGCTCTGGGAGTGGCCCCAGGCGCCGCAGGGAGTGCCGTAGCGGCCCTTGATGTAGCCGAGTCCCCACTTAATCTGGGTGGCGGGATTCGTCTGCCAGTCGGCGCCGGCGGAGGCCATCTTCGACCCCGGCAGGGCCTGCGGGATTCCGTAGGCGCCCGAGTAGGAGTTGAGAGCGTGCGAGTTCCAGTTCGATTCCTTGGTCCAAAGCTTGACCAAGCAAGAGAACTGATCGCCGCCCCAGCCGTAGGATCCCATCATCGACGCCGCAATCTGCTGGGATGAGCCAGCCGGAGCGGGCGTTGCGCCGCCAGACGGGACCTCTGCCGTCCCTCCGTCGCCGGTCGTGACGGTCTTGGTGGGCGGAGCCTCCTTTGTGCCGACGCTGACGACCTCGTCGACACGAGCAACCTTGACGCTCGAGACGACGAGCGTGCGCCCGGTCTCTTTGCCATTCTCATACGTTACTTCATAGGTGTTGGCGGTGACGCCATCGACGCCTTTGGTCTTGACCTCCGTCGCCCCCTTGGCGAGGCTGGAGTCATCGACCTTGCTGCTCTTGTGCGCGTCGGCGACGTCCTCGGTCACCGTCTTCTTCTCAACGCGAGTGATGGTCACGGTCGAGCCGTCGGACACCGGGGCGGACATCTCCTGCGAGACTTTGTCGTCGCCGTCGACGGTTATGCCGGCGTCGGCCAAAGCGCCCAAAAGCGTGGGCTTTGTGGTTGTGACGGTTCGCTTTTGGCCATCGACGGAAACGGTGAAGGTCGCCTTCGCCGCCTTTTCCTGAACCGGAGCAAGCTGGGCGACGCCGGCCGTGGCGTCCAAACGGTGGGCATCGTTCTCATTGGCGACCGAGAGCGTGCCCGCAGCAATGCCCCCGATGCCGGAGGCGGCGGCGACAACCGCCACAACGGCTGCGCGTGAGCGGGAAAAAAGGGAGAAACGGCTCTTCTTCGTCGACGTCGCGCCGACCGAAGCCAGCTCCTCGTCCACGAGTGCGTCAACCGGCGCCGCCTCGACTGGAGCCTCGGGAACCGGCGCCTCGGCGGCAGCTGCGGCGTGAGCCTCCTCTTCATTCTCCGTGAACGGCCGCACGAGGTATCCAAGCGGCGAATCCGGATGGAGAAGGCTCTGGCTCAGCCCCTGCTGAGCACGCGCGGCCAAGCGCGCGGCGCGCCTCGAACCGGGCGCGGGGGCTTTCGACAGATCTATGTTGAACTCGAATGCTTCGCCTTGGGCAACGCTGTGACGACCCACTACGATCTCTCCTTGTTCTATCGGCGGACCCGCAAAACGGGAACCGGTTGATAACGATTCTGATACGAGTGTAACCAAATCGTTATCTTTTTGGCCACCCACGTATCGCATCTCACACCTTCAGGGTTTGACTTTTCAGCGCGAAACAAGGGAAAAGTTCCCGAGCCCACCCAGATATCGTTTTGTAATAGTAACGAGCTCACCCGAACAGCGCGCATCCGCATCGCCGATCGCGCGAACACGAAACTCCCCGCGAACATGCCAGCAAAGTCGGCCATGCACACAAAGGCGTGAGCGAACAACCCTACCCGATGCTCAGCGACCGCGTCCAGACACTCAACCGATGCCGTCATGCAGCTGACAACTCTAGAAGGACCCGAAACGGCACCGCTGGCACTCAAAACGGTTCTACTTGCCCCCGGAACGGAGCCAATTGCATTCGAAACGGCACCAGGAGTTTCTAGATGGAACCACCCACTTTTCCGAGCACATCACACATTCCTGCCAATAGCGAACGAGACCAGTCGATTGCTGTGCACTTCTCCAAGCACATCCGACGTTCCCGGCAGACACACGAAGTCCCCTGCAAGCGTGCAGACTTTGCGAGCGACCACATGATGGACGAGCAGCCCTGGCCTACTGGGATGTCGAACTACGCTGACATCATGACAAGCAACTTCCCTTCGTCGCCCAATGCGACTCCGACAGGCCCGTTCGCGCCCTCAAACCAGCCAATCCCGGATCCCTCCGCGCCCTTCGGCATAGACGCCCTCGACCTCTATGCGGCATCGGGGCGGAAGAATACCCTCAACATCGTGACCGCAGCCCTTTCGGGGGTGGGAGCGACAATCCTCGTCGCCGGCTGTTTCGTCCCCTACCACAGGTTCAACTGGCGAGATTCCTCCTCCAGCTCGGACTCTAATTCGGATAAGAATACCCTTGCCGCCTTTGGCGGCGGATACTTTTTCCTTTACATCTTCTTCGCAATCGTCGTTTTTGCGCTCCTCGCCCTCGTCCTGCGTCGTCACAAAACCGGCGCCTCCCAGTGGGCGCCTTGCACGGCTTGCCTAATGACGAGCGGCGCCGTCCTCGCCATATCAATCGGCGAGAAGCGAACCATTTTCAGACAACAGGTTAGAGAATATTCGTACAGTCCGAGGCTCGGTTTCTGGCTGATTCTTTCAGCAGGCCTTCTTCTACTCGCATGCGGGATTCTTGGAATCGTTCTAGCGACGAAGGCCACTCCGAAGGTGATTGGGGTCGCCTATCTGCGGCAGTCTTCGGACAAGTCGCCATCAGACTTCGCGGGAGACCCTAGGGCCGCGGGAAACGTCTTTGCCGCCGAGGGGGCGCGCCCTCAGCCGAGCTACGGGCAAAATCCCCAGAGCCCCGGCAACGAGCGCACCGGGCCGCACATCGGCTCGTCTCCCGCAGGCCACAGTTCAGGGAGGCCCTCCAGTTCTTTCAGGCCTCCATACGGCAGAGTGGACTGATCGACGTCGTCCGCCGAGAGCTTTTCAGAATGCGGACATGTGGCGAGTTCCATGCCGCCGACGGCTTCCAGCGAATACCATTCTCTTATGAGCACTCAGTATCCTCCGCAGAATGCCACGGTCACCGGACAGATCGGCAAGGATTCGACCGATCGACAGGCGTACTCGTCGCCCTTTGCGGACCACGATTCGCCTGCAGCCCCCAAGCCCAAGGCAAGTTCGGGAAAGACGAGCATCGCGGCGCTCGTCGGAGGAATCGGCGCCCTTCTCGCCGTCATAGGCCTCTTCCTCCCCTACTTCAAGGCCGACGGCGGAGACCTCTCGTGGCTGAACTCGGGCGATTACAAGGGCTCAATGGGGCCTTTCTCCCTGACTCTCGCGGTCGGCATCATCGCCGTCGTCGCCGTAATCATCCCGTCGCTCATGAAGAAATCGCCCAAGGCAGGCGGGCTTGCAGCCGGGCTGGCGCAGACTCTCGCGGGCCTCGTCACTGTCAGCAACTGGGCTGTCAACTTCCAGCCCGCGAAGTTCAGCGACGACGCCTCTCGGGGAATCGGCTTCTGGCTCATCGGAATCGGCGGAATCATTTTGACCCTGGGAGGGCTTCTCACGCTGATCAGCGGCCTGAGGGCGGGAGCCGGCTCCGACGTCCACATCGGGGGCTCTTATCTCTCCGCTCCCTACACGAACCAAGAATCGACGCTTGCGCCGCCTGCGGGCGCCACGGGACAGCCGCTTCCTGGCGACCAGAACAGGACCGGTCAATTCCCGCCCGTTCAGCCTTACGGCCAGCCGTATTCGACTCAGGCGCCCTTCGAGCAGCAACCGCCTTTCGCCCAGTCGGCGGGTTCGAGTTACACGGGAGCCCGTCCCATGTCGGCGCAGTCGGCTCCAGAAACCCGTTGGCCGGCTTCCGCGCCGTCGGCCCCTTCGGCCTCCCCGCAGTTCACGCAGGGAGGCTACGGCTCCCCTGCGGCGCAGCCGTATGGAGGGAGCCAGCAGCCTGCGCAGCCTTACGGGCAGCAGCCATACGGTGCGAACCAGCCGGCTCAGCCGTACGGACAGGCGCAGCCCGCGCAAACGCACGGGCAACAGGGGGACTTCCAAAGCCCCGGCGCGCCGCAGCAACAGCCGAACGACCCGCAGCAGCCGTTCAACGCTCAGCATGCTCCTGGCAATCAGCAGGTCCCGGGCAGCCAACAGACGCCCTTCGGTCAGCCAGAGGCTTCTCGCCCCGAGCCGCAGCCTTCTTCCGCCCAACCGCAGTTCAATCAGCCGCAGTTCGGACAGGCGCCGAACAACATGGCCGTGCAAAGCCAGCCCGCGCAAGGGCAGGAGGGCGGGCCGACGCCGAACGGACAGGTTTCTCAAGCGCCTCAAAGCGAGTCGGCTCCTCAGGAAACCTCGCCCCAAAGCAAGCAGGCTCCGCAAGCTGAGGCGACGCCCGAAACCGACGGCGCTCCCCAGACTGACGGCGCACTCCAGACTGACGGTGCACTCCAGACTGACAGTGCGCCCCAGACCAGCAGCGCCCCTCAAGCGGGCGGGATGCCGGCCGAGGGAACGCAAGCGCCCGCCCAGGCCCAGGATCAGCCCCTCCAACAGGGGGCTTCGGCGTCGAGCCCTTCTGCGTCCGAAGAAGCTGCGCCGTCGCCTCAGAACGACGGCGAGGCCTGGCGCCCCAAGCCCGACCAGTGACGTTTTCCACGGCGGCCTTCGGATTGAAGGCCGCCGGCAGTCGTTTCAGCGCCGCCGCTTTCTTTTAAGGCGTTCGATTCTAAGACAACCGATGCCTTCTGCTCTCGCTCGGAGATCGGCAAAGCCCGTTCCCCGAGCGAGAGTTCTTTTCCTTCCAAGTTCATTCCAAGGGCGGGCTAAGGGGTCTCGCGAAAGCGGTCCCCTGCTGTCACGGCTTTCGTAGCGATGCCCGGCGCCTCAAGCACCAACTATTTTTGCCTGAAAGTTTGCGTCAACATCCCGCCGAAAAGACACAGCTCCCCTTTTTGACCGTTTCACCTAGCCGCCTTGATTCGCTAGTATCCGGTGTTATGAGCATCTACAACACACCCATGCCAAACTATCCCAACGAGGGTTCGTCGGGCCGGCGTCTCATGCCCGGCCTGGCAACGACGGCGGCCGGCGGCGCGCTTGGCGTCATTTCTCTGTTCCTTCCCTTTGTTAAAATCAGCGGAGGCTACAGTTATGAATCGTCCTCTATCAGCCTCATCAAGGCGATATCGGAGATGGACAACCCTCCGAGCGGCGCGATCTTGAGCCTAATTGCCGTCGTCGCAGCCTTGGGGCTGAGCATCGCCGCTCTTGTGAGCGGTGGAAAGGTTGGGCTCGCCAAAGCGGCAGGAATCACCTGCATTGTCCTCGGGGGCCTGTCGTTGATTGGCCGCGGAGTAGATTACAACGACGTCAAAGAATACGGAGCCACGGACATTCTCGGAATCGGCTTCCATCTGTTGACGCTGGCCTCGCTGATCATCTTGATAGGCGGCATCGTCACCGTGGTCTTGACTCGAAAGGTCAAAGCTCAAAACAATTTCGGGCCGAGCCCCATGATGGGCAATGAACAGTTCGGCCCCTACGGGCAGCAGCCTGGCGTTCCTCAAGGCGGCTATCAAGATCCAGGCTTCCAGCAGCAGGGTTACCCGCAACAAGGCGGCTACCCGCAACAAGGCGGCTATCAAGATCCGGGCTTCCAGCAGCAGGGGTACCCGCAGCAGGGCGGCTACCCCCAGCAGTGGGGCGGCCAGCAACAACCCTGGTGACCGTAAACCGACTGAGCCCTCCGACGGGGGCGGGCGAGTCCTTGGGAATCGGATTGCGAGCCTCTGGGACCATTATTGAAAGAGCACTCACATTTGCCCTGCCCCCTCAGGTCTCAACTAGGATGCTGCTATGAGTACAACACACAACACATCCAATGCGGCTTTCGGGGGCGGTAAGGCACCGCTTTCCCGGGCCACGCCGGGGCTTGCCTTCTCTCTCGTCTCCGCCTTGGCGGGCGTCATTTCGCTATTCCTCCCGATGTACAACTTTGACGAGAAGTACAACATGCCGGACGAAATAAGCGATATGACATTGCTCAAAGCCCTCGGACACAGCGAGTTCAGAACGGTGGGCTTGTTCATCAGCATCGCCGCCATTTTCGTGGTCTTGGGGTTCAGCCTCGCCCCCTTCCTCACGGGAGGAAAGCTCACATCGATACAAACAGCCGGGCGCACAGGCGTGACGGCGGGAGGCGCATTCGTTGCCGGACGCATCATCGATTTCATAAAGATGAAACAAGACGACTTTCCCTTTGACCAATTGGGAATGGGCTTCATTCTCTTCACCGTGGCGGGAGTTCTTATGCTCATAGCCGGTTTCGTCGTTCAGAAAACGGCCAATCGGATCGAAGCTGAAAGCAAAGCCTCCCATTTCGACGTCGCCGCAGCCCAGGGTCAGGGACCTGCGGGCCAAGGCCAGCAAGGATTTCCCCAAGCCGGCCAACAGCTCAACGAGAACGGTCAACAGCTGAAGCAGGAAGGCCAGCAGCCTTAGCCTCAGCAGTGACGACGGATTGCTGCAAGTGACGCTTAGAAGACACTGAGTTTGCGGGGCACAAGATCAAAAGGACGAATAGATCAGCTCTGACGACTGCGAATCAGCTTAAAACGAGCGAGAACAAGACAGCGCAATCTGAACCTTAGAGCGCACTGATCCGCGCAAAACAACTTACAACCGACATCGACTTGAGTGCCGCACGCAACGGAGAAGAATTCGCGCGTGCGGCACTCCTTTGCCCGAAGTAGAGCCCTCCCCAGGTTTCGTTGCGGCAACAACGGTTTCGAGTCGCTAACGTCGAACCTATGCACGACTATCCCAGCTCACCTCCGCCCAACCTTCGCCGCACGGGCGGCCATGGCGCGTCGCCGGCGGCCTACAGGGTCGCCTCGACGTCGGCGCGCGAATACACAAAGGCGCCAATCCTCATCGCGGAGACCGACGTGTTTCTCGAGCCGCCCGCCTCCCGGAGCCGAAAGGCGCAGCTGTTTTTCGCGGCGACGTCGTCGCTTTCGTGCATAACCGTAGTTGCCGGGATGTTTCTCGATTACATCACTGACGCCAAACCTCTCACCTTTCTCGACGTCGTCGCCGAGCTCTGGGTGCAGAGCCTCGTTCTCGTCGCGGTGCTCGTCGCCGCCGTCGCCGTCGCCGCTTCGCTCTGCCGCCCGGGAGGCTACAGCGAGCGCAGCGCCGCCACGGCAATAGCCGGAGCCGGCGCGGTCATCGCGTGCGGACGGATCGTCGACCTCGCCTCCTTCGGCATAGTGGCGGCGCTCGGGCAAAACGCCTCTGTGGGCCCCGGCTTGTGGACAATGCTCGGCGGCGCACTCGTCCTATTCGGCGTCGGCGCACTGGCGAGGAGCAACGCGACATACGGATGGGCGGACGACTCCTCGGATCCCCTCTGGCGAACCGTGTGGGCGCAGGGCAAGGCGATGGCCTCCGGGCGGTCTAAAGCGTAGAAGGGCAAGGCGGCCGCCGGGCGTTCTAGACTCCGTACACCCGCCGCGCGTTGCGATCCAGGGCCTCACACCAAGAAGCCTCGTCGACGCCCCGCAGGTCGGCCATGAAACGAGCCGTATAGGCGGAGGCGTAGGGCGCATTCGGGTGGCCTCTCCAAGGCACAGGGGCAAGGTAGGGCGCGTCGGTTTCAACCAAGATGAGTTCCTCCGGCAGCGTCATGAACGCCTCGCGCAAATCCTCGTTCGCCGGATAGCTGATCGGGCCGGCGAAACTTGCGTGCCAGCCATTCTCCGCGCACGCCTCGGCCATCTCCCTGTCCCCGGAGAAACAATGGAAAACCGTTCGTTCAGGGGCGCCGCATTCGCGAAGGATCCGCATGCACTCGGCGTGGGCCTCGCGATCGTGGATCTGCATCGGCAGATCGAGGTCCTTCGCAAGCTCGATGTGCATGCGAAAGGCCTCTTCCTGCGCCTGCCTCCCAGCGGCGGCCGTCCGATAAAAATCCAAGCCGGTCTCGCCGATGGCGACGACGTCGGGGCTGACGGCCAACGCCGCAACCTCGGCCACGGCGTCCTCCAGCGAAAGGTCGCGGTGCCAAGCATCGAGGCCGTGGGCCATGCCGTCCGGCGATTCTTCAGTTATTCCGCGATGAAGGGGCGCTTCATTGGGGTGGATGCCGATTGCCGCGGACAGGCTCGGCCAACGCTCAGCGAGTGCGACGGTCGGCTGAAGGGTCGGGACGTCGCAGCCGCAGGTGATGGCGCATCGAACGCCCGCCGCCTCCATCCTGGCGACATGCCAGGGAATGCTCCCTTGACGGTCCTCGTCGGCGCCTTCCTCGACCCCCGACGCGACGTCGAAGGACAGCGCCGCATAGTCCCTGTCTCCGCGAACCGGCAGGTGGGTGTGATTGTCGACGATGGTCGAGGCCAAGCGCTCGGGCACATCCGGGTAGGTTCTCCGCTTCTTGCGATTGCCGCCCATGAGAGTTCCTCTACGCCTCGATCCCCAAGCGCTCAAGCTCCTCCGCGACCACGGCTTCGTCGAGCTTTGCGAACACCGGCGTCGGTTTCGCCACGGGCGTCCCGGGGACGACCTCGCTGGGCGCCCAGGGGCGGACGGGCGAGTAGTCGCCGGTGATAATCGGGTAGGGATCGCCTCCGTCGAGGTCCTCGGCCTCTTCGAGACGGGGCATGGGGGCTAGGTCGCCGTCGCCTCCGAAAACGCGGTCGATCGCATTCGAGGAATGCGGCAAGAACACCGACATCATCGTATTGAGGTCCCGCACCGCTTGCGCCAGCGTGTGGAGCACGGCAGCCAGGCGCTCACGCTGTTCGGGCGCCTTGAGTTTGAACGGCTCCGTCTTCGCGACATAGGCGTTGGCCTCGCCGACGAGCCGCATGATTTCGGTCAAAGCTGCGCGCTGGCTGTGGTTGGCGATGCTTTCGCCGACGGTGGCAAAGCCGTTGCGCACCGCGTCGAGCAGCTCGGCGTCGACCTCCTCCAGCCTCCCGGGCGCCGGAATCTCGCCGAAGTTCTTGGCGATCATCGCGGCCGCGCGGTTGACGAGGTTGCCCCAGCCGGCCACGAGCTCCGAATTGTTGCGCCGCACGAACTCGGCCCACGTGAAGTCGGCGTCCGCGGTCTCGGGCCCGGCTATGGAAATGAAGTAACGCAGGGCGTCGGGCTGGTATCGGGAGAGCACGTCGCGCACGTAGATGACCACATTCTTCGACGAGGAGAACTTCTTCCCCTCCATCGTGAGGAACTCGGAGGCGACCACCTGGGTCGGCAGATTGAGGCGTCCGAGCTTTCCGGGTTTGCCGCCGCGCGAGCCCTCGCCGTTGTATGCGAGCAGCTCGGCCGGCCAGATCTGGGAATGGAAAACGATATTGTCTTTGCCCATGAAGTAGTACGAAAGCGCCTCGGGGTCGTTCCACCACTTGCGCCAGTCCTCGGCGGTTCCCTCCCCTGCCGCGGCGCGGCGGCGCGCCCATTCGACGGAAGCGGAAAGATAGCCGATGACGGCGTCGAACCAGACGTACAGCCGCTTGTTCGGCTGGTCTTCCCATCCCGGAACCGGTATGCCCCACGAAATGTCACGGGTCATCGCCCGCGGGCGCACGTCTTCCAGGAGGTGCTTGGAGAAGACGATGACGTTCGGGCGCCATTCGCCGGTGGCTTCGACGTCGTCGAGCCACTCCCCCAGCTTCTCCGCCAACGCGGGAACGTCGAGGAAATAGTGGTCGGTGACTTCAAACCTCGGAGCCTGCCCGGAAACCTTGGAAACGGCGTCGATGAGGTCCTGGGGGTCGAGCTGGTTCCCGCAGACGTCGCACTGGTCGCCGCGAGCGCCTTCGCTGCCGCATATGGGGCATGTGCCCTCAATGTAGCGGTCGGGAAGGGTGTTTCCGGTCACCGGGTCGATGGCCACATTCTGCTGCTGGACGATCATGTACCCGTTGTCGCGGCAAACCTCGAACATGCTTTGAACCACGCGTTCATGGTTGACGGAGGTGGTCCTGGTGAAGAGGTCGTAGGACAGGCCGAGGGCCACAAGGTCCTCGACGATGATCCTGTTGTTCTCATCGGCGAGCTGCTTCGGAGTCTTGCCCTCGGCCTCGGCCGCGACGAGGATCGGAGTGCCGTGCTCGTCCGTTCCGGAGACCATGAGCACATCCTCGCCGCGCATTCGCATGTACCTCGAAAAGACGTCCGAGGGGACTCCAAAACCCGCGACGTGGCCGATGTGGCGGGGGCCGTTGGCGTAAGGCCATGCAACTGCAGAGAGAATATGCGACATAGACATAAGATTACGTCGCCGCGGGGCTCGGTTCATCTTTCCGCGCACAGGGACGCGATTGCGCGACGTCGGACTCAATCCGGCATGTCGGATCCGATTCGTTCGGCGTCGGGCGCGCTCGGCCTGGAGGAAGGGGCGCGCTCGGCTCCGACGCCCGCCCCGAAAAACGTGCCCATCCGCCGGGCGGGCGCAGACCGAGGCGGGGCCGCTAGAATTCTCGGTATCGGAAAAGCGCTTCGTCTTTAGGCGCGACGGGGATTTGGAGGAAGAACATGGCCAAGACACGGGCACTCATCATCGTCGACGTCCAGCCGACGTTCTGCGAAGGCGGGGCGCTGGCCGTCGAGGGAGGAAACGCGGCGGCCGAGAGGATCGCAGACTTCGTCACGGAGAACGCCGACGAGTACGCGATGATCGTCACCACCCAGGACTGGCACGTCAACCCGGGTTCGCACTTTTCGGAGGAGCCGGATTTCATCGACACATGGCCCCCGCATGCACTCGCGGGAACGGCCGAGGCCGAGCTTCACGAGGCCGTCGCCTCTCTGCCGATCGACGCCTCCGTGAAGAAAGGCGAGTATGAGGCCGCCTATTCGGGCTTTGAGGGCTGCGACGCCGACGGCCGCTTCCTCGAGGAGATCCTTCGCGCCGGCGAGGTTGAGGAGGTCGACGTGGTCGGAATAGCCGAGTCTCACTGCGTGAAGGAAACCGCCCTCGACGCGTTGAAAGCCGGATGGCCCACGCGCGTCCTGTCCGATTTGACCGTGCCCGTCAGCGAGGAGCTCGGCGTCGCCGCACGCACGGAGATGGACGAAGCCGGGGTCGAACAGGTGGCTTCTATGGGCGCCTTCGGTTTCTACGAGGAGGACGAAGACGCCCCGATTCCGGGCGACGAAGCGTCCCTCGCAGGCGCGATCGGCGGGGGCGGATACGGGAGTCTCTACGGTTCCGACGCCGACGGAGCGTACGCGGACGACGTCGATGCGTTCGGCGAAGAAGGAATTCTCCGCGGCGGCGGTCCGCATCCCGACGGCGGCGATCAGTACGGCGACCTCGACGAAGACGACGAGGAACCCGATCTCGCGGCCCGGCTCACGGCCGGGCTGGGCGCCGGGCTGAGCCTTTCAAGCGAGGCAGACGACGTAGACCTCGACGACTTCGACATCGACATCGACGAGGAGATTGACTTCTCCGACGACGCCGACGAGGCCGACTTCGACTTTTCCGACATCGACGACGCCCCCCTCTGACAACGACAAACCGATGGAAACGCACGCACCGCACCCGGAGTCCGCCGGGCTCCGCGCCGAGCCCGGCCCGCTTTGTCCGGAGGCAGTTGAGCTGGCCCGCAGCCTTCGCCTCGTCGTATGCGACATGGACGGAACCCTCCTTGACGAGGACAGCCGCATTCCCGACGACTTCTGGCCGCTTCTAGAGGCCATGCGCGAGCGCGGCATCGCTTTCGCCCCCGCCAGCGCGCGCCAATACGCCACCCTCGCCGCGATGTTCTCGCAAGAACTCGCGGGAATGCCGATCATCGCGGAAAACGGAAGCTTCGTTGTGCAAGACGGGCGAGAAGTGCGCTCGTCAACGCTGGCCAAATCGGCGGTTGCCGACATCGTGGATCGCTCCCGCAGCCTCGGCAGGAGGGAGCTCGGCGTCGTCGTATGCGGCAAACGCTCAGCCTACGCCGAATCCACAGAGCCGCGCTTCCTGGAGGAGGTCGAGAAGTATTACGTCGTCAACCAGGTCGTCGACGATCTGACCGCAGTCGACGACGACGTCCTTAAAGTCGAGCTCTTCGACGAGCGGGACGCAAAGAAGTTCGCGCTGCCGCTGGTCCAGGATTTCGCCGACTCGCACGACGTCGTCGTCTCCGGGGAAAACTGGGCCGACGTCATGGCCAAAGGGACAAACAAAGGCGCCGCCCTGCGCGCACTGCAACGGTCTCTCGGGATATCTCCCGCCCAAACAGCGGTTTTCGGCGATTATCTCAACGATTACGAGATGATGGCAGAGGCGGAGCTTTCCTTTGCCGTGGCAAACGGCCATCCGGATCTCTTGGCTGCAGCGCGCTTCACGGCGCCGTCGAACGCGGAGCGCGGGGTGCCGACCACGCTCAGGGCGCTTCTCAGTTCCGACGCCGCCTGACGGCAACAAGAACGGTCTGCGCAAGCCTGCTGGAGAGAAGCTCGAATTTCGCAAGGGCTCGGCCGTCTATTTATCCGCAAGCTCTCGCGGAAAAGACTAGAGAATGTGACCTTTAACGTAACGTTTTTCGCGCATAAAACGACATCCGAATGCACTGCATGCACAAAACGGCATTAGGTCAAAGAAATCGCCAGGTTAGGGCAGCCTCGCAAAACTCAGAACAGCAAAGGTGAGGTGGCCCTTCCCTTCCTATTCGCCGCCGCCGAACGGGCATAGGTTGAAGGTGTTCAAGCTTCATACGGCGATCGAGCCGCTTCGCCGTCTTCTACCCGAAAGAGGTTCATCATGGCCCAGACACCGATTTCCACGTGTGCGGCAACCGCATGCTCCTTCAACAACGGCGGCTGCACAGTCGCAATGACGATGGGTGAGCGCGGCTGCGCGACCTTTGCCAAGCTCGACGCCCGCCGTTCGGTTGCCGCGAACGGGCTCGTCGGCGCATGCCAGCGCCTCGAGTGCGTCCACAATTCCGACCTCGTGTGCACGGCGGCGTCCATCGACGTCACCGCCGACGCCGACTGCGCGGCCTTCGAGGCCCGGTAGCCGCCGACAGGGCGACGCGCCCGTCGGCACACGCTTCCGCCAAAGCGAACGATGCGGGGACCCCGCGCACTCGGGGTCCCCGCATTTTCTTTGGCTTCTGACGCTGGATCCGCTAAGCGTCAGGAGCCAAGCTCTATAAGGCGCCCGATCTCACGGGCGAGTTCGCCGCCTTCGACGACCGGGGCCGCGAAGGGGACGAAGGCGGTCACGGCCTCGTCGCGGCTGACGCGCATGAGCGTCAAGCCCGTCCTGTCGATGTCGACGCAGAGAACCGCGGTCTGCACGTGCTCGCAGCTGATCCGCACGGGTTGGCGCGCAAGCAGCGCCCCCGGCACGATGCCAAGCATGACCGCGCCGAACAACTCATTGACGGAGTCGCACCCGAAAGAGGAAAGAACGTCCAAACCGAGGAGCTCACCGAAACTGTCGGCGAACAGATTGCCCCCGCCCGCGGCTTCCGCCTCGGCCTCGCAGCCTTGGCGGCACACCTCTTCCCAGGAGACCGGCGTCACTCCGGCCGCGTCGTGGAGCAGCACCCGCTCCATTGACACGACGGCGAGGCAGCCCCCCGGGGCCGAAGCGATCGCGGCGACGCGGTCGGGAAGCACTCCCGCTGCAACGGCCTCGGTCGTCTCCTCGAGGGGGAGCCATCGCGCGGTTCCCAGGAAATGCACCGCAGACGCCACGATTTCAACCGTCGGATCGGGCGATTCTTTTTCTATCGACACGCGAACGTCCATCGCGTCGACGTCGCGGCTTGCGAGGACCTCGATGAGCATGGGATCGGCGGCGGCGACGACCAGGCTCCCGTCCGCCGCAATGCCGTGCGCGACGGCCGTCAGATTGATCGCCGGCTCTTCGCGGTAAGCCACCAGCATCGCCTGGCCGGCGCCGTTCAGAAGCCGATGGGCGCACGAGCGTTTGCGGGCATCCCAGACCTCTTGATCGACCGACGTGCGGCCCGGGAAGAGCGACAGATTCGGGTTCAAGGTACCTCCACGAAAAGAAGCGACAAAGTAAGGATAACCTGACTGCCTTGCTTTGTGAAGCCATTTCGCAAAGACAATGGTGCGTAATTGCAAGGGAGGCCGTGGCAATTGTTCGGAAAGCGCCTGAGACGGCCGTCTGCAATCGAGGTGAACCGCGCATTCGCGCCGAAAAGTCGAAAGACGCAAGCCGGGCCGGAGAGCCCCGGCGAAATCCGAGAGGGCCAAGGGGCATCGGAGCCCTTGGCCGGATCAGACGGCGCGCGCCGCAGCCGCGGCGTCGTACAGGTCTTTCTTTCGCAGCCCGACGCGGCGGGCGACGTGGGCGGCGGCGTCCTTGAGCCGGAGACCGGCGTCCGCGAGGGCGAGAACCTCGGCGACCGACGCTTCGACATCCGCCTCCTTCCGAGGCGCACCGGCGACGACGACGGCGATCTCGCCGAGAACCTCTCCGGAAAAACGCTCGGCGAGCTCCCCCAGCGAACCTCGCGCGACCTCCTGATGGACCTTCGTCAGCTCCCTGCACACGCACGCGGGCCTGTCCGAGCCGAATCCTTCGCGCATCGCGCGCAGAGCGGCGCCCAGACGCCGCGGGGACTCGAAGAAGACCATCGTGCGCGCCTCAGACTCGAGCCCCCGGATCGCCGCGGCCAGCTCGCCGGCTTTGCGAGGCAGAAAGCCCTCGAAGCAGAACCGGTCCGTGGCCAGCCCCGAAACGGCCAAAGCCGCCAGCACGGCGGAGGGCCCCGGAACCACTTCGACGTCGGCGCCCGAACGCGCGGCGAGCGCCACGAGCCTGTATCCGGGGTCGGAAACCGAAGGCATGCCGGCGTCGCTCACGACCACGACTCGCTTCCCCTCGCGCGCAAGGTCAAGGAGAACGGGAGCCCGACCGGCCTCGTTGTGCTCGTGGAACGAGAGGACCCGTCCACGGATCGCGACGCCGAGCCGACTGGCGAGATTGAGGAGGCGCCGAGTGTCCTCGGCGGCGACGACGTCGGCCCTCTCAAGCTCGCTGCGCAGGCGAGCCGACGCGTCCTCGTCGTTGCCGATCGGCGTCGCAGCCAAAACTATCGTTGGTCTCATGGGCATAACTATTTCACTGATCCCGTGGGCACAACTATTCCAAACGCATCCGACACAGGCTGAGTCGCCCCGGGTAGACTCACCTCGTGAGCGAAAAGGACACGACCCCGAGCACCCAGCAGGGCGAAAACGGCCCCGGGCAAACCCACCCCGCACAGGGGCCCGCCGGAGCCGCCGAGAAGAAATGGCGCCCTGGGCCCGCCCCCCGGAGAAATCCCGGCACGCCTCTGGAGGCAAAGGACGCCGAAGCCTGCGAAAACAGTCTTCGGGGAAGGCTGGGCCTTCTGCCCGTCGGGGTGAAGCTCCCCGTCAAAACCCGCAGACAGGGCTGGGTCGCCGCCGCAATCGCGGCCCTCGTCGCCTTCGTCACACGCTTTTCGAATCTCAACCACCCACACGCGATCGTCTTCGACGAAACCTACTACGTCAAGGGCGCCTTTTCCTTGCTGCGCAAGGGATACGAAGGCGCGTGGGAGGGAGCGGAGAAGGCGAACGAGCTCTTCGTCAAAGGCGACTATTCCGCTTTGAAAGACAACGCCGACAGGGTCGTCCACCCGCCGCTGGGCAAATGGATCATGGCCGCGGGCCAATGGTTGTTCGGATCGGACAACGGCGTCGGCTGGCGTTTTTCCACCGCAATTGTGGGCGTGCTCGCGGTGATACTCGTCGCCCGTATAGCGATGCGCATGTTCCGTTCCCCTCTTCTGGCCGGATTCGCAGGCATCGCAATGGCGCTCGACGGCATGGGAATCGTCATGTCGCGCACGGGAATCCTCGACAACATTTTGGCCTATTTCGTGCTTCTGGGCTTTTGGGCTCTGCTCCTCGACCGAGAGCACTCGCGAGCGAAGCTCGCCAAACGGGTGGCGTACGGAGAATTCCGCTCTCCATCGGGAGCGCCGGGGGCGCCTCGCGTTCCGGCGGATCCCTGGGGGCCTCGCGTCATCGGACGCCCGTGGCTTTTCGCGGCAGGCATTTTTCTCGGCCTTGCGGGAGGCGTGAAATGGTCGGCCATTTACGCGGTCGCCGTCTTCGGCCTTGCAGCTTTCGCATGGAGCCTTTCGGCGCGCCGCATCGCCGGCGTTCGGCTGTGGTTCGGCGCGGGAGTGTTCAGAGACGGGCTGCCGGCCTTTTTCGCGTTGGTTCCGGCGGCAGTGGCGGCCTATCTTGCAGCGTGGATCCCCTGGTTTGCAGACTCCCGCTCGTGGGGCCATGACTTGGCGAAGGAGGCCGTCAAACGCGGCGAAGGCCTCCCGCTGACCGGAGCCCCCGACGCCGTCAACTCTTTCATCCTCTACCACAAGGACATGTGGCACTTCCACCACACGCTGTCGTCCCATCATGATTACCAGTCCCAGATGTGGGATTGGATCATCCAGCGCCGTCCCGTTTCGTTCTATTGGCTTGGCGCCGACAAGGCCTCCAACAAGTGCGGAGCGCAGTCGTGCGTGGAGGCGATAACGTCCATCGGCAACGTGGCGGTGTGGTGGCTTGGGCTTGTGGCGCTCATCGTCGTCATCCTGGCCGCGTTTAGGCACAAGGACTGGAGAGCGTGGGCGATACTCGCGGGGTACGGCGCAATGTGGCTTCCCTGGATCTCCTACACGAACCGCACAATTTTCCAGTTCTACGCCGTTGCATTCCTGCCCTACGTCGTTTTGGCGCTGACCTTCGCCGTCGGCGTGGCCGCCCAGATCGTCGGACGGGCGCACTCCGGGCAGCCTCGCCTGTCCTTTGGCTTAGTCTCGAGTCCTGCCCGCCCCGTTTGGCGGCAGAACGTTCCCCGCCCCAACGGCGTGCGCTCCCAACTCCGCAATGCCATCGCCGTCCGCTTCAGCGACGAGCCCCTGCCGCCGGGCACGGTTTCGCAGTCTCCCTCCGGGGCTCCCCAGGCCCCAAATGCGACGTCGGCGTTCCCTCCGAGCGCGGCTGCACAGCATTTTCCAGGCGCGCCTGCGCCCGACCCGAACACGGCGGACGATTCGGCCTTGCCGGGGTTGCCCGCCCCCTCGTCAACGCCCGCCCCGAACACGGCGGACGATTCTCCAGACGCAACCGCGTGCCCGCCGAACATGCCTGTGCCGACCCCGAACACGGAAGCGACCCCTTCTGATGCGGCGACGCCGCACCTCGAGTGCGACGAGACAAGTCGGTTCGCGCCGGACGCAGGCGAGGCGAACGCGATCGAAACCGGCGCGCCCCCTTCTTGGCATGCGCCCGGGCCCTATTCGCCGATGCCCGCTGCGCCGCCCGAGTTCCATTCGCCGAACCCGAATGTGCCGCCCATCGCCGCCCCGCCGCAAAAGCAGTGGTGGGAACCGCCCGCCAAGCGCATGACAGGGGTCTTTTTCGTCGGGCTGGTTGCGGCGGTCATAGTCGCCGCGGCCGCGTTCTGGTACCCCTTGTGGACGGGGCAGAACATCTCGCACAGCTTCTGGCAGTTGCATATGTGGCTGCCCAGCTGGATCTGACGCCCGTTCCGAAATCGAACGCCTGTCGCCCACAAAAAGCTTCACACAAACAACTCACAGGAAACTTCATAAAAACGCCACGAAAACTCCACTTGAATAGTCATGTCAAAACAAGACAGTCTCTTTGGAGGAGAATGTGAGCGACAAGGACAACCGCACGAATTCTGCGGATTTTGAGGCCCACGGGCCGACGGGGGCCAGCCGGCCGTTCGGCTCCTCGGACCCCTCGAGCGCGCCGGAAGCAAGCGAGGCGCCGAGGGCGACGGAGGCGGACGACGCATCAATCGCGACGGAGGCGCTTCCGGCCGCCGAAGCGACGCCGGTCGAGGCGGGCGCCGACCGCACGGATTCGGCCGAAGCCGCAGGCTCGTCCGCGGCAGCCGTCGGCGAGAAGAAAAAGGCGAAGCGTCGATGGCCGACGAGGGCGCTGGCCGCGGCCGGCGTCGCTGGAATCGTCATCGGAGGCGCGACGATGGCGGGAGTGAACGCCCTGACCGACGATCCGTCGCACGGCAACAGCAGATGGAATTCGGGCACAGGCAAAGCCGGAAACGGCAGGCCCCAGCCGCCGTCGGGCGACATGCCCCAACCGCCGGGCGACGGCGGAGGCCCTCAGCCGCCGTCGGACGGGCAGGGAGGCGATCAACAGGGCTCGGGCAACCAGGGATCCAGCGGCAAGAAATCTTCGAAATGGGGGAAGAACGCCACCAAGAACAAGCAAAACCAACAGCAGAAAGGGTCAGACGGCCAGCAGGATTCGAGCCAGTCTCAGGGAACCGACGGGCAGAGCTCGAGCGGGACAGACGGCTCGGAGGGACAAACGCCGGCAGGCTGACAAGACGGACGGAGGCAAGCCGACAAGCAGAGTCTCCGGCCGACAGGCGGGTTTTGAGCAAAGGGCGCCGCGAGCGACATCGCTTGCGGCACCCTTTCTCCCCCTTTTAAATTTTCACCTCTCGGGCAGAATGACAACCATCACCAGGCAGCGTTGCGTCGCCTTTGGAGGCTATAGTGTTGAGAGGACATGTAACGGACAAAGGACAGAACACTAGATGAGAGCGAACGACGCGCCATGCGCTGAGCCGCAGGAGGCGCAGGAGGGGGCGACAGCGCCATCGTGGCTGACAAACGCCAACCTTCGGCCGGAAGAGGACGTTCAGTCTCCTCGCTCGTCGATAGCCGCGGCGATATTCTGCGTCTTTGCGCTCATTGCCATCGGCCTTGTGGGGCTTACCACAGCGTTCTCCCAATCGTCGGCAAGTCCGAAGGTCGAGTCGGTCGTCAATCGGTCCACCGGTTTCACAGCCACCCCTTCGGCCGCAAAGGGGGCCGCCCCGCCCTCCCCCACGGCCCGCAAGACGCCCAACTTCTACCAGCCCGCGTCTCCCGAGCCGACTCCCACGCCGACCAACGGCATTGCCGGCCTCGCTCGAATCACAACAACTTACGGACGCGAAACAATGCGGGGCGCCGCAATGATTCTCGATCAGTCAGGGATCATTGCGACGAATTACCATATCGTCAATCACCCTTCGCCCACTTTCTCGGTCTACATTCCCGAGAAAGGGAGCACGCATTCCGCCCGTTTGATCGGCTACAGCCCGCTGACAGACGTCGCCATCCTCAAAGTCGACGGCCTTCCCCCGCTCACGCCGATCACGCCTGCGGCCAAGTCCCCCGCCCCCGGCGATCCGGCGGTCATGTTCGGCTTTCCCGATTCGGAAAGCCGGGCCACGGCCGCCTCGGGCCATGTGCAAACGGGAGTCGCACGCAACCGGGGGACGACGACGATCGACAACTTCACCTACGACGGCATGTCCTTCCTGGTGAGCTGCCACATGGTTCCCGGATACTCCGGCGGGCCGACCGTCAACCCCAAGACGGGCCAAACCCTGGGCATGAATGCGCGGTACTACATCGATTCCAAAGTGCAGGCCGAGTCGATCGCAATATCCGACGTCATGCGTGTGAAAACCGAAGTCCTCAGCGGCAAGCCGACCAAGGACACCGTTGTCAAGTGACCGCGGGAAATTCGCGAGACGGAACCGCACGAGATCGCCGAAAGACGAAACTCACACGATCGGTCCCTGGATTTTCCCAGGAAACGTTCCGGCACCCCCATGTTGCCGGCAGTTAACTTATTCGTGACATACAGAGAACGCATCCTCTAGGAGGGGACATTGAGCGAGAAGGACGCCGAGGGACAGTTCCGCCCCCAGAATGTCGAGCCGACCCAATCCCTGCCGCGCTATGCGGCGGACGGCTTTGGGGCGGCGCGCCAAAGGCCGGCGTACCGGGATGAGGATTCGTCGGCATCGGAATCGGCTGTTCCTGCGTTTCCGCGCCTGCGGGATTATCAGGAGCGCCAAGGCGCCGACCGCCTGGACCCTCGGGCCCGGCTCGGCGAACCGACCTTCTCAGGCCAGGCCACGGGGGGCCTGCCGGCGACAGAAGGTCTGCCCGCTCAGGCCCAGGCCGGCTTTCCCGGGCAAAGCGCGGACGGCAACGCGTTCGGACAGCAGTTCGGGGGCGACTTTTCCGCCCAGCAGTCAATGGGCGGACACCCGAACGGGGCAGCCGTCGCTCCGGCGTCGCCGAAGCGCAAACGCCACAAGTGGTCCACGGCGGCGCTTGTGGCCTCCACGCTGGCCGGAGTGGTTCTGGGCGGAGTCCTGGGAGGCCTCGCGGGAATGGCGATCGAGAACCGCGAGAACCAGTCGAACGCCCAGTCCGTCCAGCCGAACGCTCCTGAGACGCAGCAGCCCCCGCAGGGTCAAGTCCCCGGTCAGGCGCCCGTAGACGGCACGGGCGAGGGCACCAGCGGCGCAGCCAAAGGAAAGCGCGTAAACTCCGCCCCCGGCGTCGTCCTCGTGAACTCCGAGCTCAATGGCGGCGAAGGCGCCGGAACGGGAGTCGTCGTCGACAAGTCAGGCATCGTTGTGACGAACTATCACGTGGTTCAAGCCTCTACGACGGTCACGGTCACCGACCCGAACACGAATGACCAGTACAAGGCCGAGGTCGTCGGGCACAACGCCGCGCAGGATGTGGCCGTGCTGAAGATCAAGAATCCGTCGAAGAATCTCAAGGCCGCTTCGATCGCGAAGAAGGCCGCGGACTCGGGCGACACGGTATACGCCGTCGGCAACGGCCACGGCCAGGGGTACCTGACCAAGCTTCAGGGCACGGTCACGGCGCTCAATCGCTCGATCACTGCTCAAAGCGCTTCGAACAACGAGAGCAAGAACAAGCTGACCGGGTTGATCCAGACCGACGCCGACGTGGTTTCGGGATACTCCGGCGGGCCGCTTATGAACGCCGAGAACCAAGTGGTGGGAATCAACACCGCCGCTTCGACGGGCAAGACATCCGAGGAGATCAACGGCTACGCCATTCCCATCTCGAAGGTCATGGAGACCGTGAAGGAGATCCGCAACGGAGAGGCCGACGACGGGAATGTCATCGGCCGCAACGCGGCCCTCGGCGTGTCGGTCAAGTCGATCGGCAAGGCAAATCAAGACGGCCAGGACCCTCAGCAGGATCCGAACCTTCCTGAGGCGCCCGCCGGGGTGTCGGGAGCACAGGTCACCGGCCTGGTCAAGGGCTCTGGCGCTGAGAAAGCCGGGATTGTGAAGGGCGACGTCATCACGGCGATCGAAGGCAAGGCCGTCGAGAACTCGTCCGAGCTCGCCAAAACCGTTCAAAAGAAGAAGGTCGGCGACAAAGTCAAGCTCAGTGTGACGGGCGCAGACGGCTCCCAGCGGGAGGTCGAGGTGACCCTCGGAAAGTCGAGCGTCAACTAACCGGTTTGCCTGCGGCGACCCAAAGGAAGGAGCGAAGGGGGCGGGAACGACGATGTTCCCGCCCCTTCACTCCTTCCAGGATGACCGGCTCATTCTCGCGGTCGGCGAGCTTGCCTCGCCGGGTTTCACAGCCTACGTCTCCAAAAACCTGGCAGGTTGCGCCTCCAAAACTGGCAGGTTACGCTCCCAAACTCGGCAGGCCGCCCAGGAAGACTTCGACAGCCCGATAGAACGCCTCCGGTTGGTCGCGGCGGATGCAGTGGCCCGCACCCGCGACCGTCGTCGCCCTGAGAAGGGGATTGCCGACGGCCAGAATCGAGGCGATTTCCTCTTCGGTGAAAAGCGCGCCTGGCTGATCCCCAGTCATCAATAGGCAGGGAACGGCGATCTCCTCGGCCAGTTGCGTGCGCGGAACCGTCAGCCCCACGACCCCTGCTGCGACGAGTGCGCGGTCAACCTGCCCTTTGGCGACGGCCCACGCCCCCAGCTCGCCGACGGCGCGGCTCGGACGGTCGTTGACGGCCTGTTTCACGGCCTCGGCGGGATTGGCCGCGATTCGGTCCAAACGAACGATTTCAGCCTGCGCTCCGGCCTTGTATGCGGCGGCCTGCTCCTCGGTGAGCCACGCCGGATCCTCGAGCACGAGGGCCTCAACGAGGTCGGGGCGCGCCGCAGCCGCCGCAGTCGCAATGGCGCCTCCCATCGAATGTCCAAGGATCACGGCCTTCCCGGAAGCGACGTGCGCCGTCTCTTCTTCGAGGACGTCGATGGCAGCCTCGACGCTCGCGCCGAGAGGATCGGCCAGCTCGGCGTCCGTCAGCCGTGGAGAAAGCCCGTGGCCAAGCGAATCGACGAGGATCACCCGGCGCTCGCCGTTCCACCTCTGGGCAATTCCCGCCAAGGACGGCCCGTTGTCGGTCACGCCGTGGAAGGCCACGATCGTCGTCGATCCCCCGGCACCCGAAACGTACGTCGCCAGCCTTGCCATGAGCCCTCCTGAAAGCTCGATCCCTTTGGACCGGAAACAGCACCTCGGCCGCCCTAGGCACGGGACGGCCACTCGGCCTCAGACCTGACACAGACCCTCGATCGTCTGTCCCAATCCAGAGTGGATTCTCAATTTCCTCCGATCCAATACGGATTATAGATCTCTCACGCCAAGCGCGGCAGACCGGGCCCCGGTGCACAGCGGAGACACACTCCAGCCCTGCCGCACAGGCTGCGATTCCGAGGAAGAAGGCGACTTTGAGGAAGAAGGCGACTTTGAGGAAGGAGGCGACTTTGAGGGCATTGGCGGCATCGGCTTTCGCTCCGGCGGCCGCCCAAATGGCCGTCGCCGCCCCGCGCCCCTCCTCACCGCATAGCCCATGCCGACACGGGCGTCTCGAGCAACGCATTGCCAGCCCTTGAAGAGACGCCGCAGACGCTTTAGCCGCACTAGGACGCTTCAGCCGCACGCGGGCCGGTCGGTTCCGTCGTTGATGAGCGCTTCAGCCGCGCAAGCGGACGAGCCGCACGCGGGCCGGTCCGCTCGAAGGCTGCACTCTCTTGAGATTGAGAGAAATCCAATTTTGCGCGAGAAGGAGGGCAGCATCCGCGGGCCAGCCATTAGACTTGCAACCGGCAGAAAGACCCGCAGCGGGCAAAAGACTTGCAATGAGTCGAAGGAGGACGGAATGCCAAGAAGATATCTTTTCATCAACGCCAGCGCCAAAAAGGACGGATCCACGGTCGAATGCGGAACGGCCCTGCTCGAGGGCCTCGAAAGCGAACAGATCCACCTCGTCGATTACCGCATAGGCTTTTTCGGCCAGAGCTTCGACGACGACGAGTTCGACGTCGTTCTGGAGAAGATGCTCGCTGCCGACGTTATAGTCCTCGGCTCGCCCGTTTACACGGAAACGATGAGCGCAGCGGCCAGGACCCTGCTGGAGCGGCTGGAAACCCACCCCAAGGCGGAAGAGCTTTCGGGACGGGAATTCGCCTACTTCATCCAAGGGTACGGACCAACCAGACTGACGGTCGAATCGACGACGGCCTCGATTCGCAACGCCGTCGAACCGAGAGGGGTGCACTTTTTGGGGGCTGCCTCTGACATGGTCGAGCTGGCCGAGCTGCGGGAGACAATCGACGCCCAAGAGGCCGAGGCCTCCAGCGACTGACGACTGCGCGTGAGAACCTCTCGCAGGGATGCAACCGCCCCCGGCGCCCCTCGCAAATCCAGGCGGGAGCCCCCTGGTGCGAAGACGGAAGGCCTTCTAACGCAAAGACCGCGCGACGGAAAGTGGCTTTCCTTCGGTTCCCGCGACCTTGGAAACGTCGGAGATGTCGCCGACAATCAACGAGTGGCTCTTGCGCCATGTGACGTACTTCGTCCCGAGGTTGACCATGGACGCCAACCGGTTTCGGCCTCCCATGAGGGTGGCGATGTGAACCATGTTCCACGTCATCCATCCCGGGAAGCCCTTCATCCGAGGGAAATGCTTGATCTCTGCCACGGCCGCGGCTCGCCCGATGGTCGCCATGATGCCGAGATCCTTGTACTTGAAGGCGCCCGGATCTTTCTTCTCGCCGAGGTCGGCGCGGATGGCCTTGCCGATGTGCCTGCCCGTCTGCTTGGCCGGCTGAGCGAGCTGGGGCAGCCCGCGCTCCCCTATCGAGGCGACGTCGCCCGCCGCAAAGACATTGGGGAAACCCACTGCCCGGAGCCGTTCATCGACAAGTATGCGCCCCCGGGCGTTCTGCGGAAGGCCCCACGAGTTCACCGCCTCGGGCACTCCCACGCCGGAAGCCCACAGGACGACGGCGGCCTCGAGGAAGTCCTCGTCCCCGCCGCCGACGGGGGCGATGAGGGCGCCGTCCTTGCGCACTTCTTTGACCGCGGTCCGAAACATCAGCTTGACGCCGCGCCTTTCAAGCGCCCTCTTCGTGTATTCGGACGACTTGGGGTCGAACGGCCCGAGCAGGCGGTCGGCCATGTCGATGAGGACAACCTCGATCCCGTCGGCCCCGATTTCCGGGAAAAGCACGGGAACGTCTTTGTTCCGCATTTCCGCGAGCGCACCGGCGGTCTCGACGCCGGTGGGCCCGCCGCCGACGACGACCATTCGGATCTTCGCGCCCGGGCGTTTGGCCGTGGCGTCGAGGAGCCCTTGAATTCGATCGCGCACATCGAGCGCATGCCCGCGGGTGTAGAGCGGCAGCGCATTCTCCCGCGCGCCGGGAATCCCGAAATAGTTGGCGGCCACGCCGGTCGCCACAACGAGGTAGTCGTACGGGATGGCGTTCGCGCCGTCGACCGTGACCGTCTTGGCCGAATGGTCCATGGCGGTGACCTCGCCCAGTTCGACCCTCAGGTTCTTTTGCCCCGCCTGGATCGCGCGCAGATAGTACGTGATGTCCCCGGGGTTCAAAGTGGAGGTCGCCACCTGATAGAGGAGCGGCTGGAAGGTCGAATAGGGATTCTTGTCGATGAGCGTGATGCGGACCTTAGCCTTTTTGAGGCTGCGCGCCGCAGAAATTCCGGCGAAACCGCCTCCGACGATGACGACGCGGGGAACGTCCGCACGGTCGGATTCGCTTTCCGCAAGGGGCGTGTGTTGTGACATATGCACAAGGATATCTTTAAGTAAGGTAAGCCTCACGTAATTGTGTGGAACGTCAAAGATCGATCCCAAAGAAAGGAACGCCGACATGCCCGAGAGCAATCCCGCACGAGTCTCGTCGGCGGACGCGCCTCGCTTCATTCGCTCGCTGACAGACGAACGCAGGCGGGCGGGCGAATGCGGGCGGGCAGAAGAGCAGGCTTCGGGAACGCCGACGGGCTCGGCGGCGGCGGGTTCGGCGACGACGAGCTTGGCGCCGACGGGCTCGGCGGCGGCGCGGCCAACCTTCATAGTCGCGATCGACGGAAGATCGGGCGCCGGAAAGACCACCCTGGCGGGAAAACTGGAGAAGGAGCTCCGCGAGGAGGGCACTGCCGTCGCCGCGATCGAAGTCGAGTCGTTCATCGGCGGCTGGAACGGCCTGATCGACGGCGTCGAGGCCGTCGCCGCCCAGATTCTCGAGCCCGTCCGGTCCCGAGGGCGCGCGACGGCGCGCATGTGGGATTGGAACCGCGGCGCGTGGGCGGAGGAGGTTCGCATTCCGCCGTCGGGGCCCGTTGACGTTCTCATTCTCACAGGATGCGGGGCGGCGAGCGCCCCGTGTCGGCCCTTCGTCGACCTCGCCGTTTGGGTTGAGTTGGACGAGGAACGCCGTCGCGAACGCGTGGCCCGAAGGGAGGGCGACCCCGGCAGGTGGTGGCGGATGTGGGCCGAACAGGAGGATCTGCTGCCGCGAAGCGGGAAACCCGACGTCGTCGTGGATTAGCCGTACCACTGCCTTCCTGCATACCTCTGCATGGCGGTCAAAAGGCCGATCATCGCCACGACCCACGCCCACGACGGCTGCGGCGGGAAAAACGCCAGGCCGACGACTCCGCCCGCCCATCCGAGCGCAGCCAGAACGTCGTTGCCCCGAGACGAGAGCGGGCCGCCGTTGTTGTCGGAGTTCAAGGCGAAGACCAAGGCCAGAACGCCGAGGACGACGGCGGCGACTCCCACAGCCAGCATGTGCGGCGGGTCGACGGCGAACCTGAACGCCAATGCGGCAAGGGCGAAAGTGAAAAGGCAGTATGCCGTCCACCGCCAAGGAGTCATTTTTCCTCCAGTTCTTCTGGGCGTCGCCGCCCGGGTCCTTCCGGGCGTTGCCTCGCCCGAATTTTCCTGAGCGTCGCCGCTCAGGCATTTGCATTCTCACCGCGAAGGCCGCCTAGCGCCCTCTGGATGGAAACGGCCCCGCGCCCCCTGGGCGGAAGCGGCCCCGCCGTGAGATTTCACGTCAGCCTACCAGCAGGCGAACGCGACCGCTGCGGACGAATCGGAGACGGGTGCGGGGCACGTCGCCGCAAATGGCCTGAACGCCCCGTTTTTCCTTGGACGGCTCGGGTCTCCCTCAGGTCGCCAAGCTTCGTTCGGACCGCTCAGATCCTTCCAGCCAACGGCACGCGGCCAACAGCCGGCGCCAAGCCCCGCCGTGTGAGTTTCTCCCCCGACAATTCGGACAGTTTCCTTTTACGGGGCGTCGGACAATGATGCCCATGCAGACAGACGTGAAGATTGTCGACTCATCAATGCCAAATGACGTAAAATGCAAAGACCAATGAAGACAAAACTATCACGCATACAAAAGTCCAATCGGACGACAAACTTCCGTTAGGGTGAAAACAATGAGCGATGAGGGCCTCAGCGCTGTGGACTTTTCACGCGTGCTGTCCAAATTGCCGGAGGGGCTGCCCATATCGGACCGATATGACGCGCGCAGGTCCGGCTCCGACCGCCTGCTTGCGGAAGAGCACTGGTATTCCAGCCCCAAACAGTCGATGGTCAGCTGGTACGAGGACCTTGAGGCCCCCGACGGCTCCACCCGCAAAAGACGCTCGCTCGAAGCGCGGGTCGGATGGAATCGTTCGACGTCGCCGCAGGGAATGCTGTGGATCGCAGAAGCCCTGGGCGAAGACGCCGCCACACTCAACGAGGCCGTCGAGGAGGCGAACCGCCGCAAACGACTGACCAGCCAGTGCTCTGCCATTCGCAGGGCCATCCCGTGGGCGAGGATCGCCGAACTGCTGGCCGCACATCGAGAAGAAACCCAGGGGCATCTCAAAAAAGGGGCGAAAAACCTGGCAAAAGGGGCGGGATCGAAACTCACCGGCTGGCTGAGCGGCCGGCGCAGGGACTGCTGACCCTTTTCAAGGATTCGCAAGCTAAGCACATTATCATTAGGGAGACGGCCCGCGCAATTCGCCCTCAATTTGGCGGAGCTAACACTCCTTCTTTTTTCCTTGCCGTCTAGCGGAATAACTCTCGCACACACCCGCCCTGGGCAATAGTACCCATGACACAATGTCTCCTTGGCGGTAACAATATTGAGGAGTGGCGCTTGAACACGCGGAGGCAGAAAGCAACGCCACAGAGGAGGGAACATGCCGAAGAGACTGGTAAGAGCGGCCACCGTGGTGGCCTTATTAGTGGCGCTCACCGCATGCGAATCGTCAGGATCGTCCAACGGCAAGAAAAGTCAATCACAAACGCCGACGCAGATCGCTTCGACCGCCGCCTCGCCTCAGACCCGCGGAACGACGTCGCCTTCGGCGTCCTCGGCGCCATCGACGGCGCCCTCATCGAGCGAATCCAAGGCTGCGACGTCGGCGCCCGCCTCCGTCGAGGCCAGCGAAAGGCCGACGTCGACTCCGGCGCCCCCGCCCTCGCGCGACCATCAGAGCCCCAGCGAACCGCAGTCGTCGCCCCAATCGACAGGGGCGTTCACGACGTCGGTCGAGTGCACGCCCGTCTCGGGCGCCGAGTCCCCCGTTTCCAAGGTCGTCTTTCGAGGCAACGGAACGAAGTACTCAGCGCGTTTCGTGTACGAGGACGGCGTCGGCACGCCGCCGGACACCCTCGGCTACGTCGTCACGCTTTTCGGCGAGGACGGGGCGAACGGAGTTCTTTCAGCCGGGCACCTCAACGGCAAGAAGGTCTTTCCCGTCGAAGACGACAATTTCGTGGTCATCGAACACGGATATTTGACGATTGTGGAGGCGTACACCCGAATTCCGGGAATCACTCGCCCATTTAGCTGGTACGCTGAGGTAAAAGACACGGATAACACCATCGCTACCTGCGGCACCAAAACGACAGCCGTCTCAGTAGATTAGCGGGTCGCTTCATGCGCTTGCCGCAAGCGTTTATTATCATGGTGTATCAGGAGGCGGCATTACCGTCACATCACGCAAAATTGGAAGGACACGATCGTGTTTACCCCAGTTCAAAAGGGTTGCTGCAACCCATACCGGCCTAGAAAGCCTCAGCCCGCGCTCTTGGCGTGACGCAAAGTAAGATTTCCCCTAGGGCTGCGCGGATTTTCGCGCGGCGGAAGATAGGCTGAGGTATGTCAGAAGGGATGCACGGATTCAAGGACGAGCAGCTGAGCGTCCTCGCTACGTGGAACCTGATCGAGCAGTTCAGCCCCGAGCCCATTCCCGAGCCCACCGGACGCAAACGGAGGTCGCGGCGCAATGGTCGGCGGCGACAGGGCGAGGATTGGCGCGCCCAGCTCGAGCTGCCCTCCTCCGCACTGGGCGAGACGCCCGACGACGCAGCGGAGGACGCCGATCTGCCCGTTCGCTTCCACCGCTACCAAGGGGCGGAGGCACGCCGCGGCAAGGGACGCACCGGCGTGCAAGCGCCCCTCCCCGACTACCAGGTTCTGGATCTCCGCCCGGGGATGATGCTTCCCTGGCAGGAGATCGCCGACGCCGAAGCATTCGAAGGAGAGTGGCGTCACACCGTCTATCTGGGGTGTTTCACCGCCGAGAACATCGCTCGCGAGCTCGAATCGATCTTCGTCGATTCAACCGACAATTTGGCCGTCGCCCGCGGAATGAGCGCATGCGCCACGGTTCAGCTCGATTCCCTTGGCCGCGTCCTGCCGGAAACTGCCGTGCTGTCCTCCGCCGCGTGGGGAGTGGGGCGGGCCCGCGACCCCGGGCCGATCGTTCCCTGGTGGTTCCTCGGTTTCGACGCCGGCTCGAAGGAGCTTGTCAATTCGATTCGAACGTTCGAAGCTCGGCGTTCGTCAGACGGCCACCCGTCCCCGCAAACCTCGGATTCGCTGGCCGAGCTGGTCGCAATCGCCCAATCGGCCGCCGGCGTGACGCGAATTCCTTCGCTGGCAAGGCCCGCCGTGCGGATCAAGAGCGTCAGGGTCCGCGAGCCCGGCGCACCCGGAGCGCACGGCCTTCCCCCCGACGTGGGCGAGGAGGACAGCCTCAACAGCCCCTTCCTCGACGAGATCGCCCTCGCCAGCGACCTCATTCGCCGAGACGACGCCGGAACGGCGCTCTCGCGCTTCCTTTCGCCCGACAGAGCGGTCAACACCGCCCGCCGACACGACATGCGCAAGCGCAGCGCGGCTATCGACGCCCGGCTCAGCGCCACCCGCATTCCCGCCGGCAGATGGCCCGCCGACCCTGCCCTGCACCTCTCGCGCAACCAGCAGTTCGCGGTCAATCGCGCCATGCACGAGCTCTCCGACAGAGGAGGGATCCTCGCAATCAACGGCGCGCCGGGCACCGGCAAGGCCGCCGTCGTCCGCGAGATCCTGGCGGGCAACGTCGTCGAACGCGCGCGCAGGCTGTCACGTCTGCGCGATCCGAGGGACGCATTCACCGGAACGATTCACACGTGGGACGACGGCGCCTCCCGCCGCGAGGTTCCCCAGCTCAAGCCCGAGCTCACAGGTTTCGAGACCGTCGTCGTGTCAGCCGGGCCGACCGACACCCTAGCCGAAGAGTTCCTCTCGCCCTCCTTCGTGGCGAAAAAATGGCGTTCGGGCGACGCGTTCTTCAAAGGCCTCGCCGCCTACGTCAACCGCGGCCGCACCGTTGCGGCCTCCCGGCCCGAGGGACGCCCCGCCGCAGCGGGCTCCGGCCAGAAGGCCTCCGCAGCGGCTTCGGCCCGTTCCGGCAACTCGCCGTTCGCCGGCCTGCCGCTGAACAACTCTCTGCTCATAGATTCAACGGCCCTGTCGAATGCAGGGTTCCCGTTGCCCTCGGTCTCCTCGGAGGACGTCGGCGGATCTCTCCCGCCGATTGACATCGCCTCCTTTGCGCCCAAGCAGCGCCCCGACGGCGCCTCGCTGCTGAGCAACGCCAAGCTTGCCGTCAAGCAATCGGCTTTCCATATGGGAAAGGCGGATCCCTCCCTCGCAGAGGCCTCTTCGGATCCGGCGTTTTCGGATCCGGCGTTCTCCTTTGCCTCGGCCGCCGCTTCCTCAGCGGGCTCTCGGCTTTCTGCGGCGTCGGCTCTCGCGGCGTCGGCGAACCGGAAGGGGTTCGGCTTTCCCGCGTCGGCGGGCGCGTCGGCAGAGGCAGCGGTGCCGGAGGATTCCGCCTTGTCGACGGAAAGCGACGCGCCGACGAACGAAAACGCGGCCGCCGACGCGGCGCAAATCGGCGCGACGGTCGATGCGGCGGAGGCGGAGTCCGCGCCGTCCGCAGACTCCGCGACTTCAACGGCCCCGGGGTCGAACGCCCCCTATTCGCCGACGCAGGAACCCGCTTCGGCCGAGTCCGATTCGGCAGGCGATCCGGCGGTCGCGGGCTTGGACGCTCCCGCGGCCTCGGCGCCCCCGGCAGACTCCGCTCTCTCGGCCGCCTCGGCTGCGCCCGCCCCGTCCTCCGACTCGCCGGACCAGGCATCGTCCCCCGATGCGGCCGCGTCGCAGTCTTCCGCCTCGCCTTTGTCCGCTGCGTCGGCCTTTTCTGCGGCGTCGGCCATTTCAGCGCAGACGGCCCTGTCAGCGCCCTCGGCGCCTTCGCCCGATTCGCCCGCGCTCGGCCTGGGAGGCGAATCGCCCGCCCTTGCCGGGGCCCCGCGCGATCGCGAGAGCGCCGCAGCCTCCCCCTCCGCGGACCGGCCTTCGGACGGCGAAGCCTCCGACGCCTCGGGCGCTTGGGCGATGGTCGCCGCCCAGCTCGACACCAAAGCGCAGCAGGCCGCCTTCCGCCGCGATTACTGGTTCGCGGACGGAACGGCAGGCGTCGCGGGGATGAACGCGATCCTCGAGGAGCAGACGATCCGGCGCGACAACCTCCGGCTCGCCGACTGGGCAAACGCATGCGCAGCCTACGCAGAGGTGGAGAAAAAGGTCGAAGCGCTTCTCCAGCAGCGGGTCGACGCCGAAAGGCGGCGCGACACACTCGCCCAGCTCCCCACTCGCCTCGCCCGCGCCGAAGACGCGATCTACGTTGCGGTGGCGGATTTGCGGGAGGCGGAGGCCTCGGTTCCCGAGCTCATCGACGCGGCGGCGTCCGCCGAACGCGAGCTTCGCGCAGCGAGCGCGCTTGTCCAAAGCCAACGCAAGGAAGAGCCCGGGCTGTTCCGCAGGATCGGATCGGGAGGGGGCGCCAAGCGCGGGTGGCAGGCACGCTACGACGAGCTCAGCGCACGGGAGGCCGCCGCGGCGGAGGCAGACGGGCTCGCCCATGCGGCTCTGGCTCAGGCCGAGGAGCTCGTGCGCGCCCGCGCCCACCGCGTCAGTGCGATTCAACAGGAATTGACCCAGATCCGGGCCGACATCCCAAGGCTCACCCGCCAATGCGAAGAGGATCGGCGGCTGTGGGGAAAGTCCTATCCCGGGGCCCCGCAGAGCGAGGCCGAGCGGGAGCAGAACACGCCCTGGCTCGACGTCGAACTCGACGAGGCCCGCTCGGAGCTTTTCTTGGCCGCCCTGAAACTGCACGCCGCCTTCCTGCGCGCGGCAGCCGAGTTCACCCATCCCGGGCTTGATGCGGCCACCGACGTCGTCGCCGGGAACTGCCCGAACAACCTCGAGCCGGAGAAGCTGACCGCCGCGTGGCAGCTTTTGTTCCTCGCCGTTCCCCTGGTCTGCACGACTTTCACCGCCGCGGCGCGCATGTTCCACTCGATCGGGCGCGAGGCCTTCGGATGGCTTGCAGTGGACGAAGCGGCCGAGGTCAGACCCCAGATGGCGGTGGGAACGCTCGCCCGGGCTCGACGAACCGTCGCGATCGGCGACCCCCTGCGCCTGGAACCCACCGTCGCCGTGCCGATGAAGACGAGCATGTCGATCGCCTCGATGTACGGGACGGCCCAATGGCTCGCCCCGGGGGCCTCCGTGCAAACGCTCGCCGACCGCGTCAGCAGCTACGGCACCACCCTGCACACCGGCAAACGAGCCGACGGCGAGCCCTCCGCTGGCCTGTGGGTCGGCATCCCGCTGCGCGTGCAGAGCCGCTGCTCAGAGCCGATGCACTCGATCGTCAATGCGATCGCCTACGACGGATTGCTTTTCGCCGGCGCCGCCGGCTCGCCGACGTCGATTCAGCAAAGCGCATGGATCGACATACCCGCCGGCAATCCCGGAAGCCATGTACAGCCTCTTGAAATCGACGCCGTCAGGGAGCTCCTCGACAAGCTCAGACCCGAGGGGGTTCCAGCCGACCGCATCTTCATCGCCACTCCGTTCGCCCAGGTGGCGCGCGAATTGGAAATGCTTTCCTCAATCCACTGGCCGGGCTTGAGGACCGGGACGATTCAGAGCATGCCGCGCGGCCGCTCCGAGGTGGTCATCCTCGTCCTGGGCGGCGACCCCGACCGGGCCGCGGCGAAGGTGAGAGTCACAAAGAACCCCAATCTCATCACCGCGACGGTCGGCCGGGCGAAGGACCGCCTTTACGTCATCGGCGACCGCTCCGCCTGGTCCCAGTACCCATACCTCGACGTCGTCAGCGACCTGCTGGGCTGACGCCAAAAAGCCGACGCAGGCACCGTGCCCCGTCAGAGGCAATTTGGCCCGCCGACGTCCGCACCGCTCGCCTGAATTCAGACGGCATGCGAACGCGCGCCGGCCGAGAAGCCGCCGATTGCCGAAAGGAAGGCTTGGCGGCCTCAGTCGAGGTCTCCCGATTCAACGACGTCGACGGCTTGCACGCCCTCCACCTCCGACAGCGCACGCATGAGGGCGTCCTGCGGATAGGGGCCTTCGAAACGCATGACCACGCGCATTCCCGGCCCTTCCTCCGTCGTGATCGACGACGTCGAATTCACCGTGGCCCGGTATCCGTGGCGGGTGGCGGTCAGGAGGATTCGGCGCATGACGCCGTGCCCGGACTCGTATTCGATGACCGTCCGGTTGTTGCGGTGACTCGAGGGAAGCTTGTTCGAAAGCGGCCCGAGCAAAAAGACGAGGGCATAGTGCAGCAGAAGAACGACGATAGCAACCGGCATCATGTGGGCGCCGCACGCCATCCCCATCGCGGCGGACACCCACACCGTGGCCGCCGTCGTCAGGCCCTTGACGGTGTCGTTGTTGACGAAAATCACGCCCGCGCCGAGGAAGCCGATGCCAGAGACGATCTGCGCGGCAATTCGGGAACGGTCCAGGCCCGCCGCATCCGGGGGCGTAAACCCGTAGGCCGAGACGAGCGTGAACAGGCACGAGCCGAGGCCGACGAGCACATGCGTCTTAACGCCGGCGTTCTTCTGGTGGAATTGGCGTTCGACTCCGAGAAGCAGGCACAGAACAAAGGTCGCGACGACGGCGACGATTTGATCCGGGAGGTTGTGAAGGTCGAAGTTGCCCATGGGCGCCCCTTTGCCTGACTTCATACGGACTGAAGCCAACAGTCTACGTCGTTTGGCCTCGGAGCGGGAGACCCGAAAACGCCAGCGCCTCTTCGGCCGCAGACGGCTTTCACCGCGGACGTCAGCAAGCGCACGCGCTTCCCCGCCGGGCGGGCCTTCGGCCTTTCGGACCGCGGCGCCGGACGGGCCCGGCCCGTCTGCCCTCAGCCTCGGGCGCCCGCAATCCTCACAGCGGGGCGCACCCTCGCAGACGAAATGCCGCGAGTCGGTTTTCCAAGGCGCTGGCGGACCTGGCCGTGCAGCACGGTCCCCGAGACAACGGAGCCCGAAACCGGCGCTTCCCCCGCGAACACGGTGAACGTCCACGCCTCGCGCCGCTCCGAGTCGGGCATCTCGCGGCCGCATTGGAAGGTCAGGGCGCCCCACAGCTGGCGGATCATGAGGGAACGTGTGTCAAAGCCCTCCACGGTGAAGGCCTCGGACGGGGCGCCCGCGACGTCGTCATAGCTGCCCATCGCCACACCCGCCGGCGACGTCGCCGCGACGAACAGGGTCCATGCGTCTCCCTCGTCGCAGGCGTCGACTCCCTCGCCGATCCTCCCGTCCAGGAAATCGGGCTTGAGCACTTCGGGCTGATCTGCTCGGGCTCCCTCCGGCGCCGGGACGCGCACATCGAATCTCGACGGATCGGGCACGAGAAGCGGCGCGAACGCCGTTGCGTCGGAGAATCGAGCCGTCCGAAAGCGCTCGGCGAGGCTGCGGGCCGCATCCTCGGCGGCCTTCCAGACCGTTTTCTCGAACGCCTCAGCCAGGTATCCGACGTCGGGCAGCGGGAGGCCGGCCCTCGACAAAGCCGCCGCTGCCGACGGCGCGGCAACCCAACCCGACTCGGCGAGCTTGCGCATCGCATTCCCGCCAGCCGCCTTCCCGCCGATCTCCATTGAGCCGGTCACAGCCCCGAAGCCGCCTCTCCCGTCAAACGGCTTCGGCCGCCGCCTGCGCGTACTCCTCGTCGGTCACCGGCCTGCTCCATTCCACGGGCCCGTCGGGGCCTTTGAGCGTCACGGCGACATGCGTCATTTCGGCGTCGGGGACAGCCCCGTGCCAGTGGCGCACTCCCGCCGGAGTGTATGCGCTCTCGCCGGTGCGGACGCGCACGGCCGGCTTGCCCTCCTCCTTGTAGAGGGCCTCTCCCGCGGTCACGACGAGGAGCTGGGCCACGGGATGGGCGTGCCAGTTGTTCCGAGCCCCCGGCTCGAACGTGACCGCGCCTGCATTGAGCAGGTCATTGTCTTCAAGCGGATGCATGTAGGCGGCGCCGGTGAACATCCCCTCGGGAAGCCGATCGCCGCGCGGGAAAATCTGAGTGTTCACGACTCCTCATCCTCCATACGCAGAACACTTGTTTCCATCCTAATGGAAGGCGATGGCTTTGAAAACAGGCTCAAGGCCGACTAAAGTCGCGCGCCTCGGGCGATCCCCCGCCCGCCCCGGCGCTTCGCGCTGAGCTTGAAAACGAAGCGCACCGCGCCCGCCCTTCGCCTCGCCGCGTAGAATCGTTGCGCCGTTTCAACAGCTGTTTCAACAAAGGAGGGTTCCATGTCCCAACATACCTGCGGATGCGGTCACGATCACGGCGAGAAAGCCGGGAATGCGGAGGCGAAGGCTTCGACGCCGGCGTCCGCCTACAAGGTCCTCGACACCTCCGAGGACGAGGTCCTCGACGTCCACGCCATCCCGCATTTCGTCCGCCACGCGGCAATTCTCGGCGCCCTGGCCTCGCTGAGCCCGGGATTTGCGCTGACGATCAAAGCGGGACACCTGCCCGCTCCGCTTCTCGCCCAAGTCGAGCAGCTCCCGGGCTCCTTCGCCTACGAAGTCCTCGCCGACGGACCCGAGTTCTGGCTCGTGAAGATCACCCGCGAAAGCCTGTGACGCCTCTCTCGCCAATCGGCTCACCGGCCGGAAGCGCCGGTGAGCCGACCCCGTGAGGGGGGCTTTCGCCCGGTCTTCGCCCCACTCCCCCGCCCGCCCCGGTCGGCGCCCTGCCCGCCTTAGGCGGGCGGCGGACGCTTGCGATTGGGATGCACCGGAGGGTCCGGGCGTAGGATAGCCCGCATGAAAGTCGCATCTTCGCGCAAGAAAGGCGGCGCCGCGGCGCACGCCGGATCGGCGGCCTCGGCTTGGCCGCCCTGGGGGTCGTCTTCGGCGACATCGGAACCAGCCCCCTATACGTTCTGCGCACGGTCTTCACGCTCGACGGCGGCGCCGTGCGCCTGGACGAAGACGACATAACCGGCGTCATCTCCTGCATCATCTGGGTTCTCGTCCTCATCGTCACGGTCAAGTACGTGTGCTTCGTTCTGCGCGCTGACAACGAGGGCGAGGGCGGAATCCTCGCCCTCGCCACAAGGGTCCGCCGCAGCCTGAACCCCGGCCGGATCGCCTCCGCCGTCGCGCTCCTCGGCGTTTTCGGAGCGGCCCTGTTCTTCGGCGATTCAGTCATCACCCCCGCGATATCGGTCCTTTCCGCCGTCGAAGGACTCGAGGTGACCTTTCCCCATATGGCCGAATACGTCGTCCCGGCGGCGCTCGCGATCCTGTCCGCGCTTTTCTTGGCCCAGCGCAAGGGAACGTCGAAGATGGGAAAGGTCTTCGGCCCGATCATGCTGGCCTGGTTCGGAATCCTGGCGTGCATGGGGATACCCCACATCGTCGGCAACCCGCGCATCCTCGTGGCGCTGTCGCCCGTGGAGACCGTCTCCTTCATCTCGCGCCACCCGGGAACCACCTTCGTCGCTCTGGGCGCGATCGTCTTGGCTGTGACAGGGGCGGAGGCCCTCTACGCCGACATCGCCCATTTCGGACGCAGGGCCATACAGGGCACGTGGCTCGCCGTCGTCCTGCCCTCTCTGACCCTGTGCTATCTGGGCCAGGGCGCCCTTCTCATCGACAGGCCGCAGGCGCTGAGCAATCCCTTCTTCATGCTCGTTCCCAGCAGCCTGACCGTGCCCCTCGTCTTCATGGCCACCTTGGCGACCCTCATCGCCTCGCAGGCGGTGATCTCGGGCGCGTACTCGATCGCGCGGCAGGCCTCCCACTTGGGCTACCTCCCGCACATGAAGGTCAAGCACACCTCGGCGACGGAGTCCGGCCAAATCTACCTTCCGGCCGTCAACCTGCTGCTTTTCGCCTCCGTCGCATCGATCATCCTCATTTTCCAGGACTCCGAGCGGCTCTCCGCCGCTTACGGACTGGCGGTCACCACGGACTTCCTTCTGACGACGTCGCTCCTGTTGCTGCTTACCCGGGCGGGCTGGCGCTGGCCCGCGTGGGCGACGGGTTTGGCCGCCGCCGTGCTCCTGGCCGTCGAACTTCCGCTTTTCGCCGCGAACGTCACGAAGATCGCGACGGGCGGCTGGCTTCCGCTCTTGATCGCGACGTTCATGCTCGTTGTCATGACCACGTGGAGGCGCGGCGAGGAACTCGTGACGCATTCGCGCCGAGCCGGAGAGGGAAGCCTCTCCGAGTATCTCCGGGGTTTGGCGTCCTCCGCCGTTCGGCGAATCCCCGGAACCGCCATCTACCCGCATTCGATGCTCACAACCACGCCCCTCGCATTGAAGAAGAACACAGAGATCAACCGAGTGCTGCATGACAACGTCGTCATCGTCTCGATCAAGACCCTTCCCACGCCGCACGTTCCCCGTTCGAAGCGGGTGGTTCTCGACGAGATCGCCTCGCCGGTGCGAGGCGTCACGCATCTGACCGTCCGCTACGGATTCATGGACGAACGCGACCTGACGGAGACCATCCGCCACGGCCAGCGGACCCTCAAGCTTTCCTGGAAACTCGACGACGAAGCCTTCTTCATGCTCTCCCACATCCACATCATGGAAGGGAGCAAACGCTCGATGTGGAAATGGCGCAAGAAGCTCTTCATCGGCCTTTCCCGCGTTTCGGCCTCGCCCTCGTGGGTGAACAAACTCCCCAAGGACAGAACCGCGGAGATATCGATGCGCGTCCTCATCTAGGCGCATGCGGGCGCGCATGCGAAGGAGCTCCCCGCGTGAAGGGCGCCCCGCCGCATGAGCAGAGCACCGCGTGAAGGGAGGCCCGTCCAAAGCGCACCCCGCCGCGTGAAAAGCGCCGCTGCCGGGCTCCGTCGAGAAGCCCTCTCCGCAGCTTCACCGGGGCGGCCCCGGGTAAACGTCCTGGATCCACAGGACGCTCGCCCTCGGGTCGACGGCGAGCACGGCCTCCTCGGCCTCGTCGTAAACGGACTCGACGCTGTCAGGCCCGTCCTGTCCGCCCGAGAGGATCGAGAGGCGCACGCATCCCGAGTCCTCCCAGCGTCGGACCGACGCCCCTCCCCACAATCCGAAGGCTTCGCGAGGCCCTCGGCCATCCGGGTCGGGGGTGAGCCCGAGCATCCAAGCGTCGAGCGCATCGCGCACGGCCTTCCAGACGCCCGCTGACGGCGCCGGGGCGCAGGCCTCCGTCGGAAGCCGTGGAGCGACCGCCTCTCGAGCGCTCCCTGACGGCACGATTTTCACCGACACTTCGACGAGGCAGTCTTCTGTCCAGCCGTCGACGCCGCCCGCCCACCCGGGTCTGGCCTTCGCCGTCGCGCGCCGCCAGACGCCTCGCGGTTCGGACGCTCCCTTGCCGTCTCCGCGGGCATCGCCAGCTTCGCCTTTCCGCATGCCGCATTTCTGGCCGTCGGCGTTCCCGCCCCCGGAGCCCAGACGGCTTTCGTCGCGCTCAAGGCCGCCGGCGTTCCCGTCGCCGCCCTTGCCGGCGCGATCCCGGCGGCTTTCACAGCCCCTGCCGCTGTCACTTCGGTTTACCATGCCGCCATTATCCAGAATCTAAGCGCAGCTCGGCTCGCGTCGCCCCAGGGTGTTCTGACGGCGACTGCTGACGCCTGCTGAAAACGAGAGAATACGAGGGGTTTGCCGGAACAAGGCGAAGAGACGGCGACGGCGGTCCGCCTCCTGTGCAAAACCGACGCACCCTGTATGCTTGGCAGCATGACCGAACTTGGAGTCACAGGAGAGCATACAACCGACGGAATCCCGCACGGTTCGACAAGTCTCACCCCTTTCCTCGCCATCATCGGCGCGGAAGAGGCCTTGGACTTCTATCGCTCGGTGTTCGACGCCCGGATAGTCGATGTCACGGAATTCGACGGCGTGGTGGTCCACGCCGAGATCGACTTCGGGAAGGGCAAGCTGCAGGTGGGCGAACCCAATCCTGAGTACGGCTTGGTCCCGCCGCCTTCCGAAGGCGCCTGCTATTCCTTGGGCCTATATTGCCCCAACGTCGACGACGTCGTGTCGCGTGCCCTCGCCGCGGGCGCGACCCTGCGCGAAGAGCCGAGCACCTTCATTTCCGGCGACCGCTACGCTTCGATTCTCGACCCGTTCGGCGTGCGATGGTCGATCATGTCCAGGGTCGAAGACATATCCGAAAGCGAGAGCGCTCGGCGCGTGGCCGAGTGGGCCGCCGGGCGCGCCACGAGCTGACTGAAAATATTTCACTGACCGAATCTCTCTTTTGCAGACTGCGCTCGCGCCTCGAAGCGCTCCGCCTTTTACCGATTGAAACCGACGCTCGCCCTCAGAGAACCGAGCCGCCTTTCCCTCGCCTGTCCTCAGTAAGCTCAGGGCCATGAAGATTCTGATTCTTGGAGGGACGGCCTGGCTGGGGCATTCGATCGCGGCGGCCGCGCTGGCCGCCGGGCATTCTGTCGTTTGCCTGGCCCGCGGAAATGCGATCCCGGAGGGAGCCGATCTGGTCAACGCCGACCGCGCCCGCGGCGACGCCCTCGCCGGCGTCGCCGCGCGGACGTGGGACGCCGTCGTGGACGTGGCCAGCGATCCGCGCTTTGTCGAACGGGCGGTTCGCGACCTCGCCCCTGCGGCGAAGCGCTTCGTCTTCGTCTCCTCCCTGAACGTCTACGCGGACCCTTCCAAGAAGGGGATCGTCGAAGACGAGCCGACTCTGCCTCCCCTGCCCGAAGGCGAGGAGGCCTCCCAGGAAAACTACGGGCGGGCCAAGTCCGCCTGCGAGGAGGCCGTTCTCGCGGGATTCGGCCGCGAACGCTCGACGATCGTGCGCCCCGGGCTCATCACGGGGCCCGGAGACCCGACGAACCGCGCCGCATACTGGCCTCTCCGCTTCGCCAAGCCGTCGAATCCGCGGGGCCGCGTGCTCGTTCCCGACGCCTTCGGCCAGGCGTTCTCAGTGATCGACGCACGCGATCTCGCGGCGTGGATCGTCCGCCTCATCGAGGCGGAAATCGGCGGAGTCTTCAACGCCGTCGGGAATGTCTCGACGCTGGGCGAACACCTGGAGCGGATTCGCTCGGCGGCCGGCCACACCGGCGAGGTCGTCCGCACTCCGGCGGATTGGCTGCTCGCCCGGGGCGTCGGCTTCTGGGCCGGCCCCAGGTCCCTCCCGCTGTGGGTGCCGGATCCCAGCCTGGAAGGAATGCTGGCGGCGTCGAACGGGAGAGCGCTCGAGGCGGGCCTCAAGCTGCGGCCCGCACGCGAAACCTACGCCGACCTGCTCGCCTGGGCGCTGGAGAATTCCGTCGATTGCGCGGGGCACGCGGGGCTGAGCGACGCCGAGGAACGCGAACTCCTCGACGCCCTCGATCGGGGCTGACGGCCTGCTCCCCCGCGCCGAGTGCCCCCACGGGCCCCGCGGATTCAACGAGCGCGGACGCCGCGAACGAATATGGCGGACAGCACGGCCAGCGCCGCGGACGCTGCGCCAAGCCACGCGAAGCTGCCCGTCGCCGTGAGGATCGCGGCCCCCGCCGACGAAGCGACGAACTGCGCAAAATACTGAGCGGCGCCGTTGAGCGCCAACGCGGTCCCTTGCAATCGCGGGTTGAGAGTGGCGGCGAGAGTCATGAATGCGGGCTGCGCCGAGACGACGCCGACGCTCCACACCATCTGCCCGAGCACAGTTGCGGCCACGGGGCCCGGCAAGAAGGCGACCGCCGTAACACCAAGGGCGGCGGCGCCTCCCGCAACCGCCGTATAGGAGGCGGCGCGCCATCGCGCGAGCAGACGCCCGCCCACGACCGCGCCGACGATTCCCGCCGCGCCCGCCGCGAGCGTCACCCAGGACATTTCCGCCGCCCCGAAGCCGTAGCGGTCCTCGTAAAACGCGCCGATCGACGTGTACGCAACGGCGAATCCCGCGTGCCACAGACCGGTGCTCAGCAGAAGGAGAAGAAGCCCGCGATGGGTCAGCGCCGCCTTCAGCATTCCTGCCACGGCGGCCGAGGCGCCGCCGCGCGGCCCGCCGCCCATCGCGGATTCGCCGTCGCCCGCGCGCCCGTCGGCCTTCCGCGGTGCGACGCCGGAGAAAACCCGGACCGCCGGGAATATCGCGAGAAAGCCGGGAATGGCAATAAGGAGGAAGGCCCACTGCCAGCCGACGGCGGAGGCCAGAAGCGACCCGATCGGGACTCCGACGACGGTGGCCGACAGCAGCATGCCCGTGATTACTCCGACATTCGCGCCGCGCGTTTGCGGCGTCGAACGGCTGACGACCTCGCCGAAGACCGTCGGCATGACCATCCCCGCGCCAAGCCCCGCGAGCGCGCGGCAGGCAAGGCCGGTCGCAAGATTCGGCGCAGCGAAGGTCAAGGCCGTGCCCGCCCCGAAAACGGCCAATCCCGCGACGGCAACCGGCCGGCGGCCCCGATAGTCCGCCAGCGCCCCGAAGAAAGGGCTTGTGACCGCGTACGCCAGGGCGTATGCCGCCACGAGGAGGGCGGAGAGCGAGGCGGAAGCGCCCCAGCTTTGGAGTATTTCGGGGGCGATCGGGGCTACGACCATGGAGTCGCAGCCCACGAGGAAGGCGACGGCGCCGCCCAGAATCACGGCCGGGCGCGCTGTTCCCGAACCGTTCCTTTCGCCCGCGGGACTTCCAACTTCGTTGGCTGAAGGCTTTTCGCCGCGCCCGGCACGCCTTCTCCCCGCGGGACTTCCAGCTTCGTTGGCCGAAGGCTTTTCGCCGTGCCCGGCCCTACCCGTCTCAGCCTCGGAGGCGTCCGCGGCGCCCTTCAGATCTTCCGCCGTCTTTTTGCGGCTGTGTGCCTCGTTCTCTGTGTGGTTCATTTTCAACATACCCTTTATTCGATGTTCGACGAATATAGAACATACGGTAGTGCAATACTAGAGGAATGGCAAGGAGTGTTCATCCCGACCTAGCAGACGTGCCCCTGACCGCGGTGCTCGCGGCGCTTTCAGACCCGCTGAGGCTCGGCGTGGTTCGCCTGCTCGCGGACGGATCCGAAAGGCAATGGGGCGAGTTCGACGCGCCCGTCTCCAAATCGACGCTCAGCCACCACATGAAGGTGCTGCGAACCGCGGGGATCACGGCCACGCGCGCCGAAGGGACTAGATGCTATGTCCATCTGCGGCGCGAGGAGTTAGACGAAAGGTTCCCCGGCCTGCTCAGCTCGATCCTCGACGCGCAAGGCCAAGGGGCGACGCCGGTCAAACTCAAGCATTGACGTTTCGCATCGCGTCGTCATAGCGGACGCCGCCGCCTCGGGCACGCCGCCATGCGCCTACGGCGAACCGAGACCCGACCGCCGGGGCCTGCGCCCGATCGCACGGGCGAGCCGCCGCATACGGCCTACGAGAGGAGGCTGATGCGCTCGCGCACGTGCTTGCCGGCCTCTATCTCATCGATTAGGCCGATAGCGTAGTCCGCGTAGCTCATGGCACTCTCGCCGTTCGAATTCAACGTGAACTCCTCCCCCGCCAAAATGTAGGATCCGGTTCGCTCGCCGTCGGCCCGGAAATCGAGGGGCGGGCTGACGTAGGTCCACGCAACGTCTCCGCGCGTGCGCAGACAGTCGAGCCCGTCGGCCATCGCGGAGGCCACAGGCTTGAACTGCTCGGGCATCTGAGGGCTTTCCAGCACCCGGGTCGTGTGGTCGCCGTCGATGTACAGGCTTCCGGCGCTGCCGACCACGACCAGCCGCGTCGCGGTCCCTGCGAGGATCGATGCAAGATGCTCGAGGTGACGCTTATGCAGCGGGAGGTCCTCAGGCCTCGACGTTCCGAATGCGTCGACGACGGCGTCAAAACCCGCTAGGTCGCCCGCCGTCAGGTCGAAGACGTCGCGCACCAGGGCGCGCCCGGCGGGGGTTTCGACGTCTCGGCGGACGATTGCCGTGACGTCGTGCCCGCGGGCGGCCGCTTCGCGTGCGATGAGAGAACCGGATTTTCCGTTCGCTCCGATGACGCCGATCTTCAGCGGCCCGCAAGGCATTTCGGCTTCGGGCGTTTCAGCTGCGGCTGTTTTCATGACGCTCCTTTTTCATGGCGTTCTTTTGAATGGGCTTGCGGAACCAGGCTAAGGTTCTCGGTGTAAATTTGAAAGAAGGCACTTTAAAGTGCTGTAGGAACCTACAGGAAACCAATGCGGAATATGAACGAAAATCAAGCATCGCATACGCAAGGGCGCCAGCTGCGGGAGTCGGAGGCCGTGTCAGAAGAGCCGCGCCCGCGGCCCCAGGCTTCGCAGCCCGCGCAGAAAACGGCGGCCCATGCCTCGCACGCGCACTCCCGGCCCGACCCTCAGGAGACCCGCACCCCTCGGCAGGCACACTCCCCTCGGGAGGATCAAGCCGCGGACGGTCTCCCGGACTGCCCTGTGGAAGTCGCGCTCGGCTTCATCTCCAGCCGGTGGCGCATCCTCATCATTCGGGACCTGCTCAAGGGCACATGCAGATTCAGCGAATTGCAGCGTTCCGTACGCGGAATCTCGCAGAAGATGCTCACATCCAATCTGCGCGCGATGGCCGATTGCGGGCTGGTCACGCGAACCGCCTACGCCGAGGTCCCGCCTAGAGTCGAATACGCGCTCACGGAGCTGGGCATGAGCCTCTCCCCCGTCTTCGCCGCCCTTGAATCTTGGGGCGAAGCGTACAAAGAGAGGGCCGCGTCGCAGGCGTGCGGCGCCACCGAGGGAAAGTAAAGGCACAGAAAGAAAGGCTGGGCGAGGCAACGTGAAAGCCGTGGTGGTTTACAAGGCCGGCGGACCGGAGGCTCTTCAGTACCGCGAAGTCCCGACGCCCGAAGCGCGCCCCGGGTGGACGCTCGTCAAAGTCCGCGGCGTCGGCGTCAACCATTCCGAGGTCTTCACGCACGAAGGCAAATCGCCGTCGGTCTCATTCCCCCGCATTCTAGGAATCGAGTGCGTCGGGCAGGTGGAACGCACATTCAACCCCCGCCTCCACGCGGGCCAGACGGTCATTTCCATCATGGGCGAGATGGGGCGCGCTTTCGACGGCGGTTACGCGCAGTACGCGCTCCTGCCCGACGAACAGGTCTACCCGGTCTCCACATCCCTGCCGTGGGAGCAACTGGCCGCCGTCCCCGAGACCTACTACACCGCCTTCGGGTCGTTGGAAAGGCTTCGCCTTGAGGACGGCGACGACGTGCTGGTGCGCGGGGCGACCTCGGGAGTGGGGGTCGCGTTCTTGAAACTCGTGAAGGCCCTTTACCCCTCGTGCCGCGTCGCAGGATCGACGCGCAGCGCGCAAAAGGGCGAACGCCTCCTCGGTGAGGGGTTCGACCGCTGCGTCGTCGACGATCGCAATACGCTGAAGACGGAGGACTCCTTCGATGCGATCCTCGATCTGGTCGGCCCGGCGGCGGCACAAGACACCTTCGCCCACATCAGGCCGGGCGGAACCGTGTGCATCACAGGGCTGCTCGGCGGGCAGTGGACCCTTGACGGCTTCGACCCCATCATGGACACAAACGGGGGCTACCTGACTGGATTCTATTCAGGCGACGTCGACGGCGAAAGACTGCAAGCGCTCATCTCGACGATCGAAGGCCGCGAGATCGACGTGAGGCCAGAGCGGACGTTCCGCCTGAGCGAGATGCGGCAAGCCCACGCATACCTCGCCTCTCGAGAATCCTTCGGTAAAGCCGTGGCCATCCCAGAATTCGACGAATGAGCCCGCTCCGAGCCGGGCGATGTCGACGGGCGGCCCGAAGCGGTCAGAAACATCGGGAGCCGCAAGGAAGCCTGTGAGCGGTCACTAAGACTAGAAAACAAAATAATTAGCCATAATCGATATTGCGATCGGGTTGCAGACGCTGAGAACGATCGCCAGGATCGAGTAAGCCTTGTTTCTCGCGTTCCCCTCTTTCGAAGAGAAAACCAAGCCGGAGATTCCCAGAGAAAAACCCGCAACGGCCCATATCCCGGCCAACATCATCAGGATGATGAGGAAGAAGAGGTTGGCCATGCCGTCGTCGGGAAACGCGTCGGGATCGGCGAGCGGCGCTTCAAAGAGGTCATGGATGCCTTGCCTGAAGAGAAGCACCGCTACGACGTTCACAAGCAAAGCGGAGGCGGAAACCCAGAATCCGGCCACCCCCAGTGCCCCACGTGAGCGCCTCGCAGGCTTCTTGCCGCCCCACGCGCTTCCTCCGACCGGACCGGGCGCCTGGGCATTGGCGTAAAAAACGCCCGGCTGTTGCCGATTCCAATCATATCCAGGATGACCGCCGCCGTAGCCGCTGTTTTCGTACATCTTCATTCCTTCCCGCTTGCCGTCAAGTTTCATTTGCGCATCCGAAACGGATGGGGCGAAGATTTCCTGCATTCTATCTAGAGACGCCCTGCCCGGAGAACAAACGGCTGGGGCGAAGTCCACGCCGGTCTCATCCCGGACTCAGCCCTTGCAGCATCTAAAACTCAGACCTTGCAGCATCCCGAACTCAGACCTTTCCGCATCTCGAACCCTCCCTGCCATCGTTCAACGTTCGCGTCAGTCGAATCCCAGGTCCACGCGTCCCCAATGCCGTCTTTCCCAAGCAGACCGTGTTTTCTCAAGCAGACCGTGTTTTCTCAAGCAGACCGGCATTGCGCTGAGGCGAAAGCATACGTACGATGAAGCGGGTCAGCCCGTCGTCTCCAGGGAGCCGTCGCCTTCGTCCGAAAAGGCGAGGCCCTCGGCAAGGTTCCGCACGAGTGAGCCGAATGCTCTCGGGTCCGGAAGCAAGGACGGGATCATGAATAAGGACGAACAACAAAGAAGCGCGAGCCAAAGCAAATGGAATTGAAGTCCGAGTACATGTTGTTGAGTGCGCCGTATCGCTTTGAATTGCATCATCTCACGCCCCTCGCTCCGAAAGTGATCGCCGAGGACCTGCTGTCGGTCGCGCCGCCTCGGCGCGCATCCGAAAGCCGCAGTTCGGCGATGAAGGACCTGGCCGAGTGCGCAATGAGGAGGCTTGCCGCGGCAGGTGCGCAGGCCCCGGCGGAAGGCGGCGCGTCCGCACTGCGGCTCATCGCCGACGTCTACGGAAGGTTTCCCGACGAGGCGCGCATTTCAAACGATCTTTCCTTTGCCGCGAAAGAAATGTACCTTTCCGGGTCCGACGGCGCAGGCGAGGCCTCCGTCGAGGAGGCGGCGCAGGCCTCCGCCGCGCCGCGGATCCCGGATTCGACGCAAACCCTCGATTCGGTCCGCGCCCTCGCGCCGCGCCTGGGCCCGTTCGAAAAGCTCGGCGTCAAGAAGGCGAAGGAGAGCGCGGAAGAGGGCGTCGCGTTCCAGCCGGCGAGCCTCGCAATCGATCAGGCGAGCCACGCGGCCTCCTCCACGCAGTGGAGGGTTCCCGCGTGGCTCATGGCGGTCGCCGACAACCGCGGCCCCTTGGGCTTGAGCGACGCCTTCGTCGTCTTTCTGCTCTCCGCAGCCTACAGTTCGCAGCTCATCGACGACGAGGCGGCGACGGAAGCGATTGAACATTATGGAGGGAGAATCGCCGCTTTATACACGGGATGGGAGCAGTTCCTTGCCTCGTGCGCTTTGGGCGCCATCCTTGCGGGCGAACCGTCAAACGGCAATTCGAACGACGGGAGTCTGTTGAGCGCCGTCTACGGCTTCGCGATTTCGCCCGCCCCCGTGTTCGAGGCGGCCGGCTTTTGGCCTCGCCCTGACTTGAGCTGGCTCGCCGAGAATCTGGCGCCCCTGCTGCCGGCGCAGACGCTCGCCGAATACAAGGCGCACGTCGATGCCGTGAAACCTCCTGCGCCGAAGACCTCGCAAGCTCCCGGCCCCCAACGGTTCGCCTCCCGCATCCTTTTCGAGGAGGCGCGGCGGGTCCTCGCCCGCAATTCGGCGAGCCAGGCCGAGTACAGGCGCTGCTGCGAAGCCGCCGACGGCATTTGGGCTGAGACGGCGCGCCGCCACGGGGTGGACTTCATTCTTCTCGACCCGGCCAACGCCGCAGCCGTCCATCTGCCCGACCTGTCTCGCAAAAAAAGCTCGGAACCCGCGCACTCGAACCGGTTTTGGCCGGCTTTCCGGGCCCTCAAGGACGAAGTCGAGGGCGTGCCCTTCGCCTGGATGGACTGCCCCGGATCCGCGGGCTTCCTCTTGACGTCGTCGTGCGTCTACCGAGTCGAGCGCAAAACGGAGGCCGCGACGCCGACGACGGCGCAGATCCCCTGGGACCGAACGGAGTTCCGATGCGCGGCAACCGATTCGAACGGCATAGCGATTTCAATCGGCGGCGAGGCGACGCGTGAACTGAACGTCGACTACGAGGCGTTGGGCCTGCCCGGCGCCTACCGCGACAAAGACCCCGAAATCGTGGCCGCCGTGCTCAACCCGCACATTGAGCGGCTCGATTCCTTCTTCGCCGACCTCCCGTGGCGGGTCATGGACTGGCAGTGGCACGAGGAGTGAGGCCCCAGGAAGGCGCGGGACGGCGGACGCCCTGCCTGCAGCTGCGGGGCCCCTTTGCCGCGAGGCCGGCGAGGCCCTGGCGGCGCTCGGCGTGTCTTAACCGTCCGGCTGGGTCACCTGACGGCCCAGCTCGGAAGGCCCACCATGTAGCTCTCGATCGGCCCCTGACCGAAGTTGTCGGCGAAGACGATTCTGCTCAGATCGCGCGAGGCGCTCGCCTGCGGCTTGAAGAAATCCGGGTCGCCGGCCGCCTGGGGGGCCGCGTCCTTCGATGAACCGCCGATCGCGGAAGCGTTCGTTCGGACGTTGGCCACGCTCAGCGCCCGTCCGCCGGCTTTCAGCTCGACCAGCCACACCTTCCGGTAGTCGGCTCGCTCCTGGGGCGCCGATTCGTCTGAAACGTCGTCTTTCTTCTCCCCGTACGTCGAAACCACGGCCCACCCGGGCTTGTCGTACGCCTGTCCGCTGATGTCCAACGTGTAGTTTTCGCCTTTGGCGGGGTAAAGGCTGCGCAGGCCGATCCGCTCGTGGGAGTCGAGGTCGACGGCGGAGAGTTGGTTTTTGCCGTAGTCGGCGAATACGTAATAGTCCTGCTTTTGCGGGCCGTATGCCATGCCCGCGTGCTTCGACGTCGTCGGAAGCTCGAAAGAGTCCTTGAGGTCGCGGGTGTAGGCGCGGGTCCCTCCGGCGTCCCCCGGCCACGAGACGACGACGTGCCTGCCGCTCGGCGAGGCGCTGACATAGTCTGGGAAAGCTCCGGGCTTAGGGAAGTTCCTCGCATCCAGCGCGCCCACGATTCGCTTGTCTTTGACGTCGAGCACGACCACTCCATAGACGTTCCTGGTCTGAGTGGCCTCGTCGTGCCGCGTCGCGGTGAGGGCGAGATACCGCCCGTCGGCGCTGGCCGTGCCCCGGCCCTTCGTCGAAAACGACGTGGCCTGGGACCATGGCGTCTTGCCGGAGAAGTCGAACATGACCTCGCCTTTCTCGGCCTCGACGTCGTACGTCCACCACGTGGTCCCGCCGTCGCGCAAAGTGAAGTGCAGCAGGTTCGGATCCGAAGCGTGCCAGATCGGCTCGCAATTGCCCTTGAGCTCGCCGAGTTTCTTAATCTGCTTGAACGTGGCGGCGTCGTAGAGGTACCAGGCGCCCTGCCCGTCGCGCGCGATGAAACGAGTGTTGTCGGCGTTGAAGGCCTGTTTGTGCGAGTTGTCGTGGCGCACGAAGTCGCCCCCGGCCTTGCCGGCGTCCGTCGCCCGATAGACGAAGGTCTTGTTGGCGGGATCGAGCGTCGCCGATTTCTTCAGGCCCTCCGCGACCGCAGGCTTTTCCATGGCGCCCGCAGGGTCGGCAGACAGAGCCGCGAGACCGAAATCCCGGTCGTAAAGCGAGTCGAAAGGGTTGGACAGCTTGGGCTCCTCCGATTTGACGGCCGCCTTCGTGAAATCCCCCGAGGGGGAGGGAGCCCCGCGATGCCCCGAGGGCGCCGCCGTCGGCTTCGCCCCGGCGTCTGCCTTGTGCTCGCTCGCCCCGGCGTGGGCGTCGGGCGCCGTCGAGGCCCCCGCGCTCGGGGACCGCCCCGGTTCCGTGGAGGAATTGCCCGTGTCCGATCCGCGGCAGCCCGCCAGAGCAAGCACCGCAGCGACGCAAAGGGCGCCGACGCGCGCCGAAGAAAGGGGCCAGCTGCTCATGGTTCAACGCTACTTTCCGACACCGACATGGGCAAGGCGCAGATAGTACGGTTTTCAATGAATTCCGTCATTCTCTTTGGGCGGCGGCCGGCCCCTACGGACCGAAGGCCCAGGATCGAGAGCCGCAGGGCTCGATCGGAAGCCGAAAAGATGAAAGCCCCCCGCTCATTCGCGCGGCTGGGAAGGCGAAATCCGCCCCCGCGCGGGAATGACGGACTTCATGAGCCTGTTGCCTTTCCTCCCGGTTCCGACGAAGGCCGCGAGCAGCGAACGCCCCCATGGGCGCTTGAAAACCGACATGGCAAGGGCGCGCGCCGTCCCGCCTGCCCTGCCCGCGGGAGTGAAGAAAGCCCTGTTGCGCGCACCGACTTTCTGGTAATGCCTGATGAACGGACGCGACCTGGCCTCCCACTCTTCGAGCGCCCCTTCGACGTCGCCCTTCCTCCGCCCGATGATCGCGGTCAGCAAATTCGCGCTCGCCAGCGCGGTGGAGGCCCCCATCCGCGAGTACAGGGTCAGGCACCATCCGGCGTCGCCCATAAGCACGACCCGCCCCTTGTGCCATCGGTCCATCCGGACCTGCACGGCCTCGTCGAAAAGGCTCTCGTCGGCGCGCTCGAGCTGATCGATCGCGGCCTTGACCGGCGGGGCCGCGACCGGGCCGTACACCTCGCGGATTCGAGCGGCAGGCGAGGCGACCTCGAACTCGGCGGCGACGTCGTCGGACTTGTAGCTGAACATGAGGGTGGCCGGACGATCCTTGAAGGGAAACACCCAGAGCGACTTTCCGGCCTCGGCGAAGGTCGCGCCTTGGCCGCGTTCGAGCCCCGGAAGATCCTCGGGAATCTGAGAGGCGACGATCATGTACCCCAAATGCCGAATGTACTTCTCGTCCGGCCCGAAGACGAGCTTGCGGACCGTGGAGTGCACGCCGTCGGCGCCCACCAGCAGGTCGTAGCGCTCGCGGCTTTCCGTGCCGTCCGAAGAGTCTTTGAGCCACACGTCGACGCCGGCGCCGTCCTGCTCGATGCGCGTCGGGACGGTCGAGTACCGCACGTCGATCTTCGGATCAAGCGCGTCGATCGCCTCGTAGGCGGCGTTTTCAATGTCGCTGCGGAGCAAGAGCCACGGGTCGCCCGGAAGGTCGCCGAAGCCGAGCCCTCGACGTTTTTCGCCGTTTTTGCCCAGTGCGCAGTTGTCTCGAACTTTGGGCGCCCTATTGTGTATTCCATCGAATCCCAGTTGTTTCGCAGCCACTTTGCCGACGGCGAAGAGCCCGACGAAGTAGCCTCCGCGACGGCGTTCGGGGGCGCGCTCCACGACGGTCACGTCCCACCCGCATTCGTACAGCCCCTTGGCCATAGCCATGCCGGAAATTCCGAGCCCGACGATCAGTGCACGCTGTGAGCCGTTTCGTTCGTCCATGAATCGAACATAGACGATCCCGATGAGATTCCGCTGCGGGCATCCACGATGTGGTCGCGGGCGGACCGTAGCCGGCTGTGCGGCGGGTTGCGACGTCGATGCATCCACGATGTGGTCGCGGGCGGACCGCGGGCGCCGCCCGGCAAAAGCCCGTCGGGGAAAGCGCCCCTTCGCTGCGCGCATCCGAATCGCTGACAATCGTCACTCGAATCCCTCCACGATGGACTGCGCGGCGCCCGACCCGTTACAGTTCCAATAGAAAATTTCACGGGTATACCGCACTTGGACGCCCCAAGCACGCAGACGGACCGACGCTCGGTTCACGCGCGTGCCTCGCGCTTTCCCGGCAACCCGCGAATCGCCGATGAGAGGGACAAGGACAAGGGATTTGACGAGCGAGCAGCCGACGACGGCGGACAGCGCCTCGGACTGCGCGGCGCAGGAAGAGCGCATGCCGTCGGGGGAATCCATGCAAGAAGGGCACACGTCAGAAGAGCACACGCTGGACGGCGTGACATCGGACGGGCACTCGGTGATGTCAGACGGGACGCTCGCAGCGGCTGAGAGCCCGGCGGGCGCAAACCGCAAGAAGAGCCCGAGCCGGGCTAAGGAGCTGGGCGCCCGCATCCTGGTGTTCACTGTGCAGGCTTTCGCCGTGTGGCAGGCGGTAGCGCTGCTCTTGCTGGCCTTCGTTCCGGACTTCGTCTACGCCGTCGCTCGCGTCCTCAATGTGACGAACATCCCTTCCTATCCGACCCTGCTGTCTTTCTTCCTGCTCACCTTCCTTTCACTGGGGCTTTTGCGGCGCCAACGCGCCGCGCTGTGGCTGTCCGTGGCGATGTGGCAGGTCTCCATGATCGTCGCGCTGGCGGTCGCGACCGTCCTCTCTCACATCGACTCGGACTCTTCGGAGCGATTCCGCCCGCACGGCTGGCATTTTCTCGCGTCTTTGGCATTCGCTTTGTTCGTCGTCGCGAGCGCCTTCTGGATGCGCAGCGCCTTTCCCGCCCGCTTGGCCCCCGGAGCCCTGCGGCGGGCGTGCCTCGTCATCGCGTTGGGGTTCGCGACGTCGGCCGGATTCGCCTTTTTCGCCCTGGAAACGGCGGGGTTCGGCAGACTTCCCTTTCGCCAAGCGGTCAACTGGAGCGTTTCTGTGGCGCTCGGCCTCCCGTCCGACCAGCGCCCCTTCCGCTCGCCCATCGAAGGGCCGTACTGGGTGGAGACGGCGTCGGGCGTCATCTCGGTTGCGACCCTCGTGCTGGCCATTGTCGTCTTCCTCCGCGCCGCTCCGCAGAACGCCCAAAGGGATTACGACGACGAACTGGCGGTGCGGAGGCTCCTCGTCGCCGCCGGCTCAGCGGATTCGCTCGGGTACTTTGCCACTCGTGACGATCGACGAACGGTCTTCTCCCCCGACGGCAAGGCGGCCCTGTCGTTTCGCGTGGTCTTCGGCGTGTGTTTGGCCGCCGGCGATCCCATCGGAGACAGGCAGTCGTGGCCTCAGGCAATTGCGAAATGGCTGGAGCACGCGCGTTCCTACGGTTGGGTCCCCGGAGTCATCTCAGCCAGCGAAGACGGGGCGAGGGCGTACCGCGCACAGGGCCTCAGGGCGATCGTCCTGGGCGACGAAGCGGTCATCGACGTCGCCTCCTTCAGGCTCGCAAACCCGGCGTTGCGAGCGGTCCGCAAAGCAATCGCGGGGCCGACGAACGCAGGGTACCGGGTGCAGGTGCGGCGCCAGTCGGAGATTCCCGCGGACGAGCTGGCGGAGCTCGTCAAGATCGCCGACGTGTGGCGACGCGGCGGCCCGGAGCGCGGCTTCTCCATGGCCTCCGGGAGGATCGGCGACCCGCGCGACGGGCGCACGGTGATCGTCACCGCACACACGGCGAAGGGCGACGTGTGCGGCCTCCTGTCTTTCGTCCCGTGGGGCCGCCGGGACGTCTCTTTGGATCTCATGCGGCGTTCCCCGGCCGCTATGTCCGGCGTCACCGAGCTCATGGTCACCCAGCTGATCGCGAATGCCGACAGGCTGGGAATCACGCAAATCTCTTTGAATTTCGCAATGTTCCGGGAGTCCTTCGCCCGCGGCGAGCGCATCGGCGCCTCCCCACTCGAAAAGCTCAACCGGAAGGTTTTGGTCTTCGCTTCGCGCTGGTGGCAGCTCCACTCTCTCTACCAGTCAAACGAAAAGTACCTGCCGCAATGGCGCCCGCGCCTGCTCTGCTACGGCAGCACGGCGCAGCTGACCCAGGTGCTCATCGCCGTCGGGCAGGCCGAAGGCTTCGTCCCCGAGCTTCCCCGCACTTTCCAGCGCCGCTCCCGAGCATCGCAGCTCAACCTCCCGGAGACGGCGGCAAAGCTCGCCGAAGCCGTGCGCAAACAGGAAGAGGATCTTTTCACGCCGACCGTGCCGGAGCGGCAGCTTTCCGAGCAGCAGCGAATTCGCAGGGAAAAGTTGGCGCGCCTGATCGACGTCGGCATCGACCCTTATCCCGCGGACGTGCCGAGAAGCCACGCGCTCAGCGACGTGAGGGACGATTCGGGGGCCGTCTCGGTGGTCGGACGCGTTGTGCGAGTGCGTGACCACGGCGGAGTCCTTTTCGCGGATCTGCGGGAGGGAAGCGTGGAGCTCCAGGTCATGTTCACCGCCGACCGCCCCGAAGCCGGACTGGCGCTCTGGAGGGAAACGGTCGATCCCGGGGACCTCGTCAGCGTTACGGGCGCGGCCTGCCGCAGCCGCTCCGGCGAACTCAGCGTCCTTGCGGAGGGCTGGCGCATGGCCGCAAAGTGCCTCACCCCTCCCCCGGACAAACACCGGGGGCTGCGCGACGCCGAAGCGCGCGTGCGGCAGCGCCACATGGACCTTGCGCTCGGCGGAGAGGCGCGACACCGCCTTCTGGCACGCAGCGCGGCCGTGCGGGCGATCCGAGGGAGGCTGGCCGAGCACGGCTTCGTCGAGGTGGAAACGCCTATGCTCAATCGCATCCACGGCGGGGCGAACGCGCGGCCGTTCTCAACGCACATCAACGCCTACGACCTCGATTTGACCTTGAGAATCGCGCCCGAGCTGTACCTCAAGCGGCTGTGCGTCGGCGGATTTGAGAAGGTCTTCGAGATCGGCAAAAACTTCCGCAACGAGGGCGCGGACTCTACGCACAACCCCGAGTTCACGGCCTTGGAAGCCTACGAGGCGCACGGCGATTACACGACGATGCGCAGGCTCACCGAGGATCTCATTCGGACGGCGGCGTGGGCGGTCCACGGGAAGCCCGTCGCGCCTGCGCCCGACGGCGGCGTCGTGAGCCTGGACGGTGAATGGCCGGTCGTATCCGTGCACGCGGCGGTCTCGCAGGCCGTCGGCGCAGACGTCACCCCGGACACGCCCGCGGACGAGCTCCAGCGACTGTGCCGGGAGCGAGGCATCCGGTATGCCGCCTCGATGACCGCGGGGGACCTCGTGACCGAGCTCTACGAGGAGCTAGTCGAAGGCAGCACGGGCGCCCCCACCTTCTACACGGACTTCCCGGTTGAAACCTCGCCGCTGACGCGGCGCCATCGAGGCGACCCGCGCTTGGCCGAACGCTGGGACCTCGTCGCCTTCGGAATGGAGCTCGGCACCGCCTACACCGAGCTGACCGACCCGATCGATCAGCGCCAGCGGCTCACCGAGCAGTCGTTGCGGGCAGCGGCCGGCGACCCCGAGGCCATGGAGGTCGACGAAGAGTTCCTTTCGGCCCTCGAATTCGGAATGCCCCCCACCGGAGGCCTCGGCTTGGGCATCGACCGGATAGCGATGTTCCTGCTGGGCGCTTCGATTCGCGAGACCCTCGCCTTCCCGTTCGTCCGCCCGGAGGCTCGCCCCGCCAACTGAGGATCAGAGGCTCTCCTTGCCCGTCGAGGGTCAGAGGCTTGCCTTGTCTATCGAGGGGCAAAGGTTTGCCTTGTCTATCGAGGATCAGAGGCCTGGCTTGCCCGTCGACGCCCGGCAGGCGGCCCGGCTCTCCTGCGCTTGGAGGGGTTCTGAAGTTATGAGGGCGGGCAGCGTGCGGTGCGACGCGAAACCAGGCGAGCTGTGGACGCGGATGGACTGAGCCCGGAAGTATTCGCGGTTCACAGGTTTTCAATGTGGCGCACAACTAGATCCGGCCTCGTCAGTGGGAAGACGTGATTCTGGCCGGTCAGCATGATCGTTCGAGCGTGCAGTTTGCGTCCCAGATCCCACTGGCTGCGCAAGAATCGACGCTGCTTGCCGTTGCCCGCGCCGACGAGGAGAAGCGGCGCCGGGCTGCGACGTCCCGCTGCGCCGGCGTCGAGCAGAGCATCGACCCGGGCGGCATGGGCCCAGCTGGCTGAAAGCTGCTCGGCCAAGCGCCGGCTGTTTTCCCGCGTCCCGTAGCGCGTACGCGCCTCGTCGATCGGGAGGGCGTCTTCGCTTCCGGTGGTTTGGCGGATTCCCCATCGACGAATCTGGGGCCCCACGCGCCACAGGGCCTCGACGGCGGCGCCGGCCAGCTTGTCCATTCCCCGTCGAAGCTTCCCCTCTACATGGAAGCGCGACGGGACCTCGTCTGGAGCGGTTGGGTCGATGAGAACGAGCTGTCTGACCTGGTCGGGGCGGCGAAGCGCCCACTCGATCGCGGCTAGGCCGCCGAGCGAATGCCCGAGGAGGTCGACCTTCGGCGAATCCAATGCTCCGAGCTCGGCGCGAATGTCGTCGGTGTCGGCAGTCAGAGGAACCTTCCAAGAATCGAGTGTGCGGGTGTCCGGCCCCAAGAGGCCCGCCAGCTTCTCGTAGTCTTTCGGAGGGAGCCCCCACCCCGGAAGAATAAACCACGTCATATCGCGTCACCTCGCTCGTCGCGCAGCATAGCTGCATGGACTCTTTTTAAGCCTCCCGTTTTCTCATCAATGCCATCACGAAAACTTGTGAAGTCCCTGTAAAATCACTGCTTTCTGCGTGCGATTTCTGTGGAACCTTCGATTGCGGCGGCATTGGACGCGGCGTCACTTGCGGCGTCGCCGCACGGCGAACGCTCCTTCCGGGTCGAATCCCGCCGGGGCGAAAGCGATGAGAACCCCAGTCAAGGAAACCTGGATTCGTTGGGCGAGGCCGACGGGGCCGACTCCCAAAAGCTCGGCGCCCGTGAGCAAACCGACGAGGAGAACGACGCTGACCGCAAGCGAGGGGGCCGCGACCCGCATCCCGAGCGAGTAGCGCGCGCGATGGCGGAAAAGGACGATCAGAATGAGGCTGCAAGCGACCGTCACCGTGCCCACTCCCACGGCAACGCTCGAGGCGTCGTGCATCCACTCGTATCGTCCCGCTTCCCCGGCCTCGATTTGCTCGCGGCATTCCGGCAGGGACAAGGCGCAATCCAACGGGGTCACCGTGCTGTCGACGATCGTCGCGAGGGCGAAGGTCAAGAGCCCTGCGGCGAGAGCCTGGCGGAAGAGACAAAGGGAGCCCCAGCCTGCGCGCAGGGCCCTTTTGCCTTGCGTGATTTTGCCTTGCACGATCGAAGCGGATCTTCCAGGAAGTCCGGCTTGGAACCCTGCTTGACGAACGAAAAGCAGGGTGCCGGAGAAGATGGCGACGCCGCTGAGCAAGTCCGTGAGGCGGAAGAGCCAGCTCTTCGGATACTGGCGCGCCGCCAGTTCGGACAGATAGGAATCGTGGATGCCGAGAGGCCAGCCGATAATCGCTTCGCCTATCGCGCTGATGTATGCCAGAGCGCCGAGCCACAGAAGAAAGGTTGCCAGGCGTTTGAGGCCGGGCGGCGACGGGCGGGCATCAACCATGAACAGTTCCCTGCCTCTCAATCGACACCCAAGGACACAGCGCTCCCGCCTCGACATCGCCGCAAGACGGATGAAACAAGTCGAAATTTATCACAACGGCCATAAAATCGCGCGCTGCGAACAAGTAGAAAACGATCAACAGGAAGAGTCAGAAGGCGCCAGCCAAGCGGGCTTTAACCCGCGGCGCAGGCGCGACCGCGCCGCAAGGCCTTCGGCCTCCAAACGCGGGCTCTTGCGCTCCGCGCAAGGGAACAAAGCCGCGGGCAGACTGACGCGCCGCGACTCGTTGGGAGGATGTAGTTCGACCCGCGGCGCATCAGGGGCGCTCCGGCCGATCGACGCATGCGATCGGCGCAAGCGCTTCACTCAGCATACGCTTTCGATCGGCCGGAAGGAGGTTCGACGCGGCCGCCGGTTGGGCGCCGCTCTCCGTACCCAAAACCGGCGGCCTTCCGCCTGTTGCTTCAGTTGTCTTCTTGAGCCGTCCGACGGCGGGCCACAAGCAAGCCGCCAAGGGCCAGGAGCACAAGGGCCGCGATGAGGAGCGGAAGCGATTCGGCGCCCGTGTACGCCAGACCCGGCGTGTGCAGGTTGCGCTTGGCAGCCGTCGGCTTGGCTTTGCCTGCATCGGACCCGTCCGAATTGCGGTTCGCCGGCGATGCATGAGGCACCTGCGATGCATGAGGCACGGAGCGTTCGCTCCGCTTGTGAGCATTGCCCTTCGCGGGATCCGAATCTCCAGTAGGGCTGGGCCGAACGTCGTCTCCCGGCCTGTCGCCGTCGCGGGACCCGTTGCTGCCGGGGTCTACTGCGCTCGGAAGCGCGGAGCCGGACGAGGCGTCGCCGCTGGGCCTCGGGGCCTCGGCGGTTGCGCTGGGCTTAACCGTGGCGGTGGGCGCGGCCTTGGGGTTGTCGGGTTTCGCCGTGGCGCTGGGTTTGGCCGTGCCACTGGGTTTCGCCGTGGCGCTTGGAGCAGCGGTGGCGCTCGGCTTCGAGCTTGCGCTTGGCTTGCCGCCGTCGCTCGGGTCGCCGCTCCGAGTCGGTTTGGCGCTGCCGGTGGCGGTGGGCGCGGCCGTGCTGCTCGGACCGGCCGAGGGCGACGCCGAAGGCGCTCCGGGGGCGGCGGACGAAGGCGAAGCGGTCGGCTGCGCCGATCCGCCGCACGCCACAGCGACGGTCAGTCCTTGCTCGGCCCCCACTACTTCGGCGAAATCGGTCCTCACGGTGACGGGAAGCTTGATCTGCTTCCCGGGATTCGCCGCGCATTTGCCGTCGACCTTCACCTTGGCGACTGCGCGGCCGGCGCCGTCGGCCGTGATCGTCGCCTTTTCGTTGTTCGCGTCCGGGTCCGCCAACGAGTTGTCCACCGGCGACGTCGCGGACGCCTCCCCCACGTTCACTTTGACGTTCTTCGTCACCGACGGCCCTTCGGAGAAGGAGAGCCCGCGGAGGGAAACGTCAATCGTCTGGCCGTCCTTGACCGGCTCGGAGGGAAGGGTGACCCCGATGGAGGATTTTGCGGCGCGCGGTTTGAGGCCCGGGTTGGCGGCCAGATACGAGTTGAACTTGTCGCGGTCGAGATTGTCGGTGATGACAGGGGCGCCGCCAGCGGTCAGGGCGTCGAACGAGTCGCCGCCGGAAAGCAGGAAGGTGACCGAGCCGACCGTGTACTTGCGGTTGAGGTCGAGCGGCTTTCCGTTGACCGTCACAGACGTGATGCGATTGCCGTAAGGCTTTGCCGGGTCAAAGGTGTACTTCACGTTCCGCGACAAGCCCAGTTTAAGCATGGGCCGGGAATTCTGGGTATTGAGGTTGGTCTTCCACTGCTGCTCGAGGGCCTTCTTGAAATCCGCGCCCGTGATCGTCACATACCCCAGCTGGTTGGAGAAGGGCTGGACGGCGAAGGTCTGACGGTAGGTGATGTCTCCGTTCGCCGACGGGACGAGGTCGGCGCGCAGCCCTCCGGCGTTGATCGCGCCGATGTCCACCGGCTTGCCTTCTTTCGTGACCACAGTCTCCTGAAGAGAGTCCGCGGCAAGGTCGCCGAGCGAGGACTCGATGCCGCGGTTGGAACCGGGATCGGGCGTCTCGCCGTTCGACGAGAAGACGCCGCGGGAAAACGCCGAGCCGTAGCCCGTGGCCACCACCTTGTCGCCGGCCGCCTTGGAATCCTCCACCGCCCTGTCGACGATCTGCTTGATCGACTGCTTCTCGCCGCATTGGGCCACTTCCGAAGCGGGAATGAGCTTGGCCTCGGAGCGCACAACCTTCTTCGCCGCCTTGTCATAGGTGATCTGCAGGTTGCCGAGGTTGTCCGTGTACGATCCGGAGGCTATGGCCGAGAGCTTGTTGCCCCGAGCCCCGTTCACCATCGAGAACTTGTAGGGCACATGCGTGTCGCCGCCCATGATCCCGTCGACGGACGGACCCATCTTCGGGTAGTTGTTCTTGACGTCGTCGTCGAGCATGGCGATCACGACGTCGGCCTGACCGGAGTCTTTGAGCTCCTTGGCCATCGTGTTGATCTTGGGAATCGGGTCGTTGAACGTCAACCCCGCCGTGGCACCCGGGCTGAGCTTGTAGGGCACGTCGCCCGCAATGGCCCCGATGAAGGCGACCCGGACGCCGGAGGCCGACGTCCATATCACTTTGTCGCCAAGGTACCGGCCCATGCCGTCCACGTTCGCGCCGAGGTACGGGAAGCCGACCTTCGTGTACCCTCCTGTTCCGTCGATGCGATGCTTGAAGACGTCGACGCCGAGGTCGAGCTCGTGGTTGCCGATCGTCGAGGCCACGGGTTTGAGCTCGTTGAGCGCTGCGATGGTCGGATTGTCCTGCAGCGAGCCGGATGTGAAGGGCGAGGCTCCGATGTTGTCGCCGAGCAGCGTGAAGGAGGAGTCGCCGTTGGCGGAGCGGGCCTTGTCGAGGTAGCAGCCGACCGCCGAAACGCCGGATTCGGTGACGGCCCCGTTCTTGCTCGCCTTCTCGATATGGCCGTGGACGTCGGTCAGGTTGTACAGATCGAGAGTCACGGTTCCATTCGCCTCGGCGGGCGCGTTCGAGCTCGGGGCCGCAGGCGCATTCGCACTCGGGACGGCGGTCGCGCTCGGGGCCGAGGCGCCCGGGTTCGGGGCGGCGGGCTTGGGAACCCGCGGCTGCGCCGGTTGAGTGTGCGCCGGTTGCGGCGGCGTCGGCTTGTACGTCGGCCGGCCATCCGCGGAAATCTGCGAATCGGAGGAGCCCCCGGGGGTTCCGCGCCCGTCGGCGTGAGCCGCAATCGGTGCAATCAGCAGTGATAACGTTGCAGCGCCGCCGAAAAGGGAACGCAGCCGTGTCTTCGTCATCGAATCTCCTCGCGTGAATATGTTGTTTGAGTAACATTTGATCACACGGAAAGACCGCTGTCGATTTGCCACGAGGAGTTGTGGACAAGAAGGCCCTGTTCAGAGCCTGCGCACCGCCGTAGGGCGACTTGGAACCCCGCTGCCGCACCGACTCGGACCGCCGCCAGGCCGGCCTAGAGCTAAGCGGCACACGGTTCTTGAAGGGCCTCCCCTAGGACCCGCCGTCAGGCCCGCCCAGAACCCTCGGGCTCCAACCGCCGCGCAATTCTGCGAGGCGCGATTCGGCCTACCGCGCCTCAGCCGACGGAACGCCCCTCGGCGGCGCCCTCCGTGCCCTCCGTCGCCGGCGCCCAGCCGAGGGCGGGCGCGACGTAGTCGGCGAAGTTCTTGAGAATCCTGAAGTTGACATCCACACCCAGCGGGTTGGGAATCGTCAAAAGCAGGGTGTCGGCCGCCTCGATCGCGGGATCGGCCTTGAGCTGTTCGACGAGCACGTCGGGCTCGGCGGCGTACGTTCGGCCGAAGGTCGTTTTGGTGGCGCCTTCGAGGTAGCCGACCTGATCCTCCCCCTCGCCGCGGACGCCGAAGAGCTGTCGGTCCTCCTCGGCGACCAGCGGAAAGATCGTGCGGGAGACCGAGACCCTGGGCGTCCAGCCGTGGCCCGCCTCCTTCCATGCGGCGCGGTATCTGGCGATCTGCTCGGCCTGAATCTCCCCGAAGGAGGCGCCGTCGGATTCTAGCACCAGGGTCGAGCTCATGAGGTTCACGCCGTCGCGCGCGGCCTGCTCAGCCGTTTTGTGCGACCCAGAACCCCACCAGATACGCCGCTCCAAACCCGGGGACTGAGGGAAGACGGGCAGCGGAATTCCCGGTTTGTATAGGGCGGGGTACTGTTCTTCCAGCGGCGCCGATCGCGCCACTCCCGCGCCGCGGACCGCCGCCATGAACAGTTCGAACTTCTGCCGGGCCATGTCGGCACCGTTGGCTTGGCCGCCGCGATATCCGAAGGCCTCCCATCCGCGTTCTGCAGGCTCGGGCGAACCACGCGAAACGCCGAGCGCCACGCGCCCCTCGGCGATGAGGTCCAACGCCGCCGCCTCTTCCGCGAGATAGAGGGGATTTTCGTAGCGCAGGTCGATGACGCCCGTGCCCACTTCGATGTTCTTCGTCGACGCCGCAATCGCCGCGAGGATCGGCATGGGCGAGGATCCTTGGGGAGCGAAATGGTGGACGCGGAAGTATGCGCCGTTGACGCCGATCTCGTCCGCGGCCCGCGCGAGCTCAATCTGCTGGCGGAGCGCCTCTCCGGCGAGCGGCCCGTGTTTGCCGTCGAGCGAATGATGGCCAAAGCTGAGGAATCCGAATGACTTCATAGTTGAAGATTAAATCATCTGCAAGCCCGTGTCGATATGAGGTGACTCACGGAGCCCCACCGGCCACTCACAACACTGTCGCGAGCGCGGCCGCATGGACAAGGGCGGCGAAGGCGGCGCCGACGGCCATTCCCTTCAGGCGATTCGCGACGGCAGCCACGACGTCGGCGATTTGCGCGGCGACGGCGACGCCGAGAAGCAGCGCCGTCGCCCGCCCGTCGGGGGCGGCCCACGCGACGGCGGACACGGCCAAACCGAGCGGGATGGCGCGTCCGGCGTACATGGCGACATAGAGGCGCGCGCCTTCGACATCGGCGCGCACGTCCGAGCCGCCGCATCCCCCTAGGGCCTCGCCCCCGCCACGAGGCCCGCTCAACGCCTCCGGTCGAATCAACGCGAGGACGCCGAATGCGGCCGACCCCAGCGCCATCAGCGAATTTGCGACATTCAGCCATAACGGCATAGTCGCTCCTCCTTTCAAGTCATTCTGTTCTCAATCATTCATTTCTGAATTAATCACAATGTTACCCTCTTGGCGTGGACGACGTCGACGGCATGACGATCCTCCAGGCGGCGTGCTTCCGCCTGGGCATGGCCGGATCCCAGATAACACAAGCCTTTTCCCAGCGTGTGGAGCGGCTGGGCCTGACCCACAAACAGGTTGGACTGCTCGCAGCCGTAGACGCGGGCCACGCCTCGTCCCAACGCGACATCGCGACTCGCCTCAATGTCGCCCCCAGCCTTGTCGTATCCCTCGTTGACCAGCTCGCGGACCTCGGGGCCGTCGGCCGCGAGCGAAGCGCCGCCGACAGGCGGGTGCAGGTCATCACCCTTACCCCGAAAGGGCGGGAGCTGTTGGCGGAAAGCGCCGCGGCGGCAGAGGAGCTCGACGCCGAATTGCGCGCCCGCCTCTCCCCTGCCGGCCGCAAAGCGCTCGCTACGGCACTCGAGGAGTTGGAGCTTTCCGACTGACGCCTCGACAGACGGCGACAACGGTTCGACGGCCGCCGGCAGCGCCCCAATGGTCGATGACGCCCCAACGGCCGACGACGCCCCAACGGCCGACGACAACAACGACTCAACGGCCGACATTTGCGCCTCGGCGCACGCAGACAACAGATCAACGGCCGCGGAGACAGCTCGACGGCCCCCTACAGCGCCTAGGCATCCAACCGCAACGCCTCGATAGCCGCCGGCGAGGAAGCGCAGGGCCGACGGAAGGAAGCGCCGAGCCAGCCAGAAAGCGCGGCAACAGCAGGAAAGCGGGGCAACAGCAGGAAAGCGGGGCAATGGCAGGAAAAGCGGGGCCGATGCGAAGAAAAGGCAAGGCCCGACCCAAAGAAGAGACAAGGCCAGACGCAAAGAAGAGGCAAGGCCCGAGGCGAAGAAGAGGCAAGGCCCAGCGCAAACGCCGAGAAGCACGCCTATTTTTGACTTACGAGTCAAAAATAAGTAGCCTCGTCCCATGAGCAGACCTCGAAAGTTTGACGAGAATGACGTCGTCGAACGCGCGATGGAAGAGTTTTGGACGAACGGCTACGCCGCCACCTCCCCCGCGCGTTTGGCCGAGGCCACCGGCGTCGCCAAAGGGAGCCTGTACAACGCGTTTTCGAGCAAACGGGCGCTCTTTGAGCGATGCCTCGACAAGTACCAGCAGCAGATCGCGAAACTTGCGGAAGGCCTGATGGATCATCCCGGAAGCACCCGCGAGTGTCTGAGGGACGCGCTGCGGGCGGTCGTCGATTCGGATCTGGCTCAAGCGCGCCGCCGCGGATGCCTCATCGGCAACACCGCCGTCGAGCTAGCGGGCAATGACCCCGATCTGGCGCAAAAGATACGGAAGATGCAGGACGAATCGACCGCTTGGTTCGCCCGACGCGTCGAACGCGGCCAGCGCGAGGGCGACGTCCGCCCGGACCTCGACGCCGCGGCTTTTGCCGAGCACCTGGCGACGACGCTTGCCGGTCTTCGCGTCATGGCCGTCACGCACGAAGCCGAATCACTCTACGGAGTGATCGACATGGCCCTGGCGGCGCTTCAAACGAATTGATCGCCACACACAAAGTGATCGCCCCACAAGGTTGATCGCCACACACAAAGTGATCGCCCCACAAGGTTGATCGCCACACATGTCAGTAGCTGAGCACACACGTCAATATCTGAGAACAAAGGAGAAATATGAATCTCAACCTCGAAGGCAAAACCGCTCTCGTCTCGGGCGCCAGCCGCGGGATAGGCCTCGCCGTCGTCCGCAAACTCGCGGAAGAGGGAGCTCGAGTGGTGGGCGTGGCCCGCACGATCACCCCGGAGCTCGAAGATGCGAGCGCACTCGCCATTTCGGCCGATTTATCGACGCCGGGCGGCGCCGAAGCAGCAGTCAAAGCGGCGCTGGCAGAGCTCGGAGGAATCGATATCCTCGTCAACAACGTCGGCGCGGGCGACCCCGATGTCATGAAGCTCGGCGGCTTCCTCGACATCGACGACGCCCAGTGGCGCGACCTATTCAATCTGAACTTTTTCAGCGCAGTGTGGATGAGCCGCGCAGCCCTTCCGAGCCTCCTCGAACGCCGCGGCGCAATCGTCAACACTGGATCCATCAACGCCCTCGTGCCCGCGCAAGGGCCGGTCGGCTACAGCGAGGCCAAGGCTGCGCTCGTGGCTTTCAGCAAGCGTTTGAGCGAAGAGTTCGGGCCGCAAGGGGTGCGCGTGAACACGGTCTCTCCGGGCGGGGTCGGCACCGGGCTGTGGCGCGACCCGGACGGTTTCGGTTCGCGCGTGGCAGCCTCGATGGGCATGTCCCACAGCGACCTTCTCTCGGCGATGCCCACCGCATTCGGCGT
>ERZ773038.65-NODE-65-length-70833-cov-15.705078_pt1 | contig 70833 bp, 67 predicted proteins | sample MGYA00511665_ERZ773038 | MGnify/ENA primary metagenome ERZ773038 (study PRJEB29015, sample SAMEA2737966) | human oral metagenome | biome: human oral; feature: human-associated habitat; material: dental | place: China | collected 2028 ... | reverse complement strand
GCTTTACAGTTAAGAGTGGCTTTACGCTACCCAGCAAGAAAGATTTGGAATGGACTAAGACGGTTAACTCTAAGTGGGAAGACCGAGAAGCTGAACTGGCTAAAACGGATATAGACCACTCTGCCCAAGAACTGGCCAAAGAAGCCGGTATATCTTATGGGGCTGCTTTAGACTGGCTTATTTCTGGTAAGAAGCCCGCTGGTGTGAGTAAAAAAGTTTTGAAACTTTATGATAAGTATGTTACTTATAAGGGTGAGACGCGTTTTATCAATGGTCGTAAAATTGTTGTTGACGCTAAAGGCCGTGTTCGAATGGGCTCCAAACAAATTAACCTCTATAACAGAGATACCGGCCGTGTTTATGTGAATCGGACAGCCAAGACCTTTGAGAAAACGACTGGTGAGACGGATATCAGAAAGACCAATATTGGCAGGGGGGTCAAATCGACTGGCTGGAAGACGGCTTGGAGCGATGCTAGAGGCTTTGGGAAACAGGCAGCTAAAGACAGCCTGAAAAACACGCTCAACCCTTTGCGTGAATTTAAGGACTTTAAAACTGCCAGCAAATGGGCTAAGGGCGGTAAAATCTTTGGTGCAGTTGGCACAGTTCTTAGTGTTGGCAGCAACGTTAAGGAGAATTTCTTTGATGACAAGACCTCTTCTGTTGGGACCAAGATTCGCAACTTTGCGGTGGATCAAGGGGTTGACTTGGCATCTGGTGCTGGCTCGGCCTATGCCGGTGCAGCTATCGGTACCATGATTGGCGGGCCTGTCGGAACGGTCATTGGTGCTGGTGCGGGGATAGCTATTTCTTGGGCTGTGAATGATTTTAAAATTGGTGATAAGTCTATAGCAGGGCATGTTAAATCTGGTTTGAAAGGATTGTTTGGTGGTTAATATGGCAAATGAAAGGTATCATGGTCCACTAATAACCACTGGTGTCAGTCTTGCCTATATTAAGCTATTCCCTTGGATAAGCTTTTTTCTCTCTCTATTAATGTTTGTAGCTGCTATAGTTAATGGTGATAAAATTGGAATTTTAAAACTGATATTTTTATGCTGTACCCTAACCAGTCTATTTAGTATTATATGGTCTTTTGGTCAGCGTTTGTTTTTTCGCTTTCAGAGTTTTACTTATATGTTGATTGCCCTAATTGTTCTTGCTTTACTGCTCAATTTAGACTTTATCGGATTGATGATGTTTGTTGGCGGAGGAGAAATCTATTCTAGAGTATATTCCCTGCCTTCCGCTGTCTATGCTATTGCAGTACTCCTCCTTTTCCTTGTATTTTGCGGTATTTATGCTTGGCATTACTTGCCCAAGAACCAAGGGAAGGTGTGGAAGATCAATCAGTGGGAGACTTATGGTGCTAAATCTAAAGGCAAGAAAGAACAATGGCGGACTAATTTCGGAATTGCCTTTGGAGCGGTTCTGATTGTACCGTCTCTGTTGACTGGCTATATCGAAAATGTATTTGGCGTTTTCTTAGGTCTTTTGTTTACCGCCACTCTGCCAGCAGTCATTGTGGATGCGGTTTATGCGGCGATTTATATCAGAAAGTACCCAGAAGAGAAAGAACAGGTGTGAAATCAATCCTGTTAGTTTAATTAAGGAGAAATTGATGGAATTAAAATCGAAAACATTGAGTCTGGTCCAATTGCTGGGTTATGAAGAGAACCATTTACCAGCTCTTCCCGCAGATCAGCTCTGTCGGGAAGTCTATGGCTTAGGGCAGGAATTTATTGAGGATATGATGGATATCGTTTATTCAGACGGGCCAGTTTATTTTAAAAGCTACCCTTTTTCAGAGACGAAGTCAGTGACGATTTTTACAACCTTTGGCAATAAAGTCCGTCCGACGGGTGAGGATATAGAACCCCTGTTCTTTGAAGAAAAGCTCTTGATTGATAGCAGTGATTTTGCTGGTTTTTCGGCTAATGATCTGCAGGATTATTACGACAGTTTAGCGAGCAAATATACTGACAGTGATTTAAACAATTTGGTAGTCTATCACGTCCTCTATCATCCTGAAGCAGGCTTGATGGTAGATGCTTACAGCAGTTGGGAGGAACAACATTAATGGATTATATTGTAGCACAGGGTGTCACAAATGAGGCAGTCTTTGAAGCCCGTAATGTGATCAGAAAACGCCGGACTTTTCATATCAGTCAGATGAAGAAGGAGCTTGATACTTTTATGACGGCTGTTGAAGAAGCGGGCGGTCATCCAGCCGGTCCCATGGTTTACAGTCTCAACAATGTTCCCTATGATAAAATGCTGGATGTTGAATTTTTTCTGCCTTTGGAGGAAACGTATCTTGAGGCTGAAGGGACAGTTTTTTCTTCTTATTTTGAGCTCAACAATGTTATCATGATCTCGCTGGATCATGACTATGAGGAGCTGACCAAGGAAGCTTATGCCAGATTGCTGTGGACTTTGGAGCAGAACGGTCAGGATCAAAATACCCCTTTTTACCATGTTCTGCAGACAGAAGGAACTGGACGCGTTACGGTTTTATTAGGGTATGCTTACTGATCTATCGTTTATAAAGAAATATCTAATTAGAAGATTGCTATTTTTACTAACAAGTAAGAATAGCTTTTTTGATTTAAGAAACTCTTATTAGAAAATATATAAAAACAAATAAATTCAAAAATATACTTGACTTTTGAATAATTATGCAATATAATAAGTCTATCCTTTGAATAATTATTAAAAATAGAAAAGAGTTATTTACTATGTCAAAAGAGAAAGTTATTTTAGCCTATTCAGGCGGACTTGATACGTCAGTTGCCATTACGTGGTTAAAAAAAGATTATGATGTTGTTGCTGTTTGTATGGATGTCGGTGAAGGTAAAGATCTTGAGTTTATTCATGATAAAGCGCTGAAAGTTGGAGCAATTGAATCTTATGTCTTGGATATTAAAGATGAATTTGCTGAAGAATATGTCCTTCCTGCTCTGCAGGCTCATGCTTATTATGAACAAAAATATCCATTAGTATCAGCCCTTAGTCGTCCAGTGATTTCTAAGAAATTGGTTGAAATTGCTCATCAGACAGGAGCAACTACTATTGCTCATGGCTGTACCGGTAAGGGAAATGATCAAGTTCGGTTTGAAGTAGCTATTGCAGCGCTTGATCCAAAATTAAAAGTCATTGCACCTGTTCGGGAATGGAAATGGTCACGGGAAGAAGAGATTAATTATGCTAAAGAAAATGGCGTACCGGTTCCGGCTGATCTTGATAATCCTTACTCTGTTGATCAAAATCTTTGGGGCCGTGCAAATGAATGCGGTGTCCTTGAAAATCCTTGGAACCAAGCTCCAGAAGAGGCGTTTGGTATCACCAATTCGGTTGAAGAAGCTCCAGATAAAGCAGAATACGTTGATATTACATTTAAAGAAGGCAAGCCTGTTGCTCTTGATGGACAGGAAATGAAGTTGGCTGATCTTATTCAAAAGCTTAATGTTCTTGCTGGTAAGCATGGTGTTGGTCGAATTGATCATGTTGAAAATCGTTTGGTTGGTATTAAATCACGTGAAATTTACGAATGTCCCGGGGCAGTTACTCTTTTAACAGCTCATAAGGAAATTGAGGATATAACCTTAGTGCGTGAGGTGTCGCACTTCAAGCCGATTCTTGAAAATGAATTGTCAAATCTTATCTACAATGCTCTTTGGTTCAATCCAGCAACGCAAGCTATTCTTGCTTATATTACGGAAACACAAAAAGCAGTTAATGGAACAGCTAAAGTGAAATTGTACAAGGGATCTGCAAGGGTTGTTGCTAGAAAGTCACCTCATTCACTTTATGATGAAAATTTAGCAACCTATACATCAGCTGATAGTTTTGATCAAGATGCAGCCGTTGGTTTCATTAAACTTTGGGGATTACCAACGCAAGTTAACTCGCAGGTAAATAACAAATAAGGTTAAACAAGAGAGAATTGTTTGCTTGAAAAGATTCAAGCTTGTTAATAGAGATGGCAGGCAATTAACTTTTGCAATGTCGGAGGCCGTGGGTATTCTACATTAAAAATTCAAAAGAAAAGCTTATCAGATAATCACAGTCAGAGAGCTGGATCTGATACTCTTTTCTAATAAAAACTCCTGACACGGTATTCCTGTGAGGATACTTCAGGCTCAGAAAAAATTTCTGAGAGACTTGCTCTTTTTGAGAGGAGCTTAAATAAGTCTGAGACGAGGGTCCCAGACTTATTGTTATATTAAGGAAATTGGATTTAAACTTTTATCATTAGAAAAGAGAAAGTTATGACAACAAAAAATCACAAATTATGGGGCGGCAGATTTGAAGCTGGTTTAGCACAGTGGGTTGAGGAATTTGGAGCTTCCATTTCCTTTGATCAAAAATTGGCAGAATTTGATCTCAAGGGTTCTATTGCTCATGTTACCATGTTAGGGGAAAAAGGAATTATTTCTCAAGAAGATGCCGCAACAATCAAAGCAGGTTTAGAAGACTTGTTAGAAGAATATAAAGCTGGACAATTGAAATTTGATGTTTCCAATGAAGATATTCATATGAATATGGAAAGTCTTCTGACTGCTAAAATTGGTCCTGTGGCAGGCAAGCTTCACACGGCTCGTTCGAGAAATGATCAGGTAGCGACAGATATGCATCTTTACTTGAAAGCTAAGTTGGATGAGGTGATTGAAAAGTTAGCTAACTTGCGTACTGTCTTAGTTGACTTGGCAGATAAGCATATTCATACTATTATGCCAGGCTATACCCATTTACAGCATGCTCAGCCTATTTCTTTTGGCCATCACCTTATGGCTTATTACAACATGTTTACCCGAGACAGTGAACGTTTTATTTTTAATGTTAAGCATACAGACTTGTCTCCGCTGGGAGCAGCTGCTTTGGCAGGCACGACCTTTCCAATTGACCGTGAGATGACAGCACAGCTTATGGGGTTTGCCGAACCTTACAGCAATTCACTAGATGCAGTATCTGATCGTGATTTTATCTTAGAATTTTTATCGAATGCTTCTATTCTTATGATGCATATGAGCCGTATGTGTGAAGAAGTCATTAGTTGGTGCTCTCATGAGTATCAATTTGTAACGCTTTCAGATACGTTTTCAACCGGCTCATCCATTATGCCGCAAAAGAAAAATCCTGACATGGCAGAGCTCATTCGTGGAAAGTCAGGACGTGTTTATGCTAATCTTTTTGGACTTTTGACTGTTATGAAAGCTCTGCCTTTAGCTTATAACAAAGATCTTCAAGAAGATAAGGAAGGTATGTTTGATACTGCTGAAACAATTACAGTTGCTCTTGACATTTTGGCTGGTATGCTATCTAGTATGATTGTTAATGACAAACATATGGCTGAATCAACTCAAAAAGATTTTTCTAATGCAACAGAATTGGCTGATTATTTAGCCAGCAAAGGCATGCCCTTTCGTCAGGCCCATGAGATTGTTGGGAAATTAATCCTTGAATGCAGTAAGAATGGTCATTATTTGCAAGATGTTCCTCTTGAACGTTATCAAACCATTTCTGACTTAATTGAGGAAGATGTCTATGAAACACTTAAATCACATACGGCCGTTGAGCGACGTCATTCTCTTGGCGGAACTGGTTTTGAACAGGTTAAATGGCAGATTGCAGAGGCTAAAAAAGCACTTTAATTTTAGCAAAATTGATAAGTCAAAAATAATGAGATTTTTGGCTTTTTCTCATTTTATGATATAATGGTGATAATTTAGATATTGGAGTCATGTTTTGAAAAAAGCCTATCGCGTTAAAAGTGATAAAGATTTTCAGGCAATTTTTACTGAAGGACGAAGTGTTGCCAATCGGAAATTTGTTGTCTATAGTTTAGAAAAAGATCAAAGTCACTATCGTGTTGGACTTTCAGTTGGAAAAAGATTAGGAAATGCTGTCGTTAGAAATGCAATTAAACGAAAATTGCGCCATGTCCTTATGGAACTTGGTCCTTATTTAGACACTCAAGATTTTGTTGTTATTGCTAGAAAAGGTGTTGAGGAACTTGATTATAGCACGATGAAAAAAAATCTGGTTCATGTTTTAAAACTGGCTAAACTGTATCAGAAAGGATCTATTCGTGAAAAAGAAATATAGAATTATTGGATTAGCTGTTGCAGCACTTTTGTTTTTATCGGCTTGTGGACGTAGTCAAGTTACCAGTCATTCAAGCGATGCTTGGGAGAAGTTTGTTTATTTCTTTGCGGAGACCATCCGCTTTTTATCCATCAATGGCAGGATTGGTATCGGAATTATTCTCTTTACCTTTCTTATCAGAACCATTCTTTTACCACTGTTTAACTTGCAATTGAAATCTGGACAAAAAATGCAGGAGCTTCAGCCTGAGCTGAAAGCTTTACAGACTAAATATCCGGGTAAAGACAGGGAAAGCCGTATGCGTATGGCTGAGGAAAGTCAGGAACTTTACAAAAAATATGGTGTCAATCCCTATGCCAGCCTTTTTCCTCTTCTTATTCAGATGCCCGTTCTTTGGGCTCTCTATCAAGCCCTTACTCGAGTTGAATTTTTAAAAACAGGGTCTTTTCTTTGGATGGATATTGGCAATAAAGATCCTTACTTTATCTTACCTGTCTTGGCAGCTATTTTTACTTTTTTATCTTCTTGGCTGACTAATAAGGCCGCCAAAGAACGAAATGGTATGATGATAACGATGAACATTATCTTACCAATCTTTATCTTGCTTATTGGCTTTAATTTAGCCAGTGGGGTTGCTCTCTACTGGGTAGTCTCAAATGCTTATCAGGTCTTCCAGATTCTGTTGTTAAATAATCCCTTTAAAATTATTGCAGAACGCCAGCGTCTTGAAGATGAAGCACGTGAATTGGAAGCTAAGAAAAGACGTGCTAAAAAGAAAGCACATAAAAAGAGAAAATAAGGAGAACAAATCATGGTATTATTCACAGGAAAAACTGTTGAAGAAGCTATTGAAAGTGGTTTGAAACAAATGGGTATTTCTCGTATGAAGGCTCATATTAGAGTGATCTCGCGGGAGAAAAAGGGCTTTCTGGGTTTTGGCAGAAAACTAGCTCGAGTCGAAATTGAAGGAATTAATGAAAAGACAGCCCATAAGGCTGATCAAAAGGCAGTACGTGGTGTACCGGATAGTATTAATAAGCAAAATGCTCCTGTTTCAAGCAGTGCTGAAGATACGGTGGCTTTAAATCATCTGTCAAAAACTATTAAAGAATTAGAAAAAGAAGATGGTCAACCATTAGATAAAGAGACCAAAGAACAAGTCTTAGAGCATAAGATTTCTGCACAAGAAATGTTAGAGCAAAATGCTTTAACAACTAAAACATCGGCAGCCACTGCTTCTAGTGAAGCCTTCAATCAAAAAGGAAAGCAAACTTTTGAGGACTTTGTTGCTGATGCATTTGATGAAGTTGATAATGGTGCAGATATTGCTGTGGCGAGTGAAGAAGTTTCTCAATACATCCAAAAAATTATTTATGAAATGGATCTAGAAACAAGCATTGAGACAAGTCATAATCGTCGTCAGATCAATCTTCAAATTGAAACGCCAGAGGCAGGACGTGTTATCGGCTATCATGGCAAGGTTTTAAAATCATTGCAATTGTTAGCACAAAACTTTTTACATGATCATTATTCAAAACATTTTTCCGTCACTTTAAATGTTCATGATTATATGGAACATCGGACAAAAACACTTATTGATTTTGCACATAAAATTGCTAAACGTGTCTTAGATTCCGGTAAGGCTTATCAGATGGATCCCATGAGTAATAGTGAGAGGAAGGTTATTCATAAAACAATTACTGGCATTGAAGGAGTTGAAAGTTATTCTGAAGGCAATGATCCCAATCGTTATGTTGTTATTGCGTCGAAAGGAAATTAACGCTTAAATATGAAAAAGAATTGGGATAGGCTGCTCTCAAATTTTTTCTTTATAAAAAATCCTTTTTAATTACAGTTGCCTGCTATACTTAATTGAAGGAAGTTCTTATGTTGCTCACTATTTTTAGTATTTTAGCCATCTTATGCCTTGTTCTGTACTTTTATTGTATGGTAATTTTGCACTTAAAAAATAAAGGCGTTTATCACCCCATGACTCATGCAGTCAGTGATTATGGTATCGGACAGAATAAATCTTATTTTCAACTGGCAGGTTTAGCTAATACCTTTAGAAATCTTTTTTTAATTCTATCACTGATTTTCTGGAAGTATTCTTTTTCTTTTAAAAAGGAAGCTGTCTTATTGCTCATCTTGGCTATCATTGGTTATGCAGGGGTAGCGCTATTTCCGACAGATATTGAAGGTAGCAAACGAACAGTCAAAGGGATTATTCATTTACTTTTTGCTATTTTACAATTTACGGCCTTGGCAATATTTATTTTTAATGTTACAGAAGTTCTTAAACCTTTGAATGCCACTTTATTTTTGATAGCATCTTATATCAAAATAGTTGTGGAAGTAGGACTGTATGGTTTGGTCATTGCTTTATTCTTACCCTTTGTTAAAAAATATTTTGGCCTTTTTGAACGTCTTTTCCTCTATTCAAGTAACCTTTATATCTTGTTGCTTTGTGTTATGATGATTAGATATTGAATAGTTCAATTTTACAGATTTGTTTGATGTTATTCAATAAGAAAACTGTTCTGGCAAATAATCATTGGATTTTCCGTCTTATTAAAAACTTATGACACATACCAAGGAAAAATAAACCTTGACACTGCCCTTTCTTTATTATAAAATAATCTAGTATGTTTAGTAACTGATCACATAATAGCCGGCTAAACGAATACGAAAATCTATGAGGAGGTATTCAAAGTGAAACGTACTTTTCAACCAAGTAAAATCCGTCGTCAACGTAAACATGGATTTCGTCACCGTATGTCAACGAAAAATGGCCGTCGCGTCTTAGCTGCGCGTCGTCGTAAGGGACGTAAAGTCTTGTCAGCCTAATGGAAAGAACTTTTTTCTGTGTTAATGATAGGAGAATTATTTACCTAAATGCTATGGTGCGTCTCATGATCTATTTTCATTGGAATAAGTTTTCAAAGTTTGACAAAATAAAGCAGAACCAGCAGGAACTCGAGCCTGTTGGCTTTTTATATGTCTCTTTTGTTAAGGTGTAAGGCTAATGCATAAGAGGGGACAGACAGCTATTATTTTTCATTTTCAAAAGCGGGCTGTACTAAAATCAGCTCCATTATCTCACTCAGTAAACCATAATATTTTATTTAGCATATGTTATAATGATAGTATGCTACAAATATTTGATACTCACACCCACCTTAACGTGGAAGATTTTACTGGAAAAGAACAAGAAGAAATTGATTTTGCGCATGAACTCGGCATAACCAAGATGAACATTGTTGGTTTTGACCAATCAACCATTAAGCGTGCTCTTGAATTGGCTGAGCTCTACCCAGAACTCTATGCAACTATCGGCTGGCACCCGACTGAAGCTGGTTCCTACATGCAGGAAGTGGAAGACATGATTGTCAGCCATCTGCATGACTCTAAAGTTATCGCTCTCGGCGAAATTGGGCTAGATTACCACTGGATGGAAGATCCTAAAGAAGTACAGATAGAGGTTTTCAAGCGCCAGATTCAGTTATCCAAAGACCATGACCTGCCCTTTGTTGTTCACACCCGTGATGCTTTAGATGATACTTATGAGATTATCAAAGAAGCGGGAGTTGGTCCGCGCGGTGGCATCATGCATTCTTACTCAGGCTCTTTGGAAATGGCAGAGCGTTTCATAGATTTGGGCATGATGATTTCATTTTCTGGCGTGGTCACCTTTAAGAAGGCTTTGGATGTCCAAGAGGCTGCGCAGCATTTACCATTGGATAAAATCTTGGTCGAAACCGACGCACCCTATCTCGCTCCTGTACCCAAACGTGGCCGTAAAAATCATACTGCCTATACTCGCTATGTTGTAGACAAAATCGCAGAGCTTCGCGGTCTCACGATCGAAGAAGTTGCCCAAGCCACCTACGACAATGCTATGAGACTATTCAGATTGAAAGACTAGAGAGAGGGAGCCCTTAAAGAACAAGGGCACTGTGGTGCAAATCACTTAGCAGAGCACTAGCGGCCGAAGGTCGCTCGATAAGACAGTTGCCGCCGTAGCAAAATCTTCTAACAACTGTTTGTTAGAGGACGAGGAAAACTTCAAGATCTTAGGCTTGAAGTTTAGCAATGAAACCAAAGGTTTGCTTGCGTCCATGCTACCTTAGGCAAGCTGTCAAAAAAATAGAATTTATGACAGAAAAAATCAAAATACAAGAAGTCCTCGTCGTCGAAGGCAAAGACGACACCGTCAATCTACGTCGCTTTTATGATGTAGATACATACGAAACCAGAGGATCAGCTATCAATGATGAAGATTTAGAGCGCATCGAAAAACTCAATAATCTGCGCGGAGTTATCGTATTTACTGATCCAGACTATAATGGCGAACGCATTCGCAAGCTGATTATGACAGCTATTCCGACCGCTAAACATGCTTTTCTCAATCGCGGTGAAGCAGTGCCTAAGTCCAAAACTAAAGGTCGTTCGCTGGGCGTTGAACATGCCTCTTTTGAAGATTTGCAAAAGGCTTTGTCTGGTGTTTTGGGTAACTATGATGATGAAAATCATTTTGATATTAGCAAGTCCGACCTTATGCGCTTTGGCCTTCTCATGGGAGCTGATAGCCGCAAGCGCCGTGAGTATCTTGGGGAAAAGCTGCGTATAGGCTACAGCAATGGCAAACAGCTGCTTAAACGCTTGGAACTGTTTAGCGTGACCTTGGCAGAGGTGGAGAAGGCTATGGCTACCTATAAATGACAGAAAAATTAAGTGATATTTGCTTGGTGGTGGTTGAGCAAGTGGAAATAAGGGGCTTAGAGCCTGATTCTATCATAAATTACAATTATATTTGGCCTGATATTTTTTGCCTTTGTTCATAGAGTAAAATACTTTTCAGCTTTTCTAATTGACATAGGAATGTTAATTCTTATCTTCTTTTATGTTACAATGATATGAAGGAAATTTTTATAAGTTAGTTGAATGAAATATCTTAAAGAGGAGTAGTCAGAAAATATTGATGATTAGGCCAGGAGAAGGATGATGGTTTTAAAGTTAAGAAATTTTATAAACAATACATTTAAGACAGTTGAAAAGAAATTGAAAGATAGGTCAATTGATTCCGAGCACTATATAGCATTTTTCTACTGTTTTGGTATGATGGGGTCTTTATTAGTAAATGTGTCATTTTATCTTTTTATTGCTAGTTTTTTAGATACAACGCACTTGATTACAAGTTTTATTGTATACCTTCTCTTTATTATGATAAATTTAGTCGTTGTGTACCGAATAGGAAAGAAATGCATCTTTTATTTTAAAGATCGACGATTTATGACGAGCTTTTTTTCTTTTTTATTATTCTTGCCTTTTCTGATGTTTCTATTGTGTTGGCTGATGATTCTATTTGGAAATCTATCAATATTACTAAATCCATACGGTGGCGGAAGTGGTATTTCTCCTGAGCAACTCAAGGAGGCCTATATTAGAGCAGTTAATAGTAATATTACAGCAATAAAAGGCGTAACAGTTTATGTTACTATACTGGCGATATCTGCAGCGTATAATATTTTTGTTCCCCAAAAGTGGCAGACAGTTGATATTTCTTTAAAAAACAAAATTTTACGGCTTCTATGGAAAATAACTTGTTTAATTTTACCCTTTTTGATTGTATATGTATATTCATTGTTTAATACTACAAATTTTGCTATTTGGGGCTTTTTGTCTACGTGCGTTATTTTTTTTGTGGATCCAAAAAATATTGCAGGTTTGATATTCGATTATCATAAATATAGTGACGCTAATATCACTGAAAGTGCCTTGGGGAAAGCACAAGCGTTTAAAGCATATTACTTGTTACTGGTTGTAGCTTGGTCTATAAGTTTATTTGGCTTTTCAGATCAACCTTTAGGGATTAGATTTTTGGTATTTCTTATTGGTTATTCTATTTTTCTTTCTATTTGGAAAGGAGCAAAATTTTATTATAAAGATCGTCAAGAAAGTCGGGATAAAATAATAAAAGAAACTAAAGAAAATGATAGCGATATTGAGTTATAACTAATAAATGAATCTTGGGTTCCTGAATGTAAGTTATACAAATTATTTGATAAATTTCAACTCAAATGGACAATTAGTGATAAATGTTATTTTGAAGTATATATTCTCAATATTTATCCTGGATATAAAATTATTTATTCCATTAGATTTATGTTGAAAAATCCCTCTGGAAGATTAGGTATAAGAAAGAATTTCACTAAGAAAATAGGAAGAGAAATATATGAAAATCGCAGACAAAACCGTTACTCGCGCGATTTTGGAACGCCACGGGTTCACGTTTAAGAAATCATTTGGTCAGAATTTTTTGACCGATACCAATATCTTGCAGAAGATTGTGGATACGGCTGAGATTGACAAAACTGTCAATGTCATTGAGATTGGTCCTGGCATTGGTGCTCTGACCGAATTTTTGGCGGAGAATGCCGCTGAGGTTATGGCTTTTGAGATTGATGATCGCCTTGTCCCGATTTTGGCGGATACGCTGCGCGATTTTGACAATATCAAAGTGGTCAATGAAGATATTCTCAAGTCCGACTTGCAGACGCGTATCAAGGAATTTGCCAATCCTGACCTGCCTATCAAGGTGGTAGCCAACCTGCCTTACTATATCACGACGCCTATCCTCATGCACCTGATTGAGAGTAAAATTCCTTTTGCGGAGTTTGTGGTTATGATGCAAAAAGAGGTAGCAGACCGCATTTCAGCTCAGCCAAATACCAAGGCTTATGGGTCTTTGTCAATCGCTGTGCAGTATTACATGATGGCTAAGGTTGCTTTCATTGTGCCACGTACCGTCTTTGTGCCAGCACCCAATGTTGACTCAGCTATTCTTAAGATGACCCGCCGTGAACAACCGCTCGTGCAAGTGCAGGATGAAGATTTCTTCTTCCGCGTCGGCAAAGCTGCCTTTGTCCACCGCCGTAAAACCCTCTGGAACAATCTCACCAGCCACTTTGGTAAATCAGAAGAGGTCAAAGTCAAGCTGGAACAAGCCTTGGAAGCAGCAGACATCAAACCATCTATTCGTGGTGAAGCACTGACGATTACAGACTTTGCCAGATTGGCAGATGCTCTACGAGAAGTTGATTTGAAATGAAGGATTCTTATGACTAAGCCCAAACTAATCGCTGCTTTCTGCGCTGTTCTTTACTTCATACAAGCTTTCCTTCATTTCTTGATTTTGTTAGGATTGCCTTTGGGTGGTTTCTTTTTCGGAGGACTTTACACGATCTTTCCGCTTTGGCTAAGACCAGCCAATCTCTTTTTCGCCCTGATTTGGTCATTTTTTGCTTATTTTTACTTGATCTATGGGCAAATTCTTCCAAGCCGCTGGCCCAAAGCAAAGCTGAATCTCGTCATGGTAACAATGACAGGGCTGTCTTTATTAGCAACCGTTTTTAATCTTTTTATCAGCAGCAGCCCGCTTGAAAAGTATGGCACAGGCAGTATGACAGCTTTGACCTTCTTGCTAAGTTGCTGCCTGCTTGTCTTATCAAAAAAATCTCGCTAAGTCAGTGAGATTTTTCTTATTATTTAAACTAAAGCAATCAATCATAATTTAAATCCATTTGATTAAATCATCTTACTGGAATATTTTAGCTTCTTTCAATGTTAAGGAAAGGACGGGATTTGAACCCGCGCATGAACAATGTCCACTTGCCGGATTTCGAGTCCGGTGCTGTACCAAGCTGAGCCACCTTTCCAAAATATAACGAGGAAACACAATGAGGCATAACTTGTGTTAGGCACACTGTGGTCAAACAATTTTATAATATTTTTTAAATGAACTTGACAAGGCAGTGAAATAAAAGATAATACTGAAGAAGTAGATTAAGTTAAACTAACGTTGTCAAGGCATTCAAAAATGCGGAGAAAGGGATTTGAACCCTCACGCTCATACGAGCACATGCGCCTGAAGCATGCGTGTCTGCCGTTCCACCATCTCCGCAAGTAATAATTATATTATACGCTTTTTTTAAAATTTGCCAATAGCTACCAGCAAAAAGATTGTTTTTTTGATATAATGAAACTATTAAGTTTAGTAAGGAGAGCGTTTGCAAGGAAAAATTATTGAGTCCCTAGCTGGTTTTTATTATGTAGAGTCAGATAGTCAGATTTATCAGACACGAGCGCGTGGTAATTTTAGGAAAAAAGGACATAAACCTTATGTTGGTGATGAAGTAGATTTTTCAGCTAAAGAAAATTCTGAGGGTTATATACTGGCTATTCATGAACGAAAAAACAGTCTAGTGAGACCGCCAATTGTCAACATTGATCAGGCAGTAGTCATTATCTCTGCTAAAGAACCTGATTTTAATCATAATTTGTTAGACCGTTTTCTCATTCTTTTAGAACATAGGAAGATTAGTCCCATAATTTATCTTTCTAAAACGGACTTACTAGAGGATTTAGATGAATTTAAAAAGGTTCAAAAGCAGTATCAAAAGATTGGTTATTATTTTGTTTATTATTTAGAAGATTTAACTCCTCTTTTAAAAGATAAAATAACTGTTTTTATGGGACAAACAGGTGTTGGGAAAACGACCTTGCTCAATACACTTGCCCCTGATTTGGCACTAGAAACTAATGAGATATCAGATAGTTTAGGACGAGGTCGTCACACGACACGCGCAGTTACTCTGTATAACATTTATGGCGGGAAAATTGCGGATACTCCTGGATTTTCTTCGCTGGATTACGAAATAACAAGTAGTGAGGAATTAAATGCTGCTTTTCCTGAACTTCTGAAGTTAAGTGCTGCTTGTAAGTTTCGTTCCTGCACTCATACGCATGAACCGGGGTGTGCTGTGAAATCGGCTCTGGCACAGAGAAAAATATGGGAAAAACGCTATCAAACTTATTTGCAAATTCTTAGTGAAATTGAAAATCGCCGAGAGACTTATAAAAAAGTATTAAAAAGAAAGTAGGTCTGTTATGTTGCTCAATCAAATTGCCCCTTCTATTTTAGCTGCAGATTATGCTAACTTTGAAAGTGAATTAAAGCGCATTGAAGAAACTGGTGTGAAGTACGTTCATATTGATATTATGGATGGACAGTTTGTTCCAAGCATTAGTTTTGGTGCCGGTGTTGTTGCTAGTATGCGTAAACATAGTAAGCTCGTCTTTGATTGTCATCTTATGGTAGTTAATCCAGAGCGTTATGTTGATGATTTTTCTCAAGCTGGTGCTGATATTATGACAGTACACGTAGAAGCCACCCATCATATTCACGGTGCCCTTCAAAAAATCAAGGCTGCTGGTATGAAGGCAGGGATTGTCATCAACCCTGGAACACCAGTTGCTGATTTAGAATCTGTCTTGTCTTTAGCAGATCAGATACTTATTATGACAGTTAATCCTGGTTTTGGCGGTCAGGCTTTTATTCCAGAAATGTTGGAAAAAGTAAGAACTGTTGCTAAGCTTCGTGAAGAAAAGGGTTTATCATTTGATATTGAAGTTGATGGCGGTATTGACAATGAAACCATTAAGTTAGCAAAGCAAGCCGGCGCCAATATCTTTGTAGCAGGTTCTTACCTTTTCAAAGAAAATCTAGCTGCTCAAGTTGAAACTTTGAAAGCGGCTTTAAATGACTAAGGTAGCTCTGTTTTCTGGAGGCGATCTTACTTATTTCACGAGAGATTTTGACTATTTTGTAGGTATTGATAAGGGAAGTTCTTTTCTGTTGAAAAATCAGTTACCGTTAGACTTAGCTATTGGGGATTTTGATTCTGTCTCAGCAGAGGAATTTAAGCAGATTAAAGTAAAGGCTAAAAAGCTGGTGATGGCTCCTGCAGAAAAAAATGATACAGATACAGAGTTGGCTTTAAAAACAATTTTTGACTGTTTTGGCAAGGTTGAAATAATTGTTTTTGGTGCTTTTGGCGGTCGGATAGACCATATGCTGTCCAATATTTTTTTACCTAGCGATCCTGATTTAGCTCCTTTTATGCGCTGTTTTAAATTACGTGATGAACAAAACTTAGTGGAATTTTTTCCAGCAGGGCAACATCAAATTGAACAGGCAACTGATATGGTTTATATTTCCTTTATGGCAGCAAACGGCGCTCATCTGTCTATTCAAGATGCTAAATACGAATTAACAGAAGAGAACTACTTTCAAAAGAAAATTTACAGCAGCAATGAATTTAAGGACAAACCGATTTGTTTTTCAGTCGCTTCAGGTTATGTTGTTGTCATTCAAACAAAAGATAGGACCTAATAATAAATGGATATTCTTACTCTCTTACTGGCTTTGACAGCTTGTTTTATCAGCTCTGCTATTTTTCTAAAACTGGATAAAAATCAATCAGGACTTGAAAAAAAGTTAGATAACAATGCGGATAACCTTTCTGATCAAGTTTCCTATCAGTTGGAAGTTGCTAATAAAAATCAATTGCTTGCAATTAATCAGCAGTTGACACGTTTACAAAATGATCTCTCTCAACAATTAACTGACTTAAGAGAGGTATTACATCAAAATCTAAATGACAGTCGGGATCGATCGGATAAGCGTTTAGAGCAAATCAATTTACAATTAAATCAGTCGGTCAAAGAAATGCAGACTTCCAATGAAAAACGCTTGGAAGAGATGCGGCAAACCGTTGCAGAAAAATTAGACCAAACCTTACATACGCGCCTGAAAACATCTTTCGAAACTGTTTCTAAGCAGTTGGAAAATGTTAATCAAGGTTTGGGTGAGATGAAGAACATGGCACGTGATGTTGGCACCTTGAATAAGGTTCTGTCCAATACTAAAACACGGGGAATTCTGGGTGAATTACAATTAGGCCAAATTATTGAAGATATTATGACCAAATCTCAATATGAACGTGAATTTGCAACCGTGAAGGACTCAAAAGAACGTGTGGAATATGCTATTAAATTGCCGGGGAATCAGCAAGGAACCTATGTTTACCTACCTATTGATTCTAAGTTTCCACTGGAAAATTATTATCGTTTGGAAGATGCCTATGAGCTTGGTAATAAGGAGCAAATTGATCTTTATCGAAAAAAACTGCTAAGCAGTATCAAGACTTTTGCTAAAGATATTCAAAAGAAATATCTCAATCCACCAGAAACAACCAATTTTGGGATTATGTTTTTGCCAACAGAAGGGCTTTATTCGGAAGTTGTTAGAAGTGCAAGTTTCTTTGATGCTTTGCGGCGTGATGAACATATTGTTGTAGCGGGTCCGTCAACTTTATCAGCTCTCTTAAATTCTTTGTCTGTTGGTTTTAAAACATTGAATATTCAAAAAAATGCTGATGATATCAGTAAAATTTTAGGAAATGTCAAGACAGAATTTGCTAAGTTTGGAGGTCTTTTACAGACAACCAAAAAACAACTCAATCAAGCTAGCAACAATATTGATAAACTTTTAATAACGCGCACCAATGCCATTGGACGAGCACTTAGAAATATTGAATTATATGAAGATGAAAACACTAAGTCGGTTTTAGACCTTTCGCCGCTAGAAGATGAGGGATCAAATGAAAATTAATCAAATGAAAAAAGATGAACCTTTTGAAGGGTTTTATCTGATCAAGTCAGCAGAACTCAGAAAAACAAGAGCAGGAAAAGATTACCTTGCCTTTACCTTTCAAGATGATAGTGGAGAGATTTCTGGTAATCTTTGGGATGCTCAGCCTTATAATGTTGAAGAATTTACTGCTGGGAAAGTTGTCTTTATGAGGGGACGCCGTGAAGTTTATAATGGGACACCACAGGTCAATCAAATCAGCTTACGGCATCCTAAGGATGGAGAGCCTAATGATCCTAGAGATTTTAAAGAAAAACCGCCTGTTGATGTTGAAGAGGTCAAAGATTATCTTGAACAGATGCTCTTCAAAATCGAAAATGCTACCTGGCAACGGATTGTCCGTGCCCTTTATCGTAAGTATAGTAAAGAATTTTTCAGCTTTCCGGCAGCTAAAACAAATCACCATGCTTTTGAAGTTGGTCTGGCCTATCATACAGCAACTATGGTTCGTTTGGCTGATAGTATCGGGGATATTTATGAAGAACTTGACAAAAGTCTTCTGTTTGCGGGTATCATGCTGCATGATTTAGCCAAAGTTCTTGAGCTATCTGGTCCTGATAATACCGAATATACTATTCGTGGCAATCTTATTGGTCATATTGCTTTGATCGATGAAGAAATTACTAAAGTTTTATCAGAATTGGCTATTGATGATACTAAGGAAGATGTTATTGTCTTGCGCCATGTTATTCTCAGCCATCATGGTCTCTTAGAATATGGCAGTCCTGTTAGACCTAAAATTATGGAAGCAGAAATCATTCATATGATTGATAATATTGATGCTGAAATGATGATGATGACGACTGCTCTATCTCGTGTATCAGAAGGAGAGATGACTGGTCGTATCTTTGCTATGGATAATCGTTCTTTCTATAAACCTAAAACAAACCATCAAAACACGAAAAAAGATGACTATTAGAGCTCTAATGTTCGTCTTTTTATTTTTTAATATGATATAATAAAAGTAAAAAACGAATGGTGATTTTATGAAATTGCGACGTAGCGAACGAATGGTTGTTATTTCAAATTATTTAATTAACAACCCCTATCAACTAACCAGCCTTAATACTTTTGCTCAAAAGTATGAAGCGGCAAAGTCTTCGATTTCTGAAGATATTGCAATTATTAAGAAAGCTTTTGCTCACGCTGATATTGGCCATATTAAGACGGTAACTGGTGCCAATGGTGGTGTTGTTTTTACACCGACTATTTCAAATGATGAAGCGAGAACGGTTGCACAAGAACTTTGTCAGCGGCTGGCAGAAAACAACCGCATCTTGCCGGGTGGCTATATTTATTTGTCTGATTTACTATCGACACCAAGTATTCTAAAAAATATCGGTCGTATTATTGCCAATGCTTTTAAAGATGAAAAAATTGATGCTGTTATGACAGTGGCAACCAAAGGTGTTCCTTTGGCTAATGCCGTTGCTAATATTCTTAATGTCCCTTTTGTCATTGTGCGTCGAGATTTGAAGATTACAGAAGGTTCAACAGTATCTGTTAATTATGCTTCTGGATCAAGCGATCGTATTGAAAAGATGTTTTTATCAAAACGCAGTTTAAATCCCAACAGCCGCGTTTTAATCGTTGATGATTTTCTTAAAGGTGGGGGAACCATCAGTGGTATGGTTAGCCTTTTGAGCGAATTTGACAGTCAGTTGGTTGGAGTGGCCGTCTTTGCCGATAATGCTCAGGAAAAACGTGAGGGCATCAGCTATAAATCTCTTTTAACAGTAACCAATATTGATGTTAAAGAAAGCAAGGTAGATGTTAAGTTGGGAAATATTTTTGGTAAATGAAATATAGCACATAGTGAAATTGAAATAGTATAGAGAAAGTTCATATAAGGTCAATTTAAAAATAGCTAGAAGATATAAATCAAGGAAAAAGTGTTTGACAAAGCGATTCTGCTGTGTTATTATGATAAATGGTACTTTTTACTTTTGGTCTCTCAAAAGTGTACAGAGACGTGCTGACAAATGTTGCAAAGTACACACAGATTAGGACTGTCACCAAGTGCCTAATCACCCAAAAATAAAAAAATACAGGAGAATGTAGATGCCTACAATTAACCAGTTGGTTCGTAAGCCACGTAAGTCTAAAGTAGAAAAATCTGACTCACCAGCATTGAATATTGGCTATAATAGCCATAAAAAAGTTCATACTAAACTTGCTGCACCTCAAAAACGCGGTGTTGCAACACGTGTTGGAACAATGACCCCTAAGAAACCTAACTCTGCTCTTCGTAAATTTGCTCGTGTTCGTTTGAGTAACCTTATTGAAGTCACTGCTTATATTCCAGGTATTGGTCACAATCTGCAAGAACACAGTGTTGTACTTATTCGTGGTGGACGTGTAAAGGACCTTCCAGGGGTACGTTACCATATTGTTCGTGGTGCACTTGATACTGCCGGTGTTACTGATCGTAAACAAGGCCGTTCTAAATATGGTACTAAGAAACCAAAAGCATAAGGAAGGGAGATTAAGAAATGAGTCGTAAAAACCGTGCGCCTAAGCGCGAAGTATTGCCAGATCCATTATACAATTCAAAACTTGTAACACGTCTTATTAACCGTATTATGCTTGATGGTAAACGTGGTACAGCTGCATCTATTGTTTATGGAGCTTTTGAACAAATTAAGGAAGCAACAGGGAATGATGCACTTGAAGTCTTTGAACAAGCCATGGAAAATATCATGCCTGTACTTGAAGTACGTGCACGTCGTGTTGGTGGTTCTAACTATCAAGTCCCAGTTGAAGTTCGTCCTGAACGTCGTACAACATTAGGTCTTCGTTGGTTGGTGACTGCATCACGTACTCGTGGTGAACACACAATGAAAGATCGTCTTGCAAAAGAAATCTTAGATGCGTCAAATAATACAGGTGCCTCAGTTAAAAAACGTGAAGATACACATCGTATGGCTGAAGCTAACCGTGCTTTTGCACACTTCCGTTGGTAGGATACAACCCGCTTTGACACTTGTCAACAAGGGGAAACTAGACAAGCGCTTTTTGAGAGCTTGATCTTCTTGTTTAATTGACATGAAACAAAACATAAAGCGGGTAGGTTATGCCTATCCGTTTTTAGTAACAAAGTAATAAAATAAAAAATAGGAGAAATAAACCTCATGGCTCGTGAATTTTCACTTGAAAAAACTCGTAATATCGGTATCATGGCTCACGTTGATGCTGGTAAAACAACTACAACAGAGCGTATTCTTTACTATACTGGTAAAATTCATAAGATTGGTGAAACACACGAAGGTGCTTCACAAATGGACTGGATGGAACAAGAGCAAGAACGTGGTATCACAATCACTTCAGCTGCAACGACTGCTCAATGGAAAGACCATCGTGTCAATATTATTGACACACCGGGGCACGTAGACTTTACTATCGAAGTGCAACGTTCCCTTCGTGTTCTAGATGGTGCTGTTACTGTTCTTGATGCTCAGTCAGGTGTTGAACCTCAAACAGAAACTGTTTGGCGTCAAGCAACTGAGTATGGTGTTCCTCGTATCGTATTTGCTAATAAGATGGATAAAATTGGTGCTGATTTCCTTTATTCAGTGAGCACTCTTCATGATCGTCTTCAAGCAAATGCACACCCTATTCAATTGCCGATCGGAGCAGAAGATGATTTTGAAGGTATTATTGATTTGGTAACAATGAAAGCCGAAATCTATACAAATGATCTTGGTACAGATATTTTGATTGAAGATATTCCTGCTGATTACCTTGATCAAGCTAAAGAATACCGTGAAAAATTGATTGAGGCAGTTGCTGAAACTGATGAAGATCTGATGATGAAATATCTTGAAGGTGAAGAAATCACTGAAACAGAATTAAAGGCAGCTATTCGTAAAGCTACTATTAATGTTGAATTCTTTCCAGTTCTTGCGGGTTCAGCTTTCAAGAATAAAGGCGTCCAAATGATGCTTGATGCGGTTGTTGATTACCTTCCAAGTCCGCTTGATATTCCTCCTATTAAAGGTGTTAATCCAGATACTGATGAAGAAGAAGAGCGCCCAGCATCTGATGATGAACCATTTGCTGCTCTTGCCTTTAAGATTATGACTGACCCATTCGTGGGACGTTTGACTTTCTTCCGTGTTTATTCTGGTATTCTAAACAGTGGTTCTTATGTGTTGAATACCTCTAAAGGAAAACGTGAACGTATTGGACGTATCCTTCAAATGCATGCCAACAGCCGTCAAGAAATTGAAACCGTTTATGCTGGTGATATTGCGGCTGCAGTTGGTTTGAAAGAAACAACAACTGGAGATTCATTAACTGATGAAAAAGCAAAAGTGATTCTTGAATCAATTGAAGTTCCAGAACCTGTTATTCAGTTGATGGTTGAGCCAAAATCGAAAGCCGATCAAGATAAAATGGGGATTGCTCTTCAAAAACTTGCTGAGGAAGATCCAACTTTCCGTGTGGAAACAAATGTTGAAACAGGTGAAACCGTTATTTCTGGTATGGGTGAGCTTCACTTGGATGTCCTTGTTGACCGTATGAAACGCGAATTCAAGGTTGAAGCTAATGTTGGTGCTCCTCAGGTGTCATATCGTGAAACTTTCCGTCAAGCTACGCAAGCACGTGGTTTCTTTAAACGCCAATCCGGTGGTAAAGGTCAATTTGGTGATGTTTGGATTGAATTTACTCCAAATGAAGAAGGTAAAGGGTTCGAGTTTGAAAATGCCATTGTGGGTGGTGTTGTTCCACGTGAATTTGTTCCGGCCGTAGAAAAAGGTTTGATTGAATCTATGGCTAATGGTGTTCTTGCTGGTTACCCAATTGTTGATGTTAAGGCCAAACTTTATGATGGTTCTTACCATGATGTTGACTCATCTGAAACAGCCTTCAAGATTGCTGCGTCACTTGCTCTTAAGGAAGCTGCTAAAACTGCGAAACCTGTTATTCTTGAACCAATGATGTTAGTCACTATCACTGTTCCTGAAGAAAACCTTGGTGATGTTATGGGGCATGTCACTGCCCGTCGTGGACGTGTTGATGGCATGGAAGCACATGGTAATAGTCAAATTGTTCGTGCTTTTGTTCCGCTTGCTGAAATGTTCGGTTATGCAACTGTTCTTCGTTCAGCATCTCAAGGACGTGGGACCTTCATGATGGTATTTGACCACTATGAAGATGTTCCAAAATCTGTTCAAGAAGAGATCATTAAGAAAAACGCTGGAGAAGCTTAATTTCTTTAGTGAACATGCTACTAATTAATCCTTTATAAAAGAAATAATATGTTATAGCATTTCAGTAGTGATTATTAGGAGAGAATAAGAAGTTTAAAGTAATAAATCTTGACTTCTTATTCTCTCTTTTTTCTTGCTAGAATAGGGAAAATCGTTTGCAATTTTCTTAAAATAATTATATAATAATTTTGTTGAAAGGTTGGTTTATGTTTGTGTAAGTTAATCTTTTCACAATCGTCTAAAGGGCAATGCCTTTTAAAATAAATTTTTTTGATTTTCATAAGGAGGAAATCACTAATGGTAGTTAAAGTTGGTATTAACGGTTTTGGTCGTATTGGACGTCTTGCTTTCCGTCGTATCCAAAACGTCGAAGGTGTTGAAGTTACACGTATCAATGACCTTACAGATCCAAACATGCTTGCACACTTGTTGAAATATGATTCAACTCAAGGTCGTTTTGACGGTAATGTCGAAGTTAAAGAAGGCGGATTTGAAGTTAATGGTAAATTCGTTAAGGTTTCAGCTGAACGTGATCCAGAACAGATTGACTGGGCTGCTGATGGTGTAGAAATCGTTCTTGAAGCAACTGGCTTCTTTGCAAGCAAAGCAGCTGCTGAAAAACACTTACATGCTAATGGTGGAGCTAAAAAGGTTGTTATCACTGCACCAGGTGGTAATGATATTAAGACAATCGTCTTTAACACCAACCACGATGTTCTTGATGGTACTGAAACAGTTATTTCAGGTGCTTCATGTACTACAAACTGTCTTGCACCAATGGCGAAAGCTTTACATGATAACTTTAGTATCAAAGAAGGTTTGATGACAACTATCCATGCATACACTGGTGATCAAATGGTTCTTGATGGACCACACCGTAAAGGCGACCTTCGTCGTGCACGTGCTGCTGCAGCAAACATCGTTCCTAACTCAACTGGTGCTGCTAAAGCTATTGGTCTTGTTATTCCTGAATTGAATGGTAAACTTGACGGTGCTGCACAACGTGTTCCAGTTCCAACAGGTTCAGTTACTGAATTAGTTGCTGTACTTGATAAAAAGGTAACTGTTGATGAAGTGAATGCTGCTATGAAAGCTGCTGCAAATGAATCTTACGGATATACTGAAGATCCAATCGTATCATCAGATATTGTAGGTATGTCTTTTGGTTCATTGTTTGATGCAACTCAAACAAAAGTTCTTGATGTTGATGGCAAGCAATTGGTTAAAGTTGTTTCATGGTATGATAACGAAATGTCATATACTTCACAACTTGTACGTACTCTTGAGTACTTTGCAAAAATCGCTAAATAATACTCATTATTTTGTAAAAGGGGACCTTTGGTCCTCTTTTTCTTATAAAGGTTAAGAACTTGAAAAAAGCGATACTGTGTGTTGGTTAAAATTATTGCTATAAAACTATGATTTATTTTTGCGTTTTTTGGTCTATGAAGGAAATATCTGGAATATTCTCTTTTGATTCATTACCTAGCTGCAGTAAATTTTATAGCAAAACTATTTTAATCTGATTACCCTAATAAGGTTATTTTTAAGAAATAACTAATCTTCTCCCCCTCCTTGCAGTAATTGGAACAATGACTTTACTTAATAAAGAGCTATCGTCGCTCGCTTATTAAATATAAATAAAATTACTTTGTTACTTTTATTGATTTTGTGATATAATTATCATGTATAAAAAAATTAAGGAGTCTATATTCATGGCAAAATTGACTGTTAAAGATGTTGATTTGAAAGGGAAGAAAGTTCTCGTTCGTGTTGACTTTAATGTCCCTGTAAAAGATGGCGTTATTACAAATGATAACCGTATTACTGCAGCTCTTCCAACAATTAAATACATCATTGAACATGGTGGTCGTGCTGTTCTTTTCTCTCACCTTGGACGTGTCAAAGAGGAAGCAGATAAAAAAGGGAAATCTCTTGCTCCTGTAGCTGCTGATTTGGCTAAAAAGCTTGGGCAAGAAGTTGTTTTTCCAGGTGTAACACGTGGTGAACAATTAGAAGCAGCTATTAATGCTCTTAAAAATGGTGAAGTTCTTTTGGTTGAAAACACTCGTTTTGAAGATGTTGATGGTAAAAAAGAATCTAAAAATGATCCTGAGCTTGGTAAATATTGGGCAAGTCTTGGCGATGGCATTTTTGTAAATGATGCATTTGGTACTGCTCACCGTGCTCACGCCTCTAATGTTGGTATTTCAGCTAATGTGGACAAAGCAGTTGCTGGCTTTCTTCTTGAAAACGAAATTGCTTACATTCAAGAAGCTGTTGACAATCCTGTTCGCCCATTTATCGCTATCCTTGGTGGTTCAAAAGTTTCAGATAAGATTGGTGTTATTGAAAATCTTCTTAAAAAAGCTGATAAAGTCCTTATTGGTGGTGGTATGACTTATACTTTCCTCAAGGCACAAGGTATCGAAATTGGTGATTCACTTGTTGAAGAAGACAAACTTGACATTGCTAAAGATCTTTTGGCTAAAGCAAATGGGAAATTAATCTTACCAGTTGACTCAAAAGAAGCTAATGCTTTTGCTGACTACACTGAAGTTAAAGATACTGAAGGTGCGGCTGTTGATCCAGGTTTCCTTGGTCTTGATATCGGTCCAAAATCAATTGCTAAATTTGATGATGAATTAACAGGTGCTAAGACAGTCGTTTGGAATGGTCCTATGGGTGTCTTTGAAAATCCTGATTTCCAAGCTGGGACAATCGGTGTGATGGATGCTATCGTCAAACAACCAGGTGTTAAATCAATCATCGGTGGTGGTGACTCAGCTGCTGCAGCCATCAACCTTGGCCGCGCAGATAAATTCTCATGGATTAGTACGGGTGGAGGTGCAAGCATGGAATTGCTTGAAGGAAAGGTACTCCCAGGCCTCGCTGCACTCACGGAAAAATAAGATGTACGCCTGTAAGTCTCAATCCTGATTTTGTAAAAAAGTGCGAAATCGTAATGATAGCAAAGAGGTGGATTTGTCCACCTTTTTGTGAGAATGAAGATATTGTGATGAAAAGAGTTGTGAACGCAACTCTTTTCTAGTGCATACAGTATTTTTGCCAAATAAGGTGAGCTCAGAAAATCAGTGGAGGCAAGGGAAGGATACTTTCAGGTTTGGCTGCATTGACTGGTAATAATCCTCTTTATTGAGAAGGTTGGGGAAAGGCTATAATGCGTCTTTTATGTGTATGATATCAGCCTCAATGAAATTAAATAAGACTGAGACATTATTATAAGGTAGTTTTCAATTAGCTTCTTTTTTTCTAATCATGTTACAATAAAAGTATGAAAAAATATCATTTTGATCTCCAAAAATTTACATTGGGTATGCGGACTTTTAAATCGGGTTTAGCTGTTTTTTTAGTGCTTTTACTTTTTGGTATACTTGGCTGGAAAGGTCTTCAAATTGGTGCTTTAACGGCTGTTTTTAGTTTACGTGAGGATTTTGATAAAAGCATCCATTTTGGGACGTCACGTATAGTTGGTAATAGTATTGGCGGGGTTTATTCACTGCTATTTTTTCTCATCAATAATCTATTTCACTTTCAGTATTGGGTTACAGTTATTTTTGTTCCAATATTTACCATGTTAACCATTATGACTAATGTGGCCATGAGTAATAAGACGGGAATTATTGGTGGTGTTGCAGCTTTGCTTATTATTACGCTTTCTATTCCCAAAGATGAAACAATTCTTTATGTTTGTGCTAGAGTTTTTGAAACTTTTGTAGGGGTTTTTATTGCCATTTCTGTTAATTCAGATATTGATAGAGTACGAAAATTTTTTACAAAAAGAAAAGTTTAGAGTTTATGTCAGGAAATATGACATATAGGCTTGACAGCTATAAATTTTCAGAATATAATAGACAATGAAAGGAGGAAAGTCATGAAAGAAAAAGAGCTTCGACGGTCAATGGCGGTTTTTCCTATTGGAACTGTAATGAAATTGACAGATTTAACGGCTCGTCAAATTCGTTATTATGAAGACCAAGGTTTATTGACACCAGATCGTAGTTCTGGAAATCGACGTCTTTACTCGCTGAATGATATGGATGTTTTACTGGAAATTAAGGATTTCTTAGATGAAGGATTAAATATCGCGGCTATCAAGAGAGAGTATGCTGATCGTAAAGATCGTGCTCTGAAAAAGCAGAAAGCTTTGACAGATGCGGATGTTCGACGTATCTTACATGACGAACTCCGAAATCAGGGTCGCTTTTCGAGCCCAACGCAACATCTTGGTGGTTTACGTATGTAAATACGTAACGTGGAATTTAATTTTTAAAAGGAGGCCGTTATGGCAATCACAGCAGCAGACATCCGTCGTGAAGTTAAAGAAAAGAATGTTACTTTCCTTCGTTTAATGTTTACGGATATCTTGGGAACCATGAAAAATGTTGAAATCCCAGCTACTGACGAACAATTAGACAAAGTACTTTCAAACAAAGCGATGTTTGATGGCTCTTCAATTGAAGGTTTTGTACGTATTAATGAATCAGACATGTATCTTTATCCTGACCTTAATACTTGGACTGTTTTTCCTTGGGGAGATGAAAACGGAGCCGTTGCTGGATTAATTTGTGATATTTATACAGCAGAAGGAGAACCATTTGCCGGTGACCCACGTGGTAACTTGAAAAAAGCACTACGTCATATGGAAAGTCTAGGTTATAAATCGTTTAACCTCGGTCCAGAACCTGAGTTTTTCCTTTTCAAAATGGATGAATTTGGTAATCCGACAACAGAAGTAAATGATAAAGGTGGTTACTTTGATTTAGCACCAACTGACCTTGCTGATAATACCCGTCGTGAGATTGTTAATGTCTTAACAAAAATGGGATTTGAAGTTGAGGCAAGTCATCATGAAGTGGCTATTGGTCAACATGAAATTGATTTTAAATATGCAGATGTTTTAACTGCCTGTGATAAAATCCAACTTTTCAAATTAGTTGTTAAAACGATTGCCCGTAAACATGGTTTGTATGCAACCTTTATGGCCAAACCTAAATTTGGTATTAATGGCTCAGGGATGCACTGTAATATGTCTCTGTTTGGCAGTGATGGTAAGAACGCTTTCTTTGATCCACAAGATCCTAAAGGGATGCAGTTATCTGAAGTTGCTTATCAATTCTTAGGTGGTTTGGTAAAACATGCTTATAGCTATACTGCTATCATGAATCCAACTGTTAATTCATATAAACGTTTGGTTCCTGGTTATGAAGCTCCAGTCTATATTGCTTGGGCGGGACGCAATCGTTCACCGTTGATTCGTGTTCCAGCTTCACGTGGTGTTAGTACACGTCTGGAGTTGCGTTCGGTTGATCCTACAGCTAATCCTTATTTAGCTTTGGCTGTTCTTTTAGAATCTGGTCTTGATGGCATTGAAAATAAAATTGAAGCACCAGCACCTGTAGAATCAAATATTTATGTTATGACTGTTGAAGAACGCAAAGAAGCAGGTATTGCAGATCTTCCATCAACTCTTCATAATGCTCTGAAAGCATTACAAGAAGATGAAGTGGTTAAAGCAGCCTTAGGCAACCATATTTATACAAGTTTTCTTGAGGCAAAACGTATTGAATGGTCAAGCTATGCTGCTTTTGTATCGCAATGGGAAGTTGACAACTATTTGGATCTTTATTAAGGTTAGAAAACAGCCGATAGCTGGCTGTTTTTTTAATCAATCTAATAATTGAATTTTCAGAATTTTTTGAGGAAATCTGTTTTTCCTCATTAATATATGATATAATTTAGGCGTTTATTCGAAAATTTAGCAATAATGACATTTGGTTAGGAGAAGTGTATGAGAGAGGTTATTAAAAAAGCTAAGCAGACGACTTTGTGGGATCCATCTTTTGAGACAGATGCCTGTGGGATGGGCTTTGTTGCTCAAATTGATGGTATTGCCAGTCATCAGTTAGTGGATTATGCCTTAACGATGTTAGAGAGAATGAACCACCGTGGAGGTACAGGTGCAGAGCCTGATACAGGAGATGGTGCTGGTATGTTGTTGGCCATGCCAGATGAGTTCTTTAGATTGAAGGCTAAAGAAGAAGAGATTGATTTACCACCATTGGGAGATTATGCTGTTGCCCAGTTGTTTCTTCCTCAAGATAAAGTAGCAAAAACAATTTTAGAAGATAGTTTGATTAGTGAAATCAAAAGATTAGGTTTTCATGTATTGCTGTCGCGTGATGTTCCTTTCAATTATGACAACTGTGGTCCAGCTGCTCAGGAAATCATGCCAAGTTTTGTGCAGCTTTTTATTGAAAAACCTACTGAAACAAATAGTGAGCGTGCTTTTGAAGATAGTCTTTTCCGTCTGCGCCGCAAGTTGGAAAAAACGTTTGCTGCAGATGAACTTTTTATTTGTTCCTTATCAAGCAAGACGATTGTTTATAAGGGAATGCTGCATGCTTTTCAGGTTCGTCTGTTTTATCCTGACTTGTCAGATGAAATGTTCAAATCACACATTGCTTTAACACATTCTCGCTTTTCAACAAATACTTTCCCATCTTGGGATCGTGCTCAGCCTTTCCGCTTCTTAGCACATAATGGAGAAATCAACACGCTTCGTGGTGCTGAAAATTGGATGCATAGTCATCAAATTGAAGTCTACAATGAAGAAAATTCAGACTCTGCTAAATTAGAAAACTGTCTAGAATATCTCTATCGTCATGGTCGTGATATTCCGCAAAGCTTATTAATGATGGTACCTGAAGCTTGGGGAAAAGATGCAGGACTTTCTAAAGAATTAACAGCCTTTTATGAATATGCTTCCAGTTTTGTCGCTCCTTGGGATGGCCCAGCCGCTCTCGTTTTCACTGATGGTGAGATGGTTGGGGCTCGTTTGGATCGTAATGGTCTTCGTCCTAGCCGCTATTCTCGCACCAAAGATAATTTTTTAATTTGCTCTAGCGAATCGGGTGTCGTTGATATAGCACCTAGTCAGGTTGTTGAAAAAGGGGTCCTTGGTCCCGGCAATATGATGTTAATTGATACCAAAAAGAGCTTGGTATTAAAGAATGATGAGGTTAAAGAGCATTATTCTAAACAACACCCTTATCAACAGTGGGTGCAAGAAAATGTTACTCTTTTGGATGACTTTGCTGCTCAAGAGGAAATTGTCAATGATTATGATGTGAACCAAATGTGGAAAATTTTTGGTTATACAGATGAAACCATTCGAACAGTTATTCTCCCCATGTCAGAAAAAGGAGAGGAACCTGTTATTTCAATGGGCTTTGACAGTCCATTAGCAGTATTATCGAAAAAACCACAGTCTCTCTTTACTTACTTTAAGCAACAATTTGCTCAGGTAACCAATCCTCCTATTGATGCTATTCGTGAGCAATTAGTGGTGTCAACGACAGTCTTTTTAGGCGGTGATGGCGATATTCGTCAAGATAATGCTGATAATTGTGTCAAGGTTCGAGTTGACAGTCCTGTCCTTTCTAGTCAAGATTTTGCAAAATTAGCTAATTTAACAGATGAACGTTACAAGGCAACAACTCTATCCACTGTTTATGACTTAGGAGATTCTGACAATAATCGCCTGCAATATGCTTTGGAAGATCTTTTCAAAAAAGCCGATGAAGCAATTAATCAAGGCAGTAAGATCATCATTTTGTCAGACCGTGGAGTCACTAAAGGTCGCATAGCCATTCCTATTTTGTTGGCAGTTTCCGGTTTGAATAATTACATGGTTGTCAAAGGAAAAGCAAGTCAATTTTCAATTGTTGTTGATACGGCGGAAGCTTTTGAAGTTCATCATTTTGCAACCTTGGTTGGTTTTGGTGCAACAGCTATTCATCCTTATGGGGCTTATGCAACTCTAAAAGCTTTTGATAAGACCAATGACTCTTTTGAAAAATATCGTAAGGCTGCCGAAAAGGGCATTGTTAAAGTCATGAGTCGTATGGGAATTTCAACAGTACTCGGATATAAAGGTGCCCAGCTTTTTGAAGCTATCGGTCTTTCTGCTGATGTTGTTAACCAATACTTTAGAGGAACAGCTACGCGTATTGAAGGTTTGAGTCTGAAGCAAATTGAAAAAGAATACCTAGAACGCGTTGATTTCGCCTTTGGACCGAGAGCCAATGATTTCTTGCCTTCTGGTGGTTCCTATCAGTATAAGACAGATGGAGAGTATCACCTCTTTAATCCACGCTCTATCTATAATTTCCAACAATCCATTCGTCGTGGTGACTATGGTCTCTTCAAACAATATTCAACTGAACTAGATAATGAGGCCTTAAAACAACCGACGACCCTGCGTTCTCTTTGGGAATTTCATTCTAAACGACCAAAAGTTGATTTAGCAGAAGTTGAGCCTGCTAAGGAAATTGTTAAGCGTTTTAAGGTTGGTGCCATGAGTTTTGGCTCTCTTTCTAAAGAGGCGCATGAAACCATTGCTCAAGCGATGAATACTATTGGAGCTAAATCAAATTCTGGTGAAGGCGGTGAAAATCGCAAACGCTTCAAACCGCAAGTTGATGGTCGCAATATTAATTCTAAAATTAAGCAAGTTGCTTCCGGACGGTTTGGTGTTAATGCAGAATACCTTATGTCTGCAGAAGAATTGCAAATCAAATTAGCACAAGGAGCTAAGCCTGGTGAAGGCGGACAACTTCCCGGTCAAAAGGTCTTTCCTTGGATTGCTGAAATTCGCGGAGCAACCCCAGGTGTGCGCTTGATTTCACCACCACCTCATCATGATATTTATTCCATTGAAGACCTAGCACAATTAATTTATGATTTGAAAGCTATCAATCCTTATGCCAAAATCAATGTTAAATTAGTATCAAGTACAGGTGTTGGTACGATTGCTACGGGCTGTGTTAAAGCGGGTGCTGATAAGGTGGTTATTTCAGGTTATGATGGTGGTACAGGTGCCTCTCCTCGTAATTCTGTTCGTGATGCGGGGCTTCCATGGGAAATGGGCTTGGCTGAAGCTCATCAGACCTTGTCTATGAATCGTCTTCGTCAACGTATGACTTTGGAAACAGATGGAAAATTAATGACGGGTCGTGATATTGCTATTGCTACTTTATTGGGTGCAGAAGAATATTCATTTGCTAGTCTAGCTTTGATTTCAGTTGGATGTGTCATGATGCGTGTTTGTTCACTTAATACTTGTCCTGTCGGTGTCGCAACACAAAATCCAGAATTACGTAAAAACTTCTCAGGCAAGCCAGAACATGTGATTAACATGATGACTTTCTTGGCAGAAGAATTACGTGAATACATGGCTGAGTTAGGTTTCCGCTCTGTTGATGAAATGGTTGGTCATGCAGAAGTTTTGAAATCGAGATTTGTTGCACAAGGTAAGGCAAAATCTCTTGATTTTTCAAGGGTTATTGGGAACAGTTTCCCAATTGATCGGAAAAATGAAGATCCTTTTGCTGAAGAACGTCAATGGAAAGAACTGGATGGTTTTGCAGCAGCAGCTATTGAAAAAGGCATTAGTGTTACTATTGAAAATACCATCAATAATGTGGACCGTTCAGTAGGGAGTCGCATGGCTGGTTGGATGGCAGAACGTTATGGCAATGATGCTGTTAAAGAAGGTTTAATTAAATATCATTATACTGGCATTGCAGGGCAAAGTTTTGCGAGTTACCTTACACAAGGTTTAGAGTATACCTTGATTGGTGAGGCTAATGACTATATTGCTAAATCTATGTCAGGTGGACGCTTAATTGTCAAACCGCCGCACGACGCAGCCTACGACGTTGAAAATTCACCAATTGTTGGTAATGTCTCTCTCTTTGGTGCTGTCAAAGGTGAAGCTTATTTTGCAGGTCGTGCTGGTGAGCGTTTCTGTGTTCGTAATTCAGGAGCAAAAGTCGTTGTTGAAGGTGTCGGTGCTCACGGCTGTGAGTATATGACTGGCGGTATAGCTGTCATTCTTGGAACGACAGGTCGCAACTTTGCTGCTGGTATGAGTGGTGGTGTTGCCTATGTTTACGATGTTCATGGTGATTTTGCTCAAAAAGTCAATATGGAGATGGTAGATCTTTATCAGATTGGTGAAACTCGTGGTGATGACATCTTAAAAGACATGATTGAAAAGCACTATGAATATACAGAAAGTGTCAAGGCCAAACGTCTTTTGGATAATTGGGATGAAGAGGTGAAAAGATTTATCAAAGTTTATCCAAGTGATTTCCATGAAATTAATGATATTGAATATGCTCTCAGCCAAAAAGGCATGAGTGGTGATGAACTCGAATTACGTACATTTGAAGTAGCAACCGGCGGCGATGCTACAGCGCAAGAGCGTCAAGCTTTGTTGGCTAGTGTAACAGGAGGGAAATGAGATGGCAGATCCGTTTGGATTTTTAAAGTATGAGCGCAAGGACAATCCCTATCGTCCTGTTAATGAGCGTATCAAAGATTTTGAAGAATTGCAGACAACTTTATCAGTTGAGGAACGTCAAAAGCAAGCTGCTCGCTGTATGAATTGTGGGATCCCTTTCTGTCATGAGGGAACATTCTATGGTGGCGGTCGTGCTGTTTCAGGTTGTCCCAATGACAATTTAATCCCTGAATGGAATGATTTGATTTATAAGGGCGATTTCAGACGTGCTTTTGAACGCTTGACACGAACTAACCCTTTACCAGAAATGACAGGTCGTGTCTGCCCGGCACCTTGTGAAAAGGCCTGTACAGAAGGTTTAAATGGTTCGGGTGTTACCATTCATGATAATGAACGTTTTATTATTGATAATGCATTTGAAGAAGGCTGGGTAGCTAATTCTGGTCGCCCTATTGAGCGTACAGGTTTTAAAGTAGCTGTCGTAGGTTCAGGTCCTGCTGGCCTGTCAGCTGCTTGGCGTCTTAACCAGTTGGGTCACAGTGTAACTGTGTTTGAGCGTTCTGATCGCTTTGGTGGTTTGCTCATGTATGGTATTCCCAATATGAAATTGGATAAGAAAATTGTGCAACGCCGTATTGATACGATGGCTTCAATTGGTATTAATTTTGTTGCCAATACAGAAATTGGTCGTGATATTACAGCAGAAGAATTATTAGAAAAATTTGACCGTGTAATCTTGGCAACTGGAGCTAGCGTTCCTCGTGACTTGGATATTCCAGGCCGTGACTTAAAAGGCATTCGATTTGCTGTTGATTTCTTAACAGAAACGACTAAAAATCTTTTGGACAGTGACACACACGAATTACCGCCCTTGCTTGAAGGAAAACATGTCTTAGTTATTGGCGGTGGCGATACTGGAAATGACTGTATCGGTACGGCTGTTCGTTTGGGAGCTGCTAGTGTTAGACAATTAGAAATTACGCCGCAACTGCCTGAAAAGCGTCTGCCAACAAATCCATGGCCACAATATCCTATGATTAATCGTACAGGCTATGGACAGGAAGAAGCTGATTTTGTTCAACAGACTGATTTGACGGACTATATCACGTCAACAGTAGAATTTCTTGGTGAAAATGGCCAAGTGACTGCGGTGAAGACAATTAAGGTTGGACCTGGTTTCAAAGCCATTGAAGGAACTGAAGAGGTAATTAAGGCAGATCTTGTTCTTCTTGCTATGGGCTTCACAGGTGCTGAAAAAGCGCTCTTTGACCAATTCCGAGTTGAATGTGTCTATGATGACTATTCAACTCGAAATGAGAAGGTTTTTGTTGCAGGTGATGCACGCCGTGGTCCTAGTCTTGTTATTTGGGGAATTCGAGAAGGACGCAAAACAGCAGAGAAAATTGATCAAAACCTCAGAATGATGGTTACAGAGTGAGAGTAGAACAAAAGAGACAGGACTTTCGTCTCAGGCTTTTCTTTGTTATCAATTAGTAATAGAAAAACTTCTTTTTCTTAAAAAAGTTGAAATAATAATTCGGTATGATGTTACTATTACTAAAAGGAGAAGTTAAGAATAATCGTTATGAAAAAACAATTTTTGGAAAAAGCTGTGTTTACTGTTGCGGCTACGGCAGCAACAGTTGTTTTAGGAAATAAAATGGCTGATGCAGACACTTATACTCTTCAAGAAGGAGATTCTTTTTTCAGTGTTGCTCAACGATATCATATGGATGCTTATGAGTTAGCTTCTATGAATGGAAAAGATATTACCAGTCTGATTTTGCCGGGTCAGACTTTAACTGTTAATGGTTCGGCAGCACCGGATAATCAGGCGGCAGCGCCAGCTGACACTACGCAAGCAACCACTGAAACGAATGATGCGAATGCCAATACTTATCCTGTTGGTCAATGTACTTGGGGGGTTAAAGCTGTTGCAACTTGGGCAGGCGACTGGTGGGGCAATGGCGGTGATTGGGCCTCTAGTGCTTCTGCACAAGGTTACACTGTCGGTAACACTCCGGCAGTAGGGTCTATTATGTGTTGGACAGATGGTGGTTATGGACATGTTGCCTATGTTACAGCTGTTGGTGAAGATGGTAAAGTTCAAGTACTGGAATCCAATTATAAAGATCAACAATGGGTTGATAACTATCGTGGTTGGTTTGATCCAAATAATAGTGGAACACCAGGCAGTGTCAGTTATATTTATCCTAACTAAAATAAAACAATTAGAGAAGATTTTCTTTTATCAGATTGACGACAAGCTTTTTGAGGCTTGTCTTTTTTGTTTTAGACAAAATAAAAAGCCAATGTCTGTAGACACTGGCTAAGGATGGGGGAAAGAATAGCGTTTTTGCTTAGGCTTAGACAAGCTCTTTAATAATAGCTGCTTGCAATTATGATTTAAGACTTATCTGGTGTCAATATCATAGGAATGATAATGGGTTCGCGTTCTGTTTTTTCATATAAAAATGGGCGTAGTGCATTGACAATAGCGCCATTGACCGATTGAATGCTGGCTTCTTTATTTTTTAGAGCGATACGAATCGCATTGAAAAGAATGCGTTGACTGCTGCGGATGAGATCACCAGATTCACGCATATAAATGAAACCGCGGCTGAGAATATCTGGGCCAGCTAAAATCATTTTGGTTTTAAAATCAACAGTTGCTACTGCTAAGACAACACCATCTTCGGAAAGATCATGTCGGTCGCGCAGAACCGCTGTACCAATATCACCAATACCATTACCGTCAACATAAATATCTTGCGCATTGAAATGACCGGCACGTCTAGCAGAATCTTTGGTTAGAGCTAGGACATCACCATTTTCCATGATGAAAATATTGTCTTTAGGGATACCGGTATCAATAGCTAAGCCGGCATGAACCTTTTGCATGCGGTATTCCCCATGAACAGGCATGAAGAATTTAGGTTTTATAAGGCGCAGCATCAATTTTTGTTCTTGTTGTCCGCCGTGTCCTGATGTGTGAATATTATTGACCTTACCATGGATGACTTCTACACCAGCTTCTTGAATGGTATTGATCAGCTTATTAACACTAGTTGTATTACCAGGAATTGGGCTAGATGAGAAAATGACGGTATCACCGGGCTGCAATTGAACTTGTCTGTGTGTTCCATTGGCAATTCGTGAAAGAGCTGCCATAGACTCTCCCTGACTGCCTGTACACATTATCATGATTTCACTAGCATGATATTCTTTGATTTCATTTGGCTCTATAAAAGTCCCCTTGGGTACTTTTATATAACCCAGTTCAATACCGTTGACAATAGCTTTTTCCATCGAACGTCCAAAGACGGCAATTTTACGGCCTGTTTTGACAGCAGCTTCTGCAGCCTGTTGTAAACGAAAAATATTTGAAGCAAAGGATGCAAATATAATGCGTCCATGAATACCTTCGATGATATTCATAATGGACTGGCCAACAACTTTTTCAGAATTGGTAAAAGTTGGGATTTCGGCATTGGTTGAATCAGATAAGAGACAAAGAACGCCATCTTCACCCAGTGCGGCCATGCGGTGGATATCTGCTGGCTCACCAACAGGTGTCCAGTCAAATTTAAAGTCACCTGTACAGACAACTTTACCTTGAGGAGTATGAATGACAATTCCTAGAGGCTCTGGAATTGAGTGAGTTGTTCGGAAAAAAGTGACGCTAAGATTTTTAAAGGTTAACTCAGTATTATGATTAATTTCATACATCTTAGCATCACGCAAGAGACCGTGTTCTTCCAATTTACCGCGGATGAGAGCTAGAGCCAGAGGTCCTGCATAAATAGGGATATTGGCTTGCTTTAAGAGAAATGGAATCCCACCAATGTGATCTTCGTGTCCATGTGTAATGACGAGAGCTTTTATACGATCCACATTGTCAACAATATAAGAATAGTCAGGAATAACATAGTCAATACCGAGCAGATCGTCTTCAGGAAATTTGATCCCTGCATCAACAATGATGATCTCATCTTGGTATTCAATACCGTAAGTATTTTTACCAATCTCACCTAGACCTCCAATAGCATAAACGCCAACTTCTTCGGGTTTTAAATTAATATTTGCCATTTTAGAACTCCGTTAATTGAAAGGCACCTGTTTCTTTTTCATACTCCAAGTGTTTATCTGAAAGAAGTTCTATTAATTCAATATTATAAGCTGTTTTTTCTTCAACTAATTGACGAGCTTGAATACGTCCGTCCAGTTCGGTTTGAGCATCAATATCGAGGTATAAAGTTTTGGTTTGTTCGCGGCGTGGGCTGCTGTCTTTAGTTTCTTGATAGAAAACTTTGTAAATCATAGTGTTCCTTTCTGTCATATCATGATTAATCCAAACTACAAAAAATCAGTCAAATATAACTACATTTGACAAAAATTTATGAAATTTTTACGAGTAATAGATTTAATCTTGATTGTTACAATTACTCAAATTATACCATAATTTAAGGAGTTAGTAAAAGTATTAAAGGAAAATTATTATACTGGGTTCTATCTTTGTTAGTAATGTGAAACCTGTATTATCAACTAAAAATGACAATATCCTCTATTAGACTTTAATTTAGCTCCATTTTTACAGCACCTTTTTGGTGCTTCAGACTTTAACAAGTTTTGTTGTTTCTTTAATGAAAAGATTTATCAGAGAATTGAGAGACTATCTATAAATTTTCTATAGTGACATTAATGTCGTCTGACATTGATGTCACTTTCTTTTTGTTTTTTTATCTTTTATAATAATGCTATACCGTTAAGAAAGGAAAACGTATGAATACTCCAGTTATTGTTGCCAAAGATATCAGAAAAATTTTTAACAAGGCTGTTGCACTTGATGCTATTAGTTTTTCGATTGAAAAGGGTCAAATCTTTGGATTTCTTGGACCTTCAGGTTCAGGAAAAACCACGACAATCAATATTTTAACCGGACAGTTAATGGCAGACAACGGTCAATCCTCTATTTTAGGACAAGACTCCCGCAAATTAACGAGTCAAGAATTAGGAAAAATCGGTTTAGTCGGTGATACCAGCGGTTTTTATGAAAAAATATCTCTTTATAATAACCTGCTTTTTTATAGTAAATATTATGGGGTAGATAAAACGACTGTTGACAATCTCCTCAAGCGAGTCGGTCTCTATGACAGTCGAAAAACAGTAGCCGAAAAGCTCTCGACAGGTATGAAGCAGCGGATGCTTCTAGCTCGTGCATTAATTAATAAGCCTCGCGTTCTATTTCTTGATGAGCCGACCTCAGGTCTTGATCCGGCTACTTCTCAGACTATTCATTCTTTAATTTTAGAACTAAAAGCGGCAGGGACTGCCATTTTTCTAACTACCCATGATATGAATGAGGCTACCCTGCTTTGTGATAAATTGGCTTTGCTTAATGAAGGCCGGCTAGTTGAACAGGGCAGTCCAAAAGATTTAATTCAGAAGTATAATCAAAACAAACGGGTTAAGTTGAGTTATCAAGATGGTTCGGAAAGAATTTTAGATTTTACTGAACTAGGTCAAGCGATGGCTAGTGATAGTGAAAAAATAATTGCAATTCATTCTTGCGAACCGACATTAGAAGATATTTTTATTCAATTAACAGGAGGTAAACTCAATGTTTAGACAATTTATGGCTCTTCTTTGGTTGCGATGTCAGATTATTCTTTCTAATAAGAGCATTCTCTTGCAAGTACTTATGCCTGCAGCTTTGATTTATCTTTATCGTTTTATGATAGACAGTCAGTCTGGTCCAAAAGCCCAAATGGCTCTTGCCTATCTGATGATCTGTATTCCTTTTGCCATTGTCCTAGCTGTAGGCAATCCAATTTTAACTATTTTGGCAGATGAAAAAGAAAAGAAAACACTAAAAACTCTGCTGCTTAGCGGTGTTAATACTAGTGAGTACCTCTTATCAACATTAGTTGTCCCAATTGTCTTAACAGTAGTCTATCTGACGCTTACTCCGCTTATTTTGGATGTGCCGATTGATCATTTAGTAAATTATTGTCTTGTCGGTAGCGCTACAGCTTTAGTAATCGCACTTCTCTACTTATTGTTAGGCTTACTTGTCAAATCACAAGTTATGGCCCAAGTTGTTGCGGTTCCAACGATGCTTATTTCGGCTTTCTTACCAATGTTATCTGGTATGGATAAAACCGTTGCCAAAGTGACAGACTATAGCTTTATGGGCCTTTTTACGAAGTTTTTTACCAAATGGGAAGAATTTTCTTGGCACCATGCCGCCTTACAAATATTGAGTTTATTTATCTGGCTTTTGGTTCTTTTGATCCTAATTGTTACAGTAGCTAGACAACAAAAGAAAAGCTAGTTACTCATAAATAAATTAGTCTTCCTTATTACAAGGAGGTTAAAATGGAGGAGAATATGATTGGATTAAATTTTGTCTTTGAAAAAGATGAGTTGCTGTATTCACTGAAATTATCAACTCAAATTGATCAAAACTATAGCTTGGATTATTTTGATTTTGATAATCAAAGTTTTGAAGATTTTATTGATTATTTAGAATTTCTGGAGTTTAATAGATATATCTTTATCAGACTTGAAGAAAGCAGTCGTTTAAGGCGTCTTGTAAACTATTTGAAAGAACAGCTTGATATAAAAATTGAAGTAATGGCTATTGAGAATCTTGATAGTTTACTTGAAGAGTCTAAAATACAGGAAATTAAAACTGAAGAGGATGGTATTGATAGCTATAAACAATTTAAAAGTTTAATTTAAAATTAAAGGTGTTAAGATTTTAGATGTGTCGGTATTCTAAATATTTTTAATATCATTTAGGAAGATCAGATTGCTGTTTTCCTGATTTATTATTAGTCTTAGAACAAGAAATAGTACTAATTCAGCTTTTCACTGTCAACGCTTAATTTTTGCAGATCTATTTTAGTCAGCATAAAATTTTGTGCTTCAAGATTGCTTTGAGCTTGTTTGAGACTGCTGGCACCAGGAATGGCAAAAACGGTGCTACCATGTGCATGGATTAACCAGTTAAGAGAAATCTGTGCAGGTGTCTTATGATATTTATCAGCCAGTTTTTGCAGAAGCTCAATCAAGGGTTGAGTTTTTTTAAGACTGCGGCTGCTTAATCCGGAATTTAATCGCCGTAACATGGAGATCTTTTTGATGCTGTCTGGTTCTGCATGAAAGCGGCCTGTCAGTACACCTTGCTGTAAGGGACTGTATGCAATAAGAGAGATCCCTCGCTCCTTAGCAACATCTAAAACACTGTTTCGCTCTGGTTTGCGGTGCAAAAGGTTATATTTTACTCGGTTAGAATCCAGTCTTAAACCAAACGATTTGAGGAGCTCATCCATTTTTACCATTTGATGGGCCGAAAAGTTGCTGACCCCAATGGCTTTTATAAGGCCTTTTTCTTGCAAGTTTGCTAATTCTTCTGCTTGTTTTTTGAGAGAGGAAATGGAAGTAGGGTGATGAATTTGGTAAAGATCAATAAAAGGTCTTTGCAGGTTACTCAGTCTGCCGCTGAAAGTCTGTGCAATTGTTTTAGCAGATCGCAAAAGCGGAAACCATTTATCAGCAATATAGATAGTTCCTGTCAGACTGCCTTCTTTTTCCAGAAGCTTTAGGATACTGCCGATAAATTTTTTTGAATTTCCATGTCCATAATACTCAGCGGTATCAAGCCAGTTAATTCCGCCTTGCAAAGAGGCTTAAATGATATCATAAACCAAATAACTGCTAACAGGTTTCCACCAGTTTCTGCCCTGGTTGCTAAATTGCCAAGTTCCCAGTCCGATAGGAGATAGAAGAAGATCTGAGTGCCCTAAAGGTCTTAAGGTTTTCATAAAAAAGCTCCTTTTGATTACTAGTTCAGATAGCCGTGATTGCGGTACCAGCGGACAGCATCTAATAAGGTTTCTTCAAAAGGTCGGAATTCCCCGCCAAGTTCCTGCTCAGTTTTTTTATGGTTAAAATATGTCCGAAGATATTCTTCAGCTGTAATGTCTGCAATTTCTTTACTGACCAGAACAGGTTTGCCAGTAATCTTATGATAAAGTTCATTCCATTGGGCTAATGCCTGAACTAGAAAAATGGGAATATGACGTTTTGGAGCAGGAATGCCTGTTATTTCTTCCAAGGTTTTGACAATACTTTCCATAGTCATATGACGGCCTGCTGCCAAATAGCGTTCGCCTCTGCGTCCGTATTTTAGAGCTAAAATATGAATATCAGCAACATCTCTGGCATCAACGACACTATAGCTAGCTTTGGTGATGATCCCGGGTAGTTTTTGCTGCATGTAATCCAAAATCAGTTGCCCCGTAGCAGTTGGTCCCATATCCCCTGGTCCATACATAGAACCTGGTAAAACATAGCAAAGAAATAAATCTGGATACTCCTTAAGAAAATTTCTCACAGCATTTTCGCTTAGGATTTTACTACGATAATAGTCTAATTTGGTATTGGGATCTCGCGACATGGTCTCATCAATTAGCTGATGACGTTCCCCTTTAAGTACAGCAATAGAAGACGTATGAACCATTTGACGAATACCTTCTTCGTAAGCTGCTTTCAATAAATGAGTGGTTCCTGTAACATTAGTATCGTAGAGTTCTTGCCAATGTTTTCCGCCTTTGTGACTATCGCGAAAAAAAGCAGCTGTATGAAAAAGAGTGTCGCAATCGGTAAAAGCAGATCGAAAAGCTTCGGGATTAAGGATGTCTCCTTTAACATACTGGATAGGTAAATCACCAAATTGTAACCTAGCTTTTTCCATGGAACGTACGAGAGCAGTGACTTTAATACCTTGTTTAAGTAAAGCGCGAACAAGATTGTTACCTAAAAGACCGGTGGCACCAGTTACAAAAGCATGTTTGATAGTTCTTGGACTTCTTGTGTAAGGAGAATTCATTTCAATTGTCCTTTCTTAGTGGCGAGTTAATTAATAAAAGTTTAATCAAAAATAGATGACATGTCATCTATTTTTGATTATTTTATATTTTTTAACTTAAATTGTCAACAATTTGGTGAATCTAGTGTAAAATAATAAAGAAACGAATTATATTTTTAAAAGGAAAGTGCACAATGTCATTGAAAGGGTCTCAATTTAGGTATTTATTTAAAAGTGCTGAAAAACTGGCTATGAAAGAATTAAGTAAATTATTAGAACCTTTGGGAATAACTCCTAATCAAGGAGAAGTCCTTGTTATATTAGGAAGCTGTGCTCCATTATCTTTAAAAGAATTAGGAAATCTACTCATCTGTGAAGAGAAAAGTCCTAGCAGATTGGTACAGTCACTTATTAAGAAAGGTTTAGTTGCTAAAGAAAGATCGATCAGTGACGGGCGCAGCTTCCTGCTTTCTTTAACGGCAGCAGGCCAAAAACTGCTGCCGCAAGTTGAAGCATGCGAAAATAATTTTGATCAAAAATTAGAGAAAGACTACCCAGAAATTGAACGTTTTAGTCAAGCTTTAAGGGAGTATACGAAAGGTAGTTTTTACGAGGAGAAGCTCAAACGCCGTTTTCTCTGGGATAAAGAATGAAAGGAAATTCATGAAACTTTTAGCATTTGATACCTCTAGCACAGCACTCTCTGTTGCTATTTTAGAGGATGATCGGTTATTAGCTGACGCAAGTCTCACTATCAAAAAAAATCATAGCATTAGTCTGATGCCAACCATTGATTTTTTGATGAAGTCAGTTAATTTAAGTCCTCAAGATTTGGATAGGATTGTGGTTGCTGAAGGACCGGGATCCTACACAGGTCTACGCGTGGCTGTAGCGACAGCGAAGACCTTGGCTTATACGCTTACTATTGATTTGGTTGGCGTGTCTAGCTTAGCGGCGCTGGCGCTTAATAGTCATCATGAAGGGCTCATTGTACCTATCATGGATGCCAGGCGGAATCATGTTTATGTTGGTTTTTATGAAAATGGCAGAGCAGCGAAGGCTGATCAATATGCTTCTTTGAATGCTGTTTTGGAACAATTAAAGGGAAGAAAGCAAGTCACCTTTGTAGGAGAAGTGACAGCATTTCGCCAAGAAATTAATCAGACTTTTCCTGAGGCAAAAGTCTTGGAAGTTCTGCCATCCGCTTTTAAAATCGGTCAGGTCGGACAAAAGCTTACTCCAGTTGATGTTCATGCCTTTGTTCCCAAATACCTTAAAAAAGTGGAAGCAGAAGAGAATTGGCTCAAAACGCATGAAGATTCTGGTCTCTCTTATATCAAACGGGTGTAATGATGAAAGATGAGAAAAACCAAGAAATAGCTGCTATTCTCTTTGCCATCCTAGAGGATGTTTATCAGGTCTCTCCTTGGAGTCAAAAACAGATTTTAACTGATATGAATCGTCTAGATGTGGATTATTTTTTTGCTTATGATGATAAGGAAATTGTGGGCTTTTTATCTATTCAGCATTTAGTAGGGGAGTTAGAATTGACAAATATAGCTATTAAGAAGGCCTATCAAGGACAGGGGCTAGGTAGTCAACTCTTAGCGATGTTAACAAAGGATGAGCTGCCCATCTTTCTAGAAGTACGAGCTTCCAATCAAGCAGCACAAGCCCTTTATCAAAAATTTGGCTTTCGATCTCTTACTACAAGAAAGGATTATTATCATAATCCTAAAGAAGATGCCATTTTGATGAAACGTGAAGGTTTAGTAGATTATTAAGATAAGAAGGACATATGACAGATAGATACATTTTAGCCATCGAATCATCTTGTGATGAAACCAGTGTGGCCATTTTAAAAAATGAAGATCAACTTTTAAGCAATATTATTGCCAGTCAGGTAGAAAGTCATAAGCGTTTTGGTGGTGTGGTACCAGAAGTTGCCAGTCGTCACCATGTTGAAGTCATTACGCTTTGTATTCAGGATGCTTTGCAGGAAGCTGGAATTACTGCAGGTGATTTATCTGCTGTTGCAGTGACTTATGGTCCGGGTCTTGTTGGAGCCCTTTTGGTAGGAATGGCAGCAGCTAAAGCTTTTGCTTGGGCTAATCATTTGCCCTTAATTCCAGTTAATCATATGGCAGGTCATTTAATGGCAGCACAAAGCATTGCCGATTTGCAGTATCCGCTTTTAGCGCTCTTGGTGTCAGGGGGACATACAGAACTTGTCTATGTGGCGGCTCCCGGTGATTATCGTATTGTTGGGGAGACTCGAGACGATGCTGTTGGTGAGGCTTATGACAAAGTTGGGCGCGTCATGGGCCTTACTTATCCTGCAGGCAAAGAAATTGATCAACTAGCTCATCAAGGGCAAGATATCTATGATTTTCCGCGCGCTATGATTAAAGAAGACAATTTGGAATTTTCCTTTTCAGGTCTTAAATCAGCTTTTATTAATCTTCATCATAATGCCCGACAAAAAGGAGAGCAACTCCGCTTAGAAGATTTATGCGTCTCTTTCCAAGCAGCTGTTTTGGATATCTTGATGGTGAAAACAAAAAAAGCTTTGGCAGCTTATCCTGTAAAAACTTTGGTTGTTGCTGGAGGTGTGGCAGCTAACCAAGGTCTTCGTGAACGCCTAAAAGAAGACATAAAAGATATTAATGTTGTCATTCCACCACTACGTCTTTGTGGTGATAATGCTGGAATGATTGCTTATGCTGCGGCCGTTGAATATGAAAAGGGCCATTTTGCAGAACTCGATCTAAATGCTAAACCCAGTTTGGCTTTTGAAGGATTAGAATAAAAGTCAATACTCTGAACCCCATGTTCAAGTATATTTTTCTATGTTATAATAAAGGTATTACCTTTTGTGGAGAATTGTATGCAAGAAAAAGGCTTCAAGGAAGGAGTTAAGGCATCTCTGCCAACAGCCTTAGGTTATGTTAGTATTGGACTTGCCTGTGGAGTTGTAGGAGCAAATTCAGGTTTAACGCCTTTTCAGATGGGCTTAATGAGTCTGTTAGTCTATGCTGGCAGCGCTCAATTTGTTATGTGCGCCATGTTTGTAGCTGGTGCAGATTTATTTTCAATTGTCATGACTGTTTTTTTAATTAATCTTCGAAATTTCTTGATGAGTTTGCATGCGACAACGATCTTTACTAAATCCAGTCTTTGGCAAACTATCTGTATCGGAACACTCATTACAGATGAAAGTTATGGTGTTCTCTTGAATGAACATGTTCATCATAAAAATATTAGTACAGCTTGGATGCATGGCAATAATATTACGGGGTATATTGCTTGGTTATTTGCAGTTATTTTGGGAACTGCCTTGGGTTCTGTTATTCCTAATCCTGAGATGCTTGGTTTAGATTTTGCGCTTGTTGCTATGTTTGTTTCTATCTTTGAATCTCAATTAGCCGCTATGATGCAGTTCGTAAAGCTTAAAAAGATAGGACTTATTTTATTGGCTGTAACCTTATCTTATTTTTTATTAGTTATTGTGATATCTGAATCTTTGGCTGTTTTACTTTCAACATTAATAGGTTGTTTTGCGGGGGTGCTTCTTGATGTCAGATAATTTTATTTTACTTGCCATAGGACTTAGTGCCTTAGTAACATGGATTCCACGGATTGCTCCCTTTATTTTAACTAAATATAAAGCCTTGCCGAATTTTGTTATTCGTTTTCTCAATTATCTGCCAATTACGATTATCTTTGCTTTAACATTATCTAGCGTTGTCATTGAAAGAACAGGGCATTTACCAAGTATCAAATGGTTGGAATTGTTGGCGGTGTTGCCGACTTTCTGGGTGGCTGCCAAGACAAAGAATATCCTCTTAGCAGTGGTGGCAGGAGTTCTTATAATGGCTTTTCTAAGATTTGTTTTTTGAAGATAGAACACTTTGGTTTTTATTCCTGCCAAGGAAAGTAAATGTTTTTACTATCTTTTCTGTGAGAATAAAAAAATCAAAAAAAGCAAGAACATTTAGTGTCCTTGCCTTTTTTGATGGCGTTTTTCCTGCTTCAGTTGATATTTGTACTGCTTTAGAGCTTGCCGTTTTTCTTTACTTTGAGATTTTTTCTCTTTTTTTAAAGCCTCATGAAGCTTTTGCATCTCTGCCTGAGCCTTAGTAGAAACCGCAGACTGTTTTTTGGATTTATTAAGAACCCTTTGCATACGCTTGGGATTCATCTTCTTAGGCTGCGGTATACTATCAGCATGAGAACTAGTTTTGATATGATCGTATTTCTTAATCAAACTGGGCAGCTTTTTAGCAATAAAGTTCCAAATATCAGAATCCTTAGGCTCTTTGCCAAATGGATAACGAAAGACTTTATATTGTCCTTTACGGTTGATATGTTCAACCAAAGCAAACCAAAATGTGCCATCAAAATAGACTGTCAATTTCATGATAGTCCCCTCCAAAAGAAAATTTGATAAAGGACGACCTGGAGGGAAGGTTACTGACATCATCATGATGCTTGCAGACTACCAACTGCAACGTGTTTTTATATCATAAATCATTATAGCACGATGGGAATTACAGGTAAAGATTAAAGTAATATTATAATTTATTAGTAGTGTAAACTGCCAGCAGCCCAGCCAGTACAAAGGGCTGCTGTGATATTGAAACCGCCAGTATGGGCATTAATATCAAGCACTTCACCAGCAAAATGTAGACCAGAAATAGTTTTGCTTTCCAAGGTTTTAGGATTGATTTCCTTTAAGTCAATACCACCCTTGGTCACAAAAGACTTAGCTAGAGACATTTTACCAGTAATTGGAATCGGTAAAGCTTTGATTTTATGGAGAATTTTTTCCAAATCTTTTTTGGAAAGCTGTTTGACCTTGTGGTCATAACCTTCTGATAGAAATGCTGCTAGACGTTCAGGCAAGAATGTCTTCAAGGCATTTTTCAACGATTTTTCCCGAGTTGTTTCAATTTTTTTCAGCAATGCTTCTTTAGTAAGCTGTGGTAATAAATCTAAATAGGCTGTTTCTCCTCCCTGAATAAAAGTGGATAAGCGCAGTGCTGCAGGACCAGATAGACCAAAATGCGTAAAAAGCAGATCATGATTGATCTGATGTTTACCACATGTCAATGTCACATCATCAAGTGAAATCCCCTGTAGCGCTTTGTGAGGAAAATCAGTCAGTATAGGACTCTCAGCGGCTTCAAGATGGGTCACTTTCAATTTGAAATGTTTAGCAATGGCATAACCAAAGCCAGTTGAACCGGTGGAAGGATAAGATTTTCCTCCAGTTGTAATAATCAACTGCTGGCAGGTGAAAGCTTCATCAGCTGATTTAACAATAAACTGTCCATCCTCTTTTTTGACGGAAACAATTTCGCACTGTGTCTTGATTAAACCACCAAGTTCTTTGATTTTTCTTTCCAGACAATCAATAATAGTGCATGATTTGTTTGTTTTGGGAAAGACTCTGCCGTGATCTTCAACCTTTAAGGCGACGCCATTATCTTCAAAAAAAGACATAATATCATGATTATCAAATTGAGAAAAAACACTATGGAGAAAACGTCCATTGCCGGGAATACCGGCTAGTAAATCCTCTAAAGTGCCGTTATTGGTAACATTACAGCGTCCTCCACCAGTACCAGCCAGCTTTTTACCAAGCCGTTTGTTCTTTTCTAGAAGAAGGGCTTTCTTACCATAAAACCCAGCAGAAATGCAGGCCATCATACCCGCAGGCCCGCCGCCGATAACGATTGTATCAAAATGTGTCATGATTTTATTCTAGCATAAATGATGCTCCTTTAATAGGAAAAGAAACAACAGGTTGTTTTCCTATCATAAATTGACAGATTAAGGGCGATATGATACTATCTTCATAGTATTAATTCTGTAAAAATGAGGATATTATGGCAATTGAAAAGACAGTCAGCGAATTGGCTGAGATTTTAGGAGTGAGCCGACAAGCGGTTAATAATCGTGTCAAATCTTTTCCTGAAGAATATGTTGAAAAGAATGATAAAGGTGTTACTGTTGTTAATCGTGCTGGTCTGATCAAATTAGAAGAAATTTATAAGAAAACTATTTTTGAAGATGAACCTGTCAGTGAAGAAGCAAAACAACGTGAATTTCTAGAAATTTTGATTGATGAGAAGAATACAGAAATTACTCGTCTTTATGATCAGCTCAAAGCAAAAGACAGTCAGCTAGAATCAAAAGATGAACAGCTGCGTATCAAAGATGTTCAAATTGCTGAAAAAGATAAGCAAATTGATCAACAACAGCAATTAACATTGACGGCTATGCAAGACAAAGAACAATTGAAGCTGGAACTTGATGAAGCCAAAGCAGAAGTTGAAGAAATTCAAAGCCAGCAAGAAGGCATTAAAAAAGGCTTTTTTGCACGTTTATTTGGTGGAAAATAAGGGACTTCTGTATGTAGAGGCTTTTTAAGCAGTTATAAGGAAATAACCATTAGTATGTTTTTAAAAAGAAGTAAAAAAGCAGCTGAGCGCTGCTTTTAAATGTATCGGACCACATCTTCTTTACTTTGCCGAGTTTTAGGGGTGGCTTCCTCATCACGGTAGCCAAAGCCAGCCATGACAGATACGCCAAATTCTTGAGGATTGATGATTCCCTTGTTCGCTAGAAGTGTCTCAACCTTTTCTTGGTCAAATCCCTCAATTGGGCAGGAGTCAATCTCTAAGCAGGCTGCGACAGTCAGCATATTGGCCAAGGCGATATAAGTCTGCTTGGAAGCCCAGTCAAAAATGGTCTGGTCACTGTCTAAAAGTTTAAAATCACTTTTTTGAAAATGTTCAAATGATTGGCGTTTACCAGTAGCTTGTTCATCGGATAAGTGTTGAATATCCGTCATGATATGGGAGATATAGTTCGAGCTGTAAATGGTGTCTGGTTTTTTACGCGCTAGAAGGATGACAAAGTGACTGGCACCCTTTAGGCTGTTCTTAGCACCCCAAGCTATGGGAGCTAAGTCATTCTTCAGTTCTTTATCTTGAATGACTAGAAACTGCCAAGGCTCAAAACCGAAAGAACTAGGTGAGAGTCGGCCGGTCTCTAAGATAGTTTGAAAATCCTTATCAGAGATTTTTTTATTAGGATTGAAATGTTTGCAGGCATAGCGGAAATGAAAAGCTTGTAAGAGTTCTTCTGCTTGAATAGTCATATATTTTCCTCCAAGTAATATTTCTTTCTTTTATTATAGCACGATGAAAGAATTTCTTGAAGAACGCAAATTTTTGTTATATACTATATAAAAAGTTACCTAGCTATATTTTTTATACTGAAAGAAGGGAAGAATATGCAGACAGATGTCAATAAGGAACGGATGTGTCCTGTTGCAAAAACCTTGAGTCTGATTGGTGGAAAATGGAAGGGACTGCTTATCTACCGCTTGATAGATGGGAAAAAACGATTTAATGAACTGCAGAGGATGAACCCAAGAATTTCTCATAGGAGCTTAACTCTGCAGCTCAGAGAATTAGAAGCTAGCGGTCTGATCAAGCGAACGGTCTATCCGGTTATACCACCTAAAGTAGAGTATGAACTAACAGAATTGGGACAGTCTATGAAGCCAATCATTATAGCCATGTACCAGTGGGGACGAGATTATCAAGATAAAGAAAGTGAAGAAACGGCCTCCGCTAAGCAAACTCGGTAGTAGGGTAAAATATTGACTGATATAAAAAATGGAGTTTACTCGTGGTACTTACTAGTTAATCTCAAATAGCTCAATTATAAGCTAATATAAATAGTTTAGAATATAACTTGATAAGGTAACGAATAGGATGACAAAGGAATAAAGGAAAACTATCCATGATGACAATGCCATTGGGGAATAGTCGGTCATTCATGGTTTATCAAATCAGTTGGAATAACCAGATTAACTGTTTTGTTCGTTTATTAAATTGACTTTTTTAGCAATTTACCACATGGAGACAGTTGGCAATGTTGTGGAAACGATGTTGCAATTACATCCTTAATTCAGTTTGTAATAACAGTAAGACCAATAAAGATTCGTCTGAAACCTTAGACATCTGACGTTATAACGGTATTTTATCGGAACTGGGCAATAGTTCTGATAGAGCAGATGAGAGATTTTTGATGATTGTTGTGTCGTCCAATTGGGTCTTTTCTTCTTAACTAGTACCACGGGTCAATTAGCATGTTTTTAAAAAGAAAACTGGCTCATTCTCTTTGAGGAGAATTGCCAGTTTTTTGTTGTAAGGATTAGAATGGTAGTTTACCTGCAAATGCCCCCATTGTTTTTTGCGTAGCATCTTCAATTTGACCAAGTGCATCATTAATAGCCTGAACAGTCATATCTTGCAGAGTTTCCCTATCATCGGGATCAACAACAGCTTCTTTAAAGTCAATAGAAACTAATTTCTTATTACCTGTAAAGGTTGCGACAACAAGATCTTGTGCAGATTTACCAACAAAAGTCATGCTAGCCAATTCAGACTGCTTTTTTTCCATTTGCTTTTGCAATTTTTGCGCTTGTTTCATCATATTTTGCATATTCATCATAATATTTTTAAGATTCCTTTCGTGACAAGGGTTTAGACCTTGTTGTTTTTGAAATGGTGACCAATTGTGACCACTTTTTTAGAAGTTGTCAAAGGCATTGGCCACCTCTTTTTGTTGTGATGGGAAAAGGTGTGAGTAGACATTGATGGTTGTATTGATGGAGGAGTGACCTAAACGTTTCATAAGGGTGAAGAAGATGTAGTCTTTTCCTTCACCATTTCTGAGCCCCTGATTGATTAAGAAGGCAGCATGTGAATGTCTAAAATCGTGGTTACGAATCATTTTTAGATTCTCAGGTAATCGCTTCCTAAGTCTAGTCTTGAAGTTAGTGACATTAGCAGAAGTCATTACCTCAGGAGAGTCTTGAAAGATTTGAAGGTTTTCGAGGTCATCTGTGAACTCTGAAAGGTGTTCTTTTTGTCGGTCTTTCCAGTCCTTCAATTCAGTAGCAAAGGCAGAGTGAATGTAAATTCGTCTTCGTGATTGAGTTGTTTTCACTGTTCCAATATGAACTTGATTCTTACGATAATAAGCACTATACACAATATCGATATAATTCTCATCAAGGTTCACCTTGTTCCAAGTGAGAGCCAAGGCCTCTCCAAGTCGTGCACCCGTGAACATCAATACCCGATAGAGTAGTTGATAGCGATACTCTTCTTCTGTGAAACAACTATCAAATAGCTTGAACTGTTCGGGTGTGTAGTAGGACATTTCTTTGTGTTGCTCAGGCAAGCGCTTGAGTCCATTACAAGGATTATCAGTTCTGAATCGTTTAGCAATTGCTACCTCAAACAACTTATGAATGAAAATCATTTGTTGGTTAATGTGGCTATTAGATAGTGTTCCACCTTTTACGCTTGGTGTCTGAATAAGCCAATCACGGTAATCCTTAATATCATTAATGGTAACCCGTTTCATATCAGCATCAGCGAAAAATTTAGAAGCGTATTGAGTATAATAGGATTCTTGTGTGTCAATGGTTCCTCTTTTATTTCCACGTAATTGGTCTTCTTGACGAACTAGGGAATAGAGGTAATTGACACTAAGACGGTCTTTAGGTTTGAACTGATGAAGCTGATTGATTCGATAATCGGCTTCATATCGTTCAGCTTCCTTGCGTGTCTTAAATCCTTTTTTACGGTGACGGATACGGTCGCCTGTTAAGTGACTGAAGCCATCGCTTATATCTACAATCCATTTTCCGTTTTGTTGTTTTGTAACTGTCATTGCTGTTCTCCTCTATTATGTAGACCAGCATTTTGAAGTACATCATAAATTATACCATTTTCCTGAGATAACTGAAAGCCAAGAATGTCTTCAATAGTCTTGAGTGGAACGCGTCCAATACGCTTGTTATTATACCAAGAGAAGCCTTCTGCAACGAGTTCGAGTTTTGCTTTCCGAATCAACTTTTTACACTGACTTTGTGAATAACCGGTTAATCTCATTAGGTCATTTTTATCTACAATATCAATCATCTTTTTCTCCTTTCTTTGTTTGATTTCGCTGTGGATTGCAACGTCGTGAGTCAAGATATTTAGCGAAGAAGTAAGTGCGTTCGATGATAAGTCCGAGAAGTGGCGTATGGTTAGCTCGTGCATACCATACCAGCTCTTCAAATTCAGTAAAGTCATTTTCCTCAATGATGTCCACCCCTCTTGCATGAAGCTGTCTGAGTTCATCTCTACAAGGAACTTGTCAAGATTGAAGCCGCAACCTACCTCGATATCATTTACATCATACTGGGTCTTCTCCTTGTTTTCCGCGTGGGTGAAATAATTGAAGAGCCCTTTAGGAGATTGAACCACCTCCACATGAGCAGGTCCATTTAGCTTCTCCTTGATTAACTCAGATACCTGCTTGTAGCTCTTGAGGGAGTCAAAGAAGAATGCCCCATGTTTATGTGCTTTTTTGAATTTACCTGTTTCTTTATTGATATCCTTATCATGCCAAGGACTAAGGATAAAGGGAATATGCATGTTTTCTAAAACTTCTAAGTAATTATCAGGGGCGCTTTCCTGATAAAGTAGGAAAGCCCATTTGTTTGAGCGTTGTGCTTTTGCCATATAGTGTTATACCTTTCTGATTACTGATTATTGGATAATTGGGGTCGTAGTAATCCCCAATTATCTTGGTCTATCGAAAAGAGGGAGCTATTTGGCTACTGCTTAACGCAAGCCATAGCTCCCTCTTTTACCGTTTTTTACCAACTAACCAAAGGTTATTACGAACCCGATTAGGTGCAGAGAAGTAATAGCCAGAATGCTGACTTGATACTTCTTCTTTGAGTTGGGAAGTCATATCTCCCAAGACTTTTTGCCCCTGCTGGTCTCTTGGAACTTTGATGAAGACTGTAATTTCATCTTTTCGGATGTCTACCACGCTCTTATGAGCACAGCGATTGAAGCTTCCGTTTATTGGGTTGTATTGGTTATCAATGGTTGTAATTCTCTCTGATTTCTCTCTTTGTGTTAGGAAATTGCGGAGCTTGAAGGTGTGGTAGATGGATTTGAAATAGTTGAGCAAACTATCAAATCGAATCCGATTCAGAACCTCAATTATCATTGAGGCAAACAATGAGGAGAGAAGATAGGTCATAGCCATATATGAGTAGTGGCTTCCCACAGCTAGATAGTCATTAACTTGTGAGAGGTCAAGGATAATAGGAAGTGTTAGGTCAAGTGTGCTTGCTAGAAAGCCAAGTAACCATCCCAGAAAGCCTGTTAGGAGTGATAATAGAAACAAGTAAATATTAAGGTTGTAAGTCCTCATAAAGAATGATTTTGTCATCATCAGAGAATGCCTTTCTTAGTGTAATAGGTTGGACAAAGCAGAAGGAGAACCTGATACGGGTGTTCGTTATCAATCACCTGAATCAAGCCCGTGCCATGTCCAATGGGAATGACGATACCTTCGGGGTTGAGGTCGGGGAACAAAAATTGAGTTGTTTTCTTGTTGATATTTCCGATTTGGATGAGAACATTGAGTTGCTCACGGACTGAAATCGGGATAGTCGTATGGTCAAAACGCTGGCTTACGAGTAACAAGTGAATTTTTGTAGCCCGTCCGAGCAGGGCAATTTGCGACAAGAGGGAGAAGAAAGAGTCTTTGATGGTCTTATTAACTCCTTCTGAAAGTGCCAGAACCTCATCCATCACAATTGTAAGATGAGTGAACTCATGACGGGGATTATCATACAAGATTGCCTGCCGCTGTTGAATCAGATTCAGGCATTGACTCAAATGCTCATTGACCTCTGATACAAAGTCTGACTTGGAACGATTCTCTACGGGGTGAATCACAGGGATTTGATGTTCACGTGCCCATCGGCTAGGAGTGTCAAACTTAGGATCAACAATAATCAAATCAGATTGATGTTTAAGGATACTGAGAAGATAGGTCAGGGCGTAGGATTTTCCTGAGCCACTGTTACCACATATAGCCAAGTGATGGACCTTATCAAAATCGAGAGAAAAATTTTCCATAATTGGAATCTGATTCTTTGGCAGGTCTGCTACGTATTTATCGAGGTCAGGAATAACCAAGCGTTTTGAGATACCCACTCTCCACGGAAAGAAAAGTCCACGCTGAACATGAATGTCATCAGTCTTGAGAGGAACAAAGTAAGTAGCATTCTGTTTCAGAAGCGTATAGTGAGGGTATAGGGATGCGTTAGCTATCAAGAAGATTTTGTTGTAGAGTTCATCATCTAAGATATAAGCACAAGGAAGCCTTGGAATGAAGATGAAGCCATCCTCTTTGACTTTGATATTGAAAGAGTTAACATATGAACTTTCTCCGTGCAATATTGCTCCCAAAGCCATGTTCAGGCTCTGGAGCAAGTAGGATTGCAGGACGGAATCTGCTTTGGTTGCCATTACTTGACCTCCTTGATACCGTCAGCTTTGAAGTAAACATTGTAGCGAACTTCAACAGCTTGAAGATTGTCAAATTGAACTAAGCTGAGAAAGTCAGGAAGTTTGATTTTGTCGTCAAATTTAACTTGGAAGGGTTCAAGTCCTTCTTGGACGAAGGTTGCCTTATAGGCGATAATCTCACCAGTCGGCTTTCCGTCCTCAAAGAGTTGTTGGGGTTCCAGTTCGGTGCTCAAGTTGTGAATCGGTTTATCTGGTTTGATATATTCAGATGCGGTTGTGGCAGAATAGCCACCTTGTTTGTGTTTGGTTTTAATTGCCATATCTTTTACCTCCATATGGTCTTGGAATTTGTTAAAGTTACATGCTCAGTTTGAGTCGTGAGCTAGACTGTCTTAGCTAAGTACATTCTCATTGTAATCTCGATTAAGATATAAATATATAACTTGGCAAGTCACTATAAATCAGTTTGATATATTAACGTTTCTTAGCTATTTGCTCTGAAATGATGCTCTAAAACACCTTGAAAAATGGCTTGGTGGGCCATTTTTTACAATATTAAATTTTTTAAGCAGTCGTTCGTGGTATAATAGAATAGTGAATAGAACCACTTGACAAGGAGAAACAGGACTTGATACCATTAGCAACAAGCAACAAGCAACAAGCAACAAGCAACAAGCAACAAGCAACAATAAGGTAGTTTTCTACCTCTTTTCTGCATACAAGAAAACACCCTCTTTTTCTGAGAAAGGGGGTGTTTTGTAATGTCTCAAGACTTTATCGAACGCCCTCGCAAAAATGAGAAGGACGGAGCGATTGCCTATGTGCAGGAGCTTTTGAAACAGGCTCGTGAGGATAGACGAAATGATGATGTGGACAAATTGGAAAATCTTGTCCGTTTGCTCAATACCAAGAAGTATGGCCTTGTATGGGAAGAGCATGCTGAATTGGTCGAGGAAGAGATGAAAACCAAAATTCCGGTTTTTATCGAAGACGAGACCAAAAAAATTGTAGGGAATTCTGATTCAGAGGATTATAACTTCTTACTTGAGGGGGATAATCTTCATAGTCTACATCTATTGAAGAAGACTCACTCAGGAGCAATTGACGTTATCTATATTGACCCACCATATAATACAGGAAACCAAGATTTTATTTATAATGATAAAATCGTTGAAAAAACAGATGGTTTTTCTCATTATAAATGGCTAAGTTTTATGAGTAAGCGATTAGAAATTGCTAGGGAACTTTTGAGCAAAAAAGGAGTTATCTTTATATCTATTGATGACAATGAACAGGCACAGTTAAAATTACTTTGTGATGAAGTATTAGGAGCAGATAATTTTGTCTCAGTCTTGCCAACTATTATGAATTTAAAAGGAAATCAAGATGAATTTGGATTTGCAGGTACTCACGAATATACAGTGGTATATGTAAAAAATAAAAGTATAGCAGAGATAAAACAATTTTTAATAACTGATGAGTCGGAAATAGAAGAGCAAGGGTGGTCAAAAGATGCAAAGGGATATTTCAAGAAAGGTGCTACATTGAAAAGAACAGGAGTAGATGCGCCTAGAGTAAACCGACCTACAACATATTATCCTATATTAATAAAGGATAACGAAGTGTCTGTAATTACTATTGAAGAATATCAGAAAATTTATGATAAAAGTACTAAGAAATTTGATGACTCACATGTAGATTTTTTGATTTCGAAATATTCTGCCCAAGGATTTGATGTATTATTGCCAGAATCTAATGCTGAGAAAACTTCATGGAGATGGCAGTATTCTAAAGTTAGAGATGAAAAGTCAGAAATTATTATAACCGATGGACGAGATGGTAAATCCCTCTATAAAAAACAAAGGCCACAGACAGGTAAATACCCAACTAAAAAAGCAAAGACATTGTTTTATAAACCAGAATACAGTAGTGGAAACGGCACAAAACAAGTGAAGGAAGTGCTTGGTAAAAAAGTATTTAATAATCCTAAACCAATAGAATTGATAAAAGACTTCTTACTTCTTACAACTTCGTCGTCATCTACAATTTTAGACTTCTTCGCAGGTTCAGGAACAACAGGCCACGCAGTTGCTCAACTTAATAAAGAAGACGGTGGCAATCGTAAGTTTATCCTCTGTACCAATAATGAAAATAATATTTGCGAGGAGGTTACTTACAAGTGTTTAGCTAATATTCAGGAAGACCTACCTCACAATCTCAAATATTTCAAGACAGATTTTGTAGTTAAAGAAGATTTTCCTGATGTGACTCTTGAATATGAATTACTCAACTATGTCACTCCGCTTGTTGAGTTGGAGTTTGGCGTTGACATTTCAAATCCTAAAGTACAGGTTATCTTATCAGAAGACCAGTTGGATGAGATGGATGAATCGGACTTCGTTGAAAATTCTACCCTCTTTATTCACCCAGAGGTTTTCTTTGATAGCAAACAAGAACGAATTCTTCGTGATAAGAACATCACAAAACAGGAAATTCCAGATTACTACTTTGGAAAGGATATTTGGTCATGATTGAATTAAAAAGTTTCCAACAAAAGCTAGTTGATAAACTATTAAAATTTACAGCTCCTGAATACGGCGTAGATGAATTAATTATCAAGTCACCAACAGGTTCAGGTAAGACAATTACACTTCTTGATTGGGTGAATACCTATATTGCAAGTACCCATGATAATATTGCTTTTGTGTGGTTCACCCCTGGTGCAGGAGAACTGGAAGAACAAAGTCAGGATAAGGCAAAGAATTTTTCTTCTATTGAAGCACAATCACTGTCAGATGCACTTAGTCAAGGATTTGACCAAGGTACAGCAACATTTATCAACTACGAGTCGGTTGTGGGTAGAAATAAAAAAGCAATGCTGACAGATAGTGAACGAGATAATCTTATTGACAAGATTGAAAAAGCTTTTGAAGCAGGCCGTCATTTTATCCTCATCATTGATGAAGCTCATAGTAATGATACAGATAAGGCTAAAGAAATTATTTCACGATTTAAGGCGGACAAGACCGTAAAAGTTTCAGCAACCATTGAAGACCCTAATATTCCTGATAAGGTTGACTTCTACGAGGTTACCGAGGAAGAAGTTATTGCATCAGGTTTGATTACAAAATCAGTGGTTGTTAATGAAGGACTTGAAACTTATCTTGATGACAGCCAAGATATCAGTGCAGAGTTTGAGTTGCTCTTTGAAAGTGCTGAGCAAAAACGAAAAGAAATTGTTCAGGGTTATGCTGACAATGGCGTAACAGGAGTTAATCCTTTAGTTCTGGTTCAGTTGCCTGATAAGTCAGATTCAGAGCCTGAATTGGTGAGTCGTATTGTAAGCTACATTCAAGAGAAATTACATAAGACATATGAAGATGGCAAACTCGGAATTTGGTTGGCTGACCAAAAACGCAATTATCTCAATGTACAAAACCTAGATAATGAAGTGGAGTACCTCATTATCAAGCAGGCGATTGCTACGGGTTGGGATGCCCCTCGTGCTAAGATTCTGATCAAAATTCGTGAGAACATGGGGGAAGCCTTCACCATTCAGACCATAGGTCGTATCCGTCGGATGCCTGAACCTCTCAAAGGTCATTATGATGTTGATGTGTTGGATAATGCTTATCTCTATACCTTTGATGTGGACTTCTTGAATGGGGCATTTGCTCAAAAAGGAGTGGGAGCACCAACACCCCTTTTGAATCGGAAGGATGTAGCGAAAGATTTCCATTTAATCAGCGAGCGATTTTTGGACTTACATGAGGGACAAAGCGAAAAAGACCTGCGTGAAAATCTGTATCAAAGTTTGGTTTATGAATGGAATCTGACAGATGACGTTGAATCTAATAAGCAAAAGCTGGAGAATCAAGGGCTTCAGTTTGGAAGCTCGATTATCAATATATATAAACAAGGACGTTTTGACACCCTTGAACACTCAGACCGTTTGCAAGATAGAGAAAGACACGTTGAAGCAGACTATACAGCTAATCGTATTGATTTACTTCATGCTTTTCATGAACTTGACCGAGTGACTCACTTAAGAATGAGTCAAGTTGAGGCATTACTAAAACGTTTCTTTATAGATGATAATAGACCGAGTAAGCAGAAGCTCTTGAAGTTGGAGGCTAACGAGTGGACAGCCTTTATTTTGAATAATTGGCGTGAACTTCGTGAAGTGTTCCGAAAAGCAGATATTCATCCAACCATCAGTATGGGTCTAGTAGATATTCAGGAAAATGATTTCTATATCCCGATGACAGAGCGCTACTCATATAATCCAAAGTTGGAACATGCTGATACAGTTACCAATGTTTATGATGGTTATATGAGCAGTATTATCAAAGGGAGTGAGGCAGAGCGAATCTTTGAAGATTACATTGAATCACACGGGGAAGCTGTTGAGTTCCTATATAAAAATGGTGATAAAGGGAGTCAGTATTTCTCAATGGTCTACAACACAGCAAGTTCTTCACATCATTTCTATCCTGACTATATTGTGAAAATGAAGAATGGTGATGTTTACATTGTTGAAACTAAGGGTGGTGAAGATGCCAAGGGTAAAGATAAGAATGTTGATGACTATGCACCATTGAAATATGAAGCATTGAAAGTCTATCTTAAGAAGTATGATTTGAAAGGTGCATTTGTTCGTGATATTGCTGGTTCTCTTCGTTATCTGAATGAAGGTGAATGGAAAGATGACATGGTCGAATGGCATCCAATTGATGAACTGTTTGGATTTTAGGAGGGAACTTGATTTCTTTTACTAATTATATTAAGAAAACGTTCTACAATGAAATCTATGAGGCAAGTGAGAATTATTTTTTAGAGAATTTAGAAGCCCTAGGTATTACGGATGATAACGATGATGAGGTAGAAGTTACTGATGTTGAAGTAAAATATGTTTATGCAGGTCATCGTGGAGACGGTGAGATTGACATTGATATTTTGACTGATGTCTATGCAACTGTAACTGAACGAACCAACCATTATGAAAATACAAGTGACAAGAATCGTTGGCTTCGTGTATCATGTATTGGGAAACCTGATGCAGGAATCAAAAACTTTAGAGTGATTGAGGTTGATGCCTACGAGAAGGAAACATATAGCACTTTTAGATACCCTCTTTCTGACAATCTCGTTCCTTTTATTTGGAAAGACGATTTGGATAAGGTTGCAGAAGTCATTTTGAAAAAGTATGAACCTAATGCCTTATTGACCCCTACAAGGATTGAACCTGAATACATAGTGCAACAAATGGGTCTTCAACTAAAATATGAAACAATTACAGAAGATACTTCAATTTTTGGACAAATCTATTTTCAGGATAATTTTGAAAAAGGAGTTTCAGCGGGGACGGTAGTTATTGATGAAAAATTACCTCAAATAAGGAATTTAGGAGTTGTTAGGAATACAATTCTTCATGAATGTATTCACTGGGAATTGCACCGCTATGCTTTGGAATTAGCACGATTAGAAGAAAATCTATCAGTGCTTTCTACTACTGATGATATTAAAGTAGAAAATACTTCTGATATGTTCAGTTGGATGGAATGGCATGCTGAATCGATTGCTCCCAAAATCTTGATGCCCAAAGAGATGTTCATTCAAGAAGCGAGAGCAAGACAGCAACGATTGCTTGAGCTGAGTGAAACTCAGGATGAGCTCGAAATTGTTGAGAAATGGATTGATGAGCTATCCATATTTTTTGGAGTATCACGCCTATCTGCCAAAGTTCGGTTAGCAGAATGTGGCTTTGATATTGTGAGAGGAACCTTTATCTATATGGATGGTAAATATGTTCCTACTCATAAGTGGAAAGCTGGTTATTTAGTAGATACCCAGACTTTTTCGGTGAACCTTATCCAATTTGGACTGCAATTATTATGTCAGCCGAAATTGAAAGAACGTGTAGATAGAGGGGAGTTGCTTTATGTTGAATCACATCTTTGTATAAACGATGCCAAGTACATCTCTTATGATATTGCTGGCAATCCATTTTTGACCCTGTATGCACGCCATCATATGGATGAGTGCTGTGTGGTGTTTGAAATTGTTTCAAAAACTCAATCAGGAAGTTCAACCGCTCTAACTTTACTACTTAATCGAGATGCTGATTCCGATATTCAATTTATTGTCAGTTATCCAAAGGATAAAAATGAGTGGATTGAACAAGTTGATATTCATCTAGGGGATACTCTTGAAATCATGTCTAAGCTCAATGGACTTAGTAGTTTTGCTCCCGCATTGGTTGAAGTGATGAAATGGCGTGATGTTAAGAATCAAGAATTGGCTGATGAAACCAATCTAGGCTTAAAAGCTATTTCAAATTTGAGGAATGGTAAAACAGAACCAAGACTGGAGAGTGTTATTGCTATTTGTGTGGGAATGAAATTACCACCAATTATCAGTAAAAAGTTGGTTGAACTATCAGGAAGAACGCTTCGAACAGGAAATCAACAAGAAATGCTCTATGAATTTATTCTTAGTGGCACAGCAAGTTGGGATGTCAATATGTGCAATACACTATTAGTTAGCAAAGGTTTCAAAGAACTTGTGACTGATAGAAGTGTATTATAAACTAAAAGAATTAGTAGCGTGTAGCTACGTAAATATTTGCAGATTCTTATCAAAGACGTGACGAATAATTCTGAATCAAATAGTTTGGAATCAGTTGCTACTGAGTAGGAATAATATAGAAAGTAAAAATGAAAGTTTTACACTATTTCTATAAAGGTTTTTGAAGTTAGAATGGTATAAATTTATTTTTTTAGACAAGATACCCCGCCAACTTCCCACTATAAACTGACAAATAACAAATAGATTATAAAAACTCTCTTAGTATGAATATCTACTAGGAGAGTTTTTTTGTAATTTAGATTTCAATATTAAACTTTTTGAGCAAAAGAATAAAATCATCCGTATATTTAGAATCAAGGATTTTACTATCATTATTTACACTATAATCAATAGCATTTATATCAGGGATGCTTTCATATTTATTATCAATATATTCTTGATTTTTTAGTGTAGCAGAAAGAAGGACTTGTTTATTTAATGTTTTGAAATGTTTGATCATTAACTCTTCTTTTCCGGTAGAGATTTCACCTTCTCTGAAAGAATCATTGATAATTGGATATGAATGGTTTAATAAGTTGTTTAGAGAAATTAATCTGCAAAAATAATATACTTGCCCGTCACTTCCAGAATATGTAGCATCTTTTTTGGTAAACAAATCATCAAAAATCAATTTCCCACCAGGGTCAATTTCTTTATAAAGAGTATTCATTTTTGTAACGATATTCTCTTTAATTAATTTTATCGCTTCCTTATTTTTTAAACCTGTTTGTTCTATAATTGATTTATCAAATTGTAAACTGTGCAATTTTTTATTTAGCTCTAACAGCTTATCATCATAATCTATATCTGTATTGATAATTTCAGAATACAATAAACTTTTTTTAAAATCATTTGGAGTATCCATCAAGAGAGTTTTTAATTCATCTTGAACTTTATTAAGTTCTTCGTTTAACTCAGTAATTTCATCTTTGCTCATTAAAATTTGAAAATCGATAGAGTTTAGAACTTGTTTTCTTACCTCTACATTACTTAAGTCAAAATTAACATCGCGATTTTTAAAGCTGATGTGAGAGCTCCCACAATCTGTACAATAGACATTTCCACTTTTTATTTCTCTGTTGAGCGAATTGAGCTCCTTCAATAGTTGATTTAATTTATCCTGTCTAGTCTGTTCTCTATTTCGTTCTCGTTTTATTTCTCCAATTTTATCATTTAGTTGCTTTGAACGATTTTGAAATTTTTCAAATTCTTCGTTACTAGTGAATTTATCCAAATAACTAGAAACTTGTTTATCTGTCTTGAGTAATTTTAAATATTTTTTATTGGCTTTGATTTCATTCTGAACTGCCTTAATTTCTTCTTTGATTTCATCTAATTCTTTGCTATTACTAATATTAGAATATCCTTTCAATGCGACTATCATACTGAAAAAGTCACTTTTATTATAATATCCCTTATTAACAATATTTGAAGGATTTCTATTATCCTGTCCAACAAAAAACAACTCATAAAAAAGTTCTAAATCGGCTACTTTTTCCCTACCGTTTTTTTCAATCACTGGAATATCAAAAATTTTTTGTTGTTTTAAAAAGTATTTTAATTCCGAAAGAGTTTCAAAGATATGAAATTCTTGAAGAAAAATAACCAAAAATGTGTCTTTTCTTCGTAAAAATTCATAATCAACCCCTGCACAATGAATCTTTGAATAAAAATAGTAATCTTCTTTTTTAAAGTTTCCAGGGAAAATAGGTGTATTGCCAATTGAATACATAAATGCTTGAAATAATAACGTTTTACCTTTGTTATTATCATCACTAAAAATTATATTAACACCGTCAGTTAAACGTTCTTCAATAAACGCTTCTTCTAAATTTCCGAAAGCAATTTTTTTAACAAGCATTTTCTTCCATCCCTTCTTTAACCATTGAAATCAGGTATAATAATGTATAGTCGTCATTTATAATTTTAGGAATTTGATTTTGTTTGATTCTATTTAAAATTTGATAGATATCATCTTTCTCTTCTACTAAAATCAATGTTTGTTCAAGAAGTGACCAAAATATTTTCTTCTTATTATTTTTATCAAATAACAATCTGGATAAATTGGCGTTGCAATCTTGAATAATGTCTTTCCTATCCGAGGATGATTTATCATTTATTACATCAAAGAAATCATTTGGAACACGTCGTTTAAATAATTCAACCCCAATTATCCTATTAACAACCAATGTTTCCAATTGTCTCTTAGTAAGATGTTTGTTTAATTTTAAAACTTCTTCAATACTATTGATTGAGATATTATGTATATTTATATTCTTTAACTCGGTTTGTTTGCTTCTAACTTCATTAAAAACTGACTCAAAGAAATTGTCATCTCTAATATTACTTTTAAATTGAATGATATTTTTGATATAGATGGCCTTTGAACTATCACCTGTTACAAAATGTATCTGTTCTAAAAAAGTATTCATTTGTGACAATTGCTTCAGATTTAGCGAACCTAACTTCTTTCTTCGTCTATATTCTTCTTCAAGACCTTCCCTTATTTTAGCTATATCTTTAAAATTTTCAATTTTAAATTCAGTTAATGAAATATCCTTTAGATAGTTCTCTTTTAACTTTGGAATAAAAAGAATATACTCATAAAAATCAACAGATGATATAAAGTTTTGAAATAATGTTATTAGACTTCTCCCGATAGTTTTAGGTCTTAGCGAAGAAATGTTCTTAGCTTGAACATCCCAGAGTTTCAACAAGTCACTACTAGCTCCCGTAATATCATTAAAACAATCTACAAAAAATGTATCTATATCTGTACTGTCAGATTTAAAACTCATTAAATAAAGTAATGACTTTGTTTCAAAATCATTTGCTTTGGCATTATTCTGTTCAGTTGTCTCAAAAATATACATCTATTCTGCTCACTTACTTTGTTACAAATATTATACCATTATTACCATTTTAAGAATAAATATCTTATTATATTGTTGGGAACGAAATAGGATTAGATAACGAAACGGATTTTATCTTGACTTTGATGGTCTTCCAAATGGTAAAATCTACACTATATTGGATATTTTAAACCAACACAATGGAATAACAATGACTCCAAAAACGATTATCAATTCATGCTTGATATGTTCAACAACAGAAAGAGAACTGAAAAGCAAGAGAAACTCGCTGGTAAGATTAAAAAATAGAAAAAGGCAGGTGCTCGCACCTGCCTGGATTCCTCTGCTCAATCGAAAAGACTTTTGCTATTTCGACTGTTTAGAGGAATGAGAATATTCAATTGGTACTTCAAAATGCTAGTGAGTTTGTGACCAAAAAGTGACCACTTTTGAAAATATTAGTGCATTTTATATAATTTGGTGGAATCTAAAACCTAATTGACTCAACATTTCTGATGATTACAAGACTTAAAAAATCGTGGAACAAGTGTTGCATATTCATCATAATATTTTTAAGATTCCTTTCGTGACAAGGGTTTAGACCTTGTTTAAATTTGTTTGTGGATTAAAATCGTCTTATTGAAAAGTAAGAACTGAGTTGTCAGCCTGTTTTTTATTATATCATTTTTAATTAGCTAGAGGAAGAAGTTTTACATTGATAGTGTTAGAGGTTTTTAATGCTATATTAAGACAGATCTTAGGATGAAGATCAAGCTTTCTTTCTAAGAGCAAAAATTTTTTGCTCTTTTTATATGCGTTGGCCTTAAGCAATGGGAATTTCGATAGTTGATTTTGCTAAATCAACTACCAGAATATAGTTGCTGTTATCATGAACGGTTTGTTCAAAGTCTGTAGTATAGAGGACGATTCTGAGACTGTCTCCTTTTTGTAGCTGATAAAGACTTGCTTGGAGATTAAAAGTAATGGTCATCCATTTGTTGGGGAAGATATCTTCAATCGTTAAGAGATCTGTGCGATTTTGTAAATTAAGGACGCCTTTTGTGATGATGCGATAAGGTGCTTTTTTAAAAGGTAGTTCTCGTAAAGCTTCACGGGAGAAATTTTGTCCGTTGTCAATGCTATTGTGTTCAAGGATTGTTGGTAAATCAGAGAAACGCTTTTTTTGACCATAATCAAGAACTTGGGCAGAGAGCAGTCCTTTATTACTGCTGGATTTAAGTGTCAGATTGAGTTTGATCTGTCCATTAACTAGCATATCTTCTTGGATGGGTAAGTCAATGGCAATTTCGTTAGCTTTCTTGAGAAAAAGATCGTGTTTAAAAGCATGATAGTCATCACTATAGCGCTTAAAATCAGAAGAAGGATAGTGATTATCAATGATTTTTTTCTCTTGCCCAAGAGAAAATTGACGTGTCTGATGAGAGCCGAAATTGTTAAGTTTTTTCCAAGTTTGTACTTGTGAATTATCCTGCCAAATAATAGTTGGTAATTGAAAATGATTCTGTAGACCTAATAGTTCTTCACTTAAAAGGGCATTCATGCTTTCACGAAAATCAATGGATTGCCAGTTATGCATATAGACATGTTGCCCTTGATGAAGAAAAATATGCTTTTGGATCTCCTCTGGCAGAGCATTAAAAATGTAGTAGACTTGATTTGGCTTGACATTCCAGTCTTGCAGACCATGAGTATAGACAACATGTGCTTTGATCTTATGAGCATGAGGAAGATAATTGCGGTCCTGCCAAAATTGATTATAATCGCCACTGGTACGATCAATTTGTTTAACTTGTTCTGCTAGCATTTTTTGATATTGCGCATTATTTCTTAGATAATCGCCAGCTGCTAAATTTCGAGAATAGGTCAATTCCGTCAGAACATCTAAATCTTCTCCTGGATAGCCACCAGGACTGCACACTAGACCATTTTCACGATAATAATCATACCAAGAAGAAATAGCAGATTCCGCAATAATGACCTTAAGTTCTTTAATACCGGTCGTTGCTAGTCCTGTTGACATGGTTCCTAAATAGGATTTTCCTGTTGTGGCTACCAAACCATTAGTCCAGTCAGCCATAACCCTTTTATCACGCTTATGACTCGTATAGGCAGTGGTTCTGCCATTTAACCAATCAATAACCGCCTTAAAGGATTCGATTTGAACATAATCACCGCTCGTCATAAAGCCATCGGAATCTTTGGTGCCAACACCTGATACATAAATGTTAGCAAAACCGCGAGCTAGAAAGTAATCATTGAGGGTATAGCTGTCAATGTAAGAAAAACTTTCTTGTGCAGGACTAATTGGCAAATTGGAAGAGGGAGTTTGCAGAGCCTGAAAATGGGAATCAGTGACAGTAATAGTAGCAGCTTTTTTAACAGTCAATTCACCTTCCATTTGATGCAATTTTTTATCGGCTCCTTTATCATTTGTTCCTTGGTGATAGGGACTGGCCGTCATGACGACTGGTAGTTTTGCCTTTGTTTGGGGGCGAATAATATTGACCTTAATGAGATCCAGTTGTCCATCTTTATCGGTATCAAGGGGAGCTTCGACATAAACAATTTCACGGATGAGGGCATTCGTATCAAAGGTTGCTAGACTCTTGCCATTAAAATAACGATAATGGTTATCGGCTGGCAAAAATCCTTGACTGACCAACTTATCAATCAAAGTCATTCCATTTTTAGTACGCGTCCCCAGCAATTGATAAAAATTCAATAAGAAGTGCTTTGGTTGAAAGATGATAGGAAAATGACTGTGTTTAATGAAAGTTTTTGCTTCGTCAAAGTCAATATAAGGCGTAAATTCCAAGAGTTGCAAGGCTATAGTATAAAAAATCTCTTCTGTTAATTCTCGGTCAGAATGCAAAAAAGTTGCTAAATCAGTCTGACTATCAGCAATTATACTTTTGAAGACATCATCTTTATCAGGATTGTGAAAGTAAACTTGACTAACAAAGGTCGCTAAGTTTGCTTTATTGGTTTTTTGACTGCTGATTTGAAAACCAAGTTCTTTTAGCTCTTTTTCAGCCTGTGAGACTGAAGTACCGATATAACTGTATTGATTATATTTCATAGGGACCTTTCATAAAGTAAACGTTTTAATTTTCTAAGAGTCTTTACATTATCTATTATACTTGATAAAATGATACATGTCTAAAAAATTAAAATGCGGAGGAATAACAGACAAATGGATGTTACGTGGACTGTGAAATATATCACAGAATTTATTGGTACTGCTCTACTCGTTATTTTGGGGAATGGTGCCGTTGCAAATGTAGAATTGAAAGGAACAAAAGGTTACAAAAGTGGCTGGGTTATCATCACCTTAGGTTATGGTTTTGGTGTGATGCTGCCCGCTTTGATGTTTGGTAATGTATCTGGTAACCATATTAATCCTGCTTTTACGCTTGGCCTTGCAATATCGGATCTTTTCCCTTGGAAACAAGTACTTCCTTACATTCTTGCACAAATGCTGGGAGCTATCTTTGGTCAGTTAATTATTGTGGCAACTCATGCTCCTTATTACAGGCAAACTGAAAGTTCTGATGGTATTTTGGGAACATTCTCTACTATCTCAGCTGTGGATGATGGTACGGATGCAAGTAAGAAAGCTTCACTTATCAATGGTTTTTTAAATGAGTTTGCTGGTTCATTTGTGCTTTTCTTTGGTGCACTTGCTCTTACGAAAAACTACTTTGGCGGTGAAATTGTTCAGCAATTAAACACCATGGGAACTGATGTAACATCTTCTACTTTTAAATTCTCTCAAGTTGGTCTGACAGTGGGTGCCAATGTTAATTCTGGTTTGGCGATAGCTCACCTTGGTTTAGGTTTCCTTGTTATGGCACTGGTAGCATCTTTAGGAGGTCCTACTGGACCTGCCCTTAATCCTGCACGTGACTTAGGTCCGCGTCTTCTTCACCATTTCTTGCCAGAATCAGTACTTGGTAAATCTAAGGGTAACTCAAAGTGGTGGTATTCTTGGGTTCCAGTCATTGCACCAATCCTTGCTGGAATAGCAGGCGTTGCCTTGTTCAAATATTTATATATGAAGTAATCATTTAGATTAACAAAAAGCTGAGCAAACAACTCAGCTTTTTGTTTTTTTACTTTCGTCTTTCAGTTATTTTTAATCTTGTGTTAAAAAAATATTAAAGAAAGCATACAATTTCTTGTCAAATTTTCATATTTTGTCTAAAATAGAACTACTAAGGGAGGATTGGACAAGATGACAGTGTTTGAACAGATGGAGTTTTACTCACCCGTTTTACGGATTAATAATCGTGAAGAAAATATTGATTTCTATCAGAATACTTTAGGTTTCAAAGTGCTTTCGGAAGAGAATTCTTTGGTTATTTTTGGGGATTGGGCTCAAGCAGGCAGTCTCTTTTTGATTGAAGAGTCACCGGATATTCGTACAAGAGCAGTAAAAGGGACAAAAAAACTCAATAAAATAATTATCAAAGCTAGTAAGACTGAAGAAATTGCTGCTTTACTAGCTAATGGAGCTCAGGCAGATAAGGTTTTTAAAGGAGCTAATGGCTATGCTTTTGAGGCCATTTCTCCTGAAAAGGATCGCTTTCTTATTCATGCTGAAGATGATTTAATGACTCTTCAAGAGATTAAACAAGCGGATTATCAACCTTTACCTGATTTTAAAGGGCTGTCAGCTTTCAAAGTGGAAAGTATGTGTTTAAATGTTCCCGATAAGGTAAAATCACAGAATTTTTATCAAGATCTTTTTCAAAATCAATTTCCAATTTTGTTAGATTTTGTTGAGAGTCATGGAGAGGATCTAACCATCAAGCCTCATATTGCCTGGGATCTGGAAATTTTAGAAATTCGAGTTGCTGAAAATTATGATCTTGTTGCTTTAAAGAATTATCTTGAAGAAAAAGGACAGGATGTCTACTTAGATAAGAAGGAAAAGATTTTGGTTTTTTCAGATCCAAGCCAGATTGAAATTTGGTTTCGTAAAGTAAAATGACCTATCAGAAAATTATTGATAAGATTAATCAACAGATTAGTCAGCACGTTTATTTAGGAGCAAGTTTAGCACTTTATGATGGCCAATGGCAGGAATTTTATTTAGGAGAAACAATTCCTCATCACAAGACAAAAGCAGGTCTGGTCTATGATCTTGCTAGTGTTTCTAAGGTAGTCGGTGTTGGGACAGTTATTATCTTTTTGCTTCAGGCTAACCATTTAAAGCTTGATGAGCCTCTCCAGGCTTATTATCCCAATTTTCATGACTCCTCAGTAACCATCAGGCAGCTTTTAACGCATACAAGTGGTATTGATCCCTTCATTCCCAACCGAAATAAGTTGGACTTTGCAGCTCTCAAACAAGCAATCAATCACATTGAAGTTACTAAAACTAAATCTTTTCATTATACAGATCTTAATTTTATTTTGTTGGGTTTTTTGTTGGAAGAATTCTATGATCAGTCTTTAGATAAGATCATAAAAGAACATGTTTTGAAGCCTTTTGGGATGGAAAAGACAAGTTTTGGACCTGTTAAAAGAGCAGTACCAACTGGCAAAACAATCCCTATTGGAAGGGTTCATGATCCAAAGGCTCAAGTTTTGGGCATTCACACGGGTTCAGCAGGACTTTTTTCAAATTTAGAAGATTTAAAGTGCTTTGTTACCCATTATTTAAGCGATGACTTTGCTAAGCCGTTGACTCAAGATTTTGCTTATGCCGACAAGACACGTAGTCTTGCTTGGGACTTAACTGGTGATTGGCTGTTTCATACAGGCTATACTGGTACCTTTATTTTACTTAACATTAAGAAACAGAGCGCAGCCATTTTTCTTAGTAATCGTACCTATGAAAAAGATGAACGTTCCCAGTGGATTTTAGATCGCAATGATTTAATTGAAGTAATTAAGGCTGCTTTAAAAAAAGTTTCAGATAGCAATTGTGACTGATTTTCTAAGCTATAGATGAAATGAGAGTTGAACCCGCTAGACAATAAAAGGGTCAGGACACCTTTGTCCCAATCCTATCTGATATTTAGAGAATCAAGATGATTGTACGAATACAGTCATCATATAAACATGTTTATGACAAAGCTTTTGTCATAGTAATATGCTTAATGCCAGCTTCCTCAAATTCTTGTCCTAAAGATTTAAACTGCATTCTTTGGTAGAAACCTTTGGCACTCAATTGAGCATGTAAAGTCATTTGCTGATAACCCTGCTTTTTGGCGAAGTCTATTGCAGCATTTAGAATGAGCTTTCCATAATTTTTACCGCGATTGCCCGGTAAAACAGCCATACGCTGTAAGGTCTCTGCGATTCCATTCTCGGCAGGTAAAAGACGACAGGTTGCAACAGCCTTATTTTTGTCATCATAAAGTACAAAATGAATGCAATGTGCTTCGTTCTTATCAACTTCAATAGTTAATGGGACACCTTGTCCTTGAACGAAGACAATGTTTCTAATTTTTACTGCATCAAGATAGGTGGATGACAGTGTGTCGCGAGTATAATTAATTTTCATAATATTATTGTAGCTAAAAGCTTTTCAAATCACAAGAGCTGTTTTTTCTGAATTTGTGAGTTTTTAGAATATAAAAAGCTCTCACTGCTTTGATTGTACCCGAAAGCAAAGTAAAGACCTCACTTTTATGAGTGAGGTCTTTTAAACTAAACTGTTTAACTCTTATTTGTTGTTAACCAAGTCTGTAGCTGCATCATCCATTGAAAGAACTTCATGGAAAACACGTTGTGTCAATTCGGTCTTTTGTTCTTTAGTAAGGTATTTAGTGTTAACACAGTAACCTGAGATACGAACGATAACATCTTCACCATTCATGATCTTGTCAT
>ERZ773038.63-NODE-63-length-70989-cov-7.965517_pt1 | contig 70989 bp, 43 predicted proteins | sample MGYA00511665_ERZ773038 | MGnify/ENA primary metagenome ERZ773038 (study PRJEB29015, sample SAMEA2737966) | human oral metagenome | biome: human oral; feature: human-associated habitat; material: dental | place: China | collected 2028 ... | reverse complement strand
CGGCGTCTTCGTTTTTCAGCCACCGATATTTCAGGATGTCGGCCTGGGAACCGAGACGCTGGGAGCAGTAGAAACAGTCCTCCGGGCACAGACCCGATTTGAGGTTGATCAGGTAGTTCACCTTCATCGTGGTACCGAAGTGGTGGCGTCGCACCCGCCCCGCCGCGGCCACGAGTGCGAGGGTTTCCGCATCCGGAAGCCGCAGCACGGCGAGGGCCTCCTCGGGGGTGACGGGGCGGCCAGCGATGACGTCATCGGCAAGCTCATTCAGGTCCATGGTCTCTCCTCCACGACGTTTTGAACGATGTTCAAACTAGCAGATCGCCCCGACACCGAAGAGTGGACGGCCATGGACAGGCGTGATTCCGTGTCAGCGGATGCGGCGTTGCAGTCGGTAGACGATCCCGTCCAGCTGAAACTTCTTCAGGTCCGTCGTATCGGACAGGGCCCGGGTGGCATCCGTCCATGTGGGTTCGTCCTTCCGGTTCAGCGCGCAGAGTTTCCAGCGCTTCCCGGAGCCGACCAGGTACCAGCGGCTGGAAGCCGCTTTTCTGTCCAGGATCATGTCGTGAATGCCCAGATTGAGGAAGTCCAGGGCCTCGAGCCACCATTTGGTGCGTGCCGAGGCGCGTAGCTGAAAGATCTCATCATCGGGGTCTGCCAAGTTGAGGATGGCTTCATCGCGTTTGTTCATGGTCTTCCAGCTCTCTGATCTTGCGGATGTAACGGCGGATGGCGAACTCGTTCCACAGGGTGTCGATGATGAGGAAGACCAGGAATCCGCAGCCGATTTCGAGGGCCCATGCCTGCCAGGTGGTCAGGGGAAGCAGGGTCATGATGTCGCCTGTCAGGCGCTCGGCCAGGTAGTCGGCGACGGTCAGGGAAGTGGAGAATCCCAGCGCTCCAAGCGCGTAGCGGCGTGTCCGTCGCAGGACGTGGCGGGGTCTCAGGAGTTCCTGGAGGTCGGCGTATTCGTGAAGTCTGGGGAGGAGCAGGTGCTCATCCTGGCGGGCGAACCACAGCAGAACGAACGGGGTCAGGGCGAGAAAGACGATCTCAGCGGCGGCTGTCTCGATGCGTCCGGTTCCGATGAACTTGCTGAATGCAACCCCCAGCCAGAACACGTAGGCGATGGCCAGGGTTATGGTTGCAGCTCGGGTTCCGATCTGTTGCGCTCTCTCGTCCATGTCAATCGACTTCCTCCCTGAACTCGAACAGTTCCTCGATGCTGGTGCCGAAGACCTTCGCGATGTCCCAGGCCAGCTTGAGTGAAGGCGTGTAGGTACCCCTCTCCAGATGCCCGATGGTCTCCCTGCGCACGCCAACGAGCCTGGCCAGGTCCGCTTGGTTCATGTCGGCCAGGAGGCGATGACGCCTGATGTGCGTGATGAGCAAGTCGCCTCCTGGATGTTAGGTATTCATATCATATTGAGCGACATACCGCTCGTCAAGTTATACAAATCTAACATCTGTGGGTCGGGAACAGGTCGTGTAATTGCCGGGGAGCGGGTTTGGGTCGCGTAGGATGCCTGAAGATGAAAGGAGTCACTGTGAAGATTGGTGTCATCGAAGGCTCGATCCGCCAGGGGCGCAACGCCGCTCCGGTCGCCCGCTGGGTGCTGGACAACGTTCCGAAGCAGAACGATGTCGAGTTCGTTCTGCTCGATCTGGCCAGTTTCAACCTGCCCCTGTACGACGCGCCCGTCCCTCCGCTGCTGGCCAACCGCCAGTACGATTCCGAGGCCGTTCGGGCGTGGAGCCGCGCCATTGACGAGTGCGATGCCTTTATCTTCGTGTCCCCCGAGTACAACTTCGGGGTCCCGGGTGTGCTGAAGAACGCCGTCGACTGGCTCGCCCCCGAGTGGATGAACAAGTCCGCGGCCTTCGTCAGCTACGGCTCCGACGGTGGTATCCGCTCCGTCGAGCACTGGCGCACCATCCTCGCCAACTTCAACATGCACGTGGTGCGGACCAATGTCGCCCTGTCGCTGTTCACTGACATCGTCGACGGAGTGGTGACTGCCCATGAGCGTAAGGCCGAACAGCTCCAGGTGCTCGTCGAGCAGCTGGTGGCCTCCGCCGCGCACCGCAAGGCCTGAGAGATCTCGCCGAGGAAAGTGAATGCCGCCCCCGTGAATCGGATGGGGCGGCATTCGCGTGTCATCGCGGTCCGGGTGTCATGAGGTCCTGGTGTGCGCGCCCTGCTTCTTCCTGCGGGAGCTTCGTGTCCGCGTCTCCGCGGCGGAGCGGACATGAGTGGCTGGCAGATCGGCCTCGTTCAAGGGAGAACGGGATTGCTCCGATGCCTGACACCTCGTCCGGAGGTGACATTGTTGGTTCGACTTTTATGGCCGGGCCACGCGTGTGCGAAGACGTGCATGACTGTCACGATCGGACGATAACTGACGAAAGTTAAGAGGCCGCGAGTTGGGTTGTTCGCGGCACATGGGATGGCGGTTTCCCGATCGTGACCTCTTTTTGGCCAGCCCTCCTATTTCCGGGGCGAATCCGTGGTGCTTCCTCTGTCAGCCTCTTAAGCTGCGCCCATGACCACACGAGTCCTCACGTTGGTGGACCGGCGATATCGGTCCCAGGCCCAGCCGAGCGGCATGGTTGCCGCTTTGCGGGATCGCGGTGCCCATGTCGAAGAACTGGATGAGACCCAGTGCACGACCGATGAGTGGCGGGACGTTCTCGTGCGGGTGGATGTCGCCGTGGCCCGTGGCCGGCGTCCCGGAACCCTGGCCGTTCTCGCGGATGTTGCCGCTTCGGGAATACCTGTGGTCGATACGGCGGCAGCGGTTGAACAGGTGCGTGACAAGCGCATCATGACCAGGCTCCTCAGGGACACGGGCTTGGCCCGGCCGCGAACCGTGATCTGTTCACCGGAGGATCTTGCGGGCGTTGATCTGGAGTACCCCATCATCGTGAAGCCGGTGTTCGGGGACAATGCCGAGGGGATCGTCGTGCTTGAGGAGCCTGCGGATCTGCTGCGATTACGATGGTGCGATCCTGAGTTGATCGCTCAGGAATACCGGCCCGGTTCCGGGGCGGATTTGAAGCTTTATGTAATTGAAGATTTTATTGCTGCTGTTCGGCGGCCTTCCCCGATCAGCCCGTGCACGGCACGGTCCTTGGGGGGCGTGACCGTGAATGACTCACTGCGGGAGATCGTCAATCGCGTTTCGAAGGTTTTCGGGCTGCGATTCTTCGGTGTCGACTGCCTTGAGGTGGATGGGCGGCTGGAGGTTCTCGAAGTCAATGATTTCCCCAACTATTCATCCGTCCCCAACGCCTCCGAGGTGCTGGCCAGGCGTGTGTTGATGAGGGCGGTTGCGTGAGGATCGCCCTGCTGACATCCCAGCGTGTGCCTGAGCAGGATTCCCTCACCCGGGAGTGCTTGGACCTGCTGGTGCGGTGGGGAGTTCGCGTCGATGCCTGGCACGCCATTGGATGCGTCGAGTTGGGAGATGTAACGGTGGAGCACGACCTCTACCTTCTCGCGTCCCCATCCCGTGCGGTTGTCTCCTTGACCACGGGCCTGGCGGCATTGGGGGCCCGGTGCCTGAACGTCCCTGAGATGGTGAGGCTCTGCCGGGACCGGATCCGAACCGTGATGCTGCTGGCATCCGCGGGGGTCCCCACCCCCAGAACCTGGGTGGCCGGGAGCGCAGAGGATCTGATCGAGCCCCTCCGTGATGGCCCCGTCGTCCTCAGATCGGCAGAGATGAGCTGCTCCGTGGGAGCGAAGGTTCTCTGGAACGTCGACGAGGTGATCGACCTGCCGCTGCCCGAAGGAGCAACACTCGCTCAAGAAGTCCATCCCAACGATCAATACGCCCACCGGGTGTATCGGATCGGACACCAGACGTTTGCGGTGAAACGGCCCTGTTGGATGGCCTTCTCGAGTGAGACGCGGGAAGAACCCGTGCCTGCGACCGACGAGATGTGTGAGATCGCAGATCGAGTGGCGAGCATGTTCAGGAGTGAACTCTTCGGCCTGGATCTGGTGGGTGCCGAGGGACGACTGCAGGTGGTGGAGGTCTGTCCCTTTCCCCGGCTCGGTGGAGTTCCGGACGCAGCGTTGAGATTGGCCGACTACATCTATGCCCGCGGCATGGAAATCGCTGAGGAAGTCCGCCGGTGAGGGCCACCATCATCGGGGCAGGGCGCATCGCCTTGGGGCTGGCCGCTGAACAGCTCCACCAGTCAGGCTACGAGGTGACGGTGTTGGGCCGAGGACATGTCGCCGCGGCCCTGCAACATGCCCGAGTCGTAGAGGTTGAGTTGACCGACGGATGGACGATGGAACGTTTCCTGGTGCCGGTGCGTACCGTCGACCTGGCGGATCGTCGCGCAGCTGTGCAGGCCGTGTCCACCGCTGATGTGGTGGGCACCGCGGTCGGGGCACGGATGCTGCCCGCCGTGCTGGACCTCATCGCGGAGGGGCTGAAACGTGCGATTCGTCCCGTGAACGTGATCGCCTTCGAGAACCACGAGAACGCCGCTCGGATCATCCGGAAGGGCCTGAGAAGGCGGTTGGGATCGGGTGTGGATCGGCACGGGTTCACTGGGGCCGTCATCGCCCGGGCCGTGGCCCATCGTGTTTTCGCCGCGGATGGTCGTGTACGGGTCGTGGGGGACCTGCCCCGGGAAGTCGTGGTTGATGGTGCGGCTCTGGTGGATCCCGCTCCGTTGGTTCAGGACTTCATCCCGGTCGATGATTTCCGGGCCTACTATCGCCGCAAGCTCTACCGGTTCTCCGCAGGGCACGCCACGGCGGCCTATCTGGGAGGACTTAAGGGATATCGGTACCTGCACGCCGCGGCCATGGATCCGGAGATAGCCGAGGCCGTCCTGGGGGCGATGGAGGAGGGCAGGCGGGGACTTGCAGCACGCTACGGGGAGGAAGTATCCGGTACCCCGGAGGATCTTGAAGCCATCCTGTGGCGGTTCCGCAACGCGGCCCTGGGGGACACGGTCGACCGGGTGGGACGGGATGCCCTCCGCAAGCTTGGCCGGGGGGAGCGCCTGGTCGGGGCTGCCCGGCTGGCCGCCAAGGGACAGGTGCCGCCGATCCATTTGACGAGAGCCGCGGCCGCGGCTCTCGTCAGCGACCCGAGTCTTCTCGTCTCCCGGGAACGGATGATCGCCAAGGTGTCCCAGGTGACGGGTGTCGGACATCGCCACGTCGTCACCCGGATGGTGGCTCACGCATGGGGCGAGTTCACCCGGGGGGAGTCGATCAGCGCACCATTCCTTCGTCTCCCAGAAATGAGCCTTTCGATATGAGAATCTGCTTCCTGCTGACCCGCCGAGTCCCCGATGTTCCCAGTCCCATCGTGCTGGAAGCCCAACGGCTCCTGGGAAGGATGGGACATGAGGTGACCGGATGGATTCCCGAGGACCGCCTGCTGCGTACGGATGTCCTGGCCCCGGAGGCCGATCTGTACGTGCTCAAGAGCCATACGGAGTTGGCACTCAGCTATGCCGGTGCTCTTCACGGGCAGGGGATCGCGGTGTGCAATGAATACGGAGCCTGCCTGACCGCCCAGGACAAGGTGACCGCGGGAAGACTCATGCGGGAGCTGCGTGTGCCCACCCCCGAAACATGGCTCATCGGCAGTCCCCAACAGGCGATTGGACTGCTGGCGGAAGGGCCCCTCATCATCAAACCCCACAGAGGACACCGTGGGGCGGGACTGCATCTGATCGAGGAAGCCGCGCAGTTGACCTCGATGCAGGCGCCTCCCGGGCCGCTGATCGCCCAACGCTACGTGCCTGGTCCCGGAGAGGACCTCAAGGTGTACGTCGCCGGGGAGAACGTCTGGGCGGTGCGCAAACCCTTCGATCCCCAGTCGTTCACCCGCTTCGGGCGCTCCGTTCACGTCGATGAGGAGATCAAGGACATCGCCGCACGAATCCGTTCCGGATTCGGCCTGGAACTGTTCGGATGCGATGTGATCGAGTCCCCGGACGGCCCCAGGGTGGTGGACGTCAACTACTTCCCCGGGTACAAGGGATGCCCCGATCCGGCTCCCGTGATTGCAGCCACCATCGACCGTGTGGCCCGTGGCTCATGACCCGTCGGATCATGCATCCCGAGCTCCGCAGGCGGCGTTGCCGGGCGCGCTGGATCGGTTGGTCGGTGGTCGTCGCCGTCACCGTGGCAACGTCGGCGGCTGCGATCTTGGTGGATGGAAACTGGGAATGGGCGAGCCCTGGCAACAGGCCGTGGCTGGTCCTGGGGGTCCTTCTGATCGTCGGAATGACCGTGACCCTGACCACCTGGAACACCCGTCGATGCATCCGGGCGCCCCGGCACGCGGTGCGGAACCGGAACGGCAGCGGAGGCCCCCTGGGTGTGGTGGTAGCGGAAGGTTTCCTGTCGCGCCTGGCTTTCGGGATGATCAGTTTCTCCCTGCCGTTGTATGCGCATCGCCTCGGCATGTCGATTGAGAACATCGGGGTTCTGCTGGCGACGAACACCGCCGTCGCGATCCTGTTGAAACCCATGATGGGTGCCGTCATCGACCGCATCGGAGTGCGAACCGCCTACATCGTGGCGGTGGGGTTGCGGACCGTGGTGGTGTTTTCCCTGGTGTTCGCCCAGACGCCTCTTCACCTGTTTCTCGTCCGAGGTTTGCACGGGGTTGCGATCTCCCTGCGGGATCCATCCTCCTCGACGATTCTGGCGGCCCTGGGAGGCAAGAAAGCGGTGGCTCAACGATTCTCCTGGTACCAGACCGTCAAGACGGTGGCCGGATCTGCTGGCGGGTTCTCCGCGGGGATTCTGCTGACCGCCCTCGCGGGTGACCACGCGTTCGTTTTTGCGGTCTCGGCCATTTTGTCCGGGCTTCCCATGCTGCTTGTGCTCATTGGGCTGCGAGGACCCCAGGTAACAGGTCTGAGCCGGAAACCGGAGAAGAAAACGCCGGTTCCTGTGGAACTGCGCCGGCTCATCCGGCCCTATGCGCTCCTGGGTGCGGCTATGAACGGTACGGCCTATCTCATGGCGAATCTGCTTCCACTGCTCTCCGTGTCGTACATGGGATTGTCGGAAGCAGCCGCATCATCGCTGTACGTCTTCTCCACCGCCATGTCCTTCAGTGGGCCGTTGTGGGGATGGCTGGCGGACCGGGTGAGCCTGAAGCTGGTGCTGGGGGTCAGGGCCATCGGCAATGTGTTCTCCTCCTTGGTCTGGCTGCTCTTCCCGAGCTATGCGGGCCTTGTCATCGGAAAGGTGGCGGATGATGCAGGCAAGGCTGCTTTCCGGCCGGCCTGGGGAGCGGTCATGGCCAAGGTGGCTGCTCTCGATCCGGTGCGGCGCACCCGGACACTGGCGATAATGAGCACCGCGGAGGACGCCGGGGAGTTCGGGGCGCCGATTCTGGCCGGGGTCATCTGGACAACTTTCGGGTTACCGGCGGTACTGGTGGTCAGGTTGTGCGCTGGGACGGCAACCGAAATCTACTCCTGGTGGTTGGCCAGCCACATGAAAATCGATGACGACCATTCCGTCCAAGAGTCTGACACGGAAACACCCATAGAGCCTCGTAGATCGGCGTAAGATCCGCGGCATGAGAGTCATTCTTCTGCGATCTGGGTCGTCTGGGGACTCCAATCCACTGCTGGATGCACTTGAAGCGGAGCTTCGTCTGGCCAAGGTCGCGACTATCTCGTTGTTTCCCGCAGAAATGGACTCCTCCGTTCCGATACCCCGGGCCGATGTGGCAGTGCTCAAGGACAAGACACCGGCGGGTCTGGAGTGGGGGAGGCGGCTGCACGAGGCAGGGATTCCCACGGTGAGTCCCTACCCGGTCACAGTTTTGTGCAGGGACAAGCTGAGAACCAATCAGGTACTGGCCCAAGCCGGTCTGCCCGTTCCGGAATGCCGCCCGGTGACCGGGCCGGAAGATCTGTTGCCGATGCTGGTGGATGGACCGGTGATCCTCAAGCCGCGCCGAGGTTCCCGCGGACGGGGAATCCAGGTCATTCATGACTCCACGGATGTTCCCGCGTCGTGGGGGGCGGAGGAGATGTTCGCGCAGCGCTACTACGAGCCCGAGACCTTGGATCGCAAGATCTACCGAATCGGGGAGGACGTGTTCTGCGTCGAACGGGTGTGGCCGCCAGTCACCCTGGAGGAGAAACGAGGCCGGCTGATCGAGCTGGATGCCACCACCAGAGAACTCGCAATGGAATGCGGGCGGGTGCTGGGGACCGATGTCTACGGTGTGGACGTGATAGAACACGAGGGCAGGCCGTGGGTCGTGGACCTGTCCAGTTTCCCGGGGCTCAAAGGCGTTCCGGAGGCTGGGGCTCGCATCGCCAAGGTGGTTCTTCGCGTGGCGGCCGAGGCGCGGAAGGACGATACCCCGCCGGAGTCGGCTCCGGACAATGGGACGCTCTGCCCCGTTCCCTGAAGTCTGAAGTATTGGGGATGGCCGCCCCGACCGGTTGCCCCAGGGCGGCCGCTCAACATGATCAGGGCTCGAGCAGCACCTTGATGGCTCGGCGCTCGTCCATGGCCTTGTAACCCTCGGGGGCCTCGTCGAGCGGAATCCGCTGGTCGAAAACCCTCCCCGGGTTGATCTTCCCGGCCAGGATGCGATCGATCAGGTCCGGCAGGAAACGGCGAACGGGAGCGGGCCCGCCGTGCAGGTGCACCTCGGTGCCGAACAGCAGGCCACCCGGCAGGCTCACGCCGTGGGAGACCCCGACGAAACCGACGTGCCCACCCGGGCGGCAGGCCCCGATGGCCTGCTCCATGGACTGCTGGGTGCCGACCGCCTCGACGACGCTGTGTGCGCCCAGCCCGTTGGTGAGGTCCTTCACTCGGGAGACACCCTCCTCGCCGCGTTCCTCGACGATGTCGGTGGCCCCGAACTCCTTGGCGAGTGCCTGGCGTTGCGGGTTGCGGGACATCGCGATGACCCGTTCGGCCCCCAACTCCTTGGCCGCCAGGATCGCCAGGAGGCCGACTGCGCCGTCACCCACCACCGCGACGGTCTTGCCCGGACCCGCTTCCGCGGCGACCGCCCCGAACCAGCCCGTGCCGAGCACGTCGGAGGCGGCCAGCAGCGAGGCCAGCACGTCGGGGTCCTCGGGACGCCCGCCCGGCATGACGACGAGGGTGCCGTCGGCCTGCGGGATGCGGACGAACTCCGCCTGGGTGCCGCTGACGAACCCGCCGTTGACGCAACGGGAGGGGTAACCGGAATCGCAGATCTCGCAGGTGTTGTCCGAGATGCAGAAGGATCCGACCACGAAATCACCCGGCTTCACCGTGGTCACGGCTGAACCGACCTCCACCACGGTACCGACGTACTCGTGTCCCATGGCGCGGTTCTCGGCCTTGTCGTACCCCCGGTAGGGCCACAGGTCCGAGCCGCAGATGCATGCGGCGGCAAGTTCGATGATCGCGTCGGTGGGTTCGATGATCTTGGGGTGGTCCACCTCGGTGACGACCACATTGCCAGGTGCCCGCATGATGGTTGCTCGCATGATGCCTCCTCGGTGGCGAACTGCGCAGGATGTGCGGATTTCCCATTATCTCCCCGTGACGGGAAAAGCCGCGAGGGAGCCCATGAGCACCCCTTGCCACGACGGAATCGACGCCCACGACCGCGGCAGCCTGCTTCCCGCCGACCATGCCCTGCCGGAGCCTTCCCCGCGTGAACGATCCAGTCGGGAGGGACACCTTCCCCTATTCCGGAGCCGTTTCCAGGAATCTGGCCACCCTGGCGATGTATCCGGGGCGGTCTACGAAATAGCCGCCGCAGTGATCGGCGCCCTCGAAGGCGACGAGTTCGACCTCCCCCGGGCCGGCCGCCTCCGCCAACTGCCGGGCGTGTTCGTAGGGGATGATCCGATCCTTTGTGCCGTGCAGCAGCAGAACCGGGCGAGGAGACAGCGAACTCATGGCGTCGACGGGACGCACCTGCTTGAACGCGTAGCCGCAGAAAACCCGGTTCACCAGGTCGGCCACCGGCAACAGAAGGCCTCCGGGAAGCCGGTAACGCCTGTAATTCGCCGCGATCACCCCCGACATGGTCGCGAACGGGGAATCGAGCACCAAGGCCTCGATGCGCGGGTCGCGGGCGGCCGTGAGGATGGCGGTTGACGCGCCCATGGAGAAGGCCATCACCGCGATCCGTTTCCCGGGGTGGGACCGGGCCACCCAGTCCAGCGCGGCGGTCAGGTCGGCCTGTTCGTAGTGGGCCAGGGACTGTCGGCCGTTCCCGGAGTCACCGTTGCCCCGGAAGTCGAAGAGCAGGACGTTGTGGCCCGCGCGCCACAGGCCAGGACCGATCCCCAGCATGTCGGCTTTGTTGCTCCGGTGGCCGTGGCAGCAGATCACCACGCTCCGGGAGCTGGGGCTGTCCAGCCACCAACCTGCCAAGGACACCCCGTCGGATGTGGTGAAGGAGACCTCCTCTGCCGGTACCCCCACCTCGAAGGGGGTGAACGTGTACGGCGGCCAGGGGCGTCTCGGGGCGTTCAGCGTCCAGGCCGTGTACCCGGCGATGGTCCCCGCACCCAGACCAAGGGCAGCGGCGATCCAGCGTCCGGTCCTCGTGAGTCGTCCCATGTCCTTGTCCTTTCCAGCTGCAAGGCCACGCTATCCCGCCCGGAAACGCCTGCTCGCGGTGGACGCGGTTTCGGACATCCCACCCATGCGTTCGACCTCGTGCTGTGTGCAGCGCGGGTGCTGGGTTACCTCGTGGGGTGCTACGCGTTTCGTGGGCAGCAGCCAAACCATGATCCGAGTTTTCACTACCGTCAACAAAACTCATAGCAGTCCAATCACCAGCCGGTGGCCCTCGGAGTCCAGAGCCTACGCCGCGACGTTGAGCTTCCAGCGCGAAGAATGAGCCAATAGCGATGGGGCCCCGACAGCTGTCGGGGCCCCATTTTGCTATCCGGGTGGTCGAAAGATCAGATGATCCGGAACGAAGCAGCACCTCCGTCGGCTGAGCGAGAGCGGCTGCTTGACGCCAACATCGTGTTGTTCAATAGATGTCCAGTTGCCGGATACCTAATGAACGACAACGTTGTTCTCGTCGTCCGCGCAGTCACGTCGCTGGACCGTGAGGGTTGTTCAAGGGCGCTCCCAACACGAACCTGACAAGGTATGATGCTGAATGACTGACAGATCCTGAATAAGCCTCTGTGTGTATCCGGTTGTGCCCTGACCTGTTGATAACTCCGACGTGCCACGTGGGCGGCTGGAGCTGGGCCAACGATAACGAGGTGCTAAACGCAGTCTCAGTCCTTCAATCCAACTGCGGCGTGCGGTGCCGCTATCAGGACTGTGAGTCGTTCCGTGGATGAGTTGTGTTGCATCCCTCGACTGTGAGGAACGGAATGAGTGCGGTGCGGTCCCGCTGAGCTGAGACTCAGCCCCAATTCCACCAATTCCAGGGGAAGGACGTGTCGGTGGGGGCGTTGGTCGTGACGATGATCGTGAACATTGTGCATCTTCCTTTCTCGGGTCCTGAGGTTGCCTTCCGGCTGACCTCTTGGACTCGATTCAAGATGCTGACGTAACGTCAAAGTCAAGCCCCTGGTGCGACATGACGTCACTTTGGGGCTTGGGAGGGGTCAGGACTCTCACCGTCTGACGACCGCAGGCGCTTCCGAGCGCTTGTGATCACAGTGAGCTGGGCCTCGTTGTAGGTGAACTCCTCCATAGCGGAGGCGAGGGCAAGTGCCTTCTCACTTGTGGGGGCGAATCGAGCACGGATCGGGCCAAGGACCCTGACGTAGTCATCGACCAGTACCGCGATCTCTTCTGGGGAGGCGTCTGGCTCAAGGACTTCCAGTCTCGTATCCAGCTCCCGGAGCTCTCGGAACCCAGGGTCGTCATGTTTTTCGATGAAAGCTCGGGTGAGCTTCTCGTACTTGAGTCGATCAGGGTCGTCGGCGAACGCCGCGAGTAGTTCGATTTCAAGTTTCAACCGGTCCTCGACGTCGAGTCCGGACTGCGCGTCTGCCCAGGCGCGCTCTAGATCGGCGAATTCGATGGCAACGTCGAGTGGGGCTTGGGCGTTTTGGATCTCCTCGATCTTGGCCCGCTTTTCCTGGAGCTCATCGATCTGCTGGGTGAGGACTTGCCGTTGCGCGTCCAGGGCTGCTGTGGCTTCAGGGCTCGTTGGGTCGTCCATGATCTGACGCACGTGCCGAAGGTCGAACCCGAGCCCCGTCAACCGCTTGATCCGGATCAGGTCGATGATGTCCATGACGTTGAACAGACGGTAATTCCCGGAGGTCCGCTCCGCCTCCGGCAGGAGGCCGATGCTTTCGTAGTAGCGCAGAGTGCGTGGGGTGAGCCCAACCATGCGAGCCGCGTCCTTGATCGAGAAGTCCATTCGTGAGTTCCCTTTCCCGTCGTGCCGGCTGGTCGGGAGTTTACCGTCGGAGGGTGGCCTCACTAGGTTGACCTTGACGTAACGTCACGGTGGATGCTGTCGGCATGTCCATCAACAACGACCTGAGCAACGAGATGTCGCCCGGTGCGCCGCCGAACCGGTCGGGCGAGCAGGCAGCCTTGACGGGGCTCACGTGGAGCACGCAGGCGATCAGCGACTTGGTGGGCATCACGGTTCGTACCTTGAGGTACTACCACCAAATCGGTCTGCTCCGAGAGCCCAAACGGACGACGAAGGGACTCCTGTACGACGAGACCCATCTGCTCACCCTGCTGCGCATCAAGCGTTTCTCGATGATGTCGCTCACCCTCGACGAGATCGCCGATATCATCCACACGCCGACCAGCCCTCGCGCCCGTCGCATCCTCTTGGAACTGGACCAGGCCTTGGCGGACCGGGTTGCGGAAATCGAGAGTCAGCGTCGCGTGATCGAGGAGTGTTTGCGCGACAACACCCCGGTGGATGTCCTGCCCAGGTTCGCGCGGCATCTCGCCGCGCTGCGGCGGTTGGGAAATTACGACACCACAGCTGCCGACAAGGCGCTGGAAGAACTGGCCGCCGGGTACGGCAGTGAAGAGGTCGCGAGGGTGGTGGATGCGGTGATCCAGGACCCGATAATTTCCCGCCTGTCCGTGCTTGAAGAGAGGCTGCGTCGAATCAACGAGGACTCGGGGGAGCCAGAGTTGACCGACTTGGCGAAGGACTACGGGCGACTACTCGTTGATCTCTACACCGTTAATGCTCAAGCGGGTCTGAAGTCAGTCTCTGGGCATGACTTGGTCGAGGCCATTGGGTTGGCTGAGTCTACTGCGAACGAGCGAGAACGAGAGGTCCTGAAGCGAGCTCTCACGGTCCTCGCGGCACATGTCGACGGTGCCGGCTAGTTCTTTCGGCCCATGCGTAAGTCCCTAGTCTGGGATTCGCAAGCCGGTGATCGCGATAGCAGGACAATGCCTGGTTGTCGCATCTCAAAGAGTTTCACCCTGTGGCGGCCGGTGAGGTGCCGCTAGATCAAAACTGGAGGAGTCCAATGTCCATTTCAGACCTTGAAGCTACGCTAATTGATGTCATCGCGGAGATACTTCCCGATGTCGACCTAGCCAGTATTCATCCTGAGTCAACTCTCGTGGAGCTGGGCGCCAACTCTGTCGATCGAATGGAGATCATCTCCGAGCTCCTGGAAGTGTGTGGGGCTCGGGTACCGATGGTTGAGTTCGTTGGCGCATCGACTGTGCGAGAGATCGCCCGCCGGGCGGGTGCTAAGTCTCCCGCCATGGTTTAGCTCCGGAGCCAACCGTGGTGACTCGGCTGATACCCCATGTAGTGTTCCTGCTCGGAGGGCAGGGCTCCCAGTATTTCGGGATGGCCCGTTCCCTCTACGAGAAGGATGCACGGTTCCGGGCTCTCCAGGAGGAGTTGGACGAGATCGCCACTCTTGCATGTGGCCGATCACCACTGTCCTACCTGCATCGTTCGCGGATCGGTGGTCCGTGCGACGACCTTGAGCTAACCAGCCTGGGGCTTTTCATGGTGGAATACGGCTTAGCCGTGCGACTGCGGGACCACGGCTTGGAGCCTGACATTATTGTCGGGGCAAGTCTCGGGGAGTTCATCTCATTGGCCGTCTCTGGTATGGCAGATCCCCACATGGCCCTCGGTTTCATTGCCCGCTTCACACGAGCCATCCCGAGCGTACTCCCGGCAGGCGGGATGACCGCGGTGCTTGGCTCCTTGGAAGCCGTGACTGCTGCCGTGAAGAGTGACGAGGTGTCGCTGGCCTCCGTAAACAGTGACCAGCACGTAGTCCTCTCCGGCAAGTCGAGTGCGTTGGCGGATGTATCCAGGCGTCTTGCGATCTCAGGGGCCATCTGCTGTGAGCTTCCCGTGAGATATCCATTCCATTCGTCCGCCTGCGATTCCTTGGGTGCCTTAATGCGACGACTCGTCGACGGTTATAGCCATGGCTTCTCAGCGGCCGATCGAGTGTCGGTGACGGGCCCCGAGACCTGGTCGTCATCGATTGCCGGTCCTAGAACGTCCTTCTCGGGCACGGCAGCGTGGGAGGCGATTGCTCGCCCCATACGTTTCTCAGAGACGATCCGCGCCCTCCCGAAGTACGAGAGCAACCTCTATGTCGATCTCACCCCGTCCGGGTCCCTGGCGGCAGCTCTGAAATCGATGCGGGTGGTGCGTGCGGTTCACTCCATCGTCACCCCATTTGGTCGCGATCCCGAGATGCTCTCGGATGTGCTGCGGGAGGCGAAGGAACTGGGTGTCCTTCGTGGCGGGCGTGCTGAGTTCGACGAGGAGGACTGAGCATGGCTGAATCCGCGATCGTGATCACGGGGATTGGGGCGCAGTCCGCAGCTGGTTCCGGGGTCGATAGCCTCGCGACGGCCTTGCGACTGGGTACACCCTTGGTGAGTCTGACGGACCCGGAAGACGGACTGCCCGTTGAGACGGGACTACGCGCTCGCCTTCCTGGAACCTTGGCGGATGCGATCTCGCAGGTGGGGTTGGATGCCGCGATGGCGCAAGTGGTTCGGCGGGTCAGCGCCCGTGATCCGCGGTATGTCGGCTTCAGCCTGCTTTCCGTCGTTGAGGCGGCGAAGGAGGCACACCTCGACGAGGTGGCAGATCGGCGCCGGATCGCAGTCATCGTGGCCGGGGACGGGATGACGCTCGAGGCGGCTCACACCATGGCCAAAAAGCACGCTGATTCGCCCTTGCGGGTTCGCCCCACCTACGCCCATCGGATGTGGGCAACGGACCTGCTTGGCCTGGTCAGCGATGTCGTGAAGACGCAAGGCGAAGGGGTGGTCGTCAGCGGTGCATCGGCTAGCGGCAATCTGGGGATCATGACCGCCACCCGACTGCTGAACGACGGTGCTGCTGATGTCTGCCTCGTTGTGGCGACTATGAACGAGCTGACGAACGTGGAAGTCATGGGGTTCCACGCTCTGGGGACGTTGGCGCGCGTGGCTTCGCCGGCGGCCACATCGTGCCGACCCTTCGATGTGGCGCACTCGGGGCTCGTGCTCGGGGAAGGGGCTGCGACGCTGATCCTGGAACGTCGGGCTCACGCTAAGCACCGCGGGAGACGCGCGTTGGCAACAGTGTTGAGCGGTGCTTCCGCGCTGCACTGCACCCGGCAGACTCAGCCTTCGCCAGAGGCTGAGCGTTACGTGATGCGGGAGGCTCTGCGTCGAGCCGGCCTCGACCCCGGAACCGTGGATCTCGTGAGTACTCATGGGACGGGCACCCCTGCAGGGGATGAGGCGGAAGCCGAGGCCATCCGGGACGTGTTCGATGGTGAAGGACCCTGGATCGCGGCCACGAAGGCAGTGCTCGGTCACTGTCTGGGGGCTGCCTCTGCCTTGGCGGCGGTTGCTTGCGTTCTCCAGATTCAGGAGCAGACAGTTTTCCCGAGCGCGAATCTGACCCAACCTCTCATTCCGCTCAGGTACGCACCCAAGACGGCGGAACCCTGGCGTGTTGGCGTCGCCATGGTCAATGCCTTCGCCTTCGGCGGGCTGAATACCTGTGTACTCCTGGGGCCTCCGGGGCCATGCCCATGAGCTTGGGGCAGCGTCAGCCCGCCGTGCGTTGCAGCGAGCATCTCGAGACGCACCAAGTGCGAGTCTCGCAGGAGCGGTTCATCAATTACTCCTATGTGGTGATAGACCGCTCCTCAGGGAGTGGGAAAGCGGCGCTCATCGACCCGGCTTGGGAGCCCGAGACCCTCCGAGAGATGTGCCGTCGCGCAGGGGCACGCCCATCGGTGATCCTCATCACTCACGCTCACTGGGATCACACGAACCTGGCCGACACCCTGTCGCATGAGTTCAAGATCCCGGTGCTTATGAGCGCCATGGAGGTCGCCGCGTCTGGCTTCTCAGCAACCCGCCTCGACACGTTCGACGACGGCTCGGCCATCCCTATCGGGGGATCGACGATACGCACCCTCGTCACACCCGGTCATACACGGGGTAGCGCCTGCTTCCTCACGGGCGGTGAGTTGTTCACGGGGGACACGGTGTTCATGGAGGGTGTCGGTGTCTGCGAGGAGTACCACGGAGCCGCATCAGACATGTTCCGCAGTGTCAGGCGCCTGCGCAGGGTGATCCCACCGCAAGTGCGCGTATTCCCAGGGCACCGGTATGGCCTACCCATAGGTCTGCCCCTGGAACAGGTACTTCTCCACAACTTCTACTTCTGCATCGAGGACGAACGTCAGTTCGTCGATTTTCGGATGCGTCGCTCCGCCGCGCGGAGCCTTCCCTTCCTGTAACACCACGCTGATCGGGTGAGCCGTCTCGTCGCCTGGCCTGACTCCGAAGACGGAGTGTCTGCGGCAGCGCTTGACATTGACACTGCGTCAAAGCCGAAGGTTAATGTGTCAGGCCTTTAAGGAGGCAGGAGATTCGCTCTCGAAAGGACGATCACATGGGTGTCTCGACGTCGGTTCGACATAGCGCCGTAGCCATAGTTCCGCACCATGACATGTCCCCAGAGCGAATAGTAGAACGCATGTTTGCAGGGCTGCATGAAGCCGGCGTATCGGAGATGTAAAGTCGGCCTATCGCGCTCGGAGCGGCCATTGCAGAGTGGATTTCATCGGAACTCGATATGGGAGGCGAGCAGGTTTTGGGTGTAGGGCTAGCACTTTATAGAAGCCGCCACGCCTGACCGCTCAAATCGTTAGTCAAGAAGGGAAAATGATGCACAAGATCGACGCCAGAATGGTGGTCCCAGAAACTGCCGCCAGCGAGCACCCCACCGTGCCGTCGCCTCCGCCTGGTTGGGGAGCAGCCCCGCCCCCGAGCGAGGCCGACGTACGTCTGGCTGCGGAGTCCGGGTTTGGTTGTCTGAGCGCTCACGTCGTCGGTGCTGCAGTGCGTCTCGGAGTCCTGGATGCTATCGCCGAGACCGGGACCACCTCTGATGAGGTAGCTGACACCTGTGGCGCACAGCCCCGTGCCATGAGGCGGCTCATGCGGGCGTTGGTCGGGCTAGGCTTCCTTGAGGTCAAAGGGGGCGCGTATCACCTCACGACCGCAGCACGCCTCGTGCGCCGAAGCAACCCGATGTCCCTAGCGCCGATCATCTCCTTCATGACGGAGCCGTTCACTGTCCGTGCGTGGGAAGGACTCACGGAAGCCGTCCGCACAGGAGAGCCAGTATTCGCTTCCTATTTCGGCAAGCCGTTCTTCGAGTATCTCGAGGATGATGACGCCTTCGCGAAGCGCTTTAACGAGGGCATGACCCTCATGGGTGGATTCCAGCCTCTGGAACATATGTATAACTTTTCCCGATTCAAGAACATAGTCGACGTCGGGGGTGGGGAAGGGGCCCTCCTTTCTAGAATCATGGCGAAGAACCCAATGATTCATGGCACCGTCTTGGACACGGAAGCGGCGATCATTAAGGCGCGCGAGGTCATGGCTAGCGCGAACGTCGCGGACCGCTTTACCGGGAAAGTGGGTGACTTCTTCCAGGCTGTTCCCAAGGGAGGTGACCTTTACATGATGAAGGGTATTCTCCACGACTGGAGTGATGACAAGGCCACCGAGATTCTGCGAACGGTCCGCGCAGCCATGACCCCGGACTCCCAGCTCCTCCTGATTGAAGGCGTCATCGACGACGCCGGACTCGAAGCGGAGCGCACCCAGTACCTGATGGACCTCAACATGCTGGTCAACTTCGGTGGCACGGAGCGTACGGCTGACGAGCATCGGGCCCTCTTGGCTGCGGCGGGGTTCCAGCCACCGTCCTTCAACTACGCCCCGCCGCCACTGGGAATCGCCTTCATTGAGGCTCGCCCAGCGAATCGGTGAAGTCGAGGTCGGCGTTTGGGTCACCACGCCACCTGAGGCCCACCCCAGCCCCGCCGTTTCCATCATGATCCACGACAACTGTTCTTCCATAGGGAGAGGAAAACAAGATGACCGTCGCTTTGTTCCCTGGACAGGGATCCCAGTTTCGCGGCATGGGCCATGAACTGTTCGATCAGTTCCCTGCCCTTGAGGCAACCGCTGATGCCGTCCTTGGGTATTCCATACGTGAACTTTGCGTCGAGGACCCGAGAGGGCAGCTCGATTTCACGCTCTACACGCAACCGGCGCTGTATGTCGTCAACGCCATGACGCACCTGGCACGAATGGCAGCAGGTGCAGCGTCGCCGCAGTACGCAGCGGGGCACAGCCTTGGTGAGTACAACGCGCTCCTGGCTGCTGGTGCCTACGACTTCGAGACCGGGCTTCGCCTGGTTAAGCGCAGGGCCGAGTTGATGAGCCGGGCGAGTGGCGGTGGGATGGCGGCGGTCCTTGGAAAGACTGGAGCAGAGATCCGTGAAGTGATGGGCTCGGCGGGAATCACCGACGTCGATATCGCCAACCTTAACACCCCAAATCAGATTGTCTTGTCTGGCCGTGAAGAGCGCATAGCCGAGATTCAGGGTGTTTTCCAGGCGGCCGGGGCCCGCTACGTGCAACTCCGGGTCACGGGGGCGTTCCATTCCCGTTACATGCGTGAAGCCGAGAGGGACTTCGGGGCTTTCGTGAATCAGTTCGAATTCCGACCCCTGGCCTTCCCGGTCATCGCTAACGTCACGGCTCGTCCCTACGTCCGCGGCCGCGTGAAGGACACTCTGGTCACCCAGATCAGCAGCCCGGTCAAATGGTGTGAATCCATTCGCTATCTGCTGGGCAAGGGCCAAAACGAGTTCGTACAAGATGGTCCCGGCGACGTCCTGACCAACATGCTGCGCGCTATCCAGCGGCAGACCACCCCCCTCATCGTCGACGATGAGCCTGAAGATGTGATGGAGCCTGAGCAGGTGGAGGTTCGGCCACAGCCGAGCTTCGCGCGTGACCAGACGCCCACCCCTCCTCGACCTACGGGTCCCGGAGCGCGATTGGGCAGCGAGTCCTTCAAACTCGCCCTCGGCACTTCGATGGCCCTCGTAACGGGGGGTATGTATCGGGGCATCTCAACGCCTGAGCTGCTAACGAAGGTCGCTAGGGCCGGCATGCTTGGCTTCTACGGCACCAGCGGGCAGAGCGATGCTGAGATCAATGACGCGATTCGACACCTCAACGACGAACTGGGGGTAGGCGGCCGATTTGGGGCCAGCGTCACCTACCGCACAGGCTCGGATGAGCGCGAGACCGCCCTCATCGATCTCCTGCTCAGGCAAGGGGTCCGGTTCCTTGAGGCTTCCGGATACGTCAGCGTCACCGCTTCCTTGGTGCGTTACCGGCTCTGTGGGGTTCACCGCTCCTCGACTCAAGATGTGATCGTTCCCAACCGGGTCCTAGCGAAGGTGTCTCGTCCCGAGGTGGCGGAGGCGTTCCTCAAACCCTGCCCCGAACCGTTGGTGGCCCAGCTGCGCAGCCAAGGATTGATCACGGCAGAGGAAGCCGAACTTGCGTCACGGATTCCTGTGGCCTCGGACCTGACCGTCGTCGCAGATTCCGCGAGCCACACCGACCGGGGCGTCGCCACGGCTCTGTTCCCGGCGATCACTCGAGTGCGGGATGACGCGGTGGCTTCCCGCGGCTGGAAAGACCCCATCCATGTCGGTCTGGCCGGCGGTATCGGAACGCCGAGTGCCGCAGCAGCCGCATTCATCATGGGCGCTGACTACGTCTTGACGGGCTCGATCAACCAGTGCACGGTGGAGGCCGGAACCAGCGACATCGTCAAGTCGATACTTCAGTCGCTAAACGTTCAAGACACCTCTTACGCACCTGCCGGTGACCTCCTGGACTTCGGTTCGGAGATGCAGGTTGTGCGCCGGGGTGTGCTCTTCCCCGCCCGCGCGCGCAAGCTCCACGACCTGTACCGGCGGCACTCTGCGATCGACGAGATCGACCCCCGCACCTCTGAGCAGCTGGAGTCGCGGTACTTCCGCCGCCCGTTGGCCGAGGTCCTCGAGCAGTGTCTGGCCCAGCTCCCCGCAGATGAAGCCGCTGCGGTGCGCAAGGACCCCAGGCAGAGCATGAAGCGCATCTTCCAGTGGTATTTCGATCGTGCTACCGAATTAGCTCTTGCAGGCGAGTCATCGGAACAGGTTGATTTCCAGATCCCCTGCGGTCCCGCCCTGGGCGCCTTTAACCAGTGGGTCAAGGGCAGCGAACTGGAGGACTGGCATCAGAGGCACGTCGACGACATCAACTGCCGTCTCATGGATGGCGCCGCCGAACTGCTGGCTGCCCGCGCTGCACAACTCCAGGCTGTCGACGGTAGGTGATCGCGATGACACGGTCCGGGAACGGCGATGCCGGTTTGCGGGGACACAGCTCCCCGGCCTGCGTTGAGTTGAGCATCGATGGGCGTGTGGCTCTGCTCAGGCTTAACCGCTCGGAGTCAGGTAACAGCATCAGTGCTCGCATGGTCGCCGAACTGTGGGAAATGTTTGATGAAGCTGAGGCGAAGTGCAGCGTTCTGGTGCTTGAGGGAGGACACGAGGTCTTCTGCGTCGGAGCTGACTTGTCCGAGTACTCCAGCTCGGAGGATGCCCCAGACGATCCGGGCTCGCTGTACCGCTTGTGGGCCCGGATGGCAACCGGTCCCTTGCTCACTGTTGCGCATATCCGCGGACGCGTGATGGCCGGGGGAGTCGGATTCGTTGCAGCCTCCGACATCGCCATCTGCAGTGTCGAAGCGACCTTTGCTCTCTCGGAGCTCTTGTTCGGGCTCTACCCCGCGATGGTCCTCCCATTTCTGATTAGGCGCATCGGCCGGCAGCACGCCCACTACCTAACCTGCACCACTCAGCCGATCGGCGCCCAGCGGGCCGAACAATGGGGCCTGGTGGACGAAGCCACCCCCGACACGAGGCGGGCGCTGGGCCGGTGTCTGTCGCGGCTAACCCGGGTTCCCAGCGAGGCAATTCAAACGTACAAGGACTACCTCAATGGAGTGACGGGCCCCATCTGCGAACATGAAGCACGTGCCGTTCGAGCGAACCGCGAAATGTTCCTCAATTCCGACAACCTTCGCCGGATAAGCGACTTCACCACCCTCGGGCTCATGCCTTGGGAGCGGGAGTTTGCTGGTGTGAGGGCAGGCCTGGGAAGGACAGTTTCGTGACTACCCAGATCGCTGAGACGGCCCGTGTCGCCGCGCTCCGCAACCGACTCGTGAGGGAGATCCTGGCCCCTGCTACGGGTCTAGCACCGGAGGTCGTGGACCGAGCCGGCTCCATCCGCTGTATCGGGCTGGGTTCCGTCGACTACGTCGAGATCATCCGACTCATCCGACATCACCTCGGGGTCGCCATCCCTGCGTCGAAGCTGTTCATGCATCACAACATCAATGAACTGGCGGGTTACCTGGTGAATCGTTTGGACGGCGGGACGGGGCAAGAGGCGACCAAATCGGTGCCGCAGCAGTTTACCGGCGCCCCGGTGCAGAGTCGTGCGGGGAAAGAACTGGGGACGCGTCAGGTGGCGATCATCGGCGTAGCCATGAATCTTCCCGGGGACATCAGGGATCTCGACGCTCTATGGAGACACAGCGCACGACAAGGAGACGCCGTGACTCCGATCGCTGACTCTCGTCCCGAGATTCTGAGGGATCATCTCCGGAACCACAGCTCCCTCCTAGGGTTCCCTGAATACGCTGCGTTCACATCTGACATCCGGGCCTTCGACGCAGCCTTCTTCGGAATCTCACCTGCCGAGGCTCGCGCCATGGATCCTCAGCAACGCAAAATGTTGGAGCTCACCTGGCACGTGCTTGAGGACGCCGGTTACCGGCCCGCGTCCCTGGCCGGTGCCCCGGTGGGAGTGCACTGTGCTGTCAATGCCGTCGACTACGGCGAGCTCCTGATCCAGGAGCCCCAGATCTTGGAATCTCTTGGTCCTTTCGCCGACCCTGGGGTACATCCATCGATGATCGCCAACCGTGTGTCCCGCTGGTTCGGCTTTTCCGGTCCCAGCGAGACCTACAACACGGCCTGCTCGAGCTCCTTGGTCGCCCTGCATCACGCGGTGCGGGCTCTACGTGACGGCTCGTGTGAGCTTGCGATCGCGGCGGGCGTCAACGCCCTTCTCAGCGCTCGCGGCTTCCACCAGATGAACCGTGCTGGAATGCTGTCGCCAGACGGGCGCTGCGCCGCCTTCGATCACCGGGGCAACGGATTCGTCCGCGCCGAGGGATTCGTCGCGGTACTGCTCAAGCCCTTGGAACTTGCGTTGAAGGATGGGGACCGTGTCCTAGCCGCCATTCTTGGTACCGCGATAGGGCATGACGGGCGAACCGATTCCTTGCGTGCCCCCAACCCGGTCGCACAGCGCGACCTTGTGATGGCCGCGATCCGGGACGCCGATGTCCCCGCGGAAACCATCAGTTACCTGGAAGCCCACGGTACCGGGACGGCTCTCGGTGACCCCATCGAGTTTGAGGGCCTCAGTGCCGCCTTCCAGCGACTTGCTCCAGGCATGCCGGAGGGCTCATGCGTCCTCGGGTCGGTCAAGACGAACCTTGGACACCTGGAGGCGGCGGCAGGACTAGCTGGTGTTGCGAAGGTGCTGGCTTGTTTCGCGCGGCGTGAGCTCCCAGGGCTCGGCCATTTCGAGCGGTTGAACCCCAACCTCGATACGGGCGGCTCCCCGTTCCGGATCGCCACCGCCAACGAGCCCTGGCAGCCGGACGGCGATGCGACGCCGCTTCGCTGTGGGATCAGTTCGTTTGGTTTCGGCGGTGCCAATGCCCACGTGATCCTAGAGGGCGGGTTCGACGCCGCGTCCGTTACCCGGGATGCCATTCTCCCCGTGCTCCTCGTGCTGTCGTCGTGTACCGCGGATGGCCTGCGCGCCGAGGCCGGCGCTTTGGCGGCGCACCTGGCGAGCCACCCGGAACGGGATCTGCGAACCACCGCGCTCGGTTTGATGGCCCGCCAGCCTCTTGAAGAGCGGTTGGCATTGATCGTCAGCGACCGGGACGAGGCCATCGCGCGGCTCGCAGAGTTTGCCGATATCGGAACCGCTTTTAGGATCCGTTGCGGGCGAGTTCCCACGAGCCATGTTCTGGCTTTGCCTACGCCGGGTACCTCCGCTGACGCCGTGAGTGATTGGCTCAACTCAGGCAACCTCGAAAGTGCCCAGGAGAGCTGGCTCGCGGGTCACCAGGTGCCGTGGGACGGACTGGGGTTCATGCCGGAGGCCGCTGGTCTGCCGGGACATGTCTTCGCCAAGACCTCGTTCTGGTACGACGACGTGCCTAGTCCTGAGTGCCCCAGCCTGGATAGACGGCTTCACCCGCTGGTCGCCTACAACACCTCAACCTTTGCGGAGCAGCGGTTCCGGATCGCCCTAGACCCGGCTGATGTTCTCGCCCGGCACCGCCAGGTGGACGGGGTGGCGTCGATGCCCAGTTCCGCACTGCTGGAGGCCGCGCGCTTCTGTTACGAAGTCGCATGCGGTGCATCCGGTCCTGTGGTCCTATCCGATCTCCTCTGGGCTCCCGAACAGCCGACGGCAGGACCCCTTGACATAGTCCTGGTTCCCTCCGGTGATGGCGCCGACTTCGATTTCCTCGACTCCGACGGCGCAGTGGTGTGCCAAGGAACGATCCGCGCCGGGACGCCGGCAACGCGCAGCGCGGCAAATTGGGGACTGGAGATTGTCGACCCAGCTGGCATAGCTGAAGAGTTCGCGACCGCTGGACTACGGCACGGCCCAGCTTATGGCTGCATCGTTGCCCTCTCGCTGGGTGAGCGGATGGCCTCAGCCCGGATCCGGTTGCCGGAGACCTTGGCCGCCCTTGAACAGCCGTACACGATCCAGCCGATGCTGCTGGCACGGGCGCTTGAGTTGGCCTGGCTCGCAATGAGACGGGAAGGGCTGGCGAGTGACACCACAGAGCCCTCGTATCTGGGCGAGATGGCTGTTCATCAAGCCATGGGACTTGAAGCCGACGTCGACGTGCGGGTCGGGTCGAGCGGCTGCGACATCACGATCCGCAATGAGGAACAGATTCTGGCGACTCTGACTGATGTCAGGTTCACCGAGATCGGACAGGTACAACGATGATGAAAATTCAGGGATCTACACCGCTTGCCCAGAAGAACGTCGCCTTCGAATCGGTGGCCTCCGCGCCGCACACGGGTGCGTTTCTGACGCACTGTAGGCAGCGCCCGAATGATGAGTTCCTCGGCATGCGCGACGCGAATGGAAACACCCGGCTGCTCTCAGGGACGAACCTTGTGGGAGCCACCGCGCGCATCGGCTCCTTTTTGGAGAACTTCCTTGAGCCACAGCAGCGGATCCTTATAGCCATTGATGATGGTCTCGACTTCTCGCAGGCCTTCCTCGGCTGTCTTCACGCGAACGTCACCGCCGTCGTCACCGCCACCAGCAACTTCACGGCGGACGACTGGGAACACCGCATCGGCCTACTCGTTGAGGATGCCTCCGTTACGGCCGTTCTCGCTGACGAAAGCACGGGGAGGCTCCTCAACGCCTCCAGGTTCCTTGACATGCTCGACATCTTGGAGTTCGACGATGCTCTGAAATATGAGGGTGAGCTGCGCGACCAGCGGCCCGTTGACGACGAAGACGTCGCACTCGTGCTCTACACCTCAGGTTCCACATCCAATCCCAAAGGTGTGTGCCTGACTCAGCAAGCGTTGTGGGACGGCGCCTGCGTGCATGCCGACTGGTGGCGCGTGCAGTCGTCGGACACGGTGTCGACCTGGCTCTCCAACGCCCACATCTTCGGACTCCATCTCAACCTGCTCGTTCCGCTGGCCGCTGGCTGTCGCAGTATCCAGCTTCGAAGCGACCTCTTCCTCGACGACCCGGTCGAGTGGCTGCGGGCGCTGCAGGCCGAACAGGCCACGCACACAGGTGCTCCGAACTTTGCGTTCGAACTTGCCGCACGCTGCGTTGCCGACCAAGCCCCCGATCTCGACCTCTCCTCGCTGAAGGCTGCCGTGTGCGCGGGCGAGCCGATCCGGTCGGCGACCGTTGCCGAGTTTTCTCGAACCTTGGGCTCTCGCGGGTTCAACGAGCATGCCTTCTGCCCTTACTACGCGGCGACCGAGACCCAGGCGATCACCGGTGCCCGTGCCGGTGAAGCCGTCCGTGAACTGCACGTCGACCCCCAGGCTCTGCTCGGCGGCTCCGCCATCGATCAGCCCGTAGACCAAGGCGGCCGCGCTCTCGTATCGTGTGGCAGGCCGGGGTCACACACCACCGTTCTCATCGTCGACGAGGCTGGAAGGGTCCTGCCCAGCCGCAAAGTCGGGGAGATATACGTAAAAACCCGTGACGTCGCCACAGGCTACCTGTCGGACCCGGAACTCACATCCCAGGTTTTCGACATGGGTGTCGACGGCCAGACGGGCTTCTACCGAACCGGTGACCTTGGCGTGATCGTTGACGGGGAGCTGTTCATCGTCGGACGCATCAGGGACATCCTGATCGCTGGCGGGAAGAACCACCACCTCGCCGACCTCGAGGAGACCGTACGCCGAGGCGTTCCCGGCCTTCCGGGGCGCACTGTCCTGGTCGCCGTGGACGATGAGCAGGCAGAACGGTTAGTCGCTCTTCAGGAGGCGGTTGAGACCCTCCCGGTTGAGGACATGCAGGACTTTTGCGAGCGCATCGTATCCGCACTCTCGATGACCCACGGGGTATCAGTCCATGACGTCGTAGTAGTACCGAGTGAGGCGTTCGCCGCATCGGCCAAGCTTCGTCGGCGAGAGCTTGGCCTCCAGTACCTTGAGGGGACTCTTCCTACGCTCTACAGCCGCCGCGGCGGCTTCGTCCCGAGGCCACCGCTTCCCGAAGACATGACCCTGGGGACCGAGCAGTGGCTCCCCGCACCCCATCCGGCTGCCGGACAGGGTCCTCGGGGCGCCACCCTCGTCTTCCTGGACGATGATCAGCTCCGCAGCGCCCTGGCAACGCAGTTCCGAACCCTCGGAATTGATGGTGAGTTGATGTGGGCTTCCGACATGAGCGACGGCCCAACCGGGCAGATGTCGGATGCCGAGCTGGCCGACCTGGCGCGTCGCGGTGGTGCCGTGAACGTCCTGCATCTGCATGCCCTTGAACGCCCCGGCATGACGGGTTCTCACCAACTTCCCCTCCGACTCCTCAGATCATGTCTCCGGGTAGGGCTGTCCCCCGAACGCATCATGATCGCCTCCCGGATGGAGAATGATTTGGCGCGCATTCACGTCGACTCGTGGATCGGTTTTGAGCGCTCCCTTAAGTGCATCCTTCCCGAGACGCGCCTCCAGATACTTGGTCTAGATGCAGAATGCACCGATGTCGCGGCTGTGGTGGCGTCGGAATGGGCAACGACCGAACCGTCCAGCGCCTTCTACGTGCAGGGGAGCCGGCTCATCTCCCAACAGCGTGATGCTGAGATCGGCCTGACCGGCGCCTCGCGGATGCGTCGTGGAGGCACCTACCTCGTCGTCGGTGGGCTCGGGGGCATCGGAATGGCCTTGGCCGAGCACCTGCTGACGGATTGGTCGGCCAACGTCGTACTCGTCGGCCGTGGCGCACCCCGACCCGAGGTAAAGCGAGTTCTGTCCGGGTTGGGATGCCCGGATCGGATCCTGGTGTGTCGAGCTGACGTTTCTGATTCGGCGGCTATGGACGCGGTCGTAGCGGATGTGCTGGCTCGCTTCGGCGACCTTCACGGTATCTTCCACGCCGGCGGGGTGCGTCCAGACAGCACTCTGGCGGAGAAGACCGACGAGCAGTTCCAGGCAGCTGTCGCCGCCAAGACCGACGGAACCCTTGTGCTCCAACGGCTGGCCGAGCAGCTCGATCTCGACTTCGTCGTGCTGTTCTCGTCGAGCGCCGCCATCGTCGGTGACTTCGGGGGCTGCGACTACTCCGTGGCCAATCGGTTCCAGATGGCGTGGGCGACCGCGCCTGCCTCGGGTCGCACGCATCGTCTTGCCGTCAACTGGCCGATGTGGGGCAGTCTCGGTATGGGAGAGGCGGACGAGGCTTCTTCGGCGCTGTCCGTCAGCATGAATGGACAGCGTCTGCTCCAACCTGCGGAGGGGCTGGCTGTGCTGGACCGGCTCCTCGAGCAGCCTGGACATCAGTACTCTGTCACGGTCGGGCAGCAGAGCTCGCGGCCGAGTGTTGTGGTAACAAAGACGGCTTCCGAGGCTGGGACCGCCGAGTCTCGGCCAGCCCCTACATCGTCGCTTCCCATCAATGCTCAGGTGGAGTGGGAGATCAAGGAAGTGATCGAGGAAATCCTCGCCGTCGCCCCATCAGACATCGATTCACAGGAACCTCTGCGGGATCTCGGATTCGATTCCGTCGCTCTAGTCGAGTTGGCGGGCATGCTCAACTGCCGGTTCGACCTGGCCCTGACGCCCGATGTGTTCTTCTCGCACAACACAGTGGCGCGCCTCGGAACACACTTGCTGGAGCAGCACGCAGACCGACTTGAAACACGCTACGGTGCACGCCGAAACGCAGCGACGAACCCAACCCGCGGCTCCCTGACTCGCCGGACCCGTTCGTCGGGCCAGCGCTTGGTCCCCAAGGATGGTCCGGTCGTCGAAGCTTCGTCGACAGACAACGTGGCGACGATTGCCAAGAGTTCTGCTGCCGCCTGGGTGACCGAGCCGTTGGCGCTCATCGGGCGTGCGGGACGATTCCCGGGTGCCCGCGACGTCGATGGGTTGTGGGAGATCCTGTCGGATGGCCGCTGCATGGTCGCCGAGCCGCCACGTGATCGAGCTGGCTGGTGGCGTGACGGCGAGGAATCCATCAGGTCGCTTGCCGCCATCGAGGGGCCTGGGGAGTTTGATCCGTTGTTCTTTGAGATTTCGCCGCGTGAGGCGGAGGCGATGGATCCGCGGCAGCGGTTGTTGTTGCAGGAGATGTGGCATGCGTTGGAGGATGCGGCGGTTGGCTCGCGGGAGTTGTCGGAGTCTCGGGTTGGAGTATTCGTTGGTATCGAGGAAGGGGACTACCAGCGAGTTGCCGGTGATGCTGGGACGGTGGCGTCCAATCACAACGCGATCCTGGCTGACAGGCTGTCCTATTTCTTGGATTTGACGGGGCCAGCGATGGCGATCAATACGGCGTGTTCGTCCGGGTTGGTGGCTTTCCATGAGGCGTGTAATGCCTTGCGTGCCGGTGAATGTGATTTGGCTGTTGTCGCCGCGGCGAACATCCTAGCAACATCGGAGCTGTATGACGCCATGTCTCGGGCTGGGATGTTGTCGGCTTCTGGGGTGTGTCGGGCTTTTGATGAGCGGGCTGATGGTTTGGTGCCTGGTGAGGCTGTGGTGGCTGTGGTGTTGCAGCGTCGTGATGAGGCGTTGCGGCGGGGGCGTCGGGTGTTGGCGTCGGTGTTGGGTTCTGGTGTGAATGCGGATGGTCGGACTAATGGGATTACGGCTCCTTCGGGTGAGGCGCAGGAGTCGTTGATTCGTGGGGTGTTGGAGCGTTCGGGTGTTTCTGCGGATCGGGTGGGTCATGTGGTGGCTCATGGGACTGGGACGCGGTTGGGGGATCCGGTTGAGGTGAATGCGTTGGTGTCGGTTTTTGGTGGTGGGTCGTGTGTGGTTTCTTCGGTGAAGCCGAATGTGGGGCATGCGTTGGCGGCGTCGGGTTTGGTGTCGTTGGTGTCGTTGGTTGAGGAGATGCGGCATGAGTTGATTGCGCCGTCGATTTTGTGTGAGTGTCCTAGTGATTATGTGGATTGGGATTCGTCGGGTTTGGTGTTGGCGCGTGAGGGTGTGGCGTGGCCTGCGGGTGAGGGGGCTCGGATTGGGGCGGTTTCTGCTTTCGGGTTTAGTGGTACTAATGCTCATGTTCTCCTCGAAGCCGGAACCACACTGAGTAGTGATGGCCTGCGGTGGGAACAGGCTCCGTCCCCCGATTACTCCCTCATCGTTCTGTCGGCCCGTACGGAAGAGGCCCTTGATGTGCAACTCACCCAACTTGCTGATTGGCTTGACGGCGATGGGGCACGGGTACCGCTGCCAGCGGTCAGCCGGACCCTCGGCGAGGGCCGGGTCCATCAACAGTGCCGATTCTCCCTCGTCGCCACCGACACGGCAGATGCGGTTGAGAAATTGCGTCGTGAGGTGCGTCAGGAGCGTCCTGCGGGGAGCCATCGAGGTCGAGTGCGCCGAGGTTTCCAGCCCAATCCGGCATTGGCGCGAGTGCACGCGGAACTCATCGCGGGAACGTCCGGCACCGGCGGTGACGAACTGCAAGCACGTCTTGAGGCAATAGGGGAGTTGTTCTGTCAGGGATACGAGCCCGATTGGTCCGGTTTCTGGACCGGCAGCCGGCCTGAATTTGTGGGACTTCCGGGCTATCGCTTCGCAGCGGAGACCTATTGGGTAGAACCACCGAACTCCTGCGAGCTGCCCGCAAGTCTTCTAGAGCTAGAGGAAGACACGTCGACCTGGTCGATCGAGTACCAAGACCTATTCCCGGACGACACCTTCGTTCGTTGACTCCCATCATCTTGAAAGGCACAGAAATGATCTCCCAGGCGCTCACCTCCCAAACAGCCTCTCGGACACTCGGGCTCGAGAGCCAACTCGGCTTGGCTAGAGCTGCGATTCATAAGGCTGTCGGGCAGAGGGGATGGATCCGGTTGGACATCACTTCGCCCTGCGTATCGCTTACCGTGACCCCATCCAACCCGCCAGTCGTGGATGTGAAGCCGGCCTCGGGATCAGGCTCGGTTGAGTGGACGGTTCGGCTCCGCGACGCGGACGGCTCCGCCGGGTTGTCCGGCCTCGCCCGGCTATCCGAGGCGCCTACGGGCGACCTGACAGCAGTGCGCGAGACCTGCCTGACCGAGGTCGCGACCCTATCCGGGACTGAGGGGACGTGGAGCCGCGGCTCTGACCCGCAACCAACCCTGGTGCGGCTGAAGGGCTTGGACAGGGTGCCCCACATCGCGGGCGGAGCACTCCCAGCCTTGTTGCCGGGAACCGTTCGTAGCTTGGAGGCCTCGTCTGACTTCGCGCCTGCGGCGTGGGCAGTGTTGCGCGACGAGCAGTGCGAGCTGTATGCCGCTGACGGGAACCTCGTCGGCCGGCTGCTCGCTGAGCCGGCACCCACGCTCGTCCCCAGCCCCGGTCGCAAGGGCTTCATGTCTGGCTGGAGCGCCCTCGAGTGCCTCGAGTGGGAACTCGCCGACACCCTTGCCGAGCTGCAGCGAGTCCCGGTGGATCAGATTGAGATTGACGAGGAACTGCGTTCCTACGGGCTAGATTCCATCAGCCTCGTCGAGTTCTGCGGAGTGGCCGGGGAACGGCTTGGGATAAGCCTGTTGCCAGACGTGTGTTACAGCCACCCGACTCTGCAGCGCCTGGCTGCGCATCTGATGAGCAAAGATTCGGAGACCCTCGCCCGCCGGTATGAGGAGCAGACTCGTGTGCCCCAGACGGTGCCGACTTTCGCCGAGAATGCCTCGGCTCCCGAGGAGCCTTCGCCTCTGGCGTCGGAGAACCACGAGGCGCCGCACTCCTCCGACAACCAAGAGCCGGTTTATGTGGTGGGGATGGCTGGTCGGTTCCCTGGTGCTGGTGATGTGTTGGGGTTGTGGTCGGTGTTGTGTGGTGGTGAGTCGGTTGTGGGGGATGTGTCTGGGTTGCGGCCGGGTTGGGGTGATGGTCGGCGTCGGGTGATGGGGGCGTTGGACGGGATCGACGAGTTCGACGCCAGGTTCTTCAACATCTCCCCCCGAGAAGCGGAACTGATGGATCCGCGGCAGCGGTTGTTGTTGCAGGAGATGTGGCATGCGTTGGAGGACGCCGGACTCAGCTCGGCCGATCTGACCGACAAACGCATCGGCGTGTATGTCGGTGCCGAGGACAGCGGATACCTCTCCAGGTTGGAAGCGGATACACCAATCACGGCCAATCATTCGGGTGTGTTGGCGTCTCGGTTGAGTTATTTTTTGGATTTGCGTGGTCCGGTTTTGGCGATTAATACGGCGTGTTCGTCGGGTTTGGTTGCGTTGCATGAGGCGTGGTTGTCGTTGCGTGCTGGTGAGTGTGATGTGGCGGTGGTTGCTGGGGCGCATGTGATTACTCATCCTGGTGCGTTTGATGCGATGGCTGATGCGGGGATGTTGTCTGGGTCGGGTTGTTGTTCGGCGTTTGGTGCTGCGGCTGATGGGATGGTTCCTGGTGAGGCTGTGGCGGTTGTGGTGTTGCAGCGTGGTGGTGTTCCTGGTCGTAGTTATGGGTCGGTTGTTGCGTCGGGTGTGAATTATGATGGTCGGACTAATGGGATTACTGCGCCGTCTGGTTCTGCTCAGGTTGATTTGTTGTCTGGTGTTTATGGTGTTGGGGGTGTGGATCCGGGTTCGGTGTCTCATGTGATGGCGCATGGGACGGGGACTAGGTTGGGGGATCCGGTTGAGGTTAATGCGTTGGGTGTGGTGTTTGGTGGTGGTGTGCCGGTTGCGTTGTCGTCGGTGAAGTCGTGTTTGGGGCATACGCAGGCTGCGTCGGGTTTGGTGTCGTTGATTGCGGTGTTGTTGGAGATGCGGTTTGGGGTGTTGGTGCCGTCGTTGAATGTGGGGGAGTTGAATCCGTTTGTTGCGTGGGATGAGTTGGGTTTGGAGGTTGTTGATCGGTGTCGTGAGTGGGGTGATGTTGGTGGTGTGTTGCGTCGTGCTGGGGTTTCGAGTTTTGGGATTTCTGGGACGAATGCGCATGTGGTGGTTGAGGCACCCGCACCCGATGGTCGGGTGGTTGTGGATCGTGAGGCCACGTTGTTGGTGGTCTCGGCCAAGACCTCGGAGGCGCTTCAGGAGCGTTTGGAACAGCTTGCACAGTGGTTTGATGATCACGACCAGCCTGGGGAGCTAACCGCTGCTAGTAACACTTTGCTGATCGGGCGTCATCATTTTGCGTACCGGTGCGCGATCACGGCTCGAAATGCGGAAGATGCTGCGCGGCTGCTGCGTGCGGCTGTCCGTGGGGATGATGATCCCCAGATCAGTCGTGGAACGGTTGCTAAAGGATTTGTTCCTAGGCCGGCTATCGCTGCTGCGGTTGAAGAACTCGCTCGGAACCATCGTGACTCGGGTAACAATCTTCAGGAGATCACCGAGGCTCTGGCCGACTATTACTGCCAGGGATACCACCCCGATCCCCGGAATCTCTACCCGAACACCCCGGTCACCAGCCTGCCCGGCTACCCCTTCGAGAAACAAGAACACTGGCTCCCCAACCTCGGAACCGTACTGGCTGAGTTGCCAACGCACCTCGCTGACGCTGCACCGGAGGAGCCAGCAGCCGAGCCGGATCCGGTCGAGCCGTCGCCGCCGGGCGGATCGGGCTGGAGCCCCACGCTCGTGGGCCTGACTCTGCCCGAGTGTACTTCGGTTGCCATTGCAGAGGCGATTGAGCAGGTCTCGCGGCTGCCGATCGAGCATCAACACCCCGAGGAAAGCTTCGATGAATGCGGATTCGACTCGATCACGCTGGTGGAACTCGCCGGTGTGCTGCAGGAGCGTTTGGGGCTGGAGCTAACTCCCGATGTCCTGTACAGCCACTCGACCAATCGGCGGTTGGCGGACCACCTGGTCGCCGAACACGGAGATCACTTGACTGCTTGGTTCCAGGTTTCAAACGCACCCGCTGCCGTTCACATCGAGCCGTCCCCGTCCCCAGCCAACCTAGTAGACACGTCCCGGAAGGCTTCTGGCCCGGAGGACATGCCCGCGATCGTTGGACTGGCTGGCCGCTTCCCCGGCGCTCGCACGGTTGAGGAGCTGTGGGAGGTGCTTGCCCAGGGACACAGCCTGATTGGGTCGACCCCGAGCGATCGCCAGTGGGACCAGGACCGTCAGCGCTGGTTCGGCGCTCTCGACGGTTTGGCCGAGTTCGATGCCCCGTTCTTCGAGATCTCGCCGCGTGAGGCGACGTCGATGGATCCTCGCCAGCGACTGCTTCTTCAAGAGATCTGGCGCGGGCTTGAGGATGCGGCCGTCGGACCGCAGGAGATCGCCGAGCGACGAATCGGCGTCTTCGTAGGGGCCGAGGCAGGGGACTATTCTCTCGTCGTCGGTAGCAACGCCCCGATCACGTCCAACACCAACTCGGTACTGGCCGCGCGCATGGGGTATTTCCTGAATCTCACCGGACCGCACATCGCAGTTGACACCTCCTGTTCCTCTGGCCTGGTCGCCTTCCATCAGGCGTGCAACTCGTTGCGTGTCGGGGACTGTGACATCGCGGTGGTAGCGGGCGTGAACCTATTCGCCACCCCCACCTTCATCGATGCCATGAATGGGGCGGGCATGCTCTCACCGTCCGGGATGTGCCGAGCCTTCGACCTTCGGGCTGACGGAATGGTGCCCGGCGAGGCCATCAGCGTCGTTGTCCTGCAGCGCGAGTCCGAGGCCCGCCGGGACGGGCGTCGGCCGCTGGCGCGCGTGCTCGCCAGCGCGGTCAACGGCGACGGCCGAACCAACGGCATCACCGCGCCTTCAGGTGAGGCACAAGAGAAGCTGATCCGCGATGCTCTGGACCGGAGCGGGATCGACCCGGCCGACATCGACCATGTAGTGACCCACGGCACTGGCACGCGGCTGGGCGATCCGGTGGAGGTCAACGCACTCGCTGCCGCGTACGCGAGCCCGAGCCGGGAACACCCCTGCTTGCTGACGTCGACCAAGCCCAATCTGGGGCACTCCCAGGCCGCCTCAGGTCTCGTGGGCATCACCGCGCTGGTGCTAGCGATGGAACAAGAGAACGTTCCTCCGAGCCTGGGCTGCGAACAGCCGAGCGACTACATCCACTGGGACTCCAGCCCGCTGCGGGTCAACCAGTCCCTCACCCCGTGGCCGTCTGCCGGGGCAAGGCGCTGCGGAGCCGTGAGTGCCTTCGGGTTTAGCGGTACCAACGCCCACGTCATCCTCGAGGCTGGTCCCACCCGGTCGCAGTGGGAAGGCGAAGGGAGCGTCTCCGATTCTGTCGGACAACTGTTGCTCGTCTCAGCCAAGACCGAGGACGAGCTCGAGCAGAGGCTGCGGGACCTGGGAAACTGGCTCGAGCTACAGTCAGAAAGCCCAGCCCTTCTTGCCAACCTGGCCAGGACCCTCGGCGTCGGACGTCATCACTTCGTCCATCGCTGCGCGATCGTGGCGACGGGGGTGCAGGCTGCAAAGGACGAGTTGAAGAAGGCAGCCTCCCGCGGGAGCTCCATGCACATCAGGCGCGGCACCGTCGCCCGGGACCATGAGACCAATCCGGTGGTGCTCGAACTGGTGGAGACCCAAGCGGTCACGGCTGCGGACCCCGATGCCCCCGCAATGGAACAGCTCAAGGCACTACGCACCCTCGCCGAGTTCTACTGCCAGGGCTACGAGATCCCAGCGACAGCGACTGGTGCCGCATTGTTGCACCTGCCCACCTATCCGTTTGCCCGGACGCAGTTCTGGGCTGGCCGTACCGATGCTCGGTGGACGACCAAGACCAAGAAGGCGCCCGTCGAGACGATGACTGTTTCACACGCGGAACGCGAGCCCGCGGCGTCGATCGAGGTAGCGCCCGAGGAGACCCATCCGATCGGGCTGCGCCCCGCTACGGAGATGGCGATGGAGATGCACCGGCCATTGCCCGCTACGGCCAGGCCGACCAACATCTCCCTGCGGGCTCTCGGCGCCGAGGTCGACGACGAGACCCCGCCACCGCACCCGGAGCAGAACTGCGAGTCCACGCAGGACTTGGTGAACGAGCTGGCCGAGCTGTTGGCTGCTGAGCTGTTCGTTGGGGTGGGGGATATCGACCCGGACCGCAGTTTCGTGGAGTTGGGGCTGGATTCGATTTTGGCGGTCGAGTGGGTTCAGGCGGTGAACCGTCGTTTCGGACTGTCGGTGTCTGCGACTCGCATCTACGAGTTCCCGACCCTGAGGCAGTTCGCCGCCCTCGTGGCCTCCGACGTACAGGTGTCCCCCCGAAGCGAGGCCGCCCTGCCCGAATCCCGCCGGTACGGTTTCCCCCTCGACTCCAACCCCGTTTCCCCTCTGAGTGCCGCGAGCGACAGCGGCCTTGACATCGATGACGATCTGGATTCTCTGCTCCAGGCGATCTACCAGGGCTCGGCGGATGAGTCAGCGGCCGACGACCTGATCGAGCTCTTCAGGAAGGCATGATGATGACGAAAACGCATGAGATCCTCCGCGCGCTCAAGGAGAAGCGCATAGACCCGTATCAGGCACGCGAGGCACTCACGGCCCTACGGACATCGGCCGTCGAGACGACCTCAACAGCCGACACGCCTCGGCCCGAGCCCATCGCAGTCATCGGCATGTCAGGTCGCTATGCCGCGGCCGCCGACCTCTCAGCGCTCTGGGACCTTCTGGTCGACGGCCAGGATGGGGTCCGCGATATCCCGTCGGACCGGTGGGCTCCAGAGCCGGGAGATGACATCCAGTGCGCTCGGATGGGTTATCTAGACGAGATCGATCGGTTCGACCCGTATTTCTTTGAGATCTCGCCGAGCGAGGCCGAGATGATGAGTCCAGCCCACAGGATTTTCCTGGAGGAAGGGTACCGGGCGTTCGAGGACGCGGGTATCCCGCGTCAGGAACTCCGCGGCACGAAGTGCGGGGTCTACCTCGGTTTGTCGACCGTTGAGTACCAGATGATGGCGCAGCTCGCGGGGGCTGCCTCAAGCAGCGTGACCAGCGTCAGCAACGCCATCGCAGGCGGGCGGCTTCCCTATTTCCTGGACCTGCGTGGCCCAGCCGTGACCCTGGACACGGCGTGTTCCTCCTCTCTCGTCAGCATTCATCTGGCCGCCCAGGCTCTACGCTCCGGCGAGATCGACCTGGCGCTGGCGGGCGGATCGGCCACCTACCTCTCCCGAGAGTCGTACAAAAAGATGCATGACGCGGGGATGCTGTCGCCCTCCGGGCGGTGCGCCGCTTTCTCGGAGGATGCCGATGGATTCGTTCCGGGCGAAGGAGCCGGTGCCGTGGTGTTGAAACGGCTCTCGGACGCGGAGCGTGACGGCGACCACATCTGGGGGCTCATCATCGCAAGCGGGACCAATCAGGACGGCCACACCAACGGGATAACTGCTCCCAACCTCGGGGCGCAGCAGGAACTCATCCAGGAGGTCCACCGCCGGTTCGACGTCGACCCCGACTCGATCTCCTATGCCGAGTTGCACGGGACCGGCACGAAGCTTGGTGACCCCATCGAGCTCGAGGCCCTCAGCGCCGCCTTCCGCGCCCGTACCGCGCGGACCCAGTTCTGCACCATCGGGTCAGTCAAGTCCAACCTTGGCCACGTCTCCGAGTCAGCCGGCGTGGCCAGCCTGCAGAAGGTGTTGTTGTGCATGGAGCACGGTCAGCTCGTTCCTACACTGCACGTCGGGCAGCCCAATCCGCACTTCGACTTCGACACCTCCCCGTTCGTCATTGGCACCACAACGCAGCGCTGGGACGTGGCGGCGGGGCAGCCTCGTCGCGCCTGCATCAGCTCGTTCGGGTTCAGTGGCACCAACGCCCACGTCGTTGTCGAGGAGTACCAGGCGCCGTCGCGTGCCGCGGTCGTCGCAACTCCGGAGGTGCTGGTGCTCTCGGCCCCCTCCCTTGAACGCGCCCGCGTCATGGCGGGACGCCTTGACGAGTTTCTGGAGCGGCACCCTGACACCCGCCTTGAGGACGTCGCATTCACGCTTCAAACCGGCAGGACCCCAGCGCGCGAGCGCATCGCGATCGTCGTGGACAACCTGCTGGATGCCCGTCGTCTCCTACGTGCCGTAGCGGACGGTGAAGAGACCCCGGATGTCGAGTTCGGGCGGGCTCGACGCGACAACTCCGCACCCACCCCCGGCGCCGACCCGCACGAGATCGCCCGCGCCTGGGTACTCGGAGCGGACGTTCACTGGGAGACGCTACACACCGGCTCCGAGCCGCGACGGATCTCGTTGCCCACCTACCCATTCGAGAAGCATCGTTGCTGGTTCGCCCCGTCTCCGACAGGATCGGCCGAGGCGGTTGCTCGAACCGTCGTCGTGTCGGGACGTGAAACTGAGGTCGTGCAGCACACCGTCAAAGGTGTACCGACGCTGCCCGCCGCCGCAATCATCGAGATCATCCGAGAAGCCTCCTGCGTCGCACAGGAACGCCCGGTGACTGAGCTTCGTGACGTCACCTTGAGGTCCCCGATCTTCTGCAGCGACGGCGTCACTCTTGAGGTGGCTCATGACCCCCAGGGGCATTTCGAACTGCGCCCGTGTGGGGCGTTGGCCCCGAGCTGTTCCGGGGAAACTGGATACGGGACGACGACCCCAAGCAGCATCGATCTTCGTGCGGTTAGCGCCCGCTGTAACCAGCGTGTCGTCTTGCGATGGGACGAACCGGGGTGTGCCTTCGGCGTGGGTTATGGCCCCGCCTTCCGTCTCCTCCGGGAACTCCATGCCGGGACGAACGAGGCCATCGCGCAACTCGCTGACGGACCTCGAGGCGAGGGTGAACGGGCCTTGGCGGCCACCATCCTCGACAGTGCGTGGCAGGCTGTCGGGCCGCTGATGGCACCCGACGAGGTGCCTGCGGTGCCTTTCCACATCGAGCGCATCGCGTTCCCGGGTTCCCTGACCGACGCCGAGATCGTGCACGTTACCCGCCACAGGCACGGCGGCTTCGATGTCCGTGTCGCCGACCGTGACGGCAACGTTCTAGTCGACTGTCATGGCCTCACCCTCGCCCCACTCGCCAGCCCCGCGAACCAAAGCCTCACCCTGCTGGCCCCGCAGTGGGTGGAGAGCCCCGCCCCCAAAGAGGCCACCGCAGCAACCCCCGTCCTGCTCGTGGCGGATGCAGAGGACCTGAAGAACACTGAAGAAATCACCCGGGTGCGCGGCACCGATACTGCCGAGATTGTCCGGGCGCTGGAACAGCGCCCTCATCCGGTAGTCGTCGTGGCCACCCGGGCCCCGGCCGGCGACACCGCCCAAGCTGTCCGGGAACGCGTTGGGGCGATCCGTGAGGTCACCGCGGCGCTTGCAACCGCCCGGCCACGAAAGCGTCAATTCCTCATCCACCTCCACGAGGGGGCCCACCCAGCTGATGCGGCTGTCTCCGGATATCTCACCGCCCTGGAAGCCGAGGACCCGCGATTCCAGACCCGCAGCATCGAGGTTGAGACACTGCCCGCTGGCGAGGACCTGTTGGCGCTAGTAGCCGAGGAGACCGCTACTACTGGTTCGCGCGTACGCCGAACCGGCTCGACCCGGCAGAAGCGTGGGTTTGTGGAACTGCCCGTAGCCACCGACAATGCCGTGTTTGCTGACGGGATATTCCTCGTTACTGGTGCGCCAGGAGGCCTCGCCACGCGGGCGGCCGAGCATATCCAGGCCCGGGGCGGCCATGTGGTCCTCAGCGGCCGACGCGAACTAGATCCCATCGCGTCCCGCAAGCTGCGTCCGCTCCTTGACGCCGGTGCCGTGTACCTTCCTGCGGACCTTGGGGATGCGGCCGCCGTGTCCCAGATGGTCGACGCCGCACGCTCGGTACTCGGTCGCCTCGACGGGGTGCTCCATGTCGCGGGCCGAACTCGGGATGCCCTCGCCTTGCACCTCACGTCGAACGACGTCGAGGAAGTCTTGGCGGCCAAGGTCACAGGAACGCTCGCCCTGGATGCCGCCACCGCCGCCGACGATCTGCGCTGCTTCGTGTGCTTCTCATCGGTGTCGGCAGAGCTCGGTACCGTGGGCCAGACGGCGTACTGTGCCGCAAACGCTTTCCTCGATGCGTTCAGCACCGGGCGCGAGGCCGCCCGTTCCCGCGGCGAGCGTCGGGGAGTCACCGTCTCTATCGGATGGCCCTACCTGCTTGGTGGAGGGATGCGGATCGACGACGAGACTGCGTCCCGGATGCGCGAGGGCTGGGGGCTTGAGCCCCTAGACGTGACGACAATGTGTCGTGCGTTGGAAGCGGCCGTGGCCTCGGGGCGATCCCATGTGCTGCCCCTGGCGGGAGACCGGGACCGGATCCAACGAACCTTCGACCTCGTGCCGGTCACGATGCCACCGATGGCGCTGCCCGTCGCCCCAGCCGAGAAGAACGATGAACTGCGACGGGCGACCGAGACCTGGCTGGTGTCGGTCGTAGCGGAGACCCTTCATGCGGACCCGGCCAAGGTCCTTGCCGCCGAGTCGTTCGCCAGCCTTGGCGTCGACTCCATCCTCATGCTGCAACTCGTCCGAGCTTTCGAGAAGGAACTAGGCCAGTTACCGAAGACCCTCTTCTTCGAGTTCGAGGACCTGGATGCCCTCACCAGGTACTTCGTGGCCGAACACGGCGCCGCGCTGCAGGCTCTGCTAGGCGTTGTTGAGCCAGAACCGATCACTGTCGTCGAGACGCACGAAACCTCCTGTGATGAGCCCATCGCCATCATCGGCCTTAGCGGTCGCTATCCCGAGGCTCCGGACCTAGACTCCTTCTGGCGGAACCTTAGGGTAGGGCGCGACTCGGTACGAGAAGTACCGGCGGATCGCTGGGACCACTCCGTCTGGTTCGATCCCGAGCCCGGCACACCCGGAAAGGCCTACGCGCGCTGGGGCGGTTTCCTGGACGGCATACAGGACTTCGATCCGTTGTTCTTTGGGATCACCCCCCGCGACGCCGCAGTGCTTGATCCCCAGGTCCGACTGTTCTTGGAGGAGTCGTGGCGGGCGTTTGAGGACGCCGGCTTGACCCGGGATGCCCTGCGGGGGCAGCGCGTTGGCGTTTTCGCCGCAGCGATGTACGGGATGTACGAACTCCTCCAGACCGAAAACGACGGCGTGGACGTGCCCGTCTCCAGTTCGCTGTCCGCGATCGCCAATCGGGTCTCCTATTTCATGAACTTCACCGGGCCGAGCCTCACCGTCGACTCGATGTGCTCGTCGTCCTTGTCAGCCCTCCACCTGGGGTGCCAGAGCATCCGTCAAGGCGAATCTGACATCGTGCTAGTCGGGGGAGTGAACCTGACCGTCCACCCGAACAAACTTGTGCTTCTGAGCCAGGGGCGCTTTGCCGCCCGCGACGGCCGCTGTCGAGCTTTCGGGGCCGACGGCAGCGGATATGTTCCCGGGGAGGGTGTAGGGGCGCTGGTACTGAAACCGTTGGGCCGCGCGATCGCCGACGGCGACCCGGTGCGGGCCGTCATTCGTGCCTCCGTCGTCAACAGCGGCGGACACACCTCCGGGTTCACAGTGCCGAACCCAGTCGCCCAGGCCGCCCTCGTGCGCGAGGGACTCGACCGAGCCGGCGTCCGCGCCGACAGCATCGGGTACGTCGAGGCCCACGGCACCGGCACCCAGCTGGGCGACCCCATCGAGGTCGAGGCTCTGACCAAGGCATTCCGCAATGACACGCAGGAACGGGGTTTCTGCTCGCTCGGTTCGGTCAAGACCAACATCGGCCACTGCGAGGCAGCCGCTGGAGTGGCGGCACTAACCAAGGTCCTGCTCCAGCTTCAGCACCGCGAACTCGTCCCCTCCCTGCACGCGGATGTCCCGAACCCCAACATCGATTTCGCATCCTCCCCGTTCGTGGTCCAGCGCGCGCTCGAACCCTGGCCCGCGGGACCAGCGGGTGTGCGCCGCGCTGCGGTCAGTGCCTTCGGGGCCGGAGGGGCGAACGCGCACGTCATCGTGGAGGAGTTCTCCAGTGACGAGGCCTACTCGCCGGTTGAGGAGCGGTTGTTCGTCTTCTCCGCGCGCGATGGTGGAGCCCTGAACAATGTGCTTGGGCGCTTCGCCGACTGGTTGGAAAGGGGCCTTCGAGCCGACTCGATCATCACCCGGCTGTCCGAGCTCACTGGAGTTGACGCCGAGCTTATCCAACCCGGAACCCCGATCTCGGAGCTGGGGCTGGCTTCGTTCGAGGCCCAGCGACTGGTCCTTGAGTTCGCTCCCTCCGGCACGCTCCCGCCGCTCGACGGAAGTTCCCTGACCGTCGCGGACCTTACGGCGAGTGTTGCCGATGCGATGGATGCGGCACCGAACCTGGCGGCCGTAGCGCACACGCTCCAGAGCGGGCGTGAGGCGATGCCGTATCGCTTGGCGGTCGTTGCTACGCGTGGCGATGAGCTGCTTCGCACCCTGCGCGCCCATTTGGCGGGACAGTCCTCCGATGCCATCTGTGGCACCGCCCCGAGCAATCGTCGCAAACTGGCCGCAGCACTCGAGGCTGTGGGGGGTACCCAAGCGATGGAAGCGCTGGCCCTGGAACGCGACCTCGCCGCGCTAGGACGTGCCTGGGTCAGCGGTGCCGCGGTGCCGTGGGAGCTGCTTTACCCCGGCGGCCTTCCACGCCGCGTCACCCTGCCCACGTACCCGTTCGCGCGGGAGCGCTGCTGGGCGGTTCGGGTGCCGACGCCCACCCACGGCGCTCCTCGCCCCCTGCTGGGTGAGCGTTCCGAGACTCCCGGCGGATGTGAGTACCGCTGTCGCTTGAGCGCCGAAGAGTTCTTCCTGGCTGACCACGTCATCGACGGGGCCTCGGTCCTGCCGGCAGCCGTCCACCTGGAGCTCATGCGGTCCGCGCTAGCAGACAGCGGCGTCGCCGGTGACCTGAGTGACGTCATCCTGCTCGCGCCCGTGAGGGTGACGAGCGAGAGCGTCACGCTAACCGTAACCGTCGTTCAGGAGCGACCCGGCACGACGGAGATCGAGGTCTTGACCATGGGAGCGGATGGTGAACGCCAGGTTCATGCGCGGGCCAGTGCGGTGTCGACGCACGACGATCGCCCCATCGAGTCCCTTGAGGTAATCCGCTCCCGGTGCCGCTCTGGTCAGCTGCCCGGTGAGGACTGCTATCGCAGCTTCACGGACCTTGGCCTCAACTACGGGCCGCGCCACCGCGTGCTCGATCATCTCGCCTTGGGTGAGGGTGAGGTCCTAGCCAGGATCATCCTGCCGGATACCCTGAGGCATGGTCTCGAAAGGTTCGGGTTCCATCCCGCCCTTCTAGACGGCGCCCTGCAGGCCATGCTCGGCCTGGGATCGCCCAACTCGTCGGGTGCCGCGGAACTTCCCTTTGCTCTTGGATCCGTACAGCTCCTTGCCCCCATGGCAGAGGGCATGTGGGCGCACCTGAGGCGAAGCTCGTCGTCCACGGGTCTTTCAAAGGTGGACATCACTCTCTACGACGACGCCGGAATCCCGTGTGTGCTGCTGACCGACGTGGCGTTCCGTGCGGTGGCAGGCCCCGAGGTCCCGCAGCCCAGCGGTCTCGTGTTCGAGACGTGTTGGAAATCGGCCTTCGCCGCCAACGGTCCGGCGATACCTCTCGACCGCTGGCACATTGTCGGCCTCAACTTGGATCGGGAACTGGTTGACCGCCTATCCGAGTTGCCGGACTTGAAGGTCACTGCCCTGACCACCACGTGCGAGACCGAGGCTGAGCGTTACACCGAGCATGCCGTCGCTCTGATAGGCGTCCTAAAGCGGGAGTTGAGCATCCCAGCCGGGACGCGGCTGGTCCAACTCATGCTCCGTGGAACCGAGGACACGCCGATGACAGGCCTGTTGGGGATGCTGCGTAGCTTCCGGCTTGAGGAACCCTCCGCTCTCATCCAGGTCTTGATCGTGGACGAGTCGATGTCCGCCGATCAGGCGGCGCGTGCCGTCGTGGATGAGCGCCGCTGTCCCGAGGATGACTGCGTCTGGCTGGGTGGCACCCGCCGGGCTCTCACCTGGCGCGAACTCAAACTGCCCGCATCAGCGGCGATTCGTTGGCACGACAACGGGACCTGGCTCATCACGGGTGGTGCCGGCGGTCTCGGGCGTCTGGTCGCGCTTGACCTGGCCCGCCACACCGCGAACGCGCGGCTTGTCCTCATCGGTCGTTCCGAGCCGTCCGAGTCCACCGCGGCCCTGGTTGCGAGTCTGCGTGCCGCCGGGGCGGACGCCTCCTACCACCGTGCCGACGTCACCAGCGTCACCGAGATGCGCGACCTCGTCGCCCAGCTTGGCACGGTTTCGGGCGTCGTCCACTGTGCGGGCACCGTCCGGGACTGCCTCATCCTTGGCAAGACCGACGAGGGTGTCGCGGCGGTGCTGCGGCCGAAGACCACCGGGATTGAGGTCCTCGATGAGGTCACGCGGCGCGAGCCTATACGTGACTTCATAGTCTTCTCTTCCTTGGCTGGGGCCATCGGGAACTTCGGCCAGGCCGACTACGCGGCCGGCAACGCGTATTGCGACCGGTTCGCCCAGCGTCGCCGCGTCGCGGTTGCTCGCGGGGAGCGTTCCGGCCGGACCCAGTCCATCGGGTGGGCCCTCTGGGAGGGCGGCGGCATGGGACACGGTACCGTCTCTGCGGAGGGCCTGGCACAAGTTGGACTCAGCCTCCTGGATGACCAACTGGGTCTGGAACTGCTCCATCGTCTTGCAACGGTCGACTCCGGGCACGTCGTCGTGCTCACCGGGATCACCGAACGGCTCCGCGCATACGTAGCCGGCCAGAGCCGCAACGCTCTCCCATCCCTGCCAGACGACTCCAGTGTTCTTTCGGACCGTCTCCTGGGTGAGCTATGCGATCTCGTAAGCGACCGCACCGGCATCGACAGGGAGCGGCTGGATGCCAGGGCACCCCTTGACGCCCTAGGCATCGACTCAATCATCATCATGGACCTGACGGCTCAGTTGGAGAAGAAGCTAGGGCCCCTGCCGCGGACGGTGTTCTTCGACAACGGGAGCCTCGCGGAGTTGGCGGACAGCCTCGTCGCGGACCACCCGGCCGAGTGCGTCGCCTGGTTGGGGACGGATGGCGTGCCTCTGGCTGCGGCCAGGCAGTCCGTCGAGCTGCCCGTTGCCGAACCCGCAAGGGAAACCTCGCCGGACATCGCGATCATCGGTGTGGCCGGGCGATATCCCAAATCCCCGACCCTTGAGGCGCTCTGGAAGAATCTGCGCGAGGGACGTGACTGCGTCACCTCGGTGCCGTCAGATCGCTGGGACCAGGACCAGTTCTATGACACATCGGGGGAGCCGGGCACCACCAATGCGAAGTGGGGCGGATTCATTGATAACCACGCCAGCTTCGATTCGTTGTTCTTCGGGATCTCCCCCTCCGAGGCGGAGGTCATGGATCCGCAGGAGCGGGTCTTCCTCGAGTGCGTCCACCACGCGATCGAGGATGCCGGGTACACGCCTGAGACGCTCAGTCCGCAAGACGAGGACGGGCTGCCCGGGCGGGTGGGCGTCTTCGTTGGAGCCATGTACCTCGAGTACCAACTCTATGGTGCCCAGGCGCAGACGCGCGGCGACATCTACACAACCAACGGATCGGCCGCATGCATCTCCAACCGAGTCTCGTACACCTTCGGGTTCCACGGCCCGAGCCTGACCCTGGACACGATGTGTTCGTCGTCGCTTGTCGCCATCCACCTGGCGGTCCAGAGCCTGCGCTCCGGGGATGCGGATGTCGCGGTCGCCGGCGGAGTGAATCTTTCCCTCCACCCGAACAAGTTCATCACCCTCGGCATGAACCACTTCGCCTCTCCGACCGGCCGCTGCCACTCCTTCGGCGCAGACGCGGATGGCTATGTTCCCTCTGAAGGTGTCGGGGCCCTCATCCTGAAGCCACTCGACGCGGCACTCAGGGACGGCGATCACATTCATGCCGTCATCAAGGGCACGGCAGTGAACTCCGATGGTCGCACCAACGGGTTCACGGCCCCGAGCTCCATAGCGCAGACCGCTGTCATCCGCAAAGCCCTGCGCCAAGCAGCGGTTCATCCCAGGGATATCTCCTACGTCGAGGCCCACGGCACGGGAACCCGGTTGGGTGACCCCATTGAGGTGACGGCCTTGACGCGTGCGTTCGAGGATGCCCCAACCGACGGCAGCTGCTTCCTCGGGTCCGTTAAGTCCAACCTGGGACACTGCGAGAGCGCAGCAGGGATGGCCGGCGTCGCCAAGGTGCTGCTTCAGCTAAAGCACAAGCAGTTGGTGCCATCGATTCACTGCGAGCGTCTCAGCCCAGAGATCGACTTCACCGATTCGCCGTTCACCGTCTCTCGTCGGCTGCGCGACTGGACCCCCAGAAACGGCAGGCGCCTGGCTGGTGTGTCGGCCTTCGGAGCCGGCGGCACCAATGCCCATGTCGTTATCGCCGAGGCCCCCGGTCTCCCCGAAGTCCAGAGAATCGACGATGGCGAGGTCCTGATCGTGTTGTCGGCCATGACTACGGAGGCGCTGGAGCGTCAACTCGGTCAGCTGGCTGAGTGGATTCGTCGTGAAACCCCCGACGCTGCCGTTCTCGCTGATGTTGCCTATACCCTACAGATCGGTCGCCGGGCCCACGAGGAGCGCTTTGCCGCAGTGGCGAAGGATGCCGCGGATCTGCTGAGGCGGCTCGAAAACCCGACTGCTGGACAGCGCGGCAGCGTTGGTGAATCAGCTCCCCCCGCCCGGGAGGCGGAGGTGGCGGCGGCGATCCGGTCGCGCGACCTAGCCGCCTTGGCTCGCCTATGGGTCCTGGGCGCCCAGGTGCCATGGCGCGAGTTGCACCGGGATGGGCGTCGGCGAGTAAGTCTGCCCGGATACCCGTTCGAAGTGCGCCACCACTGGCGTCCGACGGCAGACCTCGTGGCTCCGAGCCATGGCCGGCCTACAGGACCCGATCCTGTGCTTCGCAACGAGTCGAGCCTTTTCGAACAGCGATACGTGACGAACCTGCCCGCCATTCAGTCCCTGGTGCGGCCTAGCGATCTTGCAGCCATGTGGGCGCTGCCCCTCGTGCTGGCGTGCCGGGCCGGGGAGGCCGGACTTGAGCGTTCGCACGCTCGGCTCACGGATATCGCGTGGCTTCAGTCGCCCCTGCCCGATACCGAGGTCATCACGAGTCTGTGGCCCGATGACGACTCCGTCCTCATCCAGGTCGGTGGCTCGTCGAAAGAGGTTGGTTTCGAGGCCAGGATCGCCATGGACAGTGGCGTCCCCAGTGCCGAGCCGCCTATGGAATTGCAGTCTGTCAAGGAACGCTGCTCAGCCGTGCTGCCGGGAACCGAGACGGGTTCAAGTCGTGTTCGGGAAGTCTGGCTAGGGATGGATGAGGCCATCTGTGTCCTTAGCGGTCGATCAGATGTCGATGAGGAATCCCGCTTCCTCAACCTCCTGTCCGGCCTCATGGAAGCGATGGAGCTGTGGTTGACCAGGACATCCGGCATGTGTGAGGGCTGGTGCCCCGAGTCGGCGGACGAGATCGCGCTGTTCCAATCCCCGGTGGATGACTGTCTAGCCCACCTGAAACGTCGGGGGGCCTGCATCGATATCGACGTGACGGACCTCTCCGGACAGCTCGTCGCCCGGTTCAACAACATCCGAGTCCACGAAGAAGCGTTGGGAGTTAGCGCATGAATACCCGAAACCACATTGGCAATGAAATGAACCGGCACCAACTCGGAATTAGCCCCGAAGAGTTGGACAAGGCCACCGAGAGATACCTCGTGGAGCTACTGGCCCGCCATACCAAAGTTCCGGAGGCCGACCTCAGGGTGACCGCCCCGTTCGAGCGCTTCGGGGTGTAATCGATCATGATGCTCCAGATGACTCAGGAACTGGAACGCGACCTGGGACCGCTTCCCAAGACCCTGTTCTTCGAGCACAGCAATGTCAAGGAACTCGCAGCCCATCTCGTAGTAGCCCGCGAGAAGGCACTGCGCAAGCACCTCGGGTTGGAACCTCAGGAGGTTCAGCCTCCGGTGCCGAGCGTGGCCGACACGGTGGTTGAGCCAACCCGTGTGGAATGCACCTCGTCTCAGAACCTCGAGGTACGGGGCGGCAAGGACTCCCGACGTCGAGAGGTCACCGCCCGGCCTGAGGGGGCGGGGAAGTTGCGCCTGCTGCGACGTCGGCAAGCTGACGAACAGAATCCGCACGCCTGGAGCGGGTCGTCGCGGGCGACCGAGCCGGTCGCAATCATCGGAATGTCCGGACGATACCCTGGGGCGTCCGACCTCGACGAGTTCTGGCGCAACCTGGCCGCTGGGCGGGACTGTGTGACTCCCGTGCCCCGGCGCCGCTGGAACCACGAGGCGCTACTTGTCGACGGTGCACCCGAGCCGGGCCGTACCTATTGCAACGCTGGTGGTTTCGTCGAGGGCATCGAGTTCTTTGACCCGATGTTCTTCCGGATGCCACCGAAAGAGGCCGCCGTTATTGATCCCCAGGAACGCCTGTTCCTGGAAACGGCTTGGCACACCCTCGAGGACGCCGGATACACCCGGGCATCGCTGGCCCACGAGAAGGTTGGGGTTTTCGTCGGGATGATGTTGAGCCAGTACCAGTTGCTGAGTTCAAGCCGCAGCGGTTGGTGCAACGGCGGTGCGATTCCGGCGTCGGTGGCCAACCGAGTCTCCCATTTCTTCGACTTCACCGGACCGAGCCTGACGTTGGACACGATGTGTTCGTCGTCGCTCACTGCCCTTCATCTGGCATGCGACGCTCTCGTATCCGGGGACGCTACCGTCGCTCTGGTCGGTGGCGTCAATCTCATGGTTCACCCCGCCAAGTACCTGGCCTTGTCCCAGTACACGTTCCTCTCGGCGACCGGTCACTGCCATGCTTTCGGGGCTGCCGGCGACGGCTATGTTCCCGGCGAGGGGGTCGGCGCCGTGCTCATCAAGCCTCTGTCTAGGGCCGTCGCCGATGGGGACCACATCCACGCGGTTCTTCTCGCCTCCGCTGTTAATCAGGCCGGTCATACCAATGCCTACTACGTACCGAGCCCGAAGGCTCAAGCCGAGGTGATCACCGAGGCTCTGAGGCGTGCCCAGGTCGATGCTGGTGACGTCAGCTACGTCGAGGCGCACGGCACCGGCACGCAACTCGGGGATCCGATCGAGATATCCGGGCTGGAACGGGCCTATGGCTCCGCCGAGACGCGCTCCAAGATCGCCCTAGGATCCGTGAAATCGGGCATCGGGCACTTGGAGTCAGCCGCTGGGATGGCCGCGCTGACCAAGGTCGTGCTCCAAATGACCAACGGACAGCTCGCCCCCTCCCTGCACTGCACCCCGCCCAACCCTAATCTGAACCTGGACGCATCCGGGTTCGAGATTCCCCGAACCCTTGCGCCTTGGAAGCCGCGTCGCGGGCGCCGTGTGGCAGGCATCAGCGCCTTCGGAGCCGGCGGGAGCAATGCCCACCTCATCGTCGCCGAGGCGCCCGCTACCCAGATGCGCGCCAGCGTCACCGGCCCGGAACTGCTCGTGTTCTCCGCCCGGGACGAGCCTGCTCTCCGGGCGTTGGCGCGGCGCTGGCTTCGTTTCCTCGGCGACCCGGTGCCAGCCCAAGACACCCGCCTTGTCCGTGAGGCCGTTGCCGCCGTCGTGGGCGTCCCCTGCGACGCCGTCGGCGACACGGATCGCTTCGAGGACCTGGGGTTGAGCGGGTACCTCGTCCATGAGTGTGCGACGCACCTTGCTGCGGCCACCGGCTGCCCTGTCTCGGCTGACCTGCTGCTCGACAACCAGACGGTCCAGGAGACGGCGGCTGTACTCCGTAGCGTGGAGGCCGGACCGACCTTGGCCGGGGGACCGGACGTCGAGCTCGCGGACATCGCCCACACCCTCCAGGTTGGCCGTGAGGAGATGGTCGCCAGGCTCGCGTTCGTCGCCGAGGACCTCGACTCCGTGCGCTCCCGGCTTGCCGAGTACCTCGCGGGCGGAACCTCTGGCATCCAGATCGGGAACCTGGAACAGGGCAGCATGACCGTGCTCGACATGATCCCCGACGACCTAGTTTCGGGCCTAGTCTCTGACCTGATTGACCGCGGCCGGCTAGATGAGTTGGCAGCCCTGTGGGTGGCCGGACTCCACGTCGACTGGTCTAGAGTTCGGCGCGGGGGGTCAGCTCGGCGCGTTAGCTTGCCCACCTATCCATTCCGGCGCGACCTGTGCTGGATTACCGACGCGGACGTAGCTGACGCTCTTGTCCCCGACAGCGTCATCTCAGACATCCTGGGCGAGGCCGTGCCTTCCGAGCCCTCGACCTCGAACCCCGCGCCCATGCCCCGGCCTGCTTCTGCCGAGCTGACCCTAGAGAGCGTCGTGTTCGAGTGCGTGGCCGACTGCTTGGTCGAGGTCCTAGGTGTCCCGAGGGAACGTATTGTCGGTTCTCTCCGGTTGGAGAACCTGGGGATGGACTCGGTGCGCATCACCCAGGTACTCGCCGCCCTATCCCGGCACATCGAGCAGCTTCCCGCCACTTTGCTGTTCACCTGTAAGGACATCGACGGCATCGTCCGATTCCTCGTCGCCAACCATCGGGAGGCCTGCACCTGGCTCCTGATGCGCCGAATGGACGTCGGCAACATCCTGCTCGACGACTCGCCCGCGAACGACGTGCCGCCCTCACCCGCCGTGACATCGACTTCAGACCCCCTAGACATCGCGATAGTCGGGGTCTCGGGCCGCTATCCGGGCGCGCCCGACCTGGCCACGTTCGCGCGGAATCTCCGCGAGGCCACGGACTGCGTAAGCGAGATTCCGAAGGAGCGGTGGGACTGGCGTCAGCACCCCGATATCAAGTGCCGCTGGGGCGGGTTCATCGACGATGCCCTGACCTTCGACCCGACCTTCTTCGGTATCGCGCCCAACACCGCGGCTTTCATGGATCCGCAGGAGCGGCTCTTCACCCAGGCCGCGTGGCACTGCCTTGAGGACGCCGGGTACACGCCGCAGTCCCTCGGCGATCCGCGGGCAGGCGACGGCCGGGGCAACGTGGGAGTATTCGTCGGAGCGTCTTTCAACGACTACGCCCTCCATGGGGCGGATGCGTTGCAAGCCGGTCAGGTCGTGCCCGTCGACCAGCAGATGTACTCGGTCGCCAACCGAGTGTCTTACCTGTTCAATCTGCGTGGACCGAGCCTGGTCGTCGACACCGCCTGCTCGTCTTCCCTTTACGCCATCCACCTCGCCGCTCGGGCCATCCGGAACGGGGAGTGCGATGTTGCGATCGCCGGGGGTGTCAATCTGCTCCTCCACCCCGCTAAGTACTCCAGCCTCAACCTGCTCGGTTTCCTCGCCCCAGACGGCCACTGCCACAGCTTCGGAGCTGACGGAGGTGGGTACGTACCCGGCGAGGGGGTCGGTGCCGTGCTGCTGAAACCCCTCGAACGCGCCTTGGCGGACAGGGATCACATCTACGGCGTGATCCGCGGCTCGTCGGTGAACCATGGAGGACGCACTCAGGGATACACCGTGCCCAACCCCGTCGCCCAAGCGGAGCTGGTCTCCAACGCCATGGCCTTGGCCGGGGTGACCTCGGAAAGCATCGGTTACGTTGAGGCCCACGGGACGGGAACCACACTGGGTGATCCCATCGAGATTGACGCCCTCACACGCGCCTTCGGGAACCGTAATGCCACGTCACCTCGGTGCGCATTGGGATCGGTTAAGTCGCTGATTGGCCATCCGGAGGCGGCGGCCGGTATCTCTCAGCTAACCAAGGTGCTCCTCCAACTCGGGAGCCGGGAGATCTTTCCCCACCGACTCAACTCCGAGCAGCTCAACCCGAACTTGAATCTGGGACCGACGCCGTTCAGGATCCCCGCCGAACTGGAGGAATGGCCGGCGCCGACCGGACCCAGCGGCGAACCCTTGCCTCGCCGGGCCGGCATCTCCTCCTTCGGAGTGGGCGGCTTGAGCGCCCACCTGGTCATTGAGGAGGCTCCCGCAGCTTCCCCGCGCGGTCCGAAAGCTGCCGGTCCGCGGGTTGTGTTACTTTCGGCCGCGTCACCCGAGCAATTGCGGCGCGCCGTCGACGAACTTCATACCTACCTGGCTGGTGGACACGCCGCCTCCTTCGCGGGCGTTCCGTCCCTGGAGGACGTCGCCTTCACCCTCCGCGTGGGCCGCGTGCCGCAGAAATACCGCCTGGCTCTGGTGGCCGAAGATCTCCTCGACCTCAACCGCCAGTTGGGTAGCGCTTCCGCCGATGGCCAGGTGGGATTCTGGGGCGAGGTAGCCCCTGGGCGGCAGGCCGCCACGGTGGGGACCCGCCCTCGAACCGCACAGGAACTCAAGGCCTTCGCCCGGGCCTGGGTTACGGGCGAGGCACAGCCCGGCCCGGACTGGTTGGAGCACGCGGATGCGCGTCGAGTGTCCCTGCCCGGCTATCCCTTTGCGGGCAAGGACTACTGGCTGTACGGGTCCGGACCTGCCGAGAATGCCCAGACCGATCAGAAATACGAGTTCTCTGCAGCGCCCCCAATCGAGCCGCCGGCGGCCGCAGACGACGTCCCGCCGGAGGTCGACCGCCCCGATTTCCTGGTCGGGTGGGAGGAACGCCCATCGATAGATCGTCTCGAGCTGCTCATCGACCATGTTCGAACCAAATTCGAGACCGCGCTGGGGTTCGGCGGTGGGGACATCCTCGACATTGACCGAGGACTGTTCGACCTGGGGCTCGACTCGATCACCGCTGCCAACGTGTTCAACACCCTGGAGGCGGAGTTCGGTAAGGGCATGGACCAGTCGCTGTTCTTCAACTACCCAACTGTGCGGCAGGTGGCAGATTACCTCGTCGCCTGGATCACCGCCGCGGATGCGCCTGCCACACCCCCCGAACTTTCGGGAAACGGGTCTGCCGATGATCTCGTGGACGTGGACTTGCTCGACGAGGACGAACTCGTCCAGGTCCTCCAGCAAGAACTTATTGAAGCCACTCTCGTGTAAGGAACCTCCATGGACGCCAATTCCAAGGACGAACTCATCAAGAAGTCAATTCGAACCATTCGTGAGCTCCGTCGTGAACTAGAGCACCGCGCCTCCGTTGACGTGCCCGTGGCGGTCGTTGGGATGGCCTGTCGATTCCCGGGTGGAGCGAACTCTCCCGAGCAGTTCTGGGAGCTCCTTCAGGCCGGCGGTTCGGGGCTCGTGGATGTGCCTCCCGAACGCTGGAACGTCGATGCGTTCTACTCGCCGCCCCCCGGTAAACCCGGCCGCTCCTACATTCGACGCTCAAACTTTTTGTCGGGTGATGTCGCAGAATTCGATGCACGGTTCTTCGGGATCTCGCCGGTCGAAGCTAACGCGATGGATCCTCAGCAGCGCGTGCTGCTCGAGGTTTGCTGGGAGGCTTTGGAACACGCCGGCCTAAACCCCACAATCCTCCGCGGCAGCGCCACAGGGGTGTTCCTCGGGATTAACAGCGCCGGCGAGTACTCGAAGCTCGTGACTTCCCATTCCGCCAACGACAACTATCTCGGGACAGGGAACACGCTCAGCGTCGCCTCCGGACGGATCTCTTATTTCCTCGGCATCAACGGACCGGCCATCTCGGTGGACACAGCCTGCTCATCGTCCCTGGTCAGTGTGCTCCTCGCGGCCGAGTCCCTAAGACGTGGCGAGTGCAGCACTGCCCTGGCGGCAGGCGTGAGCCTCATGCTGGCCCCGCAGGTTATGGCCGGGCTGTGCGCGATGAACGCCTTGTCCCCGGACGGTGCCAGCAAACCTTTTGACGCAGCGGCGGACGGCTATGGCCGTGGCGAGGGCTGCGGTGTCGTCGTGCTCAAGCGACTGCCGGATGCTCAGCGTGACGGCGATCGGGTGCTGGCGGTGATTCGCGGCGGAGCCATCAACAACGACGGCGAGTCGAGTGGCCTGACGGTCCCCAACGGCAACTCGCAGCGTCAAGTGCTCAGTGAGGCCCTGCGTAACGCCCGGCTTGAGCCGGGGGAGATCGACTACCTGGAGACTCACGGGACCGGCACACTGCTCGGAGACCCCATTGAGGTAGATGCAATTCGTTCGGTTTACGGTCCAGGCCGCTCCGAGCGGCCCCTTATCCTCGGGGCGGTCAAGGGCAACATCGGGCATCTCGAGCATGCCGCTGGTGTCGCCAGCTTAATCAAAGTGATCCTAAGTCTGGGGTATGGCAAGGTCCCCCCGATTGTCGGCCTTGACGAACTCAATCCTCGGGTTGCGACCGGAGGACACGAGCTGTCCTTCCCCCGCGAGCTTTCCTCCTGGCCAGATGTCGACCGGCCCCGTCGTGCCGCGGTTTCGTCGTTCGGTTTCAGCGGCACGAACGCGAACGTCATCGTCGAGCAGGCCCCCAAACCGGTGGCTGAACCGTCGCGTGGTAGCCGGACCGCCCTGACCGTCTCGGCCAAGAGCGAGGGTGCCCTCAGGCGTCAGCTAGAACAATTCGAGAGGTACCTCAGCGGCACCACCAACGAATGTGAGGACATCGCTTGGACGGCCAACGTGTGTCGTGTCGCCTTCGACCATCGAGCCGTCGTCGTTGGGTCCAGCGTGGAGGAATTGCGGAGGCGTGTCACTGACATCCTTGCCTGGTCTGATAGCAACGGTTCGCTCTACTCGGCGGACCGCGTGGTGCTTGGCAGCAGCCAGGGACGGGACCGATACGACGCCAAACGTTCCCTGTTCACATCGGTCGGGGACGGCGTGGCGCTCACCGCCCATGTCGACGCCAAGATCCCGCCCAAGCTCGCCTTCGTCCTCACGGGTGATCAGGCCGCGCTCATCCCCAGGGCGAGGGAGCTGTACCGGCGCCAGCCAGCGTTTACCGAGGCATTCGATCTGGTCGCCTCCAAACTCAACCCCCGGGTGCTAGAGGAGTTCCGCGCCGGGAAACCAGCGCCGGACCAGGCCACAGCCGCAGCCTGGTACCTCTGCGGGGCCACCGCCATGGTCGTGCTGCTGACGAGTTACGGCGTGAGACCAGACGTGGTCCTAGGTGACGGGGCCGGGATCCTCGTCTCCGCCTGGGCTTCCGGGGCCATCTCTCTCGATGATCTGATCCGGCTTCACCAGGCGGATGATGTCCCAGCCCTGGCCGGCTCGCTCGCGCCCAGTGATCCGACATGCCGATTCCAGGCGATGTGGCATGGCGATGCCCGGCCGGATCCCAAGTTGTGGCGCGGTGAGCTGGCAAACTGCCGGGCCGCGACGATGGGGCAGCGAGAACAGGCAGTCCGTGGGCTGACCCGGCAGGGCTACCGGTTCTTCGTCGAGATTGACGGCTCCATGGATGGCGCCATGAAATCCGTCCTGGACGAACTCGCTGCGATCCTGGTTCGCCCCGCGGCGAACGGAGGCACCAACTTCGTGGATGCCCTCGCCACCCTCTACTTGCTGGGGGCTCAAGTTCAGTGGGGGGAGCTCCATCACGGCCGCACATGTCAGAAAGTCGTCCTGCCGAGCTACCCGTTCGACTCCCAACGTCACTGGCTCAAGCAACCCGAGGGGACAGATACCCAGCCGCTGGCGACAGGTTTCCAGGGGCGTGACCTCGGACTGCCCCTGCCGACACGACAGTGGCTGTACACGTTGAGCCTGGAGTCAAACCCCGAACTGGCCGACAATTCCGGCGTCGTCCACATCGGCTACTACCTTGAGATGATCCTAGCGGCCGCTCACTCCTGGTATGGGGTCGAGGATGTGTTTGTCCACGAGATGGATCTGGTCAGCGCGATGCTGGTCCTTCCGGGCGAGGTACGTGAGGTGGCCCTGCTGGTTGATGACCCCGGCGAGGATGGGCGACAGGGCTTCCGGTTCCTCTCCCGAACCGGAGGGCAGGGACCGTGGACCCCTCACGCAGAAGGCCGACTTAGTCTCACGCGTGGCCCTGAGCCCGGCGTCGTAGATCTGGATGGGACCAGTCTCACGACCAAGTCGTTGAGTGGAGACGAGGTCTACGAGGTACTCACGGCTCGCGGGTTCCGCTTCGGCACTTCGGTTCGGTGGCTGGACCGGCTCTGGATCGGCGACCGTGACGCCGTTGTCCGGTTCTTGCCTGCAGGCAAAGAACACCACGCCCTGCCGTGCCATCCCGGCGTACTCGACAGCTGCGCTCAAGTGTTCAACATTCTCGTAGGAGATCAGACGCCAAAGGGCACCAAGTACATGGTCAATCGGCTGGACAATGTAGCCCTGCGTGTCTCCCGCGAGGGGGACGAACGGACGCTTTTCGCCCGCGTCTCAGACGTGCGTGATGAAGGCAACGCCGTCTCGGGCGGGTTCTGCGTTACGACCACGACCGGGCAGCCGGTGATCTCCGCTGGCGGCATTCGTCTCGCCGCCTTCGATGAGGAGCGTCTAGGGCGCATGAAGGCGCTACTCGAGAGCGCGAGTGTTGGGACAGGTGAGTTCGACGCATCCTTCCGGCAACAGTTCGACGCCGCCTCCGAAGGGGAGCACAGCGGCCTCGTATGCGACTACCTGGTGGCGCTCCTGTCAGAGACCCTCGGAATGGACACTGGCGACGTCAAACCCGACGATGAGATCAAGGATCTTGGCCTGGACTCGATGAGCGGCCTAGTGCTGCTCGACCGTATCCGAGAGAAATTAGGGGCCGAGATCCAGATGACAGATCTTGTGCACTGTCGCGTCGTGCAAGATCTTGCGGAGTCCGTGACAAAGCTACTGTCGGGACGCCAGACCTCGAAGGACGTCCAGCTCGCCCCGCCCGATGCCGACATGAGTCTGGGACACTGGATCCGGAGCAAGACCCGGTCCAGTCAGGCCCGTGTGAGGCTCTTCTGCTTCCCGAACGGGTATAGGAGCGCCGACCTGTTCGACGAGTGGCAGGACATCCTCGGCCCGACGATCGACGTGGCGGCCGTGAAACTACCTGGGCTCGACGGTGAACGGATGGAAGAGACTTGTCCGCTCGACGTCGACGAGTGCGTCGATCTCGTGCGCCGAGCCGTCGATCCCGAACTGCTCGACCTCCCCGTGGCGACGTTTGGACACAGTTGGGGCTCGTTGTTCTCCTACCGGCTTGCCCATCTTCTGGAGAAGACCGCCAGCGTGCCGCTCGTGAAGTGCTTCGTTTCCGGGTATACGCCCGTGGACCGTGAGAACGGCCTCATCGGGCAACTCAAGGCCGAACTCTTGACCTCGGGGCTCTCAGAACTGCCCACCCCAGAGGAAGCCCGTACCCACAAGCCGCTGCGGGACGCAGTTGTGCGGGCGTTCGTCGCGGCTTGGGGGTACACGGAACGCGACACCCTGCTGACCCTTCCGATGCTGCTCGGCGCCTGCTGCCTCATCGACCGGTACCAGCACGACCCGGCCTCGCCCCTTCGCGCGCCGTTGACGGCATTCCACGGCATCGACGACTACGGCGTGACGATGGCGGAGATGGAGGGGTGGACTGACCTGACCAGTGGCCAGTTTTCCCTGTTCACCGTTGCCGGAGACCACCAGTTCATCAACAAGCATCAATCGGAGGCGGACGTGCTGCGGCACTTGAAGAGAGACCTGCTCTCGGGGCTAGACGACATCGATCACCCTGTGGCCGAGATGGCCCTGGGGCGCCGGAAATGAAAGGGGAGTTGTCATGAATGCGATCGCTGGAATTGAGGACGTGAGCTTCTACGGAGGCTCGGCTTGTCTGGACGTAAATCAGTTGGCAGAGAATCGGGGGCTCGACCGGGAGCGATTCGACAACCTGCTCATGAAAGAAAAGGCCGTTGCCCTGCCTTTCGAGGATCCAGTCTCTTTCGCCATCAATGCCGCACGACCGCTCCTTTCCCGACTCAGCCCGGAGGACAAGGGTCGAATCGAGATGCTCGTCACCCGCACCGAGTCCGGTGTGGATTTCGGCAAGTCGATCAGCACGTACGTCCACGACGCCCTGGGACTGGGCCGCAATTGCCGCCTCTTCGAAGTAAAGAATGCCTGCTACTCGGGGACGGCTGGGTTCAGCGCAGCCATCAACTTCGTCTTGTCCCAAGTCTCGCCGGGTGCAAAGGGGCTGGTCGTCACTACCGACATGGCGAAGTTCTCCGTCGCGGAGGGTGGAGACGCGCTGTCCGAGGACTGGTCCTTCGCGGAGCCGAGCGGCGGTGCTGGCGCCGTTGCGATCCTCGTGGGGGAGAATCCGAAGATATTCAGCGTCGATGTTGGCGCGAACGGGTACTACGGATTCGAAGTCATGGACACCTGCCGCCCGATCCCCGACAGCGAGGCCGGGAACGCCGACCTGTCGCTCATGAGCTACCTGGACTGCTGCGAGTCCGCCTACCGGGAGTACGAGTCCCGAGTAGCCAGCGTCTCGTACACGGACACCTTCGATTTCCTGTCTTTCCACACGCCATTCGGCGGCATGGTTAAGGGAGCCCATCGCACAATGATGCGTCGATTTGCACATGCCAAGGGTGAACGGATCGAGCAGGATTTTCAGGATCGGGTTGCCCCGGGGCTCAGCCTGTGCGGCCGCGTCGGGAACATCATGGGCGGCTCGATATTCCTCAATCTATTGGGAACCATAGAGCAGGGACGGGTTACCGGTCCTTCGCGCATTGGGTGTTTCTCCTACGGCTCTGGATGCTGTTCGGAGTTCTATAGCGGTGTCATCGACAAGGGCAGTCAGGACTACGTGCGGTCGCTCAAGGTTTCGCAGGCACTCAACGAGCGGCACGAGCTGTCGTTCGCGGAGTACGAGGAGCTTATGAGGCTCAACAGCGTAGTCAGCTTTGGTACCCGCAACTGGGAGCTGACGAGCGAACTGCTCGGCGACTGGCGTGATCGCCTGAAAGGTACCGGTCGCGTGGTCCTGACCCAGATTGAGGAGTTCCATCGTGAATACGCAACTTTGTGACCAGGCCTCTTCGCTGCGAGGTGATGTTGTCTCCGTGCGGTCCGCGAGTGACGGCGTGGCGGTCATTGAGATGCACGACGAGGCGGGCAAGAACACCTTCACCGAAGAGCTGACGACGGAGCTGGCTGCGGCCTTCGAGCGCGTGGGGTCCGATGAGCAGTTCCGGGCGGTCGTGCTGACCGGGTACGGCCCCTATTTCTGCAGTGGCGGCACGCTCGGGGCGCTGCTCGACATCCAAGACGGCCAGAACACGTTCCTCGGGGCGGGTGAAGGACCCGGCATCTACACCATGCCCCTGACGTGCCCAATCCCCGTCGTGGCCGCCATGCAGGGCCATGCCATCGGCGGAGGGTTCTCGCTGGGGCTCTTCGCGGATGTTGTTGTCCTAGCCCGAGAAGCCGTTTACTCCGCCAGCTTCATGAAGTACGGGTTCACCCCAGGCTTTGGGTCGACCCTGATCTTTCCGGAGAAGCTGGGGCTGCCCCTAGCGGAGGAGCTTCTGCTGGGTGCGCGAACCTATCGGGGGGCCGAGCTGGCCTCGCGCGGCGTCCCCTTCGAGGTCGCTCCTCGCGGTGAGGTTCTCGATCGGGCGTTGGTTATGGCAGAGCGACTCGCCGATAAGCCGCGTCGTTCCCTAATCACCTTGAAGGCGCATCTGGTCCGGCATCTCCTGGAGCAGCTCCCTCACTGCACAGAACTGGAATTGGCCATGCACGAAATCACCATCCACGAACCGGAGGTGCGAGAGCGCCTCATCAGTCGATACAGCGCATAGGAGGAACAGCATGTTCAGTCTGAAGGACAAGATTGCGATTGTGACAGGGGGTTCCAGGGGGATTGGGCGCACTATCGCCTTGGAACTGGCCCGCCATGGTTGTCAGGTCGCCGTGGTGTATGCCAGCAGTTCGGCTGCCGCGGAGGAGACGTGCGCCGAGATTCGTAAGATGTCCACCCGAGCCGAGGCTTATCGGTGCGACGTGTCCGATCCTGCTCAGTGTAGAACCGTAGTCCGCCGCATCATGGATGACTTTGGCAGGGTCGATGTCCTCGTCAACAATGCTGGGATCGTGAGGGATGCAGTTGCTGCGTCGATCAAGGACGAGGACCTTGCGGCGGTGCTTGACACCAATCTCAAAGGTGCCGTCCACATGATCCGTGAGTGCTATTTCGGTTTCATCCGGCAGCGTTCAGGGTCAATCATCAATGTCTCATCGGTAGTCGCCTTGCTCGGTGGGACGGGGCAGGCCACCTATGCGGCGGCTAAAGCAGGGTTGCTCGGCCTCACGAAGTCCGTAGCCCGGGAGGTCGCAGCTCGGGGAGTGCGGTGCAACGCCATTGCGCCCGGGATCATCGAGACCGAGATGACCGAGTTCATGCAGGGTGACGAGAGTCGCCTGGCCTTGGTGCCGATGCGTCGCTTCGGGAAGCCCACCGAGGTAGCGAACCTGGTGGTTTTCCTTGCCGGCGATGCCAGCTCATACATCACCGGCGAGGTTATCCGAGTGGACGGGGGGTTGGCGACATGACCGCCATCGCTGCCCGCGGGAACAGCAGCCCCTTGTCGGGCGCGCGTGCGCCCAGCCAGTTGATGCCCGAACTGTTCGCCCCGGACGTAAGTGTGTGGGAGGTTAGGGATGAGAAGGTGCGGGAGGAGTTGCACCCCGAGGAACAGCAGTACATCGAGAGAGCCGTCGCCAAGCGGCAACTTGAGTTTGCCCGAGCACGGTACTGTGCCAAGCAGGCCTTGGACCGCTTCGGGCTTGAGTGTCCCTCGATGATCCCGGGCATTGCGGGGGAGCCCAGCTGGCCCCAGGGAATCATCGGGAGCATGACCCATTGCGAGGGCTACGCGGCCGCCGCCGTAGCCCCGCGTGCGAGGCTGGTCAGCCTCGGTCTCGATGCCGAAGTCGATGCGCCGTTGCCCGAGCGCGTGCTCGGTTTGGTGGCTCTTCCTTCGGAGAATCGTCGATTGGCGCTCTTGGGGGCTCTCGAACCCGCTCTACACTGGGACCGGATCCTCTTCAGTTGCAAGGAAAGCGTCTACAAGGCTTGGTACCCCCTAGCCCACAAGTGGCTTGGGTTTGAGGATGCGGAACTGGCTCTGCGACTGGATGGAACCTTCCGGGCACGTCTGCTCGTCGAGGGGCCGGCGGTCCCAGGTGGGCGCCTGCGATTGATGGCCGGAGCATGGCGCTCCAGGGAGGGACTCTTGCTCTCAGCGGTCAGTGTCCCAGCCGGGGATGTAACCGATGGTGAACAAGGACTGGACCTTGACGTGGCGTCAACGTGTTCCCTAGGTAACAGGGCGTGTCGCGACCTGATGGAGGCGAAATGATTGAGACGAAGCTACTGACCAAGGACTACGGGAAGAAGCGAGCCGTTGACAACCTGACGATTCAGGTTCGACCCGGCGAGGTCACGGGCTTCCTTGGCCCAAATGGGGCGGGGGAGACCACCACCATGAAGATGATCATGGGACTGCAAACCCCATCCAGCGGCGAGGCGACGATCAATGGCCGCCCGTTGTGCCGCCATCGTGCCCCGATGCGCGAGGTAGGGGCTTCGCTCAACCCAAGGGATTTCCACCCGGGGCGTACGGCCCGGGCGCATCTGAGTTCCCTCGCGGCAACACACGGCATCGGCACTCGCCGCGTCGACGAGGTGCTGGGACTCACGGGCCTGGAAGCGGTGGCCAACAAGCGCGCGGGGACGTTTTCACTGGGAATGTCCCAGCGACTCGGAATCGCGGCGGCCCTGCTCGGGGACCCCGCGACGCTGATCCTGGATGAACCCGTCAACGGCCTCGATCCCGAGGGAGTTGTCTGGGTGCGAGACCTCGTCAAGCGGCTCGCGGCGGAGGGGAGAACCATCTTCCTCTCAAGCCATCTGATGAACGAGATGGCCGTCACCGCGGATCACCTGATCGTCATTGGGCGGGGCAAGCTCCTTGCCGAGGGATCGATGGAGTCCATCTTGAAGGCGGACTCCGAGGTGACCACGACGGTGCGGTCGCCGCAGATCGTACAGCTGCGTGACGTTCTCGTTCCCCAGGGCGCCTCTGTGGAGCTCACGGGTTCCAACGAGGCCATCGTGAAGAAGATCGAGACCACTGTCATCGGTGAGACCGCCGCGAAGAACGGCCTCGTCCTGCACGAACTCACTCCGGTTAGGACGTCGCTCGAGCAAGTGTTCATGAACCTGACTGGAGACGCCGTCGAATACCGGTCGACGAGTGCTCACGAACCACGAAAGGGACAGAAATGATTGACGTGCAAGAGACGGCCATCCGAACAGGAGGTCCGCTCACCCAAAGCACACCAACCACCAAGACGGACAAGGCTGGCGTGCGAGCAGCGACCTCCCAGCCGAGATGCTCGTTGCTCGGGGTCCTGAAGTCGGAGTGGATAAAGCTCTGGTCGCTGCGTGCGGCGCAGGTAACGGCAGTGTTCATGCTGGTTCCCATGACCATCATCAACTTGCTGGTTCTCCTGTTCGCGGACGTCAGCGGCGGCACACAGCTGTTGGCGGTCGACGCCACGGTTCGCATGTTCACCGCCATCGACTTGATCTTCATCGTCGTTTTGGGCGGCATGTTTGCAGCAGGGGAGTTCTCGACGGGATCCATCCGGCCCAGCCTCGGTGCGGTCCCCAATCGTGGGCTGCTCGTGGTGGCGAAGATCATGGTGCTCGCGCTTTCCGTGCTGATCCTATCGATACTTGCAGTCGGCATCAGCGTGGTCCTTGGTCTGATCGTGCTGCCGATGCGGGGCGTCGAGCAGTCACTGGAATCCCCTGCGGTCCGCATGATCGTCGGTCTGTGCCTGTACTCAATGTTGATGGGGCTGTTCTCGTTCTGCATCGGGTTCCTTGGCCGCTCGAGCGTTGGCGCCATCTCGGTGACGCTCGGGATCCTGTGGATTCTGCCGTCGGTCGTCAGGATGCTGGGCGACGGCGAGATGGCCCAGGCGATCATGGCCCGGCTGCCGGGCGTTGCCGGTTCACAGGCATTCGCGCTGGAGCCGGCGTCGTCGACGGGTGGCGCCTGGGGCGGTCTAGCCATCCTCGCCGCGAACGTAGTCGTGATGTCGGTGATCGCGGTGGGTCAGTTCAAGAGGCTCGATGTGTGAGAAACGAGGATGTGTGAGATGTGAGTAGGTGGGGACGACTGAGGTTGTCCCCACCGTCGCCTAGTCCCAACAGGACGAGCCGACTGGGATTGGACTGCTATAGATTTTGTGGACGGCAGCGAAACAGCCCCGGGGCACGGGACCCTGCTACTGGAAAGATCCCCGGAATGGGAGATGTGGATCAGTTCACACAAGTTCATCTGGTCTGGTCACGGTCAAGACGTGTGGCCGCATTCACGGCGGCGGCTTGTCATTCATCCGAGGTTTTTTGTTTCTACACCTTGAATTATCTCAGATCAGGCAGGTCGCCTTCGCATCTCCCTTTAGGTAGAGCGTTAGTTGGGGAAGCCAAAGCACCCCTATGAATAAACCTCGCTGTGTTGAAGGTGCTGTTGTTGTGCCAGTGTGGGTCAAATCCTCGACGTGACTGGCTGCCGGCATGCTCGCCCCTTCCGGAGGGTGGATGTATACCGTACCATACCACATGGTATGGTTTCTTGGTGGAGAAGCTTGATCGGTCGTCGTGGTTCCGGGTCGCGGCTCGCCTGTTGGTGGAGCGTGGTGGGGGTGGGCTGCGTGTTGAGGCGTTGTGTCGGGACGCGGGGGTGACGAAGGGCTCGTTTTACCACCACTTCCGTGATCTGGGGGAGTTCAAAACCGCGTTCATGGACTATCTCTACCAGCGTGGCGCGATGGACCCGATGTCTCGGTTGGAGGCTCTGGATTCCCCTCGTGAACGGTTGCGCGGGTTGATTGAGGCCATTGCTTGCGAAGACCTGGCGTTGGAGGCTGCGGTCCGGAGGTGGGCGGCATCCGATCCTGCGGTGGCTGAGCACTTGAGACAGGTGGACCAGGCGAGGACGGCGTTCGTCGCCGAGATGTACCACGAGCTCCTGCCCGACGATCCGGCGCTCGCGGACGACATGTGCCGGCTGGCCCAAGCGTTCTGTCTGGGCGCGGTCATGCTGGAACCGCCGGTGACCGGCGAAGAGTATCGCCGGCTCACCGCTCTCCTCGACCGGATCGTGCGGGTGTGACACATGTCCGAGGTGCTTGTGGTCGGTGCCGGGATCAGCGGACTCGCCGCCGCCTGGCGGCTGCGCTGCGCAGGAATCAGCACCTGTGTGCTGGAACGATCCGACCGCCCCGGCGGGCGCATGCGTTCGGTCCAGGTGAACGAATGCACCATGGAAGCTGGAGCCAACTTCATCACCGACGCCTACCGGATCATTCCCGGGCTGGCGGGTGAAATGGGCATTCCCCTGCAAGCGGTGTGCCGGGACAGCGCCATCGCCATCGATGAAGCGATCCGTGCTTTCCGAGCCGACCGGCCAGCAACCGCGATCAAGGCGGGCATCCTGTCGCTACGTACCGTGATCGGAGGGCTTCCCGGGCTCGCCCGATTCGCGGCCCGATACCGGCGCCGAGGCACTGTCGATCCGCTCGATTGGCTCGACCTCGACCCGGTTCCGACAACCGAGTGGTCACAGGCGCTGAGGATCGCGACGCTGGCGGAACGCTGCTGGCGACCGGCCTATCACGGCTTCTACTTCCAAGACACCCACGCCACCTCGGCGGCGGCCGTGGCCGCGATGGCACAACACGGATTACGCCAACAGACCCTGACCATGCCAGGAGGGCTGTCCAGCCTCACCGAGGCGCTCGCCGCCAGGCTCGACGTGCGCACCGGAGTGAAGGTCACCCAGGTCGAGGAAGGCTCGACATCGGTCACGGTCCACACCGACACCGGCCGATTCCGGGCAGACAGAGTGATCGTGGCGCTGCCGAGCCCCGACATCCGTCACCTGAAGAAACTCGATCCCCTGGAAGCCGCTGTTGCGTGCACCCCCTACAGCGCCGGTCTGCTAGTCGGCCTGGGAACCCGACGTCGTCTGCGATCCTGTGAACTGGGCGGTGCCTACGGTGTCTTGATGCACCCCGACGAGCCGCCCCTTGCCGCCCTCTGTGTCGCCAGCCGTGCCGGTCACGCGCACGGCGCCGGCGACCTGGTCACCTGCATGTTTGCGGACCGTCACGCCCGTGAACTCTCCTCACGGGCGGATTCCGAGATCATCGAACTCGCCCGTCGAGCGCTCCTCACATGGGAACCCACACTCCAAGACGCGCTGGCCACGAGCCTCGAACACCATCTGGTCGTCCGCATCCCCCACGCCATGCCCACCAGCGCACCCGGAAGGATCGCGCACATCAAGGCCTACCGCGCACACGCCCACGCCCGGCGCGTGATCCTGGCAGGCGACTCCCTCGCCTGGCCCTGGGCCGACTCCGCAGCCTTCACCGGACAATGGGCCGCCGACCTCATAGCCCAACCGTAAAAACGCGTCCACGGTCGGCCGGGTCTTGACTTCCTGTCGATTGATCCGGCTCTCGGTCTGCTGTCGGCCCACCGGTGAACCGATCCGCCGTTACGAGCATGATCACCTTGGCTTATTGGTCCACGTTGAGGTGAAGAATCTCGGCAGCATCCCTGACGGTGGAGGGGGGTCGTTGGTTGAGCCCAGGGCAAGTGGAATCGGGCTGCGACACCAAGGAATCCCAAGAACGCCCACCACGTCCCCACGATGGATCACGCGTTCGTCCGCTCGGTGATCAACGACCACACTTTCGAGTGGTCCACACCGAGGTCCACGACGACGAGTCGGCTCACACGAGGGTCACCGACCCGTCAGTGCCGTCGAGGGTGCCCGGTTCAAGTTCGATGCCCAGGACCACGTCGTCGGGAATCGAGCTGGCGTTGTGGATGCCGAGTTCTGCCACGGGGCGAAACCCGAACCGTGCGTAGTACCGCGGGTCGCCGACGAGGAACACGGCCGGGAATCCTGCGGTTCGGCCGCGGTTCAAGGCTTCCTTCATGAGGAGCGTGCCGATGCCGCGGCATCGGTGGTCCGAGGCGACGCACAGTGGTGCGACTTCAAGGGCGTTCACTGGGCCTGCTGTGCTGTCGATCACGATTCTGGTGGTGAGGATGTGGCCGACGATCCGGTCGTCGAGGGCGATGAGTTCCTGCTCGGGTAGGTAACCGGTGGAAGAGCGGAGTCGTTTGACCATGTCCTGTTCGGAGCCGTCGGTCACTGGAGCGGTGAGGAAAGCAGTGCGGATCAGCGTGTCGACCTCGTCGATCTCATGAGGCTTCATGGCACGAAGCTGCATTTGGCAAAACTGGCAGCGTCTGCGGTGACGTCTGACTTCCGCTTGGGGTCGCCGGACATATTCCTCAGTACTGGTCGAAACTGTGCTGTCCAGTGATCCTGTGGTCTCGTCAGGCGCTCAAGCCTGGTCCATCCAGATCCTGAGATGGATCACCCGGATCACCGAGAGTCTGTTTGACATCATCAGCAGGGTAAGGCGCTGACCGCATGACTGGACGTGGGGGAGAGCGTCAAAGATGTTCCTCCCCACGCCCAGTCCCTGCAAGCACTGACGAAGCGAACCGTGAACATTCCCAAGGCAGTCGACTTTTGGTGGCGGTGACTGGCTTACATGGGAGGTTTCGGTTGACCAGTAGCGTCTTTACGTCCTGGGGAAGCGTCGCTTGAAGTCGAGCGCGACGTCCTTCATGTAGGCGAACTCGACTCCTTCGGCCTCGCGCATGTGGGCGATGAGGCGTTCGAGCATCAGTTGGTTCTGCGGGCGGCCGGAGACGTCTGGGTGAATGGTGATTGGGAAGACGGCGTAGTCCATCTCCCGCACGACCCAATCGAACTGATCCGCCCACAGCTGCTCGATATCCCTGGGGGACACGAACCCGTGCGACGTGAAACTCGACTTGATGAACATCATCGGCGGCAGGTCGTCGAGGTACCAGGAGGCCGGCAGCTCGATCAGATCCGTCTCCTCGCCCCTGACCAGGGGTTTCATCCACTCGTGGGCGGACTCGGCCTCATAGTTGATGTTGGTCCAGGAATCTCCGACACGCACGTAGTAAGGCGTGTGGTCGTTGTGCATCAGCGAGTGGTCGTAGAGGAAACCCCGCTCGACCAGCAGTTCGTTCGTGATCGGCGAGAACTCCCACCACGGCGCGACATATCCGACGGGGCGGGTGCCGGAACGCTTCTCAATCAGGTCCGTGCAGTAGTCCAGGATCTCGGTTTCTTGCCGACGCGTCATGGCGATCGGGTTCTCGTGTGAATACCCGTGAACGCCGATCTCATGCCCGGCCGCAACGACCTCGTCGAATTGTTCCGGGAAAGTCTCGATCGAATGGCCCGGCCAGTACCACGTGGCCGGCAGCTCCTCGCGCTGGAACAGCTTCAGCAACCTCGGTACCCCGACCTCGCCGGCGAACATGCCGCGCGAGATGTCGCCGGGCGAGTCTTGGCCGCCGTAGGAACCCAGCCAGCCGCCTACCGCGTCGATGTCGATGCCGAAGGAAACGAAGATCTTCTTTTCTGCCATGGTGGCTCCTTTCAGGATTGGTGTTGCGAGATGATTCCGCCCAAGCGCCGGGACATGGGTGACGCGCTGTGGGCACTGAATGGCCTAGGAATGCGGTGATTGCGAACCTGTGGTAGCTGACCCAAGGACGCATCACCTGCCCGTTACGTGAAGGCGACGAAGTTGTCGGCAAACTTGTCTCCCACCCCCCTTCCAAGCAGCAGTGCCATCAGCATTCGTGACTGTGGCGCGTTCAGATCTCCCGACGGGATGGCGCCGGCCCCCACGAGGTCGACCCCGCCGCCGTTGCCATAGATCGGCTTGACCGGCCCCCATGCGACGCGGGACGCCAGCACCACCGGGATGCCGGCAGCCACCGCCCGCGCGACCTCGTCCACGAACCCGACGCCCGCGTTTCCGATGCCCGTTCCGGCTAGGACGATGCCGTCGGCGCCGTCGTCGATGACGTGGGCCAGCACTCGCGGTGTCGCGCCCAGGAAACACGGAACGATCTCCACCCTTACGTTGTCGAATGATTCGGTTGGCAGCGGCAGCGGTGGGTGGCGACGCGGCCGAGCCAACACATGGGCCTCGCCGTCGCGCATTTCCGCTACGAGCGTGCCGCCGTCGAAGGCCGTCAGCTCCCACGTCTGTGTCTTCCGCACCCCGCGCGCCGACCGCACCTGCCCTGCGAAGCACACCAGCACTCCGCACTCGCGCAGCGCAGGACTGGCGGCGGCCGCGACCGCGTCAGCGAGATTGTCGGGGCCGTCGGGGTGTGACGAGTCGGCCGCCCGCTGTGCTCCGGTCAGGACGACTGGCTTGGCAGACGTGTGTACGAGGTCGAGGAGGAACGCGGTCTCTTCCATCGTGTCGGTGCCGTGAGTCACGACGACGCCGACGCAATCGTCGTCGGCCAGCGCATCCTGCACCGCCTTGACGAGGATCCGCAGGTCGGTGAAGGTGAGCAGGTAGCTGCCTGTGGTCAGGACATCGGTCGTGCGGACCTCGGCCGTGAGCATCCCGGCCAGCGACGCGGCGCCGTCGGTGGCGGTGGCACCAGCCCTTTCCCGCGTGCGCGATGAGATCGTCCCCCCGGTGCCGAGAATGTGAACGTACATCGAGATCCCCTCGTTGGGCGTTGTGGTGGGGTCGTCAGCGTCCCCGTTCCTCAAGGTTAGGCTGCAGCGGGCGGCAAGTAAATGCCTCAGAGTGACCCGTTCCGATCGGCCGTCCGCGCGGCTTCGGTGCGGTTCCGCGCCTGCGTCTTCGCTGTGGCGCTTGACAAATGGTTCCGTGCCGTACCCTCGCCGATACGCAGGGTTTTGGCGATGCTCTGGGCGTCGTCGCTGCTGGCGGCGAGCCGCAGGACCTCCTTGGTCATCTAGGAGCCGCACTGGGCACCGGTGAGGGCGCCGGCGGTGAAGATCAACGTCAGCGGTACCAGCGACGTAACCAGGGCGCAGCCCGGATCGAGTTGAACACGATCCCGCGCGAGGCCTTGGCCTGGAACCGGCCTTCAGAGGTCCATCAAGGCCTGGCCGACTCCATCAACCTCAACTTTCCCGAACCCGAAATCCCGCCAACTACTTGACGCGGGGCATCACCACGAATCAATTCCCTCCATCGACTAAACAAATGGTTTTGTTCAACGGGAGCTGTAGCCGGAGCTGATCAGAACAACCCCAACACCAGTGCCAAGGCGCGGTCGAGTTCCGTCAGCTCCTTGGCGTCGAGCCGTCCGGCGAAATCGCCCAGCCGGGTCTCGGCGTTGACCGCGGTCGTTTGCTCGACCAATACCCGGGTCTCGGTGCCGTCGATGGTGATCGTTGGCCGGAAATCGGAGGGGCGGGCGCTCGTCGAAGTCGGGGCAACGAGAAGCGTGGAGAGGTTCAGGTAGTCAGCCTGTACGACGACGGCATACCTGGTGCCACGTTGCTCGTGGCCATGGGCGTGTTTGTTCGCCCGAAGTCGATAGATGTCACCACGCACGTAGCGAGTCCATCTCATCGGCCAGGGCAAGCATCTCCGCTCTGTCCTTGGGGTCTTCGCGCAGTGCGTCGGCTTGGTGTCGCACCCGTTCGATGATGGCTTGGCGCTCGGCCTCCTGAATCGTCTTGCGCACCACCTCGGACTTGTTGAGACCAGTGAGTTCCATCAGGTGTGCCAGCGCGCGCTCCGTCGCCTCATCAATGCGGACCACCATCTGCGTCATGCACTCAGTATTGCACACTGTACTGCATGACATGTGGTGCGAGCGTGATGCCAGCGGGTCACAGCCGCCACGAAGATGGGAAGACGAGCCATCCCGCACGTCACCGGGGCCTATGACGGGGCGAATTTCCGGGCTTGGAGTGGTCGGTCGCGGGCTAACCTCGGCGTCGACTGCTTGGGCTGTCCCGGGACACGCAGATGCTCCGGGCTGGCTGATCAGCCCGGCCGCATCACCGCGGGAATTGCCACCAGGCTATGGGACTCTCCCTCGCGCCAGAGACACACTGCGACGAGATTGACTTGCTCTTCCGTCCGTTGTTGGGGCGGTCAACCGGGCGACTGCGGCCCGGATACCAACAGGCTCGCCGTCCACGAGCAGCGCCTCGATCGGAAGATGCGCCAGGACCGGGGGAACAGCACGGCGATTGCGTTCGGCTCGGTGCCGAGAGCCAGTGGCGGACTGGTGACGGCAACACGATGTCGGGCAGATGTGTCTGCCGTGACCGCTTCCGCGGCTCCCAGAGCAGGTCGGCGTGGTCGGCGGTCAAAGCGTGACCCAAGGCATCGATCTGTTCGATTGAGGTGTCATCGAACGCGACGAGGTCGAACTGTGGTTTGCCACCAGAAAGTTGCCAAGCGATCAAGAGAGGTCCGTCCCGCGTGGGTGCCTCGTACATCAACAGGGCCTCGTTGGGGTGAGTAACGGGATTCGAACCCGCGACATCCTGGACCACAACCAGGTGCTCTACCAACTGAGCTATACCCACCATGCGCCATCCTAGGGCGACTGACAAACAATAGCGTACCCGTAGGGTTCGGGAGAAATCGGCGGGTTCCCCGGGTGGAGTGGGTGAGCGGGGAGCGTTGGCGGGCCCCGGTGGATCCCGCCAACGCCTGTGGATCAGAGATCGGCTCCGAGGGCAACCGCCAGGGTCCTCGCCCTGGCGGCCTCCTCGTGCCTGGACTGGCGTTCCAGCGAACGGACCAGGATCGTGTGCGCGTAGGCGTTGGTGGGTCGCGAGGAGATCAGCTGCCGGGCCAGGCGTTCCGCCTCGGTCAGGTGGGCGGCCTTGAAGTTGGCCAGGGCCAGCAGTTCGAGGGTTTCCTCGGTCTGGCTGGGTTTCGTCTCGTTCTCCAGCACGACGTGCAGTTCGACGATGGCCTCGCGGAACCTGCGTTCGTCGATGTAGCGTCGTGCGGTGAGCAGGCGCTCGTAGCTCATGGCGTGCCTCCTTCGTCGGGTATCGCTCCCAACAACACACCGGTCACCGTTGTTGTTCCAAGGACGACTCACCCCTTTGGTGCCTGTTTCCGGGCGTGCAAGGATGAACGGCATGGATCTTCTCGATGTCGGAGCCGCTGATCTGGGCCGTCGACTCGGTGGTGGGGAGTCAACGGTCGAGGACCACATCGAGCGCGTACTGGAACGTATCGGGAGACGCGACCCGGGACTGAATGCGTTCTCCCAGCTGAACCCCGGGGCGTTGTCACGCGCCGGGGAGCTCGACGCCACGCCGGCGCGGGAACGGGAAGCGCTGCCGCTGTTCGGGGTGCCGGTTGCCGTTAAGGAGGAAATCGAGGTGGCGGGGCTCGTCACCACCCTCGGGGGTCGCGGAAACACGATTCCCGCGGCCGTCGACTCGGAAGTGGTGGCTCGGCTGCGGGCCGCGGGGGCGATCATCATCGGAAAGACCAACATGCCTGAGTTCGGTCAGGTGCCCTTCACGGAGGGGGAGTGGGGTGCCACCCACAACCCCTGCGACCCGGCCCGCAGCCCCGGCGGTTCGTCCGGGGGATCGGCCGTGGCGGTGGCCTCCGGCATGGTTCCGCTGGCCCTTGGCGGCGACGCCGGCGGTTCCATCCGCATCCCCGCCGCCTGGAGCGGCGTGTTCGGCATCAAACCCAGCCGGAGACGGGTCAGCACGGCCCCTCACCCGAACCTGTGGCACAAACTGGGCACCTACGGTCCCTTGGCCCGCAGCGTCGAGGATCTCCGACTGGCGATGGCCGTCACGGCACCCGAGGATCCTGGCCCGGGGCTGGACGGGGCCCTCCGGGTGGGATGGAGCCTCGAATCCTGTCTGCCGGGTGTCAAACCCGATCCCCAACTGGCCCGGGCCGTCGCGCGGGCGGCCGACAGGCTGGCGGAGGAAGGCCACGAGGTCACCCGGGGATCGATCCGCTGGGCGGAGACCCCACTGACGTTCATGGTGCAGTTCCACCTCGGGGTGCTCGACGAGGTGCGCAGGCTGGAAC
>ERZ773038.61-NODE-61-length-72240-cov-90.105798_pt1 | contig 72240 bp, 54 predicted proteins | sample MGYA00511665_ERZ773038 | MGnify/ENA primary metagenome ERZ773038 (study PRJEB29015, sample SAMEA2737966) | human oral metagenome | biome: human oral; feature: human-associated habitat; material: dental | place: China | collected 2028 ... | reverse complement strand
TTCTTGTGCTTGGTGGTGGCCCACTTGGAGTGTCCCGACATGTGTTCTCCTGGGTGTTGATCCGGGTACGCGCCCCGAGCAGGGACGCCACGCTGCAGCCGTGGGCCGACGCGACCCACGGAGAACCTCGAACATCCTAGCGCGACCGCCCGCGCTCACTCATCGCTCTCCTCACGGATCGTGAGCAGGGCTCCGTCCCATCCGTGCAGCAGTCGTCGGACGAGCCCCGGCAGGATCCTGGGGTACACGGTCAGCCCCGAACCGGCGGCGGCATCGAGCTCGTCCAAGGACCACCAGCGCAGCGAGTCGAGCACGTCCCGCTCCACAGCAGTCCACCCGCTGCGATCCATCTGGCCGTCCTCTCCGCGTACGGCATCTGCCCGGGCCGCCGCCTGAGCATCGAGTCGGGCGAGGTAGAACAGCTCCTCCTGGCGGCAGGTGACGAGATTGAAGGCGAAATGCGCGCTTCGCTCGATGACGGGCCCCTCCAGATCGGCAGCGGTCAGGCGCACGCCAGTCTCCTCGGCGAGTTCGCGCAGCGCCCCCTGCTTCGGGTCCTCGCCCGGCAGCATGCCGCCTCCGGGCGTGAAGGCCCAGGTGCGCCCGGCATCGGCGAAGTCGTGCCCGACCACGAGCAGCACAGCCGGGTCGGGCATCTGGCGCAGCACGATGACCCTGGCCGCGCGGCGCGAGGGCAGGCCCTCATGATTCAAGGCCCACTCGCTCGGATCGAGGATCTCTCGCCAGTTATCCGGCACGCGGCGGGGATCCCGGCCGTCATCGGTCACATGCGGCACCGCGCCCCCCCTTCCAGGGTCTTCCAGGGAGGCCGTCATGCCTGCCCGGTGAAGATGCGGCGTGATGAGGACATCGTCTCCAGCAGGGAGGTCTCCTGGGCGGCGAAATCGGCCGCGGCATGACCGTCGAGCGCCTGCTGACGCAACTGCGCCAGTTCCGACGACGTCTTCAGAAAGGTGCGCATGGCACTCAGCGCCCGCGGCCCCCGGCTCCTGGCCCACCGTCTGGCGGCCGAACGCCCCGAATTAGTGGTGAGCATGGTGATCTCGGCGGGTGCGAGCCAGCCGGCCCGATGGTAGTCGTACAAGCGCGCACGTATCGTCATGCGCTCGCTCCACCGCAGCCAGATGACCACCCCGACCCAGGCTACGAAGAGCGGCACCTCGATGAGGAAGTAGATGATGATCCCCTGGCCGAAGCCCCCGCTCCAGACGACTCCGTTCCAGAAGGCGTGCAGCACGATCGCCGCCGCCAGTCCCAGCGGCGTCATCCAGACCCAAGCGACCGAGGAGCGCATGCGTGCGCTCACGCCGATGGCGAGCCCGGTGCACGCGGTGAAGGTCACATGCGCGAAAGGCGACACGATACCGCGCATAATGAACGTGAAGACCAACTCGACAGAGTCGGCAGACCTGATGAAGTACAGGATGTTCTCCGCGAAGGCGAAGCCTCCGGCCACGACGCAGGCGTAGACGATGCCGTCCACGGGTCCGTTGAAGAGGCGGCGCCATATCAGGAAGATGATGAGCACGCCCAGGGCCTTGGTGGATTCTTCGACGATGGGCGCCGACACAACCCGGGAGAAGAGCTCTGTCCCGGATTTGCTGCCGGTGGAGGACGCTACGAGGAAAGACGCCGAGGTGTTGATCACCAGCGAGATCACCGTGGCCACGCCGGCACCCCACAGGAAGGCGGCACTCAGGATCCCCGGAGGCTCCGGCTCCCACCTGTCGATCCACCAGACCGCCGCCACGACCATGCACAGAGGCACGAGTGCCAGCGCCAGCGCCATCCACCCCATCATGCCGGTGAACCCGGAGGACTGCGCGGCCGAGAAGTAGATGACGACCAGCATGGCCAGCAGTCCCAGGCCACCGACCACCGTGAGCACGATGGTGGCGATGCGACCTCGGCGACGCTCCGAGGAGACCTGCGGAGTCCACTCGAACGGCAGCGGCGCGCTCGCCGCTGTCACGGGATACGCGGCGCCAGTCCGATAGGCCGAACGCCGGTAGCCAGGACGCGGAGACCAGCCGTTGGCAGGGGGCATGGACGTGCTCACGCGGAGCCTCCGTTCGTGGGATCCTCTGCCGTGCCGGTGACGGGCTCCGCCACCGGCGCGGCATCATCATCGATGTCGAAGGTCTGGGGCATGGGGGCATGACCGGCCAGGTGGAGGCAGCGCACCAGGACGGAGGAGCGCAGACGCCGAGCCTCGGCCACATGGGTGTTGTGGAAGCGCCTGGCCAGAACGAGCCGGTAGCAGGCCTTGTCGAGACGCGCCAGAGCATCGGCCGCCAGAGGCCGGGCGGTCAGAGCCGCGCGGGCCTGGACATTCAGCACCGCACGCAGGACCCGTGACAGATCGGACTCGACCAGGGCCCGGCTCCGCTGGCCAGAAGAATCCGCGGCGTCCGGATCCAAGCCGTCCTCGACGACCGGCCCATCGCAGTCGAGGGCATCGTGCGCCGCGCGAGACAGCAGGACGGCGGAAGCCGGGTCAAGGGCGCCGGTGGCCGCGAAATCGATGGCCGCCTGACCACGATGCACCAACTGCGCCTCCAGGGTCGCTCGCGACCCCAGGACCTGTCTGTGAAGTCGATCCACCCGCAGAGCCACGGCATAGAGGACCCATCCCAGAGCCAGCAGGAGGAGGGTCACGGCGAGAACGAGCAGCACGATGGTGGACACGGCTCAGTCCTCCAGGGCGTCGCGCAGGCGCCCCACCATGGTGCGCGATCCCGGCGCCATGGTCACTCGGGTGTGGGCGGTGGACAGCGCCATGTCGTAGACATCGAGCACGGAATCGGTGACGGTCGACCAGTCGTACCTGTCCACCACAGCGGACGCCGCGTCACGCCGCGCATCTGCAGCATGGGTATCGGTGAGCGTGTCCACAATGGCGCGGGCCAGGTCCGCTCCATCGCCGTTGCGGAACAACGCCCCGTAAGCGCCTCCGTCGAGAACATCGGAGAACGCTTCCAGATCCGAGGCGACGACCCGGGTACCTGCGGCCATGGCCTCCACGAGCACGATCCCGAAGGACTCACCGCCGGTTTGAGGCGCCACATAGCACGATGCCGAAGCGAGCAGGGTCGCCTTATCCGCATCCGAAACGCCACCGAGGAAGGTCACGGCATCACCGTATCGGGCCAGGGCGGCGCGCTGGGCCTCGGCCTCACCACGACCGGCGATGAGGAAGCGAGCTGCGGGAACTCGCTCCAGAACGGTCGGAATGGCCGCGGCCAGCACCTGCAGTCCTTTTCGGGGTTCATCCAGACGCCCCAGGAAAGCGATCGTGGGTGCCTCGACCGTGCCGAGGAAGCGAGGGTCGTCCTTGGCGGCGGAGGCGAACGGAGCGACATAGACGCCGTTGGGGATCACCACGGCGTCACCGCCGTGGTACTGAATGAGCGTGCGGCGCGCCTCCTGGGACACGGCGATGCGAGCAGTGATCCGCTCCATGAGAGGCGCTGTGGCCGTGGAGAGCAGCTCACGGGCCAGGGAACGGGCCAGGGCGGCGTGAAAAGTCCCCACCACCGGGCAGGTCGCGGCCTGCAGGGCAAGCATGCCGACGTTGGGAGCGATCGGCTCGTGGATGTGAAGCAGATCGAAGTCGTGGCCCTCAAGCCAGCGACGGGCCCGGCGGGCCACGACCGCACCGAAGTTGAGGCGGGCGATCGAGCCGTTGTACGGGATGGGGATCGAATCGCCCGCGGAGGTGACCCAATCAGGAAGCTCGGTGTCGGCCGCGGCAGGCGCCAGCACCCGCACGTCATGACGCCGGCCGCGCAGCTCGGCGGCCAGATCCATGACATGGGCCTGCACTCCTCCGTGCGCGTCCAGCGAGTACGGGCAGACGATGCCAATCTTCATGCGCCCGCCTCCTGCAGCGCATGGCTGCGCGCCAGGCGCTCATGGTCGAGATCGGCGTCGAAGACGGGCTGGAGCATGTGCCAGTCGATGGCGTGCTTCGCCAGCAGCGGTCCCATGACGGCCGCCCAGGCGCGTGTATGCGCCACCACGCGTTCACGAATGCTCGATCCTTGAGGGCCTTGAGGACACGGAACCTCTCGCAGAGTCAGCACTAGGCCCCACCGCGACCCGGCCGCTCGGCGTCTGTCACCCGAGAGAATCTCGTAATGAATGGTCCCGGCGTACAGGGGGAGGCCCAGCCGCTGTGCCAGGGCGGCGGGTCCAGCGGCGAAACGCGCAACATGACCGCACAGATCCACCTCCACACCGAAGGCGGACAGATCACGGTCGGCCAGCAGCGGTATGACGTAGGGCCCGCCCTCCTGAGCGGCGTCCACAAGCCGGTCGAACACCCTCTCACCACGCCCCTGGCCGATGATCGTCATGCCGAGCCCCTCGCGAAAGCTGACGAACTGCTCGAACAGATCCACCGGCTCGAGTCGCTCGGCCACGGTCAGCACGGGAGCCAGCCGTCGGCACGCCCAGGCGCCCGCGAGATCCCAATTGCCCATGTGACTCATGGCCAGCACGATCGAGCCCCGCTCGAGATCGGCACGCACCTGTGGAGACATATCGGTTCGCACGCGCGCGAGGATCTGCTCCTCGCTCATGCCGGACAGAGCGAAGGCCTCGTAGAAGTAGCGCATATAGGAGCGCATGGCCTTCCGGGAGGCCATGCGCACCCGTCCCGGAGTCGTGGAGGCGGGCAGAACACGCGCCAGGTTCTTCTCGAGCTGTCCGACTCCGACAAGTCCGCCGCCCAGCCGGTGCAGCCCCCATGCGGCGTCGGCCCCGACGCGGAACAGTCCGTAGCCCAACGGCGCCGGCAGCGCGCGCATGTGCCGCCAGGCGAAGCGGTACACATCGTTGACGGCGATACGCATGCCCCTCATACGCTCGTCTCCTGCTCGACGCCGTCCGCGGCGATCGCCCGGCCGGCCATCTGACGGCTAACCACGACAATGCGCTGGACGACGGTGATGAAGGACGCCAGCGCTACATAGCCGAGAGCCGCGGAGAGCACCCACTGGGGCGCTCCGAGCCCGACCACGAAGGTCGCCACCAGGGCGACCACCAGACGGTCGGTGCGCTCGGCGATCCCGACCGAGGCGGTCGCACCGATGGATTCGGCGCGGGCGCGGGCATAGGGGACGACGGCGGCCAGCACGACGCATGCCAGGGCGAGGCAGACGGTTGCGACGTGCAGGAAGGCGCTGTCCGTCTTCATGGACAGCGCCGCCCAGGCGGCCAGGGAGGCGAAGATGGCGCCATCGGCGAGGCGATCGAGCGTGGAATCCAGGAACGCGCCGAAAACCGAGCTGCGCCCTGTGGCACGGGCGAGGATGCCATCGAAGGAGTCTCCTATGAGAACAACCCCGAGCAGGGGCGGACCCATGATGAAACGCCCCTGAGGAAGGGTCGCCACCGCCACGCCCACCGACAGGACCGTGCCGACCACGGTGAGCATGTTGGGAGTGATCCCGACCCGGGCCATGGCGAGCGCGGGACGGGTGAGCAGTGCCTTGGTCAAGCCTCGGCCGTGCTGTCCGAGCATGGAGTCCTTACAAAGTCGTCGGAGCGGTCTCCCAGGCCGAGGCGAGCTGGTCGCGCTGATCGCCCAGGAGCTGGGGAACGGGTTTCGTCTTACCGATTATGGGCATGAAGTTGGCGTCGCCAGTCCAGCGCGGGACGATGTGCTGATGGAGATGCGCGGCGATACCGGCTCCAGCGATCTCGCCCTGGTTCATCCCCAGATTGAAGCCGTGGGGATGGCAGACCGAGCGGACGACCTCCATGGCCCGGGCCGTCAGTCTTCCGATCTCAATGCGCTCGGCATCGGTGGCCTCGGTCCAGTCCGAGATATGGCGATAAGGGCACACGAGGAGGTGTCCCGTGTTGTACGGGTAGAGGTTCATGAGCACATAGGCGCTCTCGCCCCGATAAACGATCAGGGCCTGCCGATCCTGCCGATCGGGAGCCGTGCAGAAGGGGCACTGGCTGCTCGAGGAGTCCTCGGGCTTGTCCTGGCCCTCGATGTAGACCATGCGGTGAGGAGTCCACAGCCGTCCGAAAGGATCGGGGGTGTCGGCATGCTGGAAGGGAGCCTCAATGCGCACACCGTCCACCACGGCGCCCTCCGGCTCCACCGGATGATCCGGGGGCGGGTTCGGTCCGGCCGTCGCCTCCTCAGCAGAATCGGGCTCGAGGCGCTCAGTCACGGTGGAGCCTCTCCCCCGCCGGGTCGTTGACCCGGTCCGCGATCACGGCGGCGATGTGAGCCACCGCCTCCTCAACCGGGACGCCGTTGGTCTGCTCCCCGTCGCGGAAGCGGAAGGAGACGGCGCCGGCCTCAACGTCCTCTCCCCCGGCGATCAGGGTGAAGGGGACCTTGTCCTTGGAGGCGTTGCGGATCTTCTTGCCGAAGCGGTCATCGGAGTGGTCCACCTCGACCCGCACACCCTCGGCGCGCAGCCGGGCGGCGACGCCGTCGACGTAGTCGTCGAAGGCCTCGGCCACGGGCACGAGCCTGACCTGGACGGGTGCCAGCCAGGCGGGGAAGGCCCCCGCGTAGTGCTCGGTGAGCACGCCGATGAAGCGCTCCACGCTGCCCAGCTTGGCGGAGTGAATCATGATGGGGCGCTGATGGGTGCCGTCGGGGGCGGTGTACTCCAGGTCGAAGCGCTCGGGCTGGTTGAAGTCGTACTGGATGGTGGACATCTGCCAGGTGCGGCCGATGGCGTCCTTGACCTGGACGGAGACCTTGGGGCCGTAGAAGGCAGCGCCGCCCGGATCCGGGACCACCTCCAGCCCAGAGGCGTCGCAGGCGTCCTGGAGGGCCTTGGTGGCGGCGGCCCAGTCGGCGTCCGAGCCGATGAACTTGTCCTTCTTGGCACCGTCCTCGTCCCTGGTGGACAGCTCCAGGTAGAAGTCGTCCAATCCGAAGTCGGAGAGGATGGACAGGAAGAAGTCGATCTGGGCGCGGATCTCCTGGCCCGCCTGCTCGGGCGTGCAGTAGGTGTGGGAGTCGTCCTGGGTGAATCCGCGCATGCGGGTCAGGCCGTGCACCACGCCGGACTTCTCGTAGCGGTAGTCGTGCCCCATCTCGAAGAACCTCAGCGGCAGTTCGCGGTAGGACCGGCCCCGGGAGCGGAAGATGAGGTTGTGCATCGGGCAGTTCATGGCCTTGAGGTAGTACTCCTGGCCGGCCTTGGTGATGTTGCCCTCGGCGTCGCGCTCCTCATCGGCGAGCATGGGCGGGAACATCGTGTCGGCGTAGTAGGGCAGGTGGCCCGAGGTGTGGAACAGACCGCCCTTGGAGATCTCGGGGGTGTGCACGAAGTCGAAGCCGTACTCCATGTGGCGCTTGGTCACGTGGCTCTCGATCTCGTGGCGCAGCATGGCGCCCTTGGGGTGGAAGACCACGAGGCCCGGGCCGATCTCCTCGGGGAAGGAGTACAGGTCGAGGTCGGCGCCGAGCTTGCGGTGATCGCGCTTGGCGGCTTCGGCCAGGCGGGTCTGGTAGGCCTTGAGGTCCTCCTTGGAGGCCCAGGCGGTGCCGTAGATGCGCTGGAGGGAGTCGCCGGACTGGTCGCCCTTCCAGTAGGCCGAGGAGGACTTGGTCAGGGCGAAGCCCTGCCCGATGAGGCGGGTGGAGGGCAGGTGGGGGCCGCGGCACAGGTCGCTCCAGGCCACGGTCCCGTCTCGGCGGACGTTGTCGTACATGGTGAGGCCGCCCTGGCCCACCTCCACCGAGGCCCCCTCGGCCCCGGCGCCCTTGGTGGTGATGAGCTCGAGCTTGTAGGGCTGGTCGGCCAGCTCCACCCGCCCCTCGTCCTCGGTGATGTCCCGGCGCACGAAGCGCTGGCCCTCCTTGACGATGCGCTTCATGCGCTTCTCGATGTCGCGCAGCAGCTCGGGCGTGACAGCGTCGATGCCGCCGAAGTCGTAGTAGAAGCCGTCGGTGATGAAGGGGCCGATGCCGAGATTGACGTCGGGGAACAGATCCTGGACCGCCTGGGCCATGACGTGGGTGGCGCTGTGGCGCAGGATGTTCAGCCCGTCCTCGGAAGCGAGTGTGATGGGTTCAATTCTCGCCCCCGCAGGAATGACCCGGTCCAGGTCCCACGGCGCACCGTCCACCTTCATGGCGACGACGTCGCGATCCCGACTGAAGAGCGAAGATCCTGTGGTGCCCGCCTCGATACTGCGCGCGGCGCCGTCGAGAGTGATGTCGATGGTGGGCTGGGATGGCACGGGTCTGCTCCTGACGTGTTGCGGCCGGGCGCTGTACTGGTGCACCCGCTAACTGCGGGGAGTCTACCCGGCGGCGGCCGGCACTTCAGACGCCCAGACGGTCTCGCAACAGGTTGCGCGCGCGGCGCGCTCGAACCAGAGCGGCATAGACGGTCTTATGGATGGGAATGTCCCAGGCGCCATCGACCTCGGTGGCGTGATGCGCGAAGCGCTTCTTGTACCGACCGACCCCGTAGAGCTCGGGCACTCGGGCGGAGTCCGCCCCCATGAGATCGAAGGACTCCTTGCCCTCAGCGGCCAAAGTGCAGGCCACGAACCAGTCGAGCGCCTCAGCGCCGCGGAATCCTCGCGATTCGTCAGATGAGGCCCCGTAGTAGGCGACGGTCGCCTTTCCGGAGACGGTGACGAGGTCCCAGCAGTGCGGCACGCCGTCACGACGCAGGACGAAGAGCCTGGCGTGCTCCGGCCCCAGGGTGCGCAGCATGTCCCAGTAGACCTGGGAGGGGTGGGGACGGAAACCATCACGCTCGGCCGTGGTGACCATCACGGCGTAAACCTCGTCGAAGGCCTGGCGGCTCAAGCCGGTCTCCTCGGCCATGACGCAGTCGGCCTCGGCGGCGACCCGGGCGGCGCGCTTGACACCGCGACGACCGTCCTTGGGCATGGCCGCGGCGATGGCCTCGGGCTTGCGCGGCCGCAGGTCGATGACGAAGGTCCGGTCGTAGGTGATGGTCGAGAGCAGCTCATGGGTGTCCGGCGCCTGATACCGGGCATGCATCCGCACGAAGACGACACGGGAATCCTTCATCTTGACCTCCCGCATCAGGAGGGCGCGCAGATGCGCCTCGCGGTCGGGGCTCTGCTCCTTGAGCCAGACCGGCCCGTGCTTGGCCCACAGGAAGCGCCGTCCCGCGATCTCATAGCGGTAAAGGGCGACGACGGCGACGGGCTTGCCTTCGGCCTCGTACACATAGCGCCCGAACAAGGGGTGGCCCTGACTGGCCTCATAGGCCTCCCAGGGCTCCAGCTGCTCGATGGGCGCGGGGGTGCAGCCGATGGCCAGACGCATATCCCGCGCTGAGATGGGACGGAGGCTCTCGGAGCGCGAGTTCGTACGGGACGCGTGAGTCATGGAGCCTCCAGGTCAAGTGGGGTGTCGAAACTGGGATGTCAAGCCGGGCCGGGGCTGTAAGGCCGTTACGGCAATTTAAGGCTATTTAAGGCTATAAGGCCGCCATCCGGCTGCAAAAGGGGTGAGGAGAGTGAATGAGGCGGTGAAACTGCCGCTGCCGGGCGCGACCGGGCAGGCGCGGATGCTCAGCGCAGCCGCAGGCGCAGCGGTCGCGGGTGGTACCGGTGGAACTTCCGGTCATGGTTGAGTTTCTGGGCGCTGACGAGTAGACGACGGCGCAAGGATCGCTCCGCGGGATCGAGCAACGGGTCGACCGCACGCGCCGCGAGCCGTAGGACACGTCGCCGCAGCGCAGGATCATCGACCTGGTGGAGCACGAGATGACGCGGAAGGAGGCTGTAGAGGACTTCTTTCTCCGCTTCTCGACGCGGTCCGGGACGCCCGTCGATCAGGTCGCGGATCATGACGACCATGGGATTGACGCCCGCAGCACTCATATAGAAGGAGTTTCGCCCGATGCGGGGGTTGAGCTCGAAGTAGACCGGGTCGCCGCCCCGCGGATCGATCTTGACGTCGAAGTTCGCGAAACCGCGGTAGCCCACGGATGTAAGCAGCTTCTCCGCGCCCTCCCAGAGCTCGGGGAAGGGCTCGGTGATCATGGCCACGGGGTTGCCGATGAGGGTGGGCGTGTGATCCTCCAGGAGGACGCGCGCCGAACCGATCATCGTCATCTCACCGTTGGAGGCCATGTACGCGGTCACCGAACGCATGGCGTCGTCCTCGCCGGGGATCCGCTCCTGAATGAGGAAGGTGGACTGATAGCCGGCGCTGCGCAGGTCCGACCACAGCGAGGCGAGCTCTTCGGGGGTGTCGATGAAGTAGATCTTGCGCTGACCGGGGAATTCGACGGCGTCCCAGTCCGCGCCGACGGCGGCCTTGCCCACCAATGGGAAGGGAATATCGATCTGAGGGTCGCCGTCTGCGAGCTCGGAGCAGTCCACGACGACCTGTCGCGGGGTGCGCAGGCCCTGCTCCGCACAGGCCTCGGCGAAGGCGACCTTGTCGCTCAGGGCGTTCATGGCCTCGGCGCTCGGGAAGGGCACGACGTACTCCGGCTCGAGCTCATTCCGGTGCGCGATGAGGAACTGGGCCGTCGAATCGCGATTGCCGATGACCACGGCACTGCGCTCCGCCCGACCGGCGACCAGTTCGCGCAGGCGCGCGACCATCCCGGGCTCATCACGCGAGTCCTGATGAATGACGTCGATGTAGCTCGACAGGGCGATCGCCTCGATCGGGCTGGGCGACAGGAGCGTCACACGCTGCCCAGTGGCATCGTGGAGCTGTCGGGCCAGCGCATAGCCTCCGATGTCCCCGCCGATCACCACGGGAAGCAGGTCGGGGCGCGAGGGCGTGCGCGCTGAGAGGGCCACGTGTTCTCCTAAGTCCGGCCGAGCCCGGGCACGGGCCGCGGCAGCATGGGCAGCATGTTCGAGGTGGTCGAGATGGCAGTTGAGGCGATCGAAGGAGGCGGAAGAAATCGATTGGTGAGTAATCGGCATCCGACACGGCCGACGTGCAGCAACGTATGGCCAACGTACAGCACAGCGACTCACAACGGGCAGCCGTAACGAAAGCCCGGAACACAATGTCCCGGGCCGGCAGATCGAGTGGGCGATACTGGGATCGAACCAGTGACCTCTTCCGTGTCAGGGAAGCGCGCTACCGCTGCGCCAATCGCCCGAGCGGATGACGGGACTCGAACCCGCGACCCTCACCTTGGCAAGGTGATGCTCTACCAACTGAGCCACATCCGCATGCCATCACCGGCACCCAGCCAGTGATCGATGCGGGAGGAAAGGTAGCAGAGCACGGCCGGCAGACCAAATCGATCCCATCCCCCGTGCTGTGACCTGAGCTCAGCATGCTTCATGCTGCGGCGCGGGAGGGTGCGCCCGTGGCAAAGTGTCCCTATGCCGTCTGACATGCCGACCACAGCACCCGACAACCCAGGGCCCACGGCCACCGACGCCACCGACGCCACAGCCAGCGCTCAGAACGCCGGCAGCGCCACCAGCGCCAGCGTCACCAGCACTGACGCCGAGACCACTGCGGCCGCTGCCGCCCCTGCCTCCGCCCCCTCGGAGGCCGCAGTTCCTGGAACCCCCGATACCGCTCCCGACGCCGCGGACGCCCCCGCCGCGCAGACGCTGACAGCCTGGCCGGGGCAGCCCTATCCGCTGGGCGCGACCTACGACGGCTCGGGCACGAACTTCGCGGTGTTCTCCTCTGTCGCCGAACGGGTTCAGCTGTGCCTCTTCGACGAGGCCGGCGCCGAGACCCGGATCGAGTTGACGGAGGTGGACGCGGATGTATGGCACACCTATCTGCCCACGGTCCAGCCCGGTCAGATCTACGGATACCGCGTCCACGGCCCCTACGATCCTGACCGCGGCCTGCGCTGCGACTCCTCCAAGCTGCTGCTGGACCCGTACGCCAAGGCGATCTCCGGGCACGTCACGGCGTCGCAGTCCCTGTACTCCTACGACTTCAACGACGCCTCGGTGCGCAATCAGGAGGATTCCGCCGACGCCACCATGCGCTCGGTCGTCATCTCCCCGTACTTCGACTGGGGCCATGATCGCCCGCCGGCGCACGAGTACCACAACACGATCATCTACGAGGCCCATGTCAAGGGCATGACCCAGCTTCACCCGCTCGTCCCCGAGGAGTTGCGCGGCACCTACGCGGGTCTGGCTCAGCCCGCGGTCATCGACCACCTCAAGGAGCTCGGCATCACCGCCATCGAGCTCATGCCCGTGCACCAGTTCGTCAACGACACCTACCTGCAGGACAAGGGCCTGTCGAACTACTGGGGATACAACACCATCGGCTTCTTCGCGCCCCACAACGGATACGCCGCCTACAGCGCCGGCGGCCAGCAGGTCCAGGAGTTCAAGGGGATGGTCAAGGCCTTCCACGAGGCCGATATCGAGGTGATCCTCGACGTCGTCTACAACCACACCGCCGAGGGCAACCACATGGGGCCGACCCTTTCCTTCCGAGGGCTGGACAACCTCGCCTACTACCGGCTCGTCGATGGCGACCAGGCTCACTACTTCGACACCACGGGCACCGGCAACTCGCTGCTCATGCGTTCTCCGGCGGTTCTCCAACTCATCATGGACTCCCTGCGCTACTGGGTCACCGAGATGCACGTCGATGGCTTCCGCTTCGACCTGGCATCGACTCTGGCGCGCCAGTTCCACGAGGTCGACAAGCTCTCGGCCTTCTTCGACATCATCCACCAGGATCCGATCCTGTCGCAGACCAAGCTCATCGCCGAGCCCTGGGATGTGGGCGAGGGCGGCTACAACGTGGGCGGATTCCCTCCCCTGTGGAGCGAATGGAACGGGACCTACCGCGACACGGTGCGCGACTTCTGGCGCGGGGAGCCCTCCACCCTGGGAGAGTTCGCATCGCGCATCACCGGCTCCTCCGACCTGTACCAGCATTCCGGCCGCACCCCGGTGGCCAGCATCAACTTCGTCACCGCCCACGATGGCTTCACCATGGCCGACCTGGTGTCGTACAACGAGAAGCACAATGAGGCCAACCTGGAGGACAACCGGGATGGCGCCAATGACAACCGCTCGTGGAACTGCGGCGTCGAGGGGCCCACGGACGACCCCGGGGTCATCTCTTTGCGCAAGCGCCAAACGCGCAACTTCCTGGCCACCATCCTGTTCAGCCAGGGCGTTCCGATGATCTGCCACGGCGATGAGCTGGGACGCACCCAGGGCGGCAACAACAACGCCTACTGCCAGGACAATGAGATCTCCTGGATCGACTGGGACCTTGATGAGGAGGACCGCGATCTACTGAACTTCACGCGGACCATGGTGTGGTTGCGCCGCGACCATCCGGTCCTGCGGCGGCGGCGTTTCTTCTCGGGCGCCGCCTCGCACGGCGGCGAGTCCGAGCTGGGCGAGATCGAGTGGCTGCGCCCATCCGGCGAGCGCATGACCGATCAGGACTGGGGCACGTGGTACGCCCGCGCCATGACGGTCTTCCTCAACGGCGAAGCCATCGCCGAGCCCGACGAGCAGGGGCACCGCGTCACCGACGACTCCTTCCTCGTACTGATCAACGCCAGCGAGGAGGACATCGCTTTCACGCTTCCGGGTCTCGGCGACAGCGAGCACTGGACAGTGGCTCTCGACACCGCTCCCGCCGTGGACAGCGAACCCCATGATTCGCTCGACGCCGGTGAGCAGGTGACCGTTGAGGCCCGCTCCATGTTGTTCCTGACGTCGGCCCCGGAGACGGGCACTGCCTGACCAACACCTGCGAAGGGGATGGACACGATGACCGAGCCAAGTCAGCAGGACAGCGAGATCTCGACAACGCTCGAGTCGGCACCCGCGCCCGAGGGATACGCACCCTGGTCAGGGCACGTGCCCGCTCAAGGACGCCGCACTCCGGTGACGACCTACCGACTCCAGATGGGCAGTACGCTCACTTTCGACGACGCCCGCCGCCTGGTGCCCTACCTGCGCGATCTCGGCGTCACCGATGTCTACCTCTCCCCCGTGCTGGCCGCCGCTCCGGGGTCGACGCACGGCTACGACGTAGTCGACCACACCCGCATCAGCGAGGCCATGGGCGGACGAGCCGGGCTCGAACGTCTCGCCGCCGATGTCCACAAGGCGGGAATGGGCCTGGTCCTGGACATCGTGCCCAACCACATGGCGGTGCCCACTCCCGCATGGCACAACCTGCCGCTGTGGTCCGTCCTGCGCGACGGCCCGGACTCCCCCTACGCCTCCTGGTTCGACGTGCCCATTGAGGCGCCCATCCTCATGCCGGTGCTCGGCGCCCGCATCGGCAAGGTGCTCGCCGACGAGCAGCTCGTCCTGGAGCGAATGATCGTGCCCACCGAGCCCGAACGCGGCGAGCAGTGGGTACTGCGGTACTTCGACCACGTATTCCCCGTCGCCGAGGGCACCCAGTCCTTGCCGATGCATGTACTGGTGGGACGCCAGCACTATCGGCTCGCCTACTGGAAGGTCGGAGACGCGGAGACCAATTACCGCCGATTCTTCGATGTCGGCACCCTCGCCGCGATCCGGGTGGAGGAGCCCGAGGTCTTCGCCGGCTCTCACGAACTCGTCCTCGATCTGCTGCGCACGGGAACGGTCGATGCCCTCCGCGTGGACCACCCCGACGGTCTGGCGGATCCCACCGGTTATCTCAACCAGCTGTGGGAGGCCACCGACGGGGCCTGGATCGTCGCGGAGAAGATTCTCGCCCCCGATGAGCCCCTGCCAGTCGGCTGGCATGTCGCCGGCACCACGGGTTATGGCGCTTCCTGGCGCATCGACCAGCTGCAGGTCGACCAGGGAGGCGCCACCAGGCTCGGGGGTCTCATGCATGAACTGACCGGACAGGGGCCGATCGACTACGAGCGCGTCGTCGAGCAGGCCAAGCGGGAGGTCATCAATGGCTCCCTGGCAGCAGAAGTCAATCGCCTCGCGCGCCTGCTGGACGAGCTCACCGTGCAGGATGTGCGCCTGCGCGATCACACCCTGCACGACTTGCGCGCGTGCGTCGTCGAGCTGCTCATCGCCGCGCAGCGCTATCGCGCCTACGTCCGCCCCGGGCAGGCCGCGGACCCCGATCAGGCGGCGGTGCTGCACGCCGACGCCGAACGCGCCCGCTCTCGCCTGGAAGCGGACCAGAGCGAGACCCTCGACATGGTTGTCGCGCTCCTGCTCGGCGAACCGGTCGGTTCCGAGGGCCTGACCGCCTCGCCGCTGCGCACCGAGGCGGTTATCCGCTTCCAGCAGGTCTGCGGGGCGGTGACCGCCAAGGGCGTGGAGGACACGGCCTTCTACCGGTGGACTCACCTGACCAGCCTGACCGAAGTCGGCGGGGACCCCAGCGGCTTCGCTCTCGGCGCAGACGAGGCTCATGCCTGGGCGGACCGGGTCCAGGATCTATGGCCGTGCACCATGGTGACCTCCACGACACACGACACCAAGCGCGGGGAGGACGTGCGAGCCCGTCTCGACGTACTGGCCTCTTACGCCGAAGAGTGGACCGATATGGTCCGCCGGCTGCGCGCGTCCACTGAGGACGCGCGCCCCACAGATCTGGACGGACGTACCGAGAATCTCCTGTGGCAGACCCTATGGGGCACATGGGCCCCGGACTCCGACGATCCCATGACGGCCGAACGACTGACCGCCTACCTCATCAAGGCCTCGCGCGAGCAGAAGGGCTGGACCACATGGTCCGCCCCCGACATCGACCGCGAACAGGGCCTGACCGATTACGCGACGCATCTGCTGACCGATCCGGACACGGCGAATGAGCTGAACGCATTCGCCGCGCTGACCGCCAAAGATGTCTCCTCCATCATTCTGGCGAACAAGGCCATGACACTGACCTGGCTCGGAGTGGCGGATATCTACCAGGGCAGCGAACTGACCCGCACGAGCCTGGTCGATCCGGATAACCGCAGAGCAGTGGACTACGACGGCGAAGGCGGCCTGCGCGCCATGCTGTCCCAGGACTCCGCCGGCAGCTCGCCGCGCACACTCGACCAGGAGAAGCTGCGGCTGACTCACCGCCTCGCCCAACTGCGCGCCGAGCGCCCGGATACGTTCGTCGGACCGCGCTCGGGCTATCGCACGGTCCCGGTGACGACCTCTCACGCCTTCGCATACGCCCGTCTACTCGACGAGGAGCCCGATGTCGTGGTCATCGTGCGCCGTCTGGGCCGCCGCCTTCGGCGACTGGGGGGCTGGCGCGAGGAGAGCGTGGTCCTTCCCGATGGTCAATGGACCGAGGTGCTCACGGAGCAATCCATCGACGGCGGAGCGCAGCGCCTGGCGGACGTGGTCGGAGACCTTCCCGTCGTTGTGCTGGCCCGCGACCGACAAGCCGGGCGAGCAGACACCCGGGAAGACCGAGCAGAGCGAGAAGCCGGAGGAGGCGCAGCATGAGCCCTCGAGAGAAGGCCTCCGCATGGCGCTCCCCGGCCCTTCCGGTCGGCCCGGATGTACCGGTATGGGCCCCCCAGGCGGCTCGCGTCAGTCTTCACCTGCCCGTCACGGACGAGGTGGTGCCGATGGAAGCGCGCGAGGGCGGCTGGTGGGTGAGCCCCCGCTCCCTGCCCACCGGCACCGACTACGCCTACCGCTTGGATGACGGCGATGACCTGCCCGATCCGCGCACCGCCTGGCAGCCGCACGGCGTCCACGGGCCGTCCAGAGTCTTCGACACCTCCCAGGTGCGCTGGACGGACAACCACTGGCGGGGTCGCGACCTTCTCGGCGCCGTCATCTACGAGCTCCATGCGGGTACGTTCACCCCGGAGGGCACCTTGGACTCCGCCGTGCAGCGCCTCGACCACCTGGCCGCGCTCGGAGTGGACATCGTCGAACTCATGCCGGTCGCGGGCTTCCCCGGCCGGGCGGGCTGGGGCTATGACGGCGTCGACCTATGGGCGGTCCACGAGGCCTACGGCGGGCCCGAGTCGCTGGCCCGTTTCGTTGACGCCGCGCACAACGCCGGCATCGGCGTGTGCCTCGACGTCGTCTACAACCACCTGGGCCCCTCGGGCAACTATCTGGGCCGCTTCGGCCCATACTTCACCGAGGTGCACGAGACGCCGTGGGGCTCGGCGATCAACTACGACCAGCCCGGCTGCGAGCAGGTGCGCGCGTTCATCATCGACTCCGCCCTGCGCTGGCTGACAGACTTCCACATCGACGCGCTGCGGCTGGACGCCATCCACGAGATCCGCGACGACGCCGACCGCGCCACCGCCGTCGATCCGCACCCGCACCTGCTGGCCGAACTGTCCGATGCCGTCGGAGAGCTCTCGGAGCGACTCGGCCGCCCCCTGTCGCTGGTGGCCGAGTCGGATCTCAACGACGCTGGAGTCATCACACCCACGCACGCCGAACCGCCGTTCCGCATGCCCAGCCTCGGCATGACCGCCCAGTGGACGGACGACGTTCATCATGCCCTGCACGCGCGGATCACCGGCGAGTCCCAGGGCTACTACGCGGATTTCGCGGCTCCGCAGGCCCTCAGCCGCGTCTACGAGCATGCTTTCCTCCACGACGGGAGCTGGTCCTCCTTCCGCGGCCGCAACTGGGGCGCGCCCGTCCCGGCCGGGACGGATCCGAGGCGCTTCGTCGTCTTCGATTCCGACCACGACCAGGTCGGCAACCGCGCCACTGGCGACCGCCCGGCCGCCTCACTGAGCGATGACCTGCTGGCGGCAGAGGCCGCACTGATCCTGCTGTCGCCCTTCACCCCCATGCTGTTCATGGGCGAGGAGTGGGGTACTCGACGCCCCTTCCAGTTCTTCACCGATCATTCGGAGACGGAACTAGCGCAGGCGGTGACACAGGGACGCCGCGATGAGTTCGCCTCCTTCGGCTGGGATGCCGATGAGGTGCCCGATCCGCAGGACAGTTCCACCGTGACGGCCTCGGTGCTCGACTGGAGCGAGCCGCTTCAGCCGATTCACGCCCGTATGCTCTCCTGGTACCAGGATCTCATCGCCCTGCGGCGCAGGCTCGGTCTTGGCGAGCGCGGCCAATGGCCCAGCCTGCAGGACACCGGTGATGTAGTCATCCTCACTATTCCTGCGGGCACTGGTCGTGCCGACGTCGAGCTGGTCGTCGTGGCCAGCCTCATGCCGGCAGGCGGATCAGGCGGCACAGATCTCAAGGCACTCGTACCGGACGCGGACGAGCTCGACCTGGCCCTGTCGTGGTTGGGATCGTCTCTCGAAGGTTCGGTCCTGCGCGCGGGAGACACGGCAGTTCTGACGCGTCGTCCCTGACAGAGCGCCGTTCCGCCGTCGTTCTCCTTGTCTTTGCGCGGTCTTGCGCGCCCTGCGCGTCCATGGAGCCCTGCAGCGGTAAACCCTCGGTAACGAAGTGATCGATCCTGTCCAGATCGGATCTGCCGTCATGGATAATCTTACTTTCGGCGTGGCAGCGGGTATCACCGGTCTGCACCGGTAGCCTGGCGAGGTGACCGACTCTTCCCCCACGGGTTCCCCGCATGACCCCAAGCCCGCCGTTCCCGACCGCTTCGCCGAGGCACTGCTGTCCATGCGCCACGCCTCCAGACCCAGAGGCCTCGTGCTGGACGAGGTTCCTGCGCCACGCAGACTCGCGCCCTATGCAGCAGCACTCTCGGCCGAGACAGTCGAAACACACTCCGACGCCCCGATAGCCTCCGGCAGATTCGTGGTGCTGCACGATCCCGCCGGCCAGGAGGCCTGGGATGGCGACTTCCGATTGGTCGTCATGGCGCGCTCTCGCCTTGATGAGGAGGTCGGCACCGACCCTCTCCTCGGATCCGCGGCATGGTCCTGGCTGACTGACGCCCTGGATGGGGCGGGCGCGGGATACCGGGCGCTGGTCGGGACAGTCACCCGGGTGCTCTCCGAGACCTTCGGCGGACTCGAGCTCAACGACGCGTGCGCGCACGCCGAGATCCGCGCCTCCTGGAGCCCCACCACCCCGGACCTCACACCGCACTTGGAGGCGTGGTACGAGCTGATCCACGTCGCTGCCGGACACGAGCCCGAGATCGCTACGCCCATCGAGCTCACGAGCGTGGTGCGGTGACCCAGTGAGCCCTTTGGCCCCCGATCCGGCCCCTGTGCCAGGGACCACCGACTCTCCGATCTCCCCCCAAGATGTCGTGGCGTACACGTCCCCGCGCGATGGTCTGCCTCCGGTAACCGATTCGCCCGAGGCGCTTCGGCGGGCCGTGGAGGCTCTGGCCGCGGGCACGGGCCCCATTGCCGTCGATGCCGAGCGCGCTTCGGGATTCCGCTACGGCCAGGACGCTTATCTCATCCAACTGCGGCGTGCGGGCAGTGGCACTGTGCTGATCGACCCGCTCGCAACGGGGCCTCTGGATTCACTGGCCCGAGTGCTCGACGGACCGGAGTGGATTCTGCACGCGGCAGATCAGGACCTGCCGTGCCTCACCAGCCTCGGCCTGACATCACGCTCGTTGTTCGACACGGAGCTGGCCGCACGACTGCTCGGACGAGCGCACGTCGGCCTCGGCGCGGTCATAGAAGAGACACTGGGCCTGCGACTCGCCAAAGATCACGCCGCCGCCGACTGGTCCGTCCGCCCGCTACCGGAATCCTGGTTGGTTTACGCGGCGCTCGATGTTGAGCTGCTCGCCGAGTTGCGTCAAGCCCTCGGCGCGGAACTCGCGGCAGTCGGAAAAGCGGAATGGGCGGCGCAGGAATTCGAGTTCGAGCGAACTCGTCCGCCACGACCGGCCAGAGTCGATCCGTGGCGGAAGACGCCGCGCGCCGGACGAGCCGTGCGGAGCAGACGATCGTTGGCTGTGCTCCGCGAACTGTGGACCGCGCGCGAGGAACTGGCAGCCGAACTGGATCGCACACCGTCCAAGGTCTTGTCGCACCACGCTTTGATCGCGGCGGCGGTAGCCCGCCCGACGTCGCGCCGCAAGCTCGCCGCCCTCAAGGAGTTCTCCTCCCGCCAGGCCCGCCAGCACCAGGAACAGTGGTGGAAGGCTATCGACCGCGCCATGAACCTGCCGGACAGCGAGCTGCCGCCCGTTCACGCCCCTCTGCCGGACGGCGAGCTTCCACAGCCGCGCTCGTGGGGACGCCACCATGGAGAGGCTGCGCGCATGCTCGACGTCGTGCGCTCGACGGTCCGCTCACGCGCCGACGAGCTGCGCCTGCCGCAGGAACTGCTTCTGGCCCCCGATTCGCAGCGCCGTCTGGCCTGGGACCTCGGCCGGGCCCATGCGTCCGATGATCAGATCGCGATCACCACCGAGACTGTGGCTGAACGGCTCGCGGCCCTGGAGGCGCGTCCCTGGCAGATCGATCAGGTGGGGCCGGCTCTCAGCAGGGCTCTTGCAGAAGCCGTGGCCTGACTGCTCATCGAGCCGGAACGCCCGGCCTGCCGCCCACCGCGTGCGACCGGATCGCACCATGGGCCTGATACGGGACTGATACGCCACTGGTGCATCGGGAGTCGTGCACAGGGATGGCAGGGATGCCGCAGCCCGCACCTCTGCGCGTCTGGTTACTCCTGTTAATGAACCGTGAAGCCGTGGGACCGGAAAATGGCCCGAGTCGATTCCACGAGCTCGGGATCGGGAGGGGAGGTCTCGCGCAAGCGGTAGTTCAGGCCCAGGGATGTCCATTTGTCGGCACCCATCTGGTGGAAGGGCAGGACTTCCACACGGGTGACGCTGCTGCCCCACTGCTCGATAATACCGGCAACGTTCTCCACGTTAACGGGGTCGTCGGTCAGTCCCGGGACCAGAACGAAACGCACCCAGATCTCGATGCCTCTGGCCGCCAGTCGATCCCCGAAGGCGATCGTGGGGGCGAGCTCGCGCCCCGTCACCTTCTTATAGGTCTCTTCGTTCCCGCTCTTGACGTCAAGAAGAACCAAGTCGATGTTGTCGAGCATGTCATCGGTGCAGTTGGCGCCCAGGTAGCCGGAGGTGTCGATGCAGGTGTGGATCCCCATCTTCTTCGCCCCGGCCAGGAGCCTGCCCGCGAAGGCGGGCTGCATGAGCACTTCCCCGCCTGAGAGCGTGATGCCGCCCTTGGAGGCGCGGAACACCCCCCGGTACCGCCTCATACGGCGCAGGAGCTCGGAGGCCTCCACCGGCTCCCCGTCCCTCATGAGGAAGGTGTCGGGATTGTGGCAGTAGAGGCATCGCAGTGGGCAGCCGTTGAGGAAGACCGTCATCCTCGTACCCGGTCCGTCCACCGCGGTGACCAGCTCCCAGGAGTGGATGGAACCGAGCGACCCGTCGCGCATCCGGGCAAGTCGCTCCGAGCGCTGTAAGTCGTTCAGCTCCTCGAGCCCACCGATTCCGGCCCCGCGCAGGCGGGCGGCCGGGGCCAGGAAGTCCTGGTCCCGGCCGCCCAGCGCCACGGGGGTGATGGTCTCAGTCATCTGAGTCCAGCACCGCTCGGCTCAGGCGCCGGCGTGGAAGGTGCGGTTGAGGACGTCCAGCTGCTGCTCGCGCGTGAGCTTGACGAAGTTGACGGCGTAGCCGGAGACGCGAACCGTCAGGTTCGGGTAGTTCTCCGGGTGCTCCATCGCGTCCTCAAGAGTGTTGCGATCCAGGACGTTGATGTTGGCGTGGTACAGGCCCTTGACGCCCCCGTTGTCCTGACGCTGCGCCTTCATCGAGGCGAGGCGCTCTTCGTATGTGGCCATGATCGGCCCCTTTCTAGTGATGAGAGATGTGTTCGACAGAGAGTCGTTGGGAGACCGTCGATCAGATCTCGGCGCAGTCATCCGGCACGAAGCCGGCGTCGAGAACGCCCACGAGGTTGGCCACGCGCTCATCGAGCGTGCGCCCCAGGCCCTGCGGGGTGATCGTGTTGGTCAGCGAGATGCCGTCGAGGGCGTCGTTGTAGTCGAGCTTGCCGACGGAGAGCATGGAGGCGACCATGCCGTGAGTGTCCATGCCGTTCTCCGGGTTGGCGCCCGGGGAGAAGGGCGTGCCCTTCTGGTGGCCGGAGGGGAAGGAGCCGGTGGCCTTGCCGTAGACGACGTTGGAGGTGATCGTGAGAACGGACTGAGTCGGGATCGCGTCGCGGTAGAAGGGCTGCTCCTTGATCTTCGACATGACCGTGTGAACCACGGTGGCGGCGATGTCGTCGGCGCGGTCGTCGTCGTTGCCGTAGATCGGGAAGTCGCCCTCGGTGATGTAATCGACCACCAGGCCGGTCTCGTCGCGCACGGGAGTCACCTTGGCGTACTTGATGGCGCTCAGGGAGTCGGCCACGATGGACAGTCCGGCGATGCCGCAGCCCATGGTGCGCACGATCTCCGAGTCGTGCAGCGCCATCTCGATCGCCTCGTACGCATAGCGGTCGTGGCAGTAGTGGATGATGTTGAGGGCCTCGACGTAGGTGGCCACCACCCAGTCGAGCATCTTCTCGTACTTGTCCCAGACCTCATCGAAGTCCAGGGGCCCGTCGCCCTCGATGCCGGGCAGGCCGGTGACGACCTGCTTGCCGCTCATCTCGTCGCGGCCGCCGTTGATGGCGTAGAGCAGGGCCTTGGCGGAGTTGACGCGGGCGCCGAAGAACTGCATCTGCTTGCCCACGCGCATCGGGGACACGCAGCAGGCGATCGCGGCGTCGTCGCCCCAGTGCTCACGGATCTGCTCGTCGGCCTCGTACTGGATGGAGGAGGTCGTGATCGAGATCAGGGCGCAGAAGTCCTTGTATCCCTGCGGCAGGTTCTCGTCCCAGAAGATTGTGATGTTCGGCTCCGGGGCGGGGCCGAGGTTGCGCAGGGTCTGCAGGAGACGGAAGGAGGTCTTGGTAACCAGGGCGCGGCCGTCCTCGCCGAATCCGGCGTCCGACCAGGTGGCCCAATAGGGGTCTCCGGAGAAGATCTGGTCGTAGTCGATCGTGCGCAGGAAGCGCGTGATGCGCAGCTTCATGACGATGTTATCGATGAGCTCCTGAGCACGGGTCTCGTCGATGACGCCGTCTCGCAGATCGCGCTCGAAGTAGATGTCCAGGAAGCCGGACAGGCGCCCGATGCTCATGGCGGCGCCGTCCTGGGACTTCACCGAGGCCAGGTAGGCGAAGTAGGTCCACTGCACGGCTTCGTGGGCGTTCCTGGCGGGGCCGGAGATGTCGTAGCCGTAGGAGGCGGCCATGGCCTTGAGCTTCTTGAGGGCCTTGATCTGCTCGGAGTGCTCCTCGCGGAAGCGCGCCCAGTGCTCGGAGAAGGGCTTGTCCGCCACCGAGTCCTTGACCCGCTGCTTCTCCTCGATGAGGAGATCGACGCCGTAGAGGGCCACGCGGCGGTAGTCGCCGATGATGCGGCCGCGGCCATAGGCGTCGGGCAGACCGGTGATGATGTGGCTGGAGCGCGCTGCGCGGATGCGCGGCGTGTAGATGTCGAAGACGGCATCGTTGTGGGTCTTGCGGTAGCGGGTGAAGATCTTCTTGACCTCCGAGTCGACCTCCTTGCCCGCTTCCTTGATCGCGGTCTCCACCATGCGCCAGCCGCCGTTGGGCATCATGGCTCGGCGCAGCGGGGAGTCGGTCTGCAGGCCGACGATGACGTCGTCGTCCTCGCTGATGTATCCGGCGGGGAAGGCGTCGATGTCGGCAGGGGTGTGGGTATCGACGTCGAGAATGCGGACCTTGCGCTCCTCGGAGAGGTAGTCCTTCTCCAGGACGTCCCACAGGCGCAGGGTCTTGTCCGTCGCGTCCGCGAGGAACGACGCGTCTCCGTCGTAAGGGGTGTAGTTGCGCTGGATGAAGTCGCGGACGTCGATGTCCTCGGTCCACGGCCCGGTGACGAAGCCCTCCCACGCATCGCGGCTGGTGCTGTCCTCCGCTGTCGCTGTGGCGGATGCTGTGACCTCAGTGGTCATCCGTGCCCTCCTGTAGGTGGCCTATAGGTGGGTGGCCGGAGCCACCCGGTTGTTCAGCGCCCTTGTGAGGCGTGGCGGTACATCATTGCGCCGTCCCGACCAGAGTAGGCGGTTCTCGACAGCAGTGGGAGCCCCCCGTTCACAAGACCGGTGGGATCACTCACACGCGTAGCCCGCATGCTGAACAACAAGGACCATAGTCCCACTTGAACGCCAGGCGTTCCCACCCGGCGAACACGGACTTAGCGGCCCGCACACACGATTTCCCCACTCACACAGAACTGCTGGTTATCGCATCAATAGGACAGGCGTCCCACGGCGCTCCCCTCTCAGACAGCGCTCAGAAGGCGCCGAGCAGTGGCGGCGATTCCCTCGGCATCCATGCCGAAATCGGCCAGAAGCTGCTTGCGGCTCGCGGTGCCCAGGAACCGGCGCGGCACACCCACGCGCGCCACGACCGGGCAGCGCCGACCGGTCTCAGCCGTATTGTCCTCGAGCGCATCTCGCAGCTGCGAGCCGATGCCGCCGTCGACCAGTCCGTCCTCCACGACGACGACTCCGTCGAAGGACCGCGCCGTCTCCACCAAGGCCCTCGGAATCGGCACGACCCAGCGCGGAGCCACCACCGCGACCGCTCGCCCCTCGTCGGCCAGATCGCGTCCGGCCGCCAGAACGGCAGGCGTCATGGCGCCGACGGCCACCAGAAGCAGGCGCCGCTCCCCCGGCCCGTCGTCATCGGCCTCCATCAGCACATCAACCGCCTCGAAGGGGTCATTCGGCGGCCCCATCACCCGCAGAGCGGGGGCGCGCTCGGGCAGCGCGCCTTTGGGATAGCGCAGCACGGTGGGCCCATCGGAGGTGGCCGCAGCAGTGCGCAGATCCTCGCGCAGGGTCGTCTCGTCGCGCGGCGCGGCCAGACGCAGCCCGGGCACATGGGCCAGCAGCGCCATGTCCCACATGCCGTTATGGCTGGCGCCATCGGTCCCGGTCAGCCCGGCCCGGTCGAGCACGATCGTGACTCCCGCGTGGTGCAGGCCGACGTCCATGAGAACCTGGTCGAAGGCCCGATTGAGGAAGGTTGCGTACAGGGCCACCACGGGATGGAGGCCGGCGAAGGCCATCCCCGCACTGGCGGTCAGCGCGTGCTGCTCGGCGATACCGACGTCGATGACCCTGTCGGGCAGAGCATCCGCCATCGGCTGCAGGCCGACCGGCTGCTGCATGGCGGCGGTCACTGCGACGATGCGCTCGTCCGCTCGAGCCAGTTCCAGGATCTCCTCGGCGAAAACAGAGGTCCACCCGAAGCGCGAGGGCACGATCGGCAGCCCCGTCTCGGGGTGGATGCGCCCGACGGCGTGGAAGCGATCGACGACGTCCTCCTCGGCGGGGGTGTAGCCCCTACCCTTCTCCGTGATGACATGGACGATGACCGGATCCGCATACTCCCGCGCCCGCGTGAGGGCGAACTCCAGGGCCGTCTCGTCGTGCCCGTCAACCGGTCCGGTGTACTTGATGCCGAGGTCCTCGAAGAAGGCCGAGGGGACCAGGACGTCCTTGAGTCCGCGCTTGAGTCCGTGCAGCGCATCGAAGGCGGCGCGCCCGGGCGCCCCCTGGGTGAGCAGCGTGCGCTTGACCCCGGCCAGCATCCGCTCGTAGCCGGGGTTGGTGCGCAGTGCATCGAGGTGGTGGGCCAGTCCTCCGATGGTGGGCGCGTAGGAGCGCCCGTTGTCGTTGACGACGACGACAAGGTGCTTGTCGGAGGAATCGGCGATGTTGTCCAGGGCCTCCCAGGCCATCCCGCCGGTCAGGGCGCCGTCCCCGATCACGGCCACCACATGGCAGTCCTCGTGCCCCTGAAGATGGTTGGCGCGGGCGATGCCATCGGCCCACGACAAGGATGTGGATGCGTGGGAGTTCTCCACGACGTCGTGCACCGACTCGCTGCGAGCCGGATACCCGGACAGGCCATCGCGTTCGCGCAGGTGGGTGAAATCCTGTCTTCCGGTGAGCAGTTTGTGGACATAGGCCTGGTGACCGGTGTCGAAGACGATGGTGTCGCGCGGGGAGCGGAAGGTGCGGTGCAGCGCCAGGGTCAGCTCGACGACACCGAGATTGGGGCCGAGGTGGCCCCCGGTGCGGGCGACCGTGGCGACGAGGTAACGGCGGATCTCTCCCGCCAGAGTGACCAGGTCCTCACTGGTGAGCCGGTCCAAGTCAGTGGGCCGTGCAATCGAGTTGAGCAACGGCGTGTGGGGCAGCGCCACGCCGGCCTCACCGGCGCCCGCGGGCACTGTCTCTCTACTCATCAGCGCTTTCCTCCCGATCCTGGTCCTGCTGCGCGCTCATGCCCGCTCCTGTCTCGGCCCACCGGGTTCATTCGGCCCACTTGGTTTGCTCGGCCCTCTCGACCCAAGCCTGCACGAGGCCGCGGGCAGCATGTGACGCAGCACTTCAGCATAGGCGCTGAACGCCTTCGCCGAGGCCTCGCTGTGGCCGATCGCAAGCACGTAGGGTTGGGCGGTGTGGCGCTGAGCGCCGCGCCCCGCCGTACCGCACTCAGGAGGAACCATGAGCACCACGGCTCCGTTCGGGACCTGGCCGTCCCCCATCACGCCCGGCACCATCACCACTCGGACGGTGCGCCTGTCACAGGTGCGCGTGGACGGTGCGGACACCTACTGGGTGGAGCAGCGCGCCTCGCAGGCCGGCCGCAACGTCCTGCTGCGCCGGGGCGGGGACGGCTCAGTCGGGGAGATCCTCCCCCTGACCCCATCCGACGAGCTCGTCGATGTGCATACCCGTGTGCACGAGTACGGCGGCCGGGCCTACGCCGTGGACTCCGGAATCATCGTCGTGTCCCACGCCGGTGACGGGCGCCTGTACCGCTATGACGTCGCCCATCGCATGCGCGGCCTGGTGCCATTGACGATCTACGGCGACGTGCGCCACGGCGACCTCGAGATCGACACCGCGCGCGGCCTGGTCTACGCAGTGCGCGAGGACCACCGCGGTGACGGCGAGGCCGTGAACTCGCTGGTGGCCATCCCGCTCGACGGCTCCGCAGCGCGTGAGGACGCCCCGGTGATCACAATCATGTCCGGGACGGACTTCGTCACCTCCCCGACCCTGTCCCCCGACGGCGAGCACCTGGCCTGGATCACCTGGGACCACCCGAGCATGCCGTGGGAGAGCACGACCCTGCACGTGGGGGATCTTCTGCCCGACGGCCGTATCGGCGAGCAGACGGTCATCGCCGACAGCGGTGCCGCCTCCGAGCCCCGCTGGACCGAGGAATGCGAATTGGTGCATATCTCCAACGCCTCGGGCTTCTCCAATCTGTACCGCACTGAGGGTTTCCCGCGCCGCGGCACCACTCGCGAGGGCTGGACGACCGGGCTGCGCACGCGCCCGCTGCACCCCGTCGAGGCCACCTTCACCTCGCCCGCCTGGGAGCTGGGCCCCCACCACTACGACATCCTCGACGGCGAGCACCTCATCGCCTCCTGGGCGCGCAACGGCATATGGCACCTCGGCACGATCAGGCTCTCGAACGGCGAGCTGGAGGAGTGGAACATCGGCTGGCAGCCGTTGGGCAACGTCGCCTCATCCGCGGGGCGGGTCGTCATGCTGGCCAACAATGAGATGGAGCTGCCCGCGATCATCGAGGTGCGCGACGGCGGCATCGACGTGCTGCGAAACTCTGGCGAGTTCGCGGCGGAGGCCATTGGAATCTCTCTGCCCACGCCCGTGGAGTGGCCGACCAGCGCGGACGCTACCGCGCACGGCTTCTTCTACCCGCCATCGTCGGCATCCCACACCGGCCCCGACGACGAGCTGCCCCCGCTGATCGTCAACGTCCATGGCGGCCCGACGGCGGCGGCCCGTCCCGGTTACGACCTGAACATCCAGTACTGGACGAGCCGCGGTTTCGCCTACCTGGACGTCAACTACCGGGGCTCGACCGGCTACGGCACCCACTACCGGCACGCGCTCGACGGCCACTGGGGCGTCTACGACGCCGATGACGTCATCGCGGGCGCCGAGTTCCTCGCCGCCTCCGGCGAGGTCGACCCTGCTCGCATCGCCGTGCGCGGCGCCTCCGCCGGCGGTTTCACAGGTCTGGTGGCGCTCACCCGTTCCACCGTGTTCAGCGCCGGCACCTCCTTGTACGGTGTGGCGGACCTGGCCCTGCTGACTCGTACCACCCACAAGTTCGAGCGCCGCTACATCGGCACGCTCGTGGGCGCGGAGGGCGCCGACGCGCCAGTGCTCGCGGAGCGCTCACCGCTGCGCCACATCGACGACATCCACGCCCCGCTGCTGCTCCTGCAGGGCAGCGAGGATCCGATCGTGCCGGCCGACCAGGCGACGACCATGTACAACGCCGTCAGGGCCAAGGGCCTGCCAGTGGCGCTCGAGGTCTTTCACGGCGAGGGGCACGGGCTGCGCCTGGCGTCGAATATTCACCGTGCTCTGCGCGCCGAGCTGAACTTCTACAGCCAGGTATGGGGCCTGGAGCTCCCGGAGGAGGACTCGATCGCGATGCATGTGGAGAATCTGTGAGCCCTCATTCCCGTTCGATTTCTCCCTCGCCCTCCCCGCCGCGGTAGATCCCCGCCCGCTGCAACAGGCGTCTTCAAGAATTCCCGACCACCGCACAAGCACACCAACCACATCCATGACCACACGGCCCGCCTGCGCGCGCCTTCGCAGCGCTCTTCTGGGACTGCTGCGCGACCACCGCAGCGGCCTGTTCATGCTGGCAATCGCAGTCGGTCTCGCCTCGGGAGCGGGCGCCGTCCTGTTCCGCCTGGGAATTGACGCCTGGACCAGGTTCCTGACCGGGGCGCAGGACTACACATTGTCCCTGGGGCCCAGTACCGGCGCGCTGTCCGGGTTGGGCAGGTGGTTCCTCGTGGTTGCGCCGGTTCTGTCGGGCCTCATGATCGGCCCCCTCATGATGCGCTGGGGCCGCGCCCCGACGGGGCATGGAGTATCGGGGGTCCTGTGGTCGTCCCGACTCTCCGACGGCGCCATGGCCCCGGGCCCGGCTGCGGCGACTGTGGTCTCGGCGGCGCTGACCATAGGCGGCGGGGGCTCGGTGGGACCCGAGGGGCCGATCGCCGAACTCGGAGCCAGCGCCACGAGCCTGTTCAGCAGGCGCCTCGGCCTTCCGCGGCGGGCGGTGCGCCTGCTGGCGGCGGCCGGGACCGCCGCCGGCATCGCGGCGGCCTTCAACGCTCCGCTCGCAGGGGCCTTCTTCGCGATGGAAGTGGTGCTGATCGATTTCACCGTCGACGCCTTCGCCTTCGTGGTGCTCGCCTGCGTGTCCTCGACGGTGCTCTCCCACCATCTGCTGGGGGTATCGCTGTCGCTGTCCCTGCCGTCCCTGAACCTCACCGGCGATACCCAGCTCGGCTGGGTGGCTCTGCTGGGGATACTGGGAGGCCTCATCGGCGTGGGCTTCTCCCGCGCTCGGTACCTGAGCGCCGATGCCGCTACCGCCGGGGCCGATCGACTCCGGCTCCCTCATTGGGCCCGGCCGGCGCTGGGGGGACTGCTTGTCGGAGGCGTCCTTCTGGTGGTGCCCGAGACGTACGGCGAATCCTCGGCGATACTCGGCCGCGCCTTGGACGGGCGCTACACCGCACTGGCCCTGGCCGGCCTGCTCCTGGCCAAGATCATCGCGACGGCAGTGACCCTCGCCGTGGGCATGCCCGGGGGCGTCTTCGCCCCGTCATTGTTCATCGGCGGCATGCTGGGAGCATGCTTCGGCACGATCGTGGCGCCCGACCGCCCCGAGGCCGCCGCGGTCTTCGGGGTCGTGGGGATGGGGGCCGTGTTCTCCGGCGCCGCCCGTGCGCCGATCACCAGCGTTGTCCTCATCATCGAGATGACGGGGCAGTACAACCTGCTGATTCCCCTCATGCTCGCCGTTGCCCTGTCCACCGTCACGGGGCGCTTCCTGACTCGCTCGACCATCTACACCGAGGAGCTGCGGCGTCGCGGCCTGAGCATTGAGGATCCCCAGGCGCCGACCTCCGTCGGCGCCCGCTTCCAGGAGCATTGGCGACAGTCGCACCGTTCCTCGAACCGGGAAGGCGATGCGACTTCACGGGGCAGCGCGTCCGATCGATCATCGGCGTCGAACGCTGAGAATCCCGACAACGCTGACAAACACTGAAGATACTGAAAATACTGAAGACGGCTCGAGACCTCGGTGAAGGTCGCCCAAGGCCATCGTCAGTCGCGACCCGACTGCGCTGTCCTGGTCCGCTCAGCCAGCGTGGCCCCCAGCTCATCCATCCGCTCGGCATTGATGACGATGCGACGCGGATTGCTCAGCCACATCCAGCCCGTGGCCAGGATGGGGAGCAGGAGCGGCAGGTACCCGTGACGACGACCGCCATCCGCCCATACGCTGGCCTCCAGGCCCTCCGCGGCATCCGTCCACGTCAGCACGCCGATGAGTACCGCACCGGTCAGCAGCGCGCTCAGGCTCATCCACCCGATGAGCCGCATACGGCGTCCGTTATGCGCCACGCAGATCGCCAACAGGACGAATAGGAGGCCGGCGGCGACGTTGATCGATCCAACGACCGGAGCAACATGCGGTGCGCGCACCAATGAGATCGTAGCGGGGACCAGGATGACCAGGCCGAAGACCGCGAAGACGACCACGAGAAGACGCCCCCACCCGTGCGCGGGACGACGCCGGTCCTCGACGCCACGGACCTGGAGACGGTCGTCCGCTGGTGCAGGCATCGCGGAATCTCCTTATGGAAACAACACGGAAACACGGTTCTTACGGCACAGTCCGAGCGCAATAACCCCAGACGGCTGCGGGCACACTACCATCGGAGGCTGTGACCATCCTTGAACTGACGACCTCCTGTGATCCCCGGCTGAATGTCGATGTACTCGTTCTGGCGGCTGCGCACATCGACCAGACCCCTGTCCTGCTGACTGACGGCGTCGTGAATCAGGGGCTCGACCTCACGGCCCTCGCCACGGCCCTGCCCACCACCGGCTTCACCGGAGAACTTGATGCGGTCATCAGAGTGCCCTCCAGCGTTCTGGGCTCCGATGCGAGGGCAGTGAGGGCAGACAGTCTCCTCATCGTGGGTACCGGCCCCGGCCTCGCTGCCGGATCGGGCGACGATACCGCGCTGGGGGCCGATCGAGCGGGGGTGCTCAGAAGGGCTGCCGGATGCGCTGCGCGCGAGCTGGCCGGAATGAACTCGGCCGCTTTCCTCCTCCCGGCTGACGATCTCGATGATCTTCGCGCGGTCACCGAGGGCGCGCTTGTCGGCGCCTACGCCTGGTCGGGACGCGTGCCGGCACCCACAGCGCCGCTGGGGCGCGTCGTCGTCGCCACTGCTCTGGCGGACTCCGTGGAGGCCAGTGCCGCCGAGGCGCGCGCCATCGCTCTGGCCGAGGCGACCGCTCTGGCACGTGATCTCGTCAATGAGCCGCCGAACCGCCTGACTCCGCAGACCTTCACCCAGCGGGCGCGGGCCGTCGCGGACGATGCGGGCCTCGACATCGAGATCCTCGACGAAGCGCTCCTGCGCGAACAGGGCTTCGGCGGCATCGTCGGCGTCGGCCAGGGCTCAGTGCACCCGCCCTTCCTCGTGCGAGTCTCCTGGGTGCCGGAGAATCCGGCGCAGCGCATAGCGCTGATCGGCAAGGGAATCACCTTCGACTCCGGCGGCCTGTCACTCAAGCCGCCGGCCTCCATGCCGGAGATGAAGTCGGACATGGCCGGTGCGGCCACCGTTCTGGGCGCGGTGCTGGCGGCGGCTCGCCTGGAACTGGGGGTGCGCGTGGACGCCTGGCTGGCTCTGGCCGAGAACATGCCCACGGCCGACGCCCAGCGCCCCAGCGACATTGTGACGATGCGCGACGGCACCACGGTGGAGGTCACCAACACTGATGCGGAGGGCCGTCTGGTCATGGCTGACGCCCTGGCGCGCGCCATTGAGGACAAGCCCGACTGCGTGCTCGATATCGCGACCCTTACCGGGGCGCAGATCATCGCGCTGGGCGATCGAGTGTCGGGGGTCATGGGCACGCCGCCGCTGCGCGACGAGGTGGCCCGATGCGCCGCCGAGGCCGGCGAGGCGTTCTGGCCCATGCCCCTGCCCGAGCACCTGCGCAGCGCCCTCGAGACCCCTTTCGCCGGGCTCCGCAACGCCGATATCAGCAGCCGTGCAGGAGGAATGCTCGTAGCGGGGCTCTTCCTGCGCGAGTTCGTGGGCGATGTGCCGTGGGCCCACCTCGACATCGCCGGCCCGGCCTACAACGAGAAGTCGCCCTGGGGAGCGACGCCCGTCGGCGGGACGGGGGCCGGCCTCGCCACGCTGCTGGCCCTTCTCAGCGACCGCGGCCGGCGGCCACCCAGCGAGCCGCTCCGATAGGTGATAGGTCTCACAGGTCTTGCAGGACTCAAGTCCTTCCGAGCGAGCAGTTTCGGGGCTGCGGGCAGCAGCCAGATGCAACAATGGGCACCGTGCCGAGCCGCTCTGGGAGAGCGGAGGATATCAACGAGGAGTTTTCGTGACAGACACCGTGTACGACATGGTCATCCTGGGCGCCGGTTCGGGCGGTTACGCAGCCGCGCTGCGCGGCGCACAGCTGGGACTGACGGTCGCGCTCATCGAAGCGGACAAGATCGGCGGCACCTGCCTCCATCGCGGTTGCGTTCCGACCAAGGCGATCCTGCACTCGGCCGAAACCGCCGAGGCCGTGCGCGAGGCCGCTTCGGTGGGCGTCAACGCCGTCTTCCAGGGTCTCGATATGCCCGCCGTCCAGAAGTACAAGAATGGCGTGGTCTCCCGGATGCACAAGGGCCTGGAGGGGCTCGTCGCATCCCGGGGCATTGAGGTCGTGCGCGGCTGGGGCCGCTTGGTCGCCAGGGACACCGTCGAGGTCAATGGGCGGCGATACAGGGGCAGGAACATCGTGCTCGCCTCCGGCTCGTTCTCCAAGACCATCGGCCAGGAGATCTCCGGGCCGGTCATGACGAGCGATCAGGCTCTCGAGCTCGATCGTGTGCCGTCCTCGGCCGTGATTCTGGGCGGCGGGGTCATCGGCGTCGAGTTCGCCTCCGCCTGGGCCTCCATGGGCTCCCGGGTCACCATTATCGAGGGACTCCCCCGTCTGGTTCCGAACGAGGACGAAGCCGTTTCCAAGCAGCTCGAGCGGGCCTTCCGCAAGCGCAAGATCGCTTTCAAGACCAACACCATGTTCGAGTCGGTCGAGCGCACGGCCACTGGCGTGACCGTACGTACCGCCGACTCGAAGACGTACGACGCAGAGGTTCTTCTCATCGCAGTCGGCCGCGGTCCGGCCACTGCGAATCTCGGTTACGAAGAGGCCGGAGTCGCCATGGACCGCGGCTTCGTCCTGACGGACGACTACGGCCGCACGAATGTCGACGGTGTGTGGGCGGTAGGCGATATCGTCCCTGGCGTCCAGCTCGCCCATCGCGGGTTCGCCCAGGGCATCGTGGTCGCCGAGAAGATCGCCGGACTGGATCCCCGCCCCGTTGACGACACGCTGGTCCCCAAGGTGACATTCTGCGAGCCCGAGATCGCCTCTGTGGGTCTGAGTGAGGCTCAGGCCATCGAGATCCACGGCGCGGAGAAGGTCACGACGGCCGAGTTCAACGTAGCCGGCAATGCCAAGAGCCAGATCTTGGGAACGCAGGGCTTCGTCAAGCTCGTTTCGCTCAAGGACGGGCCCGTCGTCGGCTTCCACGCGATCGGCACGCGCATGGGCGAGCAGATCGGTGAGGGCCAGCTGATCGTCTCGTGGGAGGCCGATGCCCACGATGTCGCTTCGCTCGTGCACGCTCACCCCACGCAGAATGAGACCATTGGGGAGGCCGCCATGGCTCTGGCGGGCAAACCGCTGCACAATCACGGCTGATCTCGAAGAGATAGAGAGTTTTCCATCATGTCCGAGTCCGTAAAGATGCCCGCTCTGGGCGAATCCGTCACCGAGGGCACCGTCTCGTCATGGCTCAAGGCCGTTGGCGACACCGTCGAGGTGGATGAGCCCCTCCTCGAGGTCGCAACCGACAAGGTCGATACCGAGGTCCCCTCCCCCGTCGCCGGCACGATCTTGGAGATCCGCGTCCCCGAGGACGAAACCGTCGAGGTCGGCACCGTTCTGGCCGTGATCGGGGCCCCCTCCGAAGCGGGCGCCCCCGCAGCCGCCCCGGCCGCTCCAGCGCCTGCCGCCGCATCAGCTCCTGTTCCGGCTCCCCCAGCATCCGCCCCGGCCGCTCCGGCGCCTACTGCCGCATCAGCTCCTGTTCCGGCTCCCCCGACGCCGAGCGCCGCGCCGTCTCCAGCACCCGCGGCTCCGACGCCCGCCGCAGCCGCCCCAACGACTCCCGCCCCCGCTTACGGGAAGCACGCGGCACCCACGCCCGCAGAGCCCGCAGATGCGGCGCCATCCGCCGCGGCTGTCGCCTCCGCCGCCTATGTCACTCCAATCGTGCGCAAGCTCGCTCGGGACAAGGGCATTGACCTGACGACTCTCACCGGGACCGGCGTGGGCGGCCGCATCCGCAAGCAGGACGTCGAGGAGGCCGCCAAGAGGGCTGAAGCCGCCAAAGCCGCAGCCCAGGCGGCACCCGCAGCTGCGGCTCCGGCAGCGCCGGCGGCCAAGCCCGCGGTCGGCGCCGTCGATACTGAGCTGCGCGGCACGACGCAGAAGATGGGCCGCCTGCGCCAAGTCATCGCCGAGCGCATGATCAGCTCGCTGCAGACCTCTGCTCAGCTGACCACCGTGGTCGAGGTCGATGTCACCCGTGTGGCCGCCCTGCGAGCCCGGGCCAAGAACGACTTCCTCGCCAAGAACGGCACGAAACTGACCTTCTTGCCCTTCTTCGTGGCCGCTGCCACCGAGGCTCTCAAGGCCCACCCGAAGGTCAACGCCACGATCGACGACAAGCAGGTGACGTATCACGATGTCGAGCACATCGGCATCGCGGTCGATACCCCGCGCGGCCTGCTCGTGCCCGTGGTCAAGAACGCGGGCGACCTCAATATCCCGGGCCTGGCCAAGCACATCAACGATCTGGCCGCCCGCACCCGGGAGAACAAGGTCAACCCGGATGAGCTGAGCGGCTCCACCTTCACGATCACCAATACCGGCAGCGGCGGTGCGCTGTTCGATACCCCGATCATCAACCAGCCCGAGGTGGCGATCCTCGGCCTGGGCGCGATCCAGAAGCAGCCGCGCGTGATCAAGGGGGCGGACGGAAACGAGGCGATCGCCATCCGCTCGGTGTGCTATCTGGCACTGTCCTACGACCACCGCCTGGTCGATGGCGCGGACGCCGCGCGCTACCTCATGACAGTCAAGAAGCGGCTGGAGGAGGGGGACTTCGCCGGGGAACTGGGGCTGTAACCCAACTCCGCCCTCGGCCCGCCCCTGTCCGCCGTACAGCGCGGCCGAGGCCAAGCGTGGCCCCGCACCTCAGGTGCGGGGCCACGCCCGTTTCTGACGACGAGTACTCGGGGCAACCCGTCCCTCACAACAGTTCGGCCGCCGCTCGGGCGATGCCGGTGAGCATCTGCGCCACGCCCAGACGAATCCACCGCCAGGAGAACCAGTAGACGATAGGGCCGAACCGGCCCCAGGTCCGATGAGCCAGGATCAGGCGGAGGCGGGCGCCTCCGGGCGCCTCGGCCAGTCGCAGGTCCCGCACGAGGAGGACCTCGCCGTCGTGAGGGCCCGAGGCGGCTGCGCACGACCATACGATCCTGCCGGGAGAAGTCTCCTCCAGGCGCCAGCGCACGCGGCCCCTCTGACGGCGCCCATCGACTCGCTGCACGACGCCGTCCGCACGCAGCTCCACGAGCTCCTCGCGCGGTACCGCCCACTGGGTCAGCCCGGCGGGGTCGGACAGCAGTGCGGCCAGATCCGCCGCCGGCACCGAGACGAAGCGCTCCTGACTCAGCACGCGGTCCAGACCGTATGACGCGTACTCATCGGTCAGCCGGTAGCGATGGGCAGTCAACTCCGACGACTCTGACCGCTCCGCCTCAGCGCGAGCCGCGTCCGCGCACAGGACAGCAGCGTCGGCGCCGCAGTAGTCCACGAGCCTGGCGATCGGGGTCTGCGGGCGGGCGGTCAGGGCCAGCAACACACGGAGGCCTGGATCGCCCGCTCCCCTGCCGACGGTGTCGACGAGCTCGGTGGCGGCCTGCGACATGGGGATCTCCCCCGAACCCGGTCCCGCGATGAGATCACTCGAGGACAGGGGCTCGGGACGCAGGCCCTCGGGCAGGCGGATTCCGACGCGTGCGAGGTCGGCGTCGGCGAGCGCATCGACGGCGGTTCGAGCCCGCGCCAGGGTCACGCCGTGTGCTCCGAGGATGGCAGCGGCCCGACCTCCCTGGGCGATGAGGCCGAGTAGCAGGTGCTCGGGCTCGATCTGCCGGTGGCGCAGTCTGGCCGCCTCCGACCATGCCGCGTTGACCCAGGTCAGGTAGTGGTCCATGGGCGCCATGCTCAACCCCTCCGCGTCGGAGCCAGGCCCGGAGATACGCGCCTGGCGTACTTCTTGTGGACGGCCTGCCGGGAGACGCCGAGTTGAGCAGCGATCTGCGTCCACCCCATGCCTGAGCGCAGGGCGGCCTCGACCTGCGCCAGTTCGAGGGTGTCGGTGAAGCGGCGCAGCGCCGCGACGGCGCGCAGCCCCTCCTCCGGACGCGTGGTGTCGGCGGCTTCGGCGGCCGCAGTCAGAGCATCCATGCGAGCAACCTAAGTTGACACACACTCACGCGTCAACCCACGTTGCTCATTGATCGTTCTCCACGGGCGCATCATCGACGCCCTCGCACTCCGGCACAGCCCCCTCCAGTTGTTGATGCGCGAGCGCGGCGAGCGGAGCGGCATTGAGGCGGGTCACCCGGCGGGCGAAGTCCATGCGCTCCGACAGAGTCTCGTGCTCTGCCAGCAACGGACCGTCGAGCAGCAACGAGGCCAGCCCGTGAACGAAGGCCCAGATCGATGCCTCGATCTCGGGAGCCGCCTTCTCCCGCCCCGCAACCATGCTCGCCAGCCGCGCAAGCTCACCGCGAGCACGCGTGCTCGCGCGTACGACTTCCGGGAAACGCTCCGGAGCGCACATATCAGGACGGAACATCACGCGGAAGACCCCGGGATTGCGAAGCGCGAACTCGATATAGGCATCTCCCGACGCTTTCAGCGTGGCAAGCAGCCCATGCACCTCGAGCCCATCGTGCACCGCGCACAACCGCTCCGCGAGCTCCTCGAATCCCTCGCACACCAATGCCGCCAGGATCGCCTCTCGATTGGCGAAGTGGTGGTACGGCGCCTGATGGGTGCATCGTGCACGACGAGCAACCTCGCGCATGCTCAGGGCGCTCGGCCCGCCCTCATTGAGAAGCTCTCGACTGGTCCGAAGAAGATCGGTGCGCAGGTCGCGACCACCGCGCTCAGCCGATCGATCCGTTTGTTCGATCCCCATGCAGGCAGTCTAAGAACAGTTACTAGACAGTGTCTAGTCAGCTGCTACACTTCCACTTGACACTGTCTAACAACGACAAGAGGAAATGCGCATGACATATGACGCCATCGTCATCGGTTCCGGCATAGGAGGACTGACCACGGCGGGCCTTCTGGCCCGTGCAGCGGACAAAAGGGTCCTCGTCCTCGAGAGACACACGGAACCGGGAGGGCTGACGCACACCTTCCGTCGCGATGGCGCCTCCTGGGACGTGGGCGTGCACTACATCGGACAGCTCGACCCCGGCTCCAAGATCCGTGCGTACTTCGACTATCTCTCGGGCGGCGAGCTGGAGTGGAACCGCATGCCGGAGGTCTACGACCGTTTCGTGTATCCGGGAATCGACCTGCGCGCCAGCAGCGGTCCCGAGCGATACGAGCGCACCCTCATCAAGGAATTTCCGGCCGAGGCGGCTGCTATCCGGCGCTACTTCAAAGATGTTCGCCGGGCCACGTCCTGGGCGACACTCGAATTCGTTCAAGGAATGGTGCCCAGTCCCATCACTCCTGTACTCAGATTCGTGCAGCGCATGACCGGACGCACCGCCACCGGCACAACGAAGGCATATCTGGACGCCCACTTCCGCTCCCCCGAGCTCAAGGCCGTCCTGGCCAGCCAGTGGGGCGACTACGGCCTGCCGCCCTCGCGTTCCGCCTTCGCCGTGCACGCGATGATCGTCTCGCATTATCTCGACGGCGGATGGTTCCCCAAAGGCGGCAGCGCGCACATCGCTCGTACTTTCGAGAAGGGGATCGAGCAGGCCGGAGGAGCGGTCCGGGTCGCCCAGGAAGTCACGGAGATCCTCATCGAGGACGGTGCCGCCGTAGGCGTGCGCGCACTGGATCATCGCGGTCCGGTCGCACGCGAGCGGACCTACCGGGCCCCTGTGGTCATCTCCGCCATCGGCGCCTCCAGCACGTTCTCCCGCCTATTGCCCACCGGCGGCGCCGTCGGGCGCGCCACCGCTCCTGCCCGGCGCACAATTAAGCGCCTGGGCACCGGAGCATCGGCCGTCACCGTGTTCCTGCGCCTGCGTGATGATCCGCGCAGCATCGGCGTGGACGGCGGCAATATCTGGGTCAGTCGGGACCTCGACCACGATGCCGCCAGGACGCATGGAGCCGCCCTGCTGGAGGGGAAGCCGCAGAACGCCTTCGTCTCCTTCCCCTCCTTGAAATCAGGCGAAACGCCTCACACCGCCGAGATCATCTCCTTCTGCGATGCCGAACCGTTCGCGTCGTGGGCCGACCGCCCGCAGGGCGACCGCGGCGCCGATTACTCCGCCCTCAAGGAGCGCATCGCCTCCGGCATGCTGGCTCTTGCGGAAACCGCCGTTCCCGGTCTGACCGACCTGGTGGAGTACATGGAGGCTTCCACTCCCCTGACCTTCGAGCACTACACCGCCCATCCGGCCGGGGCCTTCTACGGGGTGCCCGCAACTCCGCAGCGGTACAAGGCCCGGCCGCTGGGTCCGCGCACGGCTGTACCCGGTCTGCTGCTGTCCGGACAGGATGCCGGAAGCCTGGGCATCGTCGGCGCCATGATGGGCGGAGTAGCGGCCGCCTGCCAAGCGCTCGGTTCACGCGGATACCCCATGATCACCAAGGCCGTGCGCACGAAGACTCCGACGCAATCCGACATCGGTCCTCGCCTGCTTCCCGAGGGGAAGCATCATGTCACCGTGGCCTCCAAGCGGCGCCTGACGCCCAGCATCTGGGAGGTGAACCTGGAGGTGGAAGGCTCAGTCGGCGCATGGGCTCCAGGACAGTTCGCCCGTCTTCATGTCGGCGACGATTCGTGGCGCGACTACTCCATCGCCGGCCTCGAGGAAGGCGTGCTCCAGCTGCTCATCTCGACGCGCACGGGCGGGCGCGGGTCGCGGTTCATCGAGAAAGTAGAGACGGGGACTCGTACCGTCGTCGAGCTGCCTCTGGGCGGATATCAGCTCAAGGAGACCGGACGGCCTCGCATATTCATCGCCACGGGTACCGGCCTGGCCCCCTTCCTGGCCATGTTCCGCCATGCGGATAGTCTTGAGAGAGACACGCTCCTGTTCGGCTGTCGCAACCGCGAGGAGGACCTCACCGCCATGGTCGATGCCACCCTGCCCGGCCGCATGGTGCGCTGCCTCAGCCGCGAAACGGCCGACGGCTTCTTCCACGGGCGGGTGACGGACGCGCTCGCAGAAGCCGACATCGACCTGTCGGGAGCGGACGTCTACCTGTGCGGCTCCGCCGCCATGGTGATGGACTGCCGAGCGATCCTCGATCAAGCGGATGCCGCGGAGGTGCTCACCGAACCCTACTGAATTGTCCTGCTGAGTCCTACTGAGCCTCACTGAGACAGCACTGGAGCGGGAGAGTCGGGGTCAGTCCGCCTGCAGGACCTCGGCCACCCTCCACGGCCCGGGGACCAGGACGAGCACGACATCTCGGGTCTCCTGAGCCGGCACCGCCCGTCTCGATCCGTCGGCACCGATGCGCACCGAGGGCGCCTGCGACTGCGACACACGAACGGCGGCGGCATCCGGCCAACTCTCAGCGGCCTCCTGAGCCTCCTGCCCGACCCGCGCACCGGTCACGGAGTGCACCATGGTGTCCAGCCCCTCGATCCGCTCTCCCGAGTCGGAAATCGCGGCCAGCAGCGCCTCGTCGGCCAGGGCCGCGGGAGAATCCGGAACGGTCGTGGCCGCCAGGGCCTCGGCATCGTTGTCGTTCAGGGCGGAATCCCTCGCCAGAGAGAGCTCGACGACGATCGGCAGCATATCGGGCGCCTCGGGACTCGCAGTGCCTGTCGCATCCGTCGCATCCGCTGTATCTGCTGTATCCGTTGTGCTCCCCGAATCGGCGGCATCCGGAGCGTCCGCAGAGCCCATCGCGGCCCCCTGCGGATCATCCGTCTCGGCCGATACCGGTGCGGAAGAAGGGGAAGTGGCCAACAATGCGGAAGCCTGCATCCAGTCGGGCCGCCATCCCCGCGCCACGGCGGCAGCGCCTAGCGCAATGCTGAGCGCCAGCAGCACCAGCCCCAGACGTGCTCCCCGCCCACGGCGACCGGTGGGACGCCCTCCCGGCCCCCAGGTTCGTACCGGCCGCCCCTCCGAGGCGGGGCGGCCGCGTCGTGAGGCCACGGCGCGCGTCGGCCGCGAACTCGCGGCCCGCAGTGCCCCGGCGGCCAGTCTGGCCCCATCGGGCAGTTCGATGACGCCCGGTTGACCGATCTCGGGGGCGCGGGCGGCCAGGTCGCGTGCACTGGGCCTGCGGTCCGGGTCGGCGTCCAGGGCGTCGGGAAGCACTCGCTCCAGCCGCTCGGCCAGGGCCGGTGACCCCGCCGCGCACTGGCGCAGCAGAGCCGCCAGGGAGTAGACGTCCGCGGCCGCAGTCGCCGGCGCCCCCTCCCCGCGCTCAGGGGCGGCGCTCGACTCGGTGCCGGTCTCCAGCGCCCCTCCCAGCAGATCGATGAGAACCGGCTGCCCATCGGTATTGACGATGACATTGGCCGCCGCCACATCACCGTGAGCCATGCCCCGCTCGTGCAGATGCGCCAGTGCGCCTCCCAGGTCGTCGAGCAGTCGTGCGGCCTCATCGCGGGTCAGGCCGCCGCGAGCCCCCAGCACGACCGCCAGATCGGCCCCGATGATGAACTCGCTGAGCACACCCACGCGGCCCTCCGGCAAAGAGATCACCCGGCGCACTCCCGCGATCGCCTTATGGCGCAGCAGTCGCAGGTCGGCCAGGCGGCGCAGAACTCGAGCCTCAGCGGCGCCTCCGTCCACGACGTGAAGCACGACGTCATTCCCGGCAGCGTCCAGGGCCCGCCGCGGCGCGAGATGGCCCGGGCGATCACGCCCCATCGGCTCGCCGATGGCCAGCCCCGCGGCCACGAGCTCGTCGCTCACCTCCACGGGGAGGTCGTTGTCCTGGGCGGCTGGGCTCTCATCATGACGTGGCGCCTCTGATCTGGCACGACGCTGCTTCAGGGATCTCATGACCGTCATCGTCCTTGCCAGGTCCGCTGTCGCACCAGGTTCGAGACTGCCTGTGGATAACTTTCGCGTCCGGGCGCCTATGGTAGGCGGCGTGCACCGCTTGGACGTCGCCCTCGGCTCCCGCCTGATCCCCTTCCGGGAGGGATGGGAGCTCCAGCGGCGGATCCACGAGGAGGTCGTCGGGGAACGCTGTCCCTCAACACTCATCATGCTGGAGCATGAGCCCGTCTACACGGTGGGCCGCAGAGCGCATTCCTGGGAGCGCCCCGACAGCGGCTTCGTCGAACCGGGGCATGTGCCCGTCGTCGATGTCGATCGGGGCGGGAAGACCACATGGCACGGCCCGGGTCAGCTCACGGTTTACCCGATCGTGCGCCTGGCCTCCCCCATTGATGTGATCCAGTACGTACGCGCACTGGAAGCAGCCGTCATTGAGGTGTGCGCCGACTACGGGCTCGCCGCCATACGGGTCGAAGGGCGCTCCGGCGTGTGGATCGGGGCGGAGCCCGATTCACCCTCTCCGTTCCGCGCAGTAGAGCGCAAGGTGTGCGCTCTGGGAGTGCGAGTGGCCCGCGGCGTGACGATGCACGGCATCGGCCTCAACGTGAATCCGGACCTGACCGCTTTCAGCTTGGACCGAATCGTGCCGTGCGGCATCGATGATGCCGGTGTCACATCCTTGGTGGTTGAGACCGGACAGCGCCTGCGCGCGGCCGACGTGGCCGACGATGTCGCCGCCGCTCTGGCAGCGCACCTGACGCCGCTGGTGGCTCAGGACACGCCGATTCACAGCGCATAACTGGGCCTTCAGTCCCAGATCAGGCGATCTCTGGCATAGACTGAAGCGTGCTGCCATTGTTGTCTGAGGAGGGTTCGTGACAAACACCGTCGCCCCCGAGGGCCGTCGTCTTCTGCGCGTCGAGGCACGAAACGCCGAGACGCCGATCGAGCGCAAGCCCGAGTGGCTCAAGACCCGCGCCGTGGTGTCGCAGACCTACCAGGAAGTGCGCGGCCTGGTGCGGCAGAAGAAGCTCCACACCGTATGCGCGGAGGCCAACTGCCCCAATATCTACGAGTGCTGGAACGAGCGCGAGGCATCGTTCCTCATCGGCGGCGAACTGTGCACGCGCCGTTGCGACTTCTGCGACATCGCCACCGGCCGCCCCACCGAGTACGACGAGGACGAGCCCGCCAGGGTCGCCGCTTCAGTCGCGCAGATGGAACTGCGCTATGCGACCGTCACCGGCGTCTCCCGTGACGACCTTCCCGACGGCGGTGCCTGGCTGTACGCCGAGACCGCTCGACAGATCCACACGATGCTGCCCGGCTGCGGCGTCGAGCTCCTGGTGCCAGACTTCAAGGGCCGTGCGGAGCCGCTGGAAGAGGTCTTCTCCTCCGCACCGGAGGTCTTCGCACACAATCTGGAGACCGTGCCGCGGATCTTCCGACGCATACGCCCGGCCTTCTCCTACGAGGGGAGTCTGGCAGTGCTGCGACAGGCCTCGGAGGCCGGCCTGCTGACCAAGTCGAATCTGATCCTGGGCATGGGCGAGACCCGCGCTGAGATCGAGGATGCCATCGGCAGTCTTGTCGATGCCAAGGTCGATATCCTCACCATCACCCAGTACATGCGTCCTTCCAAGCTGCATCACCCCATCGACCGGTGGGTCAAGCCCCAGGAATTCGTGGCGCTGGCGAAGATGGCCGAGGAGATGGGCATTGCCGCCGTCATGAGCGGCCCGATGGTGCGCTCGTCCTACCGTTCGGGAACGCTCTGGGGCAGGGCGATGCGCGCCAAGGGCCGTCCCATACCGGAGAACATGACGGAGCTCGCGGCGCCGGTCACCGCCCGGCAGGAGGCGAGCGCCGTCGTCGCCCGTTTGAAGTGACGTATCCCTTGATTCGCAGGATCGGGGAGTACCTACCAGCCGATGAACCACGATCGCGCGGGGAGCGGCACGGCGCCGTCAGCTATGGTGGAGCACTGTGAGCACCGCCCCCAGCGCCCAGCCCGAGAAGAAGCGCCGCTTTGTCCAGCGCATTAAGAGTGTCGTCCAGAACCTCAAGGACTACTACACGATTTCGCGCAGGACCTACCCGTGGATCGGGTGGGCCATGGTGGGAACGGTACTGCTGCTCATCTGCCTGGCCGTCGCACTCGCCCTGGTCACGCAACAAGCGATCTGGTACTGGGTGCTCATGGCGGTGGCCCTGGCGCTCGCTGCGGACGTCGCCATCCTGTCGTGGACGACGCGACGCGCCTCTTACACCCAGATCGAGGGCAAGTCGGGCGCTGCCAAACTCGTGCTCGATCAGAGTCTCGGTCGCGGCTGGAACCTCGAATCGGACCCGGTGTACGTCAACCGGAAGACGGGGGACGTGATCTGGCGCATGGTCGGCCGCCCCGGAGTGGTACTCGTGGCGGAGGGACCCACCGGCCGCCTGCAGCGGCCAGTCGCGGATGAGCAGAAGATCCTTCGCCGCATCCTGTCCACCGTGCCGGTGCACGTCATCAATGTCGGCATGGACGAGGGCCAGACGCGCCTGATGGACTTGTGGCCCACCATCAGCAAGCTGCCGACAAAGCCCACAAGGCTCACCGACGCCGAGATCAGTCAGGTCTCCAAGCGCCTGTCCTCCCTGTCGACCAAGGGCCTGCCCATCCCCAAGGGCATCGACCCGGCCAAGGCCCGTCCGGACCGACGAGCCATGCGCGGTCGGTGATGCCGGTGATGTCCGGGGAGAAGCACTCCACCGGGCGCCTGAATCACCGGGCGAGTGAAACAACGGAGACACACGCACGGCACACCGGCGTCATGGCGCGCCCGTAGCCTTCGACCAGCCGCACACCGCGCTGCTTCGGCATCCGAGCCGAGCCCGCGCCCAAGGCGGACACCATTGATGAAGGAACACACATGTTCAAGGACGCGTCCGAGATCCTCGCCTACATTGAGAAGGAGGGGGTTGCGCTCGTCGATGTCCGCTTCTGCGACCTTCCGGGCATGATGCAGCACTTCACGATTCCAGTGGCCGCATTCGAGGAGGATGCCCTGACCGACGGACTGATGTTCGACGGCTCCTCGATCCGCGGCTTCACGGCTATCCATGAGTCCGACATGAAGCTCGTGCCCGATGTCACCACCGCCTACCTCGACCCCTTCCGCGAGGAGAAGACCCTCGTTGTCAACTTCTCGATCGTGGACCCGTTCACGGACGAGCGCTTCTCCCGCGATCCCCGTTCGATCGCGGCCAAGGCCGAGGACTACCTGCGATCCACCGGTATCGCCGACACCTGCTACATCGGCGCCGAGGCCGAGTTCTACCTCTTCGACTCCATCGAGTACGAGACCACGCCGGGATCCACTCGCTACGCCATCGACTCCAATGAGGCGGCCTGGAACACCGGACGCAGCGAGGAGGGCGGCAACAAGGGCTACAAGACCCCGTTCAAGGGCGGGTACTTCCCCGTCTCCCCGTCCGACCAGATGACCGACATCCGCAACGCCATGGTACGGACCTGCCTGGAAGCCGGGCTCGAGATCGAGCGCGCCCATCACGAGGTCGGTACCGCCGGACAGCAGGAGATCAATTACCGCTTCGCTTCATTGCTCGCCGCCGGCGACGACATGATGAAGTTCAAGTACATCGTGAAGAACGAGGCGTGGCGCAGGGGCAAGACGGCCACCTTCATGCCCAAGCCGATCTTCGGTGACAACGGCTCGGGGATGCATTGCCACCACTCACTGTGGAAGGGCGGAAAACCGCTGTTCTTCGACGAGCGCGGATATGGACAGCTCTCCGACTACGCCCGGTGGTACATCGGAGGGATTCTCAAGCACGCGCCCAGCCTGCTGGCCTTCACGAACCCATCGGTCAACTCCTTCCGCCGTCTCGTGCCGGGCTTCGAGGCTCCCGTCAACCTCGTCTACTCGGCCCGCAACCGCTCGGCCTGCATTCGCATCCCCGTGACCGGCACCTCGCCCAAGGCCAAGCGCATCGAATACCGCGTCCCCGATCCCTCTGCCAACCCGTACCTGTGCTTCTCGGCCGTCCTCATGGCGGGCATCGACGGTATTCGGGGGCGCATCGAACCGCGCGAGCCTATCGATAAGGATCTTTACGAGCTGGCGCCCGAGGAGTACTACGACATCGCCAAGCTGCCCCACTCCCTGGACCAGGCGCTCGACGCCCTGGAGGAGGACCACGAGTACCTCACCGAGGGCGATGTGTTCACTCCTGACCTCATCGATACCTGGATCGAATACAAGCGGGACAACGAGGTCGTTCCCATGCGACTGCGCCCCCACCCCTACGAGTTCGAGCTCTACTACGACCTGTGACAGGCGCTGAACGGTTCTGTGTTCGCCTCTTGGCTCACCTCTTGCTCACCACAGAACCGTTCAGCTCGTCACGGCGCGTCATACGCTGCTGGGCCGCCCCGTTGAGTGCGTTGAATTCCACTCCCCCTCGTTCCAATCCACCAGGCGCCAGCCCTCTTCCGGATCGCCTTCGACAAGGCTGATGCCCGCGTTCCGCATAGGGTGGTCGGCGATCCAGGCGGGATCCGCTCCCCCGCCCGGTGCAGCGGCCAGGGCCGTCCACAGCCGCAGAACGGTGCCGTGGGCGACCAGCAGGGCCGTCCCCTCCGCTCCGACATTCTCAGCCGTGGTACGGGCGATCCGGGTGACGGCGTTATCGAATCGGGCGAAAGTGTCGGCTCCGTCCTCGGGGCTGCCCGGTAGACGTGCGGCCGTGCGCCCGATCATCCATGCCCGCGTCGTGTCCGTGTAGCACGCAACCGAGCGCGCATCCGTGTGCATCTCCAGATCGCCTGCGAGAACCTCGCGCAGGCCCGAATCGATAGTCGCCATCAGGCCAGTGGCGCCCTCCAGCGGGGCGATCGTCTGACGCGCACGGGCAATGGGCGACGTCCACAGCGACGAGATCTCACCGAGCCGGTCAGGATCGAGCCTGCCCGGCAATGATGCCGCTTGAGTCAAGCCGGCGGCGTCCAAAGAGTTACCGGGAAAAGCCGTATCGAGAGCGCCCATGATATTGGCGATGGTCCGTCCGTGACGGACGAGAAGAAGCTTCACGGCTCTAATCCTGCCAGGGAACGCACGCGGTCTCCTCCGCAGGGGCCTCAGGGTGGTCACGACCACGGATAGGGACCGCCTCCACGGCGTGCAGCGCGCCGCGGAGGCTTGGCAGCATGCCCTCCGGTTGTCGAGGCGGGACGTTTCTCAGGCGTCTCGGATCGTGAAGGGGCCGAGGCGCCCGCGCTCCTCGTGCGCGCCCGTTGGCCGTCGGCCATGCCCTGCAGTTGACCATTGTCCGAACGATTTCGGCGCCCCGCAGCCTCATCTCGGCTTCCACCGGCTCGGGAATCATCGCCGACCGGTAGGTTGTCGCCCGTCCGGGTCGCAGACCCGGCTCCGGCCTTCCGAGTCTCGGAGGTCCGTCCGAACACGACCCGTTCGACGACTCGGCGCGCATGGCGGGCGTGCCGCCGGTAGAGGTCCTCCAGCTGGCGCTCCCTGCCTGCCGCCAGGCCCACCAGGCGCCCGACCAGACGAATCTCCCTCAGGCCATTGGGAAGAACTTCGATGCGCTCTCCATGGTCCCGCCCAGTGCCGAGGACGGTCGCCGCCCGCACCCGTGAGGCCAGCAGCCAGGCGCCGCGCAGGGCGGCCTCCTCACTCTCGGTGAGCAGGCCCGCCGATCGGGCCGCGTCAAGAGCCTCCAGAGTCGACGTTGTACGCAGTTCCGGCACTCGCGCCGCGTGCTGGAGCTGCAGGACCTGCACCGCCCACTCGACGTCGGACAGGCCGCCGGGGCCCAACTTGATATGGCGTGCGGGATTGGTTCCACGCGGCAGACGCTCTGCCTCCATGCGTGCCTTGAGACGACGGATCTGTCGCAGACCGTCGTCGTCCAGCCCGTCTGGGCTCCAGCGCAGAGGCTCCACGAGCTCCTCGAAGGCGCGACCGAGCTCAGCATCGCCGGCGCAGGCCCGGGCCCGCAGAAGCGCCTGGCGCTCCCAAACCGCTGACCAGCGCTCGTAGTAATCGGCGTACGAGCCCAGCGAGCGGCTCATCGGCCCCTGACGTCCTTCCGGGCGCAGGTCCGCGTCAACCTCGAAGGGATGCGGCTGGGCCTGTGACAGCAGGCGCACGACCCATCGGGCGACCGCCTCGGCCTCATCGGCGGCTTCATGCCGATCAGCGCCGGGGCGCGCCTCGTGCACGAACAGGACGTCGGCGTCGGAGGCGTAGGTGGTCTCGGCCCCGCCGAGGCGACCCATGGCGATCATCGCGTGGCGCGCCAGTGCTCCCGACCAGGTTCCGTCCCTCTCCGGTCCGGAGGCAACCGCGTCCGGACCGTCCCGTAAGGCGATGACGACGCCGGTGGCCAGGCTGAGCACCCCGTCGAGAACCGCGTCAGTGGTGTCGGTCAGAATACGGGCGGTCCGCTCAGGATCAACGCCGTTCAGAGAGTCGGCCAATGCGGCCCGAACGAGTTCACGGGTGCGCACGCTCATGACCGCGTGCACGGCCTCCGCCGCCTGGCCCTCCAAGGCGGACTCGCTGTCAGCAGTCAGCACGCGCCGGCGCAGAAGACTGTGGACCTCGGAGTGCAGGGCAGCGGGATCGCGCGCGGTCAACTCGCTCGCGTCATCGAGCCAGGCGATCGACTCCGGCCGTTCGGCCAGGCGCTCGGTGGTCCACCTGGCGCCGGACAGGACATGGCACAGGGATCGAGCGGCGGCCCGGGAGTCGCGCAGCATCGCCAAGTACCAGTGGGATCCGCCCACCCGCTCCGACAGCAGCCTGAAGGAGAGCAGACCGTTATCCGGATCCGGACCCCGGCCGAGCCAGCTGATCATGACGGGCAGGAGCTGGCGCTGAATCTCAGCGCGCCGGCTGACTCCCTCGGTCAGGGCGTGGATGTGGCGCAGGGCGCCATCGGGATCGAGGTAACCCGCCGCTTTGAGGCGCTCGCGCGCCGCCTGCGGGCTCATTGTCATCTCGTCGGCGCTCAGTGTCGCCGCCACTGCGAGCAGCGGGCGGTAGTAGATCTCCTCGTGGAGGGCGCGCACGCGCCTGCGCACCGAGGTGAAAGTCGACCACAGGGCCTCGGGCTCACCCATGATGCGCCGATCGATGCCCCGCCCCAGACGGCGCAGGTCGTCTTCGCCGCGGGGCAGGTCGTGGGTCCGCTGCAGGCGGTAGAGCTGACTGCGATGCTCCAGCAATCGCAGCAGCCGATAGCAGGAGTCCAGTTCAGCGGCATCGGAGCGGCCGACGTACCCGGCCGCCGACAGCTCGGCCAGCGCCCCCAGCGTCGAACGGACGTGCAGGCGCTCATCGCCGCGCCCATGGACGAGCTGAAGGAGCTGAACCGTGAACTCGACGTCCCGCAGCCCACCCGGGCCGAGTTTGATACGACGGTCCTCCCCACCGCCCTTGCCGGACTCGTTCTCGACGCGGCGGCGCATGGCACGGGCGTCGTCGACGAAATTCTCGCGGCTGCTGGCCCCCCACACGAAGGGATCGACGGCACTCGCATAGGCGGCGCCGAGACCCGCGTCCCCAGCGCATGGACGTGCTTTGAGCAGCGCCTGGAATTCCCAGGAGGCGGCCCAGCGCTCGTAGTAGGTCACATGCGACCTCAGGGTGCGCACGAGGGCGCCGTCCTTGCCCTCGGGACGCAGAGCCGTGTCCAACGGCCATAAGGGCGGTTCGCGACCAGTGGCCGAAGTCGCGCGGGCCAGCCCGATGGCGAGATCCGTGCCCAGGCGGACCAGTTCGTCCTCATCGATGGCGTCAATGGCATCGATGGCACTGACGGCTCCGTCGTGGGTCTCGGGGGCGTCGGGGCGGTCTGCGGGCCCGACGACATAGATGACATCGACGTCGGACACGTAGTTGAGCTCACGCGCCCCCGTCTTGCCCATTGCGATAACGGCCAGCGCCACGGAGTCGGCCTGCTCCCCCACTCCTGCGCGAGCAATGGCCAGCCCCGCCTCCAGGGCGGCATCGGCGAGCCGAGTCATGCGCTCAACGACCACCGGTATGTGCGCGAGCGGATCGGAGCAGGTCACGTCATCGGCCGCGATGGCCAGGAGCCGGTCGCGGTAGGCCACGCGCATGGCGGCCGTGGCGGCCTCGACACGCGTGCATTCGGCCCCGTCATTGTCGCCGGTGCCGTCGGGGTCGAGGGCCGCCGCAACCGCCTCTGCCAGGACGACGTCCATCGGCGCTTGATCGGGAGCATCCACAGCATGGGCCGGACTCAGGGCGGCAAGGTGATCGGGGTGGCTGACCAGGAAGTCCCCCAGCGCCCGGGAGGCGCCCAGAACGCCCAGGAGCCGACGACGGTGCTCGTCGCGCTCATCGGGGACCTGCATCTCCTCGGCTGACGCCTCTGAAGCCCCTGCCCCTGAAACCCCTGGAACTTCGGAGTCGGAGGAATCCGGTCCTCCAGTGCCCAGAGATGCGAGAAGCCCGCGCAGCTCCTCGTCACGGGAGCCGACGGCGGAGGCCAGGCGAACCAGGGAGAGCAACGCGAGGTCGGGATCGGCGACCCGACTGAGCTCCTCGACGAGCTCGGACCGAACCGGGTCGAGCTCGCGATCCGCTTCCTCAGGCTCCTGTACAAGGGGGAGCAAGCGACTCAGAGCCTCGTCGTGCAGGCACGACCCAGCACGATCGACTTCGTCGAAGCCCGCTCGCACCAGCCGCGTGCGCACACTCGTGCGCCGTTGTCCGAATGGCCTGGAGGAGCTCTCGTTCCATCGACCGGTCATAGCGCTGCTCCGTACTCAGGGGATTCAGGCATTCAGGTGCGCGGGAAGAACTGGCTGATCTCGAAGTCGGTGACTTGGGCGTCGTATGAGCGGTATTCCCTGCGCTTATTGCGCAAGAAGTACTCGAAGGCGTCCTCTCCCAGCGTGTCCGCCACGAGGTCGGAGTCGCTCATGGCGGCCACGGCCCGCTTGAGTGAGGTGGGCAGGGCGCCAATACCCATGGCTCTGCGCTCGCCCTCGGACAGCGCCCAGACATCATCCTCAGTCTCGGAGGGCAGTTCGTAGCCCTCCTCGATCCCTTTCAGGCCCGCAGCCAGAATAACGGCGTAAGCGAGGTAGGGGTTGGCAGAGGAGTCGATGCCGCGGTACTCAACTCGCACGGATTGGCCCTTGCCCGGCTTGTGCATGGGCACGCGCACCAGGGCCGAACGGTTGTTATGGCCCCAGCACACGTAGCTGGGGGCCTCATCCCCGCCCCACATGCGCTTGTAGGAGTTGACGTGCTGGTTGGTCACCGCGCAGATCTCCGATGCGTGGTGCAGGAGTCCGGCGATGAACGACCTGCCGGTCACTGAGAGCTGGTACTCCCCGGACGGGTCGTAGAAGGCGTTGCGGTCGCCCTCGAACAGGGAGAAGTGGGTGTGCATGCCCGAGCCGAACTGGTCGGCGAAGGGCTTGGGCATGAAGGTGGCCAGGCTGCCCTCCTGGAGGGCCACCTCCTCGACGACGGCGCGGAAGGTCATGATGTTGTCCGCCATGGACAGGGCGTCGGCGAAGCGCAGGTCGATCTCGTTCTGCCCGGGACCACCCTCGTGGTGGGAGAACTCCACGGAGATGCCCATCTGCTCGAGCATCAGGATCGCCCGGCGCCGGAATTCGTGCGCGGTGCCGCCGGGCACGTGGTCGAAGTATCCGGCGTGGTCCGTGGGGGTGATGCGGCCCTCCGCATCCCGGTTGACGAGGTAGAACTCGATCTCTGGGTGGAGGTAGCAGGTGAAGCCGGCCTCGGCGACTCTCGCCAGCTGGCGCTCGAGAACCGCTCGCGGATCGGTGCGGGCGGGCTCGCCGTCGGGGGTCAGGACGTCGCAGAACATGCGGGCGACCCCGTCGGCTCCGGCTCGCCAGGGCAGCATCTGGAAGGTGGACGGGTCTGGGGCCAGCAGCATGTCGGACTCGTAGACCCGCGTGAGCCCCTCGATCGCGGAGCCGTCGAAGCCGATCCCCTCCTCGAAGGCGCCCTCGACCTCGGCCGGCGCGATGGCGACGGACTTCAGCTGCCCCTGGACATCGGTGAACCACAGGCGGACGAAGCGGATGTCGCGCTCCTCGATCGCCCGCAGAACGTACTCCTGCTGCTTGTCCATAGTGCCTCCTGAGTCCCTCCTGCGCGGGGTGTGCGAAGGCGCTGCCGCCTCCTGACGAGAGCCTACCGAGGCGGATGGGTCGGGAAGATTTCACACGCCCCGTTGAGGAACGGGACCGAGGCCAACTCATTCTCATTGAGGACGGCGGTCCGTGAACCGGCATAGGCTTCGCCCCATGGCTACTCCCGAGTCGCCCTACGGGCCTTCCACCGCTGAGAATGTCGCCGGCAGCAAACCGGTTCGTCTCCCCCGCCTTCTCGCAGCGAAGGCCGAGGGAACCCGGCTGACCATGATCACGGCCTATGACGGCCTGACCGCGGCGATCTTCGACCAAGCCGGGATGGACATGATCCTCGTCGGCGACTCGATCGGCAACGTCATGCTCGGCCATGGCTCCACCCTGCCCGTCTCCCTTGATGAGATGGTGGTCGCCACCCGGGGCGTCGCCGGTGCCGTCAAGCGCGCGTTCGTCATCGCCGATCTGCCTTTCGGAACCTACGAGGCGGGTCCCGAGCAGGCTCTGGCCAGCGCCGTCCGTCTGGTCAAGGCCGGCGCCAACGCCGTCAAACTGGAGGGCGGCCGGTCGCGGGTGGATGCGATCCGGACCCTGACCGATGCCGGCATCCCCGTCATGGGGCATCTCGGCTTCACACCGCAGTCAGTGAATGCACTGGGCGGCTTCCGCGTCCAGGGGCGGGGAGAGGAGGGCGAGAAGCTTCTGGCGGACGCCCTGGCGATCGAGGAGGCGGGCGTGATGGGCATGGTCCTGGAGATGGTGCCTGAACCGGTGGCCGCACGCCTCACCGATGCCCTCGCCGTCCCCACCATCGGGATCGGCGCCGGAGCCCATTGCGACGGCCAGGTCCTCGTCTGGTCGGACATGGCCGGCATGACGGAGTGGAGGCCGCGCTTCGCCAAGCAGTTCGGGCAGGTCGGGCAGGCACTGCGCCAGGCGGCGCTCGACTACGGCCAAGCCGTCCGCGAGGGTTCCTTCCCCTCATCGGAGCACTGGTTCGACTCCTGACCGAATCGGGATTCGGGTCTTGCAGGATCCATCCGAGCCGGCCGTCTCCGAGGCTCACGCATCCGAAACGGTGTCGGAATCGGCCTCCCTGAGCCGGGCTAGCTCCTCGGAGAAGGTCCACCGATTGAGAAGCCTCTCGAAACGGCGCCCGTCGATATAGACCACCGGGCTCCCGTCCTCGGTCAGACCCTCGACATCCATGGCGTCGGCCAGCACCTTGGGCTCGTCCGCACCACTGTCGATGCGCTCCCACATGGCTCGGGCGTCCAGCCCGGCCTCCTGAGCGGCAACGGTGATGCTGTCGGTGCTGATCTGGCCGCGCAGGCTGGCCAGAGCATCATGGAAGCGCCACAGTCTCTCCGGACCCTCGTGACGAGCGGCTTCCATGGCGAGAGCGGCGAGAAGGCTCTCAGGACCTGTGAGCTTGTGACGCAGGACAAGATTTACGCGCCCGGCATCACGCAGGGCGGCGATGCCCTTGAGCGCCTCCATGAGGCGCCAGCGCCCCTCGTAGGACATATCCGCATAATTGATGAGCGTGTGAGGCGCGTCCGGATTCCCAGTCGTCAGATCCTTATCGAAGTCCACCTCACGGCACAGGTGCTCACCGGGCGGCGGGGGCAGCGGAGAGATCCTCCCGGAGACGCGGAAGATGACGGTGGCCAGGAGCAGGGCCCCCAGCGACGCCACGAGGACACCCAAACGGGCCTGGTCGCGCAGCGCCTCGTCCTCCAGGGCGAGGTTGGCCACGAGCAGGGAGATCGTGAAGCCCATGCCGGACAGGGCCGCCAGGCCCAGGATCCGGGGCAGGTCCAGGCCGGGCAGACGGGATCCCGGCACGAGGCGCAGCACCAGGCCTGCTCCCACGGCGACGCCCACGAACTTGCCGAGGACGAGGCCCGCGACGACGGCCCACATGACGCGTGAGGACAAGGCCGCGGCTATAGTGCCGCCGTTGAGCTCCACACCCGCATTGGCCAGGGCGAACAGCGGTACGACGACGTAGTTGACGTACGGCGGCAGCATCCAGGACAGCCGCTGGTTCAGGGGCATGGAGTAGGCCAGGGACTCACGTAGCATGACGGCGGTGCCGGGGTGCGGCGACTGCCGGTAGAGGCGGGCCACCTCGGTGGCGGCGTCGACGTCCGCGCTGCGCACCGGGTAGACCGGCATGAGCAGGGCGATGAGGACACCGGCCAGCGTGGCATGGACGCCCGAGCGGTATAGGGCGTACCAGGTCACGACGGCCAGGAGGACGTACGGGGGCATGCGCCACACGCCTCGGCGGGCCAGGAGCATGATCCCCAGCAGCCCCAGTACCGCACAGCCCAGCGCCATGAGGTTGAGAGAGCCGGAATAGAAGACCGCGATGACCATCAGTGCGCCGATGTCGTCGATGACGGCGAAGGCGAGGAGGAAAGCGCGCAGGCGCGGGGCCCTTTTGGGCCCGATGAGCGCGAGCATGCCCAGGGCGAAGGCCGTATCGGTGGAGATGACCGATCCCCACGCGTGCGCGCCATCGGCGCCGTGCGTGATCGCCGAGTAGGCGAGTGCAGGGACCACGAGGCCGCCGATGGCGGAGACGACGGGCAGGAGCGCCCGACCGGGCAGTCTCAGCTCCCCGAGGGTGAGGTCACGCCGCACATCGAGCCCCACCATGAAGAAGAAGGCGGACATGAGGCCCTCGTCCACCCAGCCGTGAAGACTGAGCTCGACCTTTAACGGGCCGATGGCCAACGAGGCGGGGGTCTGCCAGAAACTGTGGTAGCTGTGCCCGACGTTGGCCCATACCAGTGCCGTGATAGTTGCAGCCGCGAGGGCCACAGCCGCATAGGTCTCGTTGATCTGCATGTCACGCAGGCGGAGGCGCCGGCGCAGCCAGGCGTCGACAGCCTCGGTCACAGCCGTCGATGTGCTCATGCACGCCCTTTCATACGAGTGGAGTCGTGTTATCGATGTTCTCCGGGCCCCGGGCGCCAGCGAGCGTAAGGCCCGTCTCGCACACCCGCAACCATTCGCCATCCGAGGCCTCCACCACGACGGCCCATAAGGTAAGGGCTCCGAGCTCCGGGAATCTCACTCCAGGAATCTCACAATGCCCGGGTCCCCGCTTCGATCTCCGGGTCGTGGTTGGCGATGAGCCCCAGGCAGCGGGGGTCATGCTCCACACGGCGCGCCCATGCAAGGGAGCGCTCCGCCTGAGAGGCATCGACGACAACGCTGGGGCGCAGCCCCTCATCGAAAGAGGGCCGCCCGTAACCGACGTCCGAGGTGAGCAGGTAGAAGATACGGGTATCAGCGTCAACGGGCGCAGTCGCCGATGCTCCGCCCAGCGCTCCGACAGCGTCCACGCCCTCAACCAGGTCCCATTCATGTTCATGGATCGCGCCATCGGCCGTTTCATCGCCGCGGACGATTGTGGCGCACAGTCCCCGTGAGTGCCCGGGCACAGCGACCATGACCAGGCTGCCGTCGCCGAAGACGTCGTACCCGGCGCCATACGGACCGACTGGAGTATTCCACCTGAAGGTCCGCAGATCGACGCCGTCCCACTCGTGAGGAAGATAGGTCGCGCGGTGAAAGCGCACCGCCTCGATCTCAGGACGGGAGACGAGGATCCGCGGGGCCTCCCGCACCAGGCGCAGTCCGTCGGCGTGATCGCAGTGGAGATGGCTCATGAGCACCAGGTCGAGGTCCCGGGGGCGGATGCCCCGCTCCTCCAGCTGCTCGTCAATGGCCCGGCCCGGGGGCAGATCCGCCTTGTTGACGGGATACTGATAGCGCAGGTTGGCGATCTGCCCGAGTCTGCTGCGGTTGAGCTTGTGCCAGCCGGTATCGATGAGAGTCAGGCCGTGACGATTCTCCACCAGGTAGGCGCTCACAGGCGCGGCAATGAGATCGCCGCGCTTGCGGAATGCATGGGTCCAGGCCAGCGGAGGGTCCTCGGGCCGGTGGTACGGGAGCGTCTTATCGACGATCACTGTGCCCGTATGGAGGACTTCCAGAATAGTGCTCATGAGCAGCAGTCTAATTCGCAGCACCTATAACCGAGGCAGTACGCGAAGCGGGCGGCGGACTCCTATGCTGTTCTCATGAGTTCTTCGGCTTCCTCAGCTTCACCGGCGTCCCTGGCCGATCGCGCTCCCCGCGGCACTCTCACGAAGGGCAGGCTCGGTCCCGATCGCCACGTCCCCGGCTCGATCGCCCGCCCCGAGTACATGTTCCACGACGGCCCCGAGCGGGTGACCGCCTCCGACATCAAGACCCCCGACACGGTTGAGCGGATCCGCCGTGCGGGACAGATTGCGGCTCGCGCTCTGGCCGAGGCCGCGAAGGCGATCGCCCCCGGAGTCACCACCGACGAGCTCGACCGGATCGCCCATGAATACATGTGCGACCACGGCGCCTACCCGTCCTGTCTGGGCTACATGGGATTCCCCAAGTCGATCTGCACGTCTATCAACGAGGTCATCTGCCACGGCATCCCGGATTCGACGCAGCTGCGCGAGGGGGACCTGGTCAATCTGGACGTGACCGCCTACCTCGATGGCGTCCACGGGGACACCAACGCCACGTTCCCAGTCGGTCGAGTCGATCCTGAAACGGCCGCCCTCATCGAGCGCACGCGCACCGCCATGGAGCGCGGCATCAAGGCCGTGCGACCGGGGCGGGAGGTCAATGTCATCGGACGCGTCATCGAGAAGTACGCCCAGCGCTTCCAGTACGGCGTCGTGCGCGACTACACCGGCCACGGCGTGGGCGAGGCCTTCCACTCCGGCCTCATCATCCCCCACCACGACGCCGCCCCCCTGTACGCCGATGTCATGGAGGTCGGCATGGTCTTCACCATCGAGCCCATGCTCACCCTGGGCACCGAGGAATGGGAGCAGTGGGACGACGGCTGGACGGTCGTCACGAAGGACCGCTCCCGCACTGCCCAGTTCGAGCACACCCTGGTGGTGACCGAGAACGGCGCGGAGGTCCTGACTACGCCGTGAGCCGAGATCCCGGATGAGCCCTGAATAGGCCTGCAGAGCCCTGGAGAGCCCAGTAGGCTCCCATATCGGGCACCATAATGCGACCGGATAGGACAGAACTCCCCAGTACGATATACGATCGTGAGCCACGACGGCGCGTCCATGACGTGTACATTCCTCCCCAGGACGACGTACGTCGCACCGATGCCCCATCATCCGACCGTCCCGGAGGTTCCTCATGGCACTTCGATTCAACCCACCGCCTAACTGGCCCGCTCCCCCGGAGGGTTTCAATCCTCCTGCGGGCTGGCAGCCCGACCCCGCCTGGGGCCCGGCTCCCGAGGGCTGGCAGCTGTGGGTCGAGGACTCCGCTCCCGATTCCAGTGCCGGTTCGGCGCCCCAGGCATCATCTGCCGCGGACGCCGCCTGGGCCCCGACCCAGGCCGTCCCGACCGGATCGTCCCCGGTAGCGGATCCGACCGGGCAGTCGGCCTCGGCGCCGTCGGGCGACTACGCAGCCTCGGCGCCCGCGACCGGCTCCGCCCCGGGAGCCTCTTACGCCCCCGGCATGAACTACGCCCAGTCGCCGACGCCCTTCCACAATCAGGGGGGCGCTCAGAGCGGCCCTGGCGGGCTTCCGCAGGGAGGGCCGGGCTGGCAGCCACCGGGGCCCGGCGGCCCGAGCGGCCCCAAGCCCATCGTCCAGCAGTGGTGGTTCTGGCTGATCATCGGTGTCGTCGTGATCGCGCTGGTCGCGGGCTGCCTCATCGCCATCCTCAGCAATAGCGGCAGTTCCAACAACAATAACAGCCATCACACGAATGACCCGGCGCCGACTATTGCCGGCCCCACACCGTCCTCGGGCGGCAGCGGCAGCAGCGGTGGTGTGGGTTCAACGGAGAAGAATCCGTATGAGGCGAATGAGACTGTCACTATCACTGCGAACAAGTACAGCACTGATCCGAACGCGTCCATCGATGTCACTTTCGGCGTCGTCGAGTGGGACGCCACTCAGCAGCTCAAGGACAGCAGCTCGAAGTACAGCTGGACGGAGCCCCCGGCCGGATACGTCTATGTCCGTGTGCCGGTGAGCGTCACGTACCACGGAACGGGACAGTTCAACTATACGGATCTGGATGTCGACTACGTCCAGAACGGCAACACCACCTCTCCCGAGGACTACATCTCATACGAGATCCGCGATGAATTCAAGAGGCAGGACATGCCGCGAGATGGAGGCACCGCCAAGGGGTACATCACCTTCCTGATGACGACTGAGCAGACACAGGCGAAAGACGGTGTGTGGGCTGTCGAGGCCTTGTCCAACTACAACGAAGCCACCTACATCAAGGTGAGGACGCAGTGACACGATGATCGGAACTGGTCGCTGCCGAGCGGCCGCCCGAGCATGATGTGGGAGTGCCCACCAGGTCGTCCTGGTGGGCACTCCCACATATCAATAGGCCACGCCCCGCAGCAGAGACTCTCAGGGACTCTGCGAGGAAGGCGAACGAGCCGACCTGTACGCCGGGTTCTGTTACCGCCGACCGTCGCCGGCGGCGGTGGCGACCATCCATCTTGGCCCGCCGTTGCCGGCGGGCTCACGCGACCTACCCGCAGGCTCGGGCGAGCAGCCCTCAAGCGCCTGCTGTGCGGTCTTGCTCCGGGCGGGGTTTGCCGAGCCACCGCAGTCACCTGCGGTGCTGGTGGGCTCTTACCCCACCGTTTCACCCTTACCAGCCGGTTCCCCGACAGGCGGTCTATTCTCTGTGGCACTGTCCCGCGGGTCGCCCCGGGTGGCCGTTAGCCACCGCCCTGCTCTGTGGAGCCCGGACGTTCCTCGATCTCCCGGTCCCCCAGGAGTACCGCGGCCGCCCGGTCGGCTCGTCCGCACAATGCACTCTATCCTCCCCGGAGCCCGCTCGCCTTCTGAGCGGGGCCTCCTGCGGCAGTGGCAACAATTACGAGTGCGACAGCGTTCGCCGGGTTCGCCAGGTTAACCGGGCTCACCGAGGTCGCCGGATCAGCCCTCCATGCGCACAAGAATGACGTCATTGGCCTCGGCGTGGAGGACGGCGTCCGCCGGGGCGGCAGCGATCCGCGCATGTTCGGCCGGACTGATCTCGACGGCCCCCTCAACCCGGCGTCCGTACAGGGCGATCGCACCAATGCCCCCGGTCGCTGCCCGAGCGGCGTTGTACTCGGCCAGCAGGGCGGCGTCGATTGTACCGGCGAGCTCAGCACGCCGTGCGCTCGTCTGCTCTATCTCCTGATCAAGACGGGCGAACTCGGCGTCACGGGTGGCGGTCAGCTCACGACCGGAGGCGCGGATCTCCTGCTCCTGGGCGGCCAGGCGATCGACTTCCGCCTGGGCGGCCTCCAATGCCTCCATGGCGGCTATCTGCGCGTCCTCAAGAATACTCTGACGGCGGCCGAGCTGGTCGATCTCCCCCTGGATGGCGCTCAGGTCCCGAGTGCCGGCAGCTCCCGAGGAGAGCCGCTCCCGCAGGATCTCGGCACGGCGCACAACCTGCCCGACCTCATCCTCAGCGCGGGTCGCCTCCGCCTTGGCGTCGGTCAGATCGCCTGTGGCGCGAACGGCATCACGCCGATTGGCGCGCAGACGCCCGACGGCATCCTCGATGCGGCCCAGGACGGGCAGATGGGCGCGCTCATGTGACAGGCGGGCGAGACGGGAATCGAGGCTCTGCAGATCGATGAGAAGACGCTGCTGGCTGAGGGGGGCGCTCGTCACTGCGGTGATCCTTCACTGGCTGGGTATCGAGTTCTGCATGATCCGAGCGCCCGTTCACAAGCCGGTGCTCAGACGCAGAGTCCACGGGTCGGTGACGACCTCGGACACATACGCGCTGAGTCTACGTCCGTCGGCTGCGGCCGCACGCTCCAGGCGGGCAGCGAGCGGAGGCAGGCCGACCCACTCGGTGGCCCAGTGGGTACCGCACAGCAGATAGGGGCGCCCCGCCTCCAGGTGCTCGGACGCGGGATGGTGACGCAGATCGGCGGTCAGGAATACGTCGGCGCCGGCGTTGCGCGCGGCGGCGAGCAGGGAGTCCCCGGCGCCACCGGACACGGCAACGGTCTCAACAGTCGCCTCAGGGTCCCCGCCGACGAGCAGGCCGGGAGCGGAATCGGGAAGCGCGACGGCGACGGCCGCAGCCAGGTCGCGCAGGCGAGTCGGACGCTGGAGTGTGCCGACCCGCCCGATGCCCTGAGTCGGATCCAGCGGATTGGGCTCCAGCGGCACGGCGGAGAGCACGCCGACAGCAGCGGCGAGGGCGGCGGCGACGCCCCCGTGGGCGGCATCGAGGGTCGTGTGGGCGTTGGCCAGGGCGATTCCGGCTCGAATGAGGCGGTGAACTGACCGTCCCTTGGGGTCGGTGGCGGACACATGGTCGGTCCCGCGCAGGTAGAGGGGATGGTGGGTGATGACCATATCGACGCCGCGCTCGATGGCCTCCTCGACGACGGCGGTGACCGGGTCGACCGCCAGGAGGACCGAGCCGACGGACTCCGCGGGATCGCCGCAGATGAGCTGGTTGGAGTCCCAGGACTCGGCGAGCTCGGGCGGGGCCGCGGTGCGCAGCATGGCGACGACATCCGCAACGGTGGGGGAAGCGGGGGATGCGTCAGGAGAGGTATCGACGGCCTGCGCGGAAAGTGGTTCGGCGGGGCTGGAAGCGATGACGGGCTGGCTCATGAGTGAAGGCTAGACTGATACAGGCGTACCAATGCGGATCTCAATAGACCGATTCAAGGCGACACGGCTGAGCGAAAGATCATGAAAGGGTAACGGGACCCCTGCCCGTCTTTTACTCTGGAGTTATGCGTCGAGGATCCAAGGCTCAGAAAACAGACCTGCGCGTGTTCCTCACCGAGCATCGCGCAGTAGTCACTCCCGCCATGGCGGGCCTGCCCGCCAAAGGCCTGCCGCGTCGCGTGCCCGGGCTCCGCCGCGATGAGATCGCTCGATTACTGGGAGTCGCCACTGATTACTACGCGGACCTCGAACGAGGTCTGCTGCCCGCGGCACCTGAAACGTCTTTACAGGATCTTCTCAGCGAGGTGCTGGCGCTGAGTCCGAATGACCGCCGGCGCCTCAGTCTCCTGCTCGACGCCGCATATCCCAATGGCGGTGCTGTCACACCGGAGCAAACACCCGCCGATCCGCCCGAGCAGCAAGCGAGTAAGCCAGACTCTCAGCAAGATACGGAGCACAGTTCACATGCTCCGATCAGGCAGCTCTTGGATTCTTTCGACATGCCGGCTTACATGCGCACTCGGTCGCTCGACCTCGTGGCGGTCAATCGACCGGGTCGCCTCCTGTACGCGCCCGTGCTGGAATGGGCCGGAGCCCGGAAGAAGACGGTGAATCTGCTCGAATTCGCTTTCCTCGACCAAGACGCGGCGCAGAGCTTCTGGCCCGACTGGGGCGACGTGATCACACGCGCGGTCTCCGATCTGCGAACGGCGCTTGAGGCGTATCCGAACGATCCTGACCTCATCGGTGTGGTCGGCACTCTGACCGCCCGCAGTCGCCTGTTCTGCCGCATGTGGATCGATCAGGATCTGCCGCCGCACTCATCGCAGGGTGAGGAGAAGATCTTCCACTCCCTCATCGGCACTGTCACGGTCCCCTTCCGCATGCTCGCCGAGGACGACGGCGCACAGGTCGTCGTGTTCACTCCGTCTGCCGGCTCCCCCGCACACGCCGCTATGCAGCGTCTGCGCGCCTGGGCTGCGGCGGGCTGACCCTGAGGCGCTCGTTGGGGCTATTGGGCCACATCCGATACCAAAACGGCCCAGGACAGGAAGAGCGGTGAATGCCAATAGGTCGGACGAGCCGCGCCCACATGGATGTGAAAAGCAGATCACTATCGTATGTTCTCAGCCTCTATGCTCTCGGCCTGTGAATCTCCCCGCATGAGCGCCAGCGTGATAACTGCCGTTGTCACGGCGATCACCATCATTCCAACGAGCACGACATGAAGCGAGGCAGTGAACGCATCGGCGAGGACGTTCGTAAGCATCTGGTCGCCACCGGCGAACTCGGCGATGTTCCCGCCTAGTACCTGGTTCGCGGCCTCGGTGGCACTCTGTCCTTGTAGAGCATCTGCAGCACGGAGTTTATTTTGGACCAGGCCTACAAGAACGGTGCCGATAACGGCGACTCCGATGGTCTCGCCCGCCAACCTGGACGTGTTGAACATACCTGCGGCGGTGCCCGCGCGCTCCGGCGGAACCGAACCTACCGCGGCACCATCGAGAATACCCGCAGACATGCCCATTCCGGCACCGATCATCAAGAGTCCGGGCGCAAGCGCCGCAATAGGAATGTCAGGGTCGATGATCAGCAACGCACCCGCTCCCGCGCCGACGAGCAGCATCGAGACCGCTAAAAGCCGGGGAGCGGTGGCCCCGCGCGCCAGCAGCTGTCCGGCCAGTATCGGGAACAAGACCACTGGAACCGTCATGATGACCATGATCCAGCCCACCACGCCCGAGTCGAAGTCGTACGCAGCAGTCAGGTAGATCGGCAAGTACACCAGCAGAGCCACGAAAGAGAAAGCCAGCGCGACCGGAATCAAGCACAGTGCGAAGAAGCGCGGCTTGCGCAGAAGCGCAAAATCGAACATCGGATGATCCGACCGGCGCTCTGCCCAGATGAACAAAACACCGAAAATCGCCGAGGCAGCGCCCCCTACCATTACGAAAGGCGCAACCCATCCGAGCTGCGGCCCCTCCATGATGGCAAGTACGAAGGCGAAAAGCGCCGGAGTGAACGTTCCTGCCCCCGCCCAATCGATACGAGATGTAGCAGGCGCAATCTCCCCCTCAGGCACGCCAATAGTGAGCAGTAGAATGACGACGGCTACGGCGAGGTGCGATCCGAACACGGATCTCCATCCGGCAAAACCAACCAGGAGACCCGAGAGTGACGGACCGACTGCTAGTCCGGCACCTGCGGCAGAACCGAAGATCGCGAATGCTTTTGCCAGTCGCTTACCCGCGTAGGCCTGGGCGAGGAGGGCACTTCCGGCGGTCATCATCGCCGCAGCACCAATGCCGGATAAGCCACGCGCAACATCAAGTAAAAGGATGTTGTGAGCTATTACGCTGACCAATGAGCATGCTGCGAAAAGCGCTGTCCCAGAAATAAACACTCGTTTTCGACCGAGGATGTCCGCGAGTGATCCTGAGATCAGCATGAAGGCCGCAAACGTCAGGTTGTATGCATTGACGACCCACTGCAACGCAACGAGGCCGGGACGCAACTCGGCATTGATCTGAGGAATCGCGACCGATGTTCCGGTGAGAGAAGCAGGGAGAATCAGCACCGCCAGACAGGCGGCGACGAGCGTAAGCATCTGCCGCGAGCGACTAATCGTCTGCTCAGAAGACATGAAATACCTTTCCATCGGCATGCGTTTTGTTACTGAACGCGAAGCGCAACCTTGCCCGTCGTGCGACCGGCTTCGAGTGCTTCCAGCAACCGTGCAGCGTCGGCCAAGTCGGCCGTCTCTGTTAGATCGACTCGAATGAGGCCGCGCGCAACGGCGTCAAGCGACCAGCGGAGAGAGTCGGCCCCCTTTTCCGGACGATCGGCCAACCAGGCGCCAACATTGAAGCCCGCCGTCGTCTTGTTCTGCAGCCAGTGCTGGGTCGAGTTGACGGCGACGTCGGCCGCTTGAGAGGCATTGCCGACACGGACCAGGCGACCACCGCTGCGCAGTACCCGGAAAGCATCCGCGGTCGCCTCACCACCAACCGGATCGATAACGATGTCGTAAGTGTCACCGGGGATCGCGGATAGGTCGTCACGCAGGTAACTATGTTCATAACCGAAACCAAGTGCGATTTCCCTCTTCGCGTCCGTCCCGACCACGGCGTCAATTCTCCCCGCGCCGAGTGCGCGGGAGACCTGGGCGAACTGTGAGCCGAGGCCACCGGCACCCGCGTGGATAAGGAGGCTTTCGCCTGGAACAAAGCGGATAGCGGTCGTTAGTGCGAGGTGAGCGGTGACAGTGTTGATCGGGACGACGGACGCGAGATCCATGGTCAGATCGTCGGGGACCTCCGCAACCAGAGAGGCTGGGGCGCAGACGACTTCGGCGAAGCCACCGGTGCTCGGCAGGATCGCCGCAACCTTTTGGCCGACCGTGACAGTGGTGACGTTCTCGCCGAGCTCACGGATAGTTCCCGATACCTCCAAGCCGGGAATGCGGCCGAGCCGAGAAGGCATCCTGCCGGTAGTCCATAGAGCATCGATAAGGCCGACACCCGCGAATTGGACATCGATACTGACTTCGTCGTTCGCAGGCGACGGACTCGGAACTTCGGTGTCATCGAGTCCGTTGAAGCGGTCATGACGGTTGATGACAAGTGCGCGCATAGGTCTATCTCCTGGATGGGCATCGGACGAGAGCGTTGACGACAACGTAGCATAAGGGTTCTGATACATGCCAGAACTCGATCATACAGCTGAGCTCTCATGTGTCACAGAACACACATCACCTAGCACAAAGATCTCTCGTCTCACGCGCTCACCGAACGCCTCACTGCCGCACACAACCCAAGCTCGGTCATCAGTACGCCAGGCTTCGGATGTCGACGACGCGCTCGACGCCCTGCTGCCCGTTGCCTTGTTGGTGGTTGTGGGGAGAAGCCTCGCGGCTGGGTCGGCGACGGCCGGCATGATGTCTTGCCCCTTGTCTATCGAATGATCCGGGGGGGGTGTTGTCACCGGCCGTCGTACGGCGAGGTGTGACCGCCGATAAGGGGAATGACCCACCACCTGCTACTGGTGGCGAGGTCTTTCGCAGGCGTGGGTGCGGGGCTCGTCGTCAACAGCCGGCCCTCGTCCCACGGAGCGAAGGAGCGTGTCATGCAGGTGGACGACATCGGCGTCTTCATCGGTATCGACGTCGGTAAGAGCGGGCACTGGGCAACGGCCCTGACCGCGGCGGGCAAGCGTCTGCACGACAAGCCCTTGCCCAATGATCAGAGCAAGCTGCGGGACCTCTACCACCGCCTGTCATCGCATGGCAGCCTGCTCGTCGTGGTCGACCAGCCAGCCACCATCGGCGCCCTAGCGGTCGCTGTCGCCCAGGACATGGGCATCACCGTGGCCTACCTGCCGGGCCTGTCGATGAGGCGCATCGCCGACCTGACCCCAGGACAGGCCAAGACCGACCGACGTGACGCGCAGGTCATCGCCGAGGCGGCCCGGACCATGCCGCACACCCTGCGCCAGGTCACCACCAGCGATGAGGACGCGGCAGCCCTGGCGATGCTGACCGGCTTCGACCTGGACCCAGCCCGCCAGGTCAACCAAGTCTCCAACCGGACCAGAGGCTTGTACACCCAGACCCCGCCCCGCCCTCGAGGCCGTGCTGGGACCACGGCTCGAGCACGACAGCGTGCTGGAGGTGATCGCCACTTGGCCCACCCCGGCAGCGTTAAGCAAGGCGGGGCCGGCCCAGATCGACGCCAAGCTCAAGGCCCACGGCGCCAAGCGCCACGCCCTCTGGGCGCAGGCGATTATCGATGCCCTGACCAGGCAGGCCGTCACCGTCGCGGGGACCGACGCCACTGGCGTCGTCCTGCCCCACCTGGCCCGCCAGCTCATCGCCCTGCACGCCCAGCGCCGTGACGTCGCCACCCAGGTCGAGGCCCTGGCGGGTGGCCCACCCTCTCTTGCCCGGTCCTGACCACCCGTGCCCGGCATCAGGGGTCCCGGCCGCCGCAGTGTTCCTAGCCAAGACCCTGGGCAAGACCTTCACCACCGGGGCCCAACTCGCCTCCCACATCCGGCCTGCCCCCCTCACCCCCAGATCTGGCTCGTCGATCCCAGGCGAGTACACCTCCCACGCCGGCAACAAGCGCCTCAACGCGCCATGTTCCTCTCGGCTTTCGCCTCCCCCAGATCGGACCCTGCCTCCAGGGCGTACTACCAGCGCAAACGCAACCAAGGCAAACGCCCGGGCCAAGCCATCCTCGCCCTGACCCACAGACACATCCCCACCCTCTACGCAATACTCAGAAACAGCACCCTCCACCACCCCCAACCAGCCCACCAACTCACCACAACCGCTTAACACACCACACAGGAACACCCCTCTCCCGCAGGGCCGCAGCAGAATGCTGCTCCGAGAACTTTCAGACTCGGCTCATCATCACCGATCAGAACGACCCCGAGTGGGCCACCCTCAAGAAGCGCCGAGTATCACAACCGCGGCGAGCCCCATTGCCACCCGCACCCCGGCACATGCATCCCGGGCGAAATGATACAGGCAAGAACTAGGAGATTTTTCGCGCAAGGATGCGCTTCTCAGAGCGCGCCAAATATTCGTGAAATTGGCTGAATTCATCATCGGTGAACGCGGACCGAAGGTCATCCTCGATCGCTCGAACCGATTCATCAGCTTTTGACACAAGGCCTTCGCCCGATTCAGTGAGGCGACAGACAAGCACTCGAGTATGCAGCGAAGAAACATCCCGCGCGATCAAGCCCTTGGCTTCAAGGTTACTGAGAATCGTCGCCATTGTCTGCGGCGAGACGAGCGCAGCTCGAGCAAGCTGAGCGGCAGATTGACCGGGCGACTGAGCGAGTGTTGCCAGAGTCGCGTACTGGGGCACCGTCAACTCGAAGTCGCGCAAGGCACGAGCCTTCTCCCCCATAAGGAGGTGCTCGACCCGTTTAATCCCATTACCGAGACGCAAGGACACGTCACCGATGCGCTGCGCCTTCTCCGCGTCGCTTTTCACATTTCCCCTGCCTTCACGGCCTTCATACGGCTCATTACAATGCACAGCAGTATAACAGGAAGAATAGACATTTCAGCGGCCGTCGCCGATCAGGCGAGGTGCCCTCGGCGGGACTCGAACCCGCACGCCCGCAGGCAGCGACTTTTAAGGTCGCGGTGTCTACCGATTCCACCACGAGGGCTGGGCACACCCGGAGCTCATCCGGGAGCCGGTACCCCCACTGGGATTCGAACCCAGGACCATGTGCTTATCAGGCACGCACGAGGTATAAGCTCGCTGCTCTAACCGCTGAGCTATGGGGGCCCGTCGGAACCGAAGGGGACGCCCCGCCCGTTCCGACGTCCGAACCCTACCGCAGCACCCGATCCCCGGACGCACCGAGCGCGAGAACCACCGCCCGCCTACGCTGTGGGCGAGCACCCCGCCGGGGCCTCCCGTCTTGCCCAGGAGTGACCATGAAACTCGCTCAGCGCGCCCGTATTGCCCAGCCCTTCCACGCCATGTCCATCGGCGCACGCGCTCGCCAGATCGAGGCGGCGGGCGGCCATGTGTCCAAGCTGAGTCTGGGCGAGCCGGACTTCGGCGCTCCACCCGGTGTGCACGAGGCCATGCGCGCCACCATGGACGGCCGCCCTCTGCCCTACACGCCCGCAGCGGGACTGCCCGCCCTGCGCGAGGCCGTCGCCGACCTGTACGCGTCGCGGCACCGGGTGAGCGTGGACCCGCGCAGGATCCTCATCACCGCCGGAGCCTCGGCGGGCCTTCTGCTGGCCACGGCCCTGACCACCGAGCCCGGCGACGACGTCGTCATGGCGGATCCGTGCTACCCCTGCAATCGCGAGTTGGTCCAGGCTTTCGGCGGCCGCGTGGTCCTGGCCCCCACGAGCGCCTCCAGCCGCTATCAGCTCGACGTCGAGTCGATGAAGGCGGCCTGGACCCCGGCCACGAGCGCCGTCATGCTCGCCACGCCGTCGAACCCGACGGGCACGACCATCCCCTTCGACGAGCTGGCACGCATCTGCGAGCAGGCGCAGGCTCGCGGGGCCTGGCGGATCGTCGATGAGATCTACCTGTCGCTGGCCGATCCCGACCCCGAGGGCCATCCGGCCCGCACAGCGCTGGAGGCCGATTCGGAGGCCATCATCGTCTCCAGCTTCTCGAAGTACTTCGGGATGACGGGCTGGCGGCTGGGCTGGCTGGTACTGCCCGAAGAACTGCTGGAGGCCGCCGACAACCTGGCCGTCAACTTCTTCCTGTGCGCCTCCACGCCCACGCAGATGGCGGCGCTGGCCTGCTTCACGCCCGAGGCCCTGGCCTCCTGCGAGGCCAGGCGAGTCGAGCTGCTGGCACGGCGCAAGATCGTCCTGGACGGCCTGAAGAGGATCGGACTGCCTGTACCGGCCAAACCCGACGGCGCCTTCTACGCCTACTTCGACGTCTCGGACACAGGACTGGACTCGACGACATTCTGCATGCGAGCCCTGGAGGAGGCGCATGTGGCCCTGACGCCGGGAGTGGACTTCGGCCCCGCCATGGCCGACACGCATGTGCGCCTGTCCTACGCGGCGTCGCGCGCCGAGCTCGCCGAGGGCATGAGACGGCTCGAGGGCTTCGTGCGCCCGCTGGGCTGACCGAGTCCCGCTCCCGGCCCGCCCTCGGTGCCCACGACTTGACCTGGAGCGGGCTCCAGGGAGCACGCTGGCCCGCATGGAGACGATCGAACTCTGCAGTAATAGCCCGAATGACGCCCTGATGGTGCCGCCGCTGGCGGTGGGCACGATGTACTTCGGCACCCGCGTCGCCCCGACCATCGCGCACGAGATCCTCGACGCCGCGCTCGACACCGGCGCGACGTTTCTGGACACCGCGAACAACTACGCCTTCTGGGTCGAGGACGGAACCGGTGACGAGTCCGAGACGGTCCTCGGCGACTGGTTCGACGCGCGCCCCGGCGCCCGCGAGCAGGTCGTCCTGGCGACCAAGATCGGCGCGCGCCCGCGGCCGGGCACCAGGAGCCTGGACGAGGCCCTCGGCCTGTCGGCGCCCGCAGTGCGGGAGCAGACGGAGCACAGCCTGATGCGCCTGCGCACCGATCGCATCGACGTGCTCTACGCTCACATCGACGACACCCGGGTGCCGATCGAGGAGACCGTTGGAGCCCTTCAGGAGGAGGTCCGCCGCGGCACGGCCCGAGTGATCGCCTGCTCCAACATCACCTCCTCGCGACTCGGGGCCGGACTGCGCGCCGCTGCGGACGGCCCGCGCTACTCCGTCGTCCAGCAGCGCTTCACCTACCTGACCGCCGCGCCCGGCGCGGACCTGTCTCCCCACGTGCTCCTCGACGACGACCTCATCGACCTCGCCGTCGGCCAGCACCTCAGTCTGGCCGGCTACTCGCCGCTGCTCGGCGGCGCCTACACCCGGGACGATCGTCGACTGCCCGACGCCTACCAGCACGGTGCGACCGCCTCGCAGCTCGCCGCACTCGCACGTGCGGCGGACTCGACGGGACTGGACGCGGGCCAGGTCGTGCTGGCGTGGATGGCGGGCAGGGCCGTGCCCGTGCTCCCCGTGGTCGGGGTGTCCACCAGGGCCCAGCTCGACTCGGCCGTGCGGGCGATGAGCGCCCCGCTGCCCGCGGCCGTGCTGGCCGATCTGGAGAGCGCACGCGGAACGGTATGATGGCCGGCGCCCGGAATCACGACTGCACGATCGGCGCGGCCGCCGAGCATCTCGGCCTGAGCGTTGACGCCCTGAGGTACTACGAGCGCGCCGGCGTCATTCCTCCGGCTGCTCGCGACGCGGGCGGCCGGCGCCGTTACGGGCCCGAGGAGCTGCACCTGCTGGACGTCCTGATCCACCTGCGCGACACCGGCATGCCCCTGGCCAGGATCGCCGAGTTCACCAGGCTCGTGCAGCAAGACCCCAACGGCGTGCCCGAGCGCCTCGCGCTGCTGAGGGAGCATCGGGAGGCCATCACCGAGCGCATGGCGCGTCTGGCCCTGTCGCTGAGCGTCGTCGACGACAAGATCGCGGACTACAGCGCCCGCCTCGACGCCGATTCCACGGGCGAGGGTCGCTAGAGGCCCGCCGCCCCCTGGTTCGTCCTCCCGGCAGTGACTAGACTCTCCCCGGTCAGTGGTGCACCCACACAGCGGACGAACCAGGCGATGATCCATGTTCCTCTCGTGTTGCCCCTCCTCCCCCCTCGCAGCGAGCATCCTCACCAGCGACAACAGCGCCGACGCCGGCGGAGGAGAAGCCAATCTCGTCCTCCCCGACCTGTCCGGCGTCCTCGTCTCCTGGGGGCTGAGCGGGCGGCTTCTGCTCCTGATGGGCATCGGAGTGTGCCTGCTGGGCCTCGGCTTCGGCACGGTCACCTTCCTGCGCCTGCGCACAGCCCCCGTGCATTCGTCGATGCTGGAGGTCGCCGAGACGATCTACTCCACCTGTCAGGCGTACCTGGTCCGGCAGGGACGCTTCCTGATGATCCTGTGGGCCTTCATCACCGCCGTCATCATCGTCTACTACAAGGCGCTGGTCGGCTTCGGGTGGGCCAGGGTCGGCATCGTCGTGATCTTCTCCCTGCTCGGAATGGGCGGCTCATACTGCGTGGCCTGGTTCGGAATCCGAGTCAACACCTTCGCCAACGCCCGGACCGCCTTCGCCTCCTTGCGCGGCAAGCCGCATGAGGTGCACCGGATACCGCTTCGATCGGGCATGAGCATCGGCATGGTGCTCATCAGTCTCGAACTGCTGATGATGCTGGTGATCCTGCTGTTCCTGCCCGCCGATGTGGCCGGCGCCTGCTTCATCGGCTTCGCCATCGGCGAGTCGCTCGGGGCATCGGCCCTGCGCATCGCCGGCGGCATCTTCACCAAGATCGCCGACATCGGCGCCGATCTGATGAAGATCGTCTTCAAGATCGACGAGGACGACCCGCGCAATCCCGGCGTCATCGCGGACTGCACCGGCGACAACGCGGGCGACTCGGTGGGCCCCAGCGCCGACGGCTTCGAGACCTATGGCGTCACCGGCGTCGCCCTGGTCACCTTCGTACTGCTGGCAGTCCCGGACGCCGGGCTCCAGGCGATGCTGCTGGTGTGGATCTTCACGGTGCGCGCCGCGATGATCCTGGCCGCCTGGGCCGCCTACGGGATCAACGCGGCCTGGTGCCGAGCGCGCTTCGGGGACGCCGAGCGGATGAACTTCGAGACTCCGCTGACCACACTGGTATGGCTCACCAGCGCCCTGTGCATCGCGCTGACCTACCTGTCCACCTGGCTCGTCCTGGGCGGTCAGGGCGCTGGACTGTGGCTGCGCCTGGCCACGATCATCACCTGCGGAACCCTCGCGGGGGCGCTCATCCCCGAGCTGGTCAAGGTCTTCACCTCCACCGGCTCCCAGCACGTTCGCGAGACCGTCAAGTCCTCGCGCCAGGGCGGCGCCAGCCTGAACATCCTTTCCGGGGTCGTGGCGGGCAACTTCTCCGCCTTCTGGTTGGGCATCACCGTCGTGGGCCTCATGGGCGGCGCCTTCCTCCTGTCCGGTTCCGAACTGGAGGGGATCATGGTGGCACCGGCCGTCTTCGCCTTCGGCCTGGTCGCCTTCGGATTCCTGGGAATGGGGCCGGTGACCATCGCCGTCGACTCCTACGGCCCCGTCACCGACAACGCCCAGAGCGTCTACGAGCTCTCACGGATCGAGGACCTCGACCGCATCGACGAGGAGCTGCGCCGCGACTTCGGCCTCACTGCGCGCTGGGAGAGGGCCAAGTTCCTCCTCGAGGACAACGACGGAGCCGGCAACACGTTCAAGGCAACGGCGAAGCCCGTTCTCATCGGAACCGCGGTCGTGGGCGCCACCACTATGATCTTCTCGATCATCATCGGGCTGACCGATCACCTGACCAGGGGCATCGAGAATCTCTCCCTCATGCACGCCCCCTTCCTTCTGGGACTGATCACCGGAGGAGCCGTGGTGTTCTGGTTCTCCGGGGCCTCCATTCAGGCGGTGACCACCGGCGCGAACCGGGCCGTCGCCTTCATCAAGGAATCGATCCACCTGGATACGGGAGCGGAGCGCGCCTCCGTGGAGGACTCCAGACGGGTCGTCGAGATCTGCACCCAGTACGCCCAGCAGGGGATGCTCACGATCTTCCTCGCGGTCTTCTTCGCGACGCTCTCCCTGGCCTTCATCGAGCCCTTCTTCTTCATTGGCTACCTGGTGTCGATCGCCGTGTTCGGCCTGTATCAGGCGATCTACATGGCCAATGCGGGAGGTGCGTGGGACAACGCCAAGAAAGTCGTCGAGGTCGATCTGCACATGAAGGGAACCGCCCTGCACGACGCCTCGATCGTGGGCGACACCGTCGGCGATCCCTTCAAGGACACCTCATCGGTGGCCCTGAACCCGATCATCAAGTTCACGACTCTCTTCGGCCTGCTCGCCGTCGAGCTCGCCTCCAGCCTTTCCGAGCAGGGCCTGGGGACCCTCGTGCGTGTTCTGGCGGCGGCTTTCTTCCTCGTGTCCCTCTTCTTCATCCACCGCTCCTTCTACGGCATGAGGATCCCTGCCCGCACAAGCGACGACGACATCGACGAGATCCTGGCGGAGGACTGAGAATCCATGGAGGTAAGGTCATGAGAATCGCCATCAAATACGACGACATCGATATCTCCTCGGGCGGGCGCGTCGCAGGCCATGAGGCGGGCGATACCCTGGTACGGCGATTGCTGAGGATCTTCCCCGAGTCGATCGTCATCGCCCCGGTTCCCCGCCAGAGTGAGGACTTCGACGTCGTCCCCCTGGAGGGTCTCGACCCGACGGATCTGGTCGTCATCAATATGGACGCGGTGGACTCCCCCCACGTCTGGCAGGTCCTCTCCCGCGCCCCCGGAA
>ERZ773038.54-NODE-54-length-76662-cov-43.500751_pt1 | contig 76662 bp, 65 predicted proteins | sample MGYA00511665_ERZ773038 | MGnify/ENA primary metagenome ERZ773038 (study PRJEB29015, sample SAMEA2737966) | human oral metagenome | biome: human oral; feature: human-associated habitat; material: dental | place: China | collected 2028 ... | reverse complement strand
TACAATTATAGCAGATTTTTTCTCCTATCAACTTGATTTTGACGGGACAAAGTCATTTTCGATTGACATCAAGTAAAAATTTTCAGATGAATCTTAAGATGTTCCGTTTTCTATTCGAAACTCATCAAAAAAACTACACCCCAGTAGGAATGTAGTTGCTTGTTTATTTGACAGCTGCTTTGAGGGCATCCACCTTATCTAATTTTTCCCATGGCAGATTGATGTCGGTCCGGCCCATGTGGCCATAGGCAGCGGTTTGCCGATAGATTGGCCGTTTGAGGTCCAACATCTTGATAATGCCCGCTGGTCGCAAGTCAAAGTTTTCCCGAACAGCTGCTTCTAGCTTACTTTCAGAAACCTTGCTGGTTCCAAAGGTATCCACCCGAACAGAAACCGGATGGGCCACCCCGATAGCATAGGCCAGCTGAACTTCTGCCTTGTCGGCCAAGCTAGCAGCGACAATATTTTTGGCAATATAGCGAGCGGCGTATGAAGCCGAGCGGTCAACCTTAGTCGCGTCCTTACCAGAGAAGGCACCACCACCGTGACGGGCATAACCACCGTAGGTATCCACGATAATCTTGCGACCGGTCAGACCAGAGTCCCCTTGAGGGCCCCCAATAACGAAGCGACCAGTAGGATTGATATAGAACTTGGTCTTGTCATCCAAGTATTGGGCTGGAATAACAGCCTTGATGACTTGTTCAATGACATCCTTGCGGATTTGTTCTTGCGAAACATCAGGGTCGTGTTGGGTTGAAATGACCACCGTATCCACCCGGACGGGCTTGTCATTTTCATCGTACTCAACCGTCACCTGAGATTTAGCATCAGGTCGCAAATAGCTGATGGCACCTGATTTGCGGAGCTCAGCCAATTTATGAACCAGCTTGTGCGACAGGGAAATTGGCAAGGGCATGAGTTCAGGTGTTTCATTGACCGCAAAACCAAACATAAGACCCTGGTCACCAGCCCCCATCAAACTGAGCTCATCATCTTGACCTTCACGCGCTTCCAGGGCATTGTTAACCCCTTGGGCAATATCTGGCGACTGCTCAATCAAGGATGGGTGAACCCCAACCGAATCAGCAGCGAAGCCGTAATTAGCATCAGTGTAGCCAATATCAGCAATGGTATCGCGGACCACACGATTGATATCGACATAAGCGGTCGTGGAGATTTCCCCAAAAACATGGACAGATCCCGTATAAACGGCTGTTTCAGCCGCGACATGGGCATCTGGATCCTGCTCCAAAATCGCATCTAAAATCGCATCCGAAATCTGATCGGCAATCTTATCGGGATGCCCCTCCGAAACCGACTCAGACGTGAAAAGTTTACGTTCTGACATAAAAAATGTCCCCCCTTAAAAAATAAATGCGCCAACTAGGAAAGAACAAACATCCTTTTCCACCTTGGCTTGGTGTCAAGTTACGACGCTTTTGAAGGGCTTCGATAATAAGCACCTCAAAAAGCTAGTAAGTCGACTAGCCAGATCGCCTCTAGCGACTGGCGTCAAATGACGAGACACTTTAGTGTCCGACATTTGTGTAGAGTTACAAAGAACCGGTTTCTCAGTTTCAAACTGAGTTTGACTGGGCTAAAGGCTTCAGTGACAAGGCGATGAAGTCGCAGACAGTACTTTGGTACGGCCAGACGAATCAACGCAGTCAATGAAGAATTTAGACAGTCAAACCGCCTTTTCGGGACTCATTAACCTCACTATTGTAGCACAAAAAGAGGGAAGTTCCCATTATTTGTAGAGATTGAATAAGGAAACCGCTATAAGGATATTTAATCACAGAAGATAAATGGGGCTTATACTTAAAGGTAGGCATTTAAACTTTTAAAAGAATTGACTTGTCACTTCTATGCTCTCATGCTAAACCAATCGAAATAAAGGAAAATCTGTCACATACAAGTCGTGTATAGCTTTGGACATAGGCAGCCAGAAACGAACGAAAAGCCCGACTTCATCTCATATAATGACACTTTCAAAGATATGGAGGTTATAAAATGGAAAAATCGGCTAATAAATACAAGCAATTTAATCAGAAACAATCAGGTAATGATTCCACACACAGGGTCTTTAACTTTGATAAAAAGCTAGAGAATGCTATGACCAAATATGACGAACTTTTGAGAGTTCTGTCCAAAAACTAAAAACACCGCAAAGCGTTAGCTCTGCGGTATTTATGTATTCTATTCCTCATCCAATAGCCAAGCCCTATCTTGAGGATTGTCGATAGCAAACTCGACGGCATTTTCTTCTGAAAAGTTGTCTAGATAAGATTTGGCTTCTTGGACTTGGTCGCTGAAATGGTTTTTCCTATTCTGATTCTTACTCATCATCAGGCTCTCCTACAGCTTCAAGTCTTTCAGGAAGTCATCCAGTTCTTTTTGACTTTGGGAGTTGGTGCCCTTGAGCTGGCCCAGCATGGTCATGAGCTCGGCTGACTTTTCTTCAATGGCTTGATTGGTCGCCTTGATATTAGCGACAATCTCAGTCAGGGGTGCCACTTCTTCTTCCTCGAAGGTATCAACATAACGGGGATATTGAGGTTGAAGTCATTTTCGGCAATCTCTGCAAAGCTTGCCAGATGGGCAAACTTGTCCATGTCCTGGCGCTTGCTGTAGGCTTCCAGAATCTTCTCAATATGGCTGTCTTCCATGATGTTTTGATTCTTGCCCTTGGTGAATTCCTTGGAGGCATCAATGAAATACACATCACGATTTTGCCGGTCTTTCTTGAGAATAATGACCGTCGTCGGAATCGAGGTATTAAAGAAAATATTGGCTGGCAGGCCGATTACGGTATCAATAGCCCCTTCTTCCAAGAGGTGCTTGCGAATAGTACCTTCGGCATTGCCCCGGAAAAGCACACCGTGAGGCAGGACGATAGCCATAACCCCACCGTCCTGCTTGAGGTGAAAATAACCGTGCAAGAGGAAGGCCAAATCTGCCTTGGACTTAGGCGCCAGTTTGCCAAAAGGTGAGAAACGAGGGTCCTGAAGGAAACCAGCATCCGCTGACCACTTGGCCGAATAGGGCGGATTCATGAGAACCGCATCGAAATTGGTCGGCTCCTGGGTCGGCCAATCCTCATCCAGGGTATCGGCATTGTGGAGCTTCTGATTTTCAATAGGAACCCCGTGCAGAATCATGTTCATCCGAGCCAGATTGAAAGTGGAGGTGTTGAGCTCCTGGCCAAAATAGGCTACGGTATTAGGCTTGTGGCTATACTTCTTGGCATTGAGGAGGAGGGAACCTGACCCCATGGTCGGGTCATAGAGACTAAAGCCCTGCTTGTCCTCGCGCCCCATGAGGGCAATCTGGGTCATGAGCTTGGCCACAGGCTGGGGCGTATAGAACTCACCCGCCTTCTTGCCCGAGTCGGTCGCGAACTGTCCAATCAGGTACTCATAGGCATCCCCCAGCATATCACCAGCGTGACCAGCCACATCCAGAACTGCCAGCTCCTTCATGACATTAGCGATGGTCTGGTTCTGCTTCTGAGGTGTGGCCCCTAGCTTTTTGGAATAGAGGTCAATGTCCTCAAAAAGATTCTCAAAGAGCTCATCATCCTGCTCGATATTGCGGAAACCTTGGGCTAAGTGCTCCAGCTGAAAGGTCCCGGCATTAATCTCCTGCACCAGAGCCGTAAAGGTCAAATCCGGCTCAATGGCATAGGACATCTCATCCTTGGTAACCTCAATCAAATCGGCATGGGTCTCCTCATCCGCATAGTAGCTTCGATAGAGCTCCAGAGCCTGATCCAAATCCTGGGTCTCCTGCTCCATGGTCTTAGCCACGAAAAAGAGCATCTTGTCCGACAGGTACTTGTAGAAAACCATGCCCAAAAGGTAGGACTTGTAATCATTGGCATCCATCTTGGAGCGCAGAATATCCGCTGAGTTCCAAAGAGCCTGATAAAGCGACTGCGACGTTTGTATTTCTGACATAGGTGTTGTTTCCTTTAGTTTTTTTGGTAAATGGCAGAGCTGACTCTTGAAGGAGACCGCTCTAAATGAAGGGACTTAAAATCTGACCAATTCAGCCCCATTCTTATGATAAAATAGACTTGAACGTAAATACAGTAGATTTAATAAGCCCAGGGGGTAGACCATGAAAAGCATTAAAATCCAGCAAGTGGGCGACAACCTCGTCCTAGTCCTGCCAGAAGACTTAGGCATCCAGACAGGACAAGAATTTGACCTCCAAGTCAAAGCAAACGGTGTCATTAGACTAATCCCTCTCCCAAGCAATCCTTTTCAGGGGGACGATGACTTAAGAATGACTGACGACTTCGAGGACATCAGGCTCCTAGAGCAAGAAATCCAGTAATCTCAACCCTTCCCAGAGAATCCGCTCACCCATCTGAGCGGATTTTGATGAATTTTTAAGCGATATTGACGATCACGTGTCGAGCCTGTCATCGTCAGAAGATCCTTTTCTAAGAAACTGGCTAAATAACGACGAACAGAGGCCTGACTGAGTCCCGTTACTTCCTTGGCTTGGGCATTGGAGATATGGGAGTGGACCTGCAAGTAGCTTTTAATCTTTTGGAAGACTTCTACTTCTTTATCAGTCAGTTCTGGACCATCTTCTTCCAGATGATTTCCTGTTTGATACTCCTGTAAGCTCTCATAGATTGCTTCTAGCATAAACTCAATAAAAACGGTGGCATCGTCGTCATGATTACTGATGGTTAAGGCATTATAGTAACCCTCTTGATGCTTGTAAATAAGAGACTCAACAGGTAACCACTCAAAAATTGGATTAAAACGACTGAGCACCAGACTCTGCCAAAGACGACCCATACGACCGTTGCCGTCTTCAAAGGGATGAATAATCTCCAGCTCAAAGTGCAGGATACAGGACTTGACCAAGTCGGAAATCTGGCTAGATTTAGCCCAGTCAAAAAGCTGGCTAACCAGTTGGGGAACAAATTGAGGTCTGGCTCCAACATGGACAACTTGCCCCTGACTATCATAGACTCCAACATCACTGAGGCGAAATTGACCAGGGTGCTTGACCAAACCCTTGGTCAAAAGTTCATGAGCTTTGAGAAAATCCTCAACTGAGTAGGGATCAAGTTGAAAAACTAGGTCGTAGGCCTCGTAGGCATTTTGCACCTCATGAATATCCTTGGGTGGCCCCATGACCTTGCGACCCTCAAGAATGGCCGTCACCTGCTCCAGGGTTAAACTATTATTCTCAATAGCCAGCGAGGACTGGATGGAGCGAATCCGATTCTCCTTTCGCAGGTGCACGACCCGCTTTTCAATAGCCAGCTGGGTCGTGGCCTGAGAAATCTTCTCAACCAAGTTGAGCATCTTTTCCGTAATCCGATAGTTAGGTTGCATGGGGGCTCCTTTCTAAGTAAGTTGGTTTTGATAGATTGTGTCATGGGTTGATTTCTAATTTAGAAGGTCTTGTATCTTTTGCTTGTAAGGTGTATCGGAGGAGGCCTTATCTAAGATCTCACCAAAGAATTCTTGTAAATCCTCATCAGATAAAATGAGGTTGACTTGGCTATTATTGTATGCAATGGATAAAAGTTTACTGATTTCGGTATCTTCCCAACTATTATATTTGGATAATTTTCTAATGATAGAATGAGTTTCATAAAAAGTGCTACTACTATCCAATTCTTTGATTAGCGCTTTCTTACGTCTCTCATTATTTTCTTTTTTCTTTTGAGAGAAAACCTCATTTTTATAACCATAATGCTTATTCTCTAGTCTTTCATTAAATACAGTTCGGTCAATAATGAGTTTAACTAACTCATCTAATTCCCCGTTTTCTGAATAGTCTGCCGGTGTATAATAGCTAATACGATTGTCCCGCATCATCTGAAACACTTTGTCTTTGTTGCCGGTCTTGGGATTATAAACACCGATAGAGTAACCACCACGATTATTTACCAATTTCATACATGGAATATCTGTGTCACTATCGCCAATGTAAATCATATTATGAAAAGGTACTCTAATCTCTTCTGGGTCAAAATAATCATTCACCCCTTTGTCACCAAGTCCTAGTACACCTTTAGAAATCCTAAAGAGAAATTGAGTTTTATTGGTGTAATTAACAACTTGTGCAGGCCAAACTGCCACACCCTTTTCGTTGCAATAAAAAGATGTCGCATAGATTTCTTTGAAGGCTCCATTTTTTGCGATTGTAGTACCTTCTATCATTTCTCTCAAACCAGAGGATATAATATAGTGCTCTACAATTACTCCCTTTTCTTGGCCATAATTGCGAATTCTATCAAACCATTCTTCAACTCCAGGAAATAAGTTAACTTTAGAACCATACTTGGCTAAAACCTTCTTAGTGAATAGTAACTTCCCATCGGCTTCATTCTTCATGGTTAGCATATAAGCCAGATTCTGATCCATATCATTTTCTTTTGCAAAGTCATTAGACTTATTCCAAAAATCACTAATATCAAAACCTATGTCTTGAATAAACCCCTGAGCCTGCATATCCTCAGGCGATAAGGTTTTGTCAAAGTCATAGCAAATCGCAATTACTGGCTTATCTTCTTTTACTTCACGCTTAAATTCCCTCTCAGTCATAAGGGTCTACCTTTCTAATAATGATGCTTCCTAGACAAACATCTCCTGCAAGAGCTTTTTCTTTAATGTTTCCAGCTCTTCAATTTTCAATTGAGTTGATGAAATCAAGTCGTCGAGGTTGGAGAAAAATTCTCCGATGGTTTCTTGTTCATGGACCGTTGGAATAATAATAGATATTCCCATAAAGTCATCATAGTTAATATTGAGAAGACCATCCATTCTGGCACCTGAGGAAACAAGCTTGCGTAATTCTCTGTCAGGTTGCTTCGTGGCAAACATTGTTTCAATAAACCTAGGATTAGCAAGTTCATTAACTTTAAAGCTATGATAAACTCTTGGAACTAAAGCTTCTTCATAGTTATTAAGTTCAAAAACTACACCATACTTTGCTAATTTAGAATTACCATGATTATATGAGAGTTCGCCTCTTTTCAATAAAGTGTAATTCTTTTGCTCTTTACCAGCGATATTTTGAGAAAATCTATCTTTCTGACTCAACCAACCCTGGGCAGCAGAAATTGTCAAAGTTGGTAAATCCATTCTACCATCATTTCCCTGCACTCTTTCAGAAACATCACGAAGTTTAGTTTTCTCCCACTCCCCATCAAATCCAGCTAAGCGGATTTCAGGGACTGTTTGACCATGCTTGGGAAACATTTTAGAAAGCATGGTAGATTTGAAAGATTTTAACTCTTCAAGCTTACGCTGATGAAGAGCGATGAGGGAATCAGCAGAACTGAGAAACGTAGATATTTTTCTTTGTTCTTGTAATGAGGGGGCTAAAAATTCAAACTCATTCATATCTGCTTGGAACAGATGAGGAATACTTGAACCAGAGACTTTCAAATAAATCAAACGGTCAAATGCTTCCCCGGTTAGTATTTGGTAAAAGAAGTTAGAATCTATGCTTTTATCTGTCCTAACTAACATCATAGTTGAATTTATGGTTGCTTTTACTGTTAAATTGTTTATAACAGCAGGATTCCCCAAAGATCCATCCTTTGAAAAAATTATGTCTTCATTTTCTAACATTATTTCAGGCGATTCATCATATCGCCAATCAGGGATGTGATCGACCTTTGTCCAATCAATTTTACCATTGACAATATGTTTACCAGCAATCATACTTGGACCTTCAAGTGTATATTCTTCTTGTTTAAGGCTTTTCCACCCTAAACGTCCTTTAATGATAGCATGCTCCCCCAACTTTCGCTGTTCCCAAGCATCAGTAAATTCTTTAAACCTAATTTTTGGCTCTGTTCTCACTCGTCACCACCATCCTTATTCAACCCTATCTCTTTATAAATATAATAGTTTAAAACCTTTTGTAGTGATTCTCTCATATCATACATTTCATTAAAATCAGTTATAGACCAATCATTTTTCTTTCTTTTTCCATGAGTGAAATAATTTCTTGTATCTACTAATTTTTTTACTAAATTAGCTTTTTCCTGGTTACCAAAAATTTTATCATAGTCACCTTTCGGCAGAGAATCAAAAAGTTCATTAAGAAGGTCTCGTAAATAAATCTTTCTCTTTTTATTTTTCTTAATAAAGTCATTTCGGAAATTCTTCGAAAACACCTCTAAATTTCTTATGGCATCTACTAGAGAATCCTCTAAATAGGGATTTCCATGTAGATTCTTTGTATATTGACGGACAATGAAATCTAATTGTTCGCTTTTATCAAACCAGTTATTTAAAATACTTTCAAAACTATCATTTAATTTTGCTAAAGAAATTTCAGCTTTTGACCAAACCATTCTTTCTCTTTGTTGCCTAACGAAAAATTTTCCCTTGATAATTTTGAGACAGTCATTTTGAATTTGATTTTCACAAATAAGGTTGATGCTTGTAAAAGATAGAGGTGTTTTTGATAAAACCTCAATTAGCTCTTTGAATTTGATTGCAACATCATAAAATATATCAAAAGGAACTCTTTCATTTTTCAAATGAGTTAGTTGAATTGCATAGCTAGTTTCAAACTCAGTGTCTTTAAATGAATAACTGGTTGAGCCCACATCTTCAACCAACACCGACTGTGAGTAAAGCTTCACTTTAGTACTTTTATAATCTGAGGTTGCTGTTGTTACAGTTAGTTGATTTTCACCTCTAGTAAAATTTAGAAGAGGTTTTCCAACCCACTTATCAATATTATCAAAAGAAAAAGTCATAGAGCCGAACTCTAAAGTTTCAAGCATATCAAAAGTAGAGGGTAAACTTTCAATATAACTAAGACCACCATCTCTAACTTCAAATATTTTAAAATCTTTGACCGAGTACTTCACTAAAGGAAAGCCTGGTACTGTACTTGTCCCAAAGGGACTTCCAAAAATATCCAGGATTAAGAAATTGGCTGAACTGTCCCATCCATATATTCTATCAACTTCTTTAAAAAGGCCATAACTTACATCATTATTCCTTGGTAATTCATCAAAAAGTTCCAAGACAATTTGATTTTGCTTGTAGTTCAGAATTCCACTTCTTGCTTCTGTTGTGAGCACCTTTGATTTATCATCAGAAAAGAATCCTTTAATTTCAAAATCTTTATCTAAACCATAGTTATCAAAATTAGCCAATTATAGTCTCCCATTTTAACTATTAAAAGTGAATATATTATTCATTATACATCAGTTAGTAATTATTAAGAAGTACATACTTAATTTTAGATTGTCCAAAGCTATAACCTTTACAGACTACTTTGAAAATATGAATTTAAAGTATATTGATTAATGGACTTTTGCACTTGTACATTTTTCAACAGCTTCATATTTATCAAAAACTATCTCAGCTTTCATTCCTTCAATAGTTGATACATCATATTCGAAATAATCAAATTTCAAAGTTTTCGACTTCTCAAGTAGATAGAAGAAATCTCCAAAGAGAGTTGACTTTTCTTGCTTATAGTACGGGACTCTTATATCAATACGAAAAGGCTCTTTTGCTTTAAAACTCTTTTGTCCGCTATACAAAGTAACTTCATAGCTAAGGTGACAGTTTTTATCTACAAACACCAAGAAAGAAATATCATTGGAGCCCTGTTTAACTTCTTGAGAACAGGAAATACGCTTTTGAGTTTCTTCACTTGTTAGATTTATAAGTGGAACTCCGCTAATAGGGGCACCAATATCACCGATTCCATTGTATATAAACTTATGAGTCTCGGATGAATAGAAAAGTAGACACATCTCGATTCCAGAGAAGAGATTATTACCCTTTTCATCCAGTACCTCAATTTTTAACATATTATATTCTTTACAACCATCAAAAAAATCAACAAAAGCAGAAACGTCCCTTACATGTACCCCTCTTACATGACCAGAATCCAATGATTTTTCTTCGTTTACTGCTTTTGAATCAAGAAGTAAAGTCTCTGTAGAATCATTTCCTTTTTGTGCAATATAATTTATTGTTACTGATTGCACGGCTGATGGAATATTACCGTTATTATAGACAATCAAAAGGAATTTTTGTTCCTCATTTGAAAACCCACCATCAAAACGAATATCTGACCTAGATAAATCATCTTTCTTAATGTTTGACAGTTCAATTGAGGTAATAGGAAAAGGTATAGCTCGCTTGCTCTCAACCACCAATTTATGATAAATCAGATTTGAATATATCTTGGGTATAGTCTCAAGCTGTTCAGTAATACCTCTCGTACTATTAACGTTTAATATTTCACTAGAACTGATTTCTAATTTCTTTTTATTATCAAGTAGAGTATTACAAATTTTTTCAACAGTTCTGAAACAATCCTCGAAAATAAAGATGTAATGAAATTTACCATTTAAGTACTCCTATGTCTCCTACTCACCCTCAGAATCCACCAATTCAAAAATAGATTTTCCAATGACGGTTATTAGATTAGATTTCAACTTCTCTTCTAAATCGGGTGCTATTCCTGAATTGGTGATAATTTTCTGTTCAAATTCGTCATATCTTCGCTGCATACGAATAGGGTTACTACGATCAAACTCTACTTCATAGTTATAGACAATTACAGGAATATTATTTTCTACTGAATGATTTGCTATCATATTCCAAAAGTAAGTATCCGTTTCGCCAATTGACATGCCGTAAATGATGATAATATCTGATGAATTTATTATAGTCTTATTTCTATTATCCAATTGATAATTATAAAAATCCTTATATCTTGTCTTTAAACCGTACTGAATATCTAGCCCATTACCGACAACATAAGTAATATTCATCTAAGCCACCTTTACATTATAATTTTTGTATTTTTCTCATCCTCTATTATACTCCTATTCTGCCAGTCTTCCCACTACTTATCCCCACAAAAAACACGACAATATTTGCCGTGCTTCTTATCACTTTATAAAATTACTATAAAGGTGGTCTATAACCTAATGTAACAACAAGTTTATCATACTCTTGTTCTGTCAGTTTATCCAATTTACCAACCTGATTTCGGTACCAATGTTGTTCCTGAGAATCCGTAAATAGCATGGCTGTAGCTGGTCTTTCTATTCCCAATGCACTTCCATTTGTTCTTATCGTATCCTTAGTCTCCCCCGGTACTAATATTGGATAATAGTTGACAAAACTTTGGTATTCTATATCTTTATAGTTTAATTGGCTTCTATTGCCTAATGATAACACCAAAACATTGTATATCGGTAAGTTAGAATTATTGTTTATAACTACATCATATAGTACATAATCTAAGGGAATATCAATATTAGCCGACATTGTTATCCCAGTTAACCAAGTAGCAACTTTGGAAGCTTGCTCTGACATTTTATCTTTTTCTTTTTCACGTAATTGAATTCTGACAATCTTTAAGGAAAAGAGGCCGCCAATGAAAGCCCCTATAGTTGTTGTGGTTAAATCAGAAAAAAAAGCTCATACTCACTTAATTATTATACCCCTTATTTATCATTTAAATTTATAATTTACTATTCGTATTCCTACAGATCCATTACCAGTGATTGCTTTATGACTTAGATTCGACCTTACTCCCTAGCTTTTTATGGGCGATGGCATCGGTTAGGGTCTGGGAAAAGTTGAGTCCTAGCTCACACCCGATTTTGTCAGCCCAGCGAGGGATGGTCAGGGTTTTCTTGATGGGTTCCTGACTACCTAGATAGTTGGCCAGGTCCACGCTGACTAGGGAGATAAAGGATTTATCAGGATCATAGTTGAGGGTCATGTCCTCGTCATCCTTAAAGGGATTATTGGCTTCTAGGGACAGGCTATTGATATCTGAGGGTTGCGCCAAGCTTCTGCCCTGCTCTAGGGCATCTGCCAGGGTTATTCCCAGATAGTCACTAGCCATGAAGATGGCATGGGCTGGTGATTCCCCTTGGGTGGCTGAGAGCTCAATATCTGGAAAGCTGACAAAGTAAGGATTGGCTGACTCCTCGTTTGGGTCGTAGTAAAAGAGAGCGGGATAAGCGACTAGCATGATAGACCTCCTTCTGGATGGGGCTGGACTACTTAGATGAGGCCAGCTTGTTTTGATGATAGGTTTACCCCACCAAAGCTTAATGATTTCTGCCTCTTCCCTCTAAACAGATAAGTTAATTTCCCTAAAGAATTGATTCATGTCAATACAGTTCACATTCAATTGGTGGCAAACATCAGGGATTTTTGCATTTCGACTAGGACGTCCTTGATTTAGATTGGTAACCGGTTGCTCACTCGTCACTACAGTATAGCCTTCTTCTTTAGAAATAGCGATTAACCAAGGGTCCGCAATTTTTCATGTGCCCATCCCTTATCAGCTATTAAGGCTTCCTGTTTATAAAAGCCACATGTTTGGATATGCTCCAGAACTTCTCCCCATTCTTGAGCATAATCACGATGATCTAAAAGATCTTTATTGTAGTTTTCGGATAACCAAGCTTTAAAAGCTTCATTTTGATAATTTTCAGAGACAACTATTTTAGGGATGATAACATTTTCATTTAATAGCTTTGGTAATTTTTGCCAAAAGCTGGGAAAGAATTCTTTTCGGTAATATCTATCATAGAAGTTGATGTAAATATTTGAATCTAATAGGTATTTCAAGCAATCTTCCCTCCTTTAAGTAGAGCTTGATAACCCTTATAGCCTACTCCAACAATATTGAAAGCATCGGTATAGGTTATCTTATTTTGTAAGACAGCATTGTTTACATAATTAAAGAAGTTGTGGTCCATCCTAAAATTAAGATTTAATCGGTAATTACCGCCAGAATCTTCCTTGCGCTTGGGGCTGGATTCAAATTCCAGGTCAAGTTCTTTGATAATAGCATCATATTCCTTTTGACTTATGAACTGACAGTCCAACAACCGCCTTGTAATAACACACTGGCTAACCTCAAAAGAATGAGCCAGATGGCTTAATTGTTGCCGATAAGTCTGATCTGCTGTTAGTAAATTATTTAGTTCCTGCTTGGGTACTAGAATTTCACCAGTAACTTTGTTTACCAAAGCCTCCAAAGAATTGCTTAACCTTGCTTCCTTTGATGTATATAAATCACTATCTCCTAGAAAGAGATGGACAAACTCATGGATTAAAGTAAAGAGCCGTCCAGTCTTTGAGTCCCTTTGGTTAATAAAAATAATAGGTGCTTTGGAGTCTGATAGAGCAAATCCTCGAAATTCTGACAAATCAAGCTTTCGATGGCTATTATCTTTCACTTTTCCATTGAAAAATACGAATACACCAGCTTGACTAATTTTTTCCCGATATTTTTCTAATCTTTTTTTACGGTCATCCATCCCAAGATGAGCCTGGACAGCATGCAATAAATCCTCACTACTGTCATTAATTGTGAATGACCCAACAAAATCCAAGCTATCTTCGATTTCAGATTTTAGGAATTCTTGCTTCTCTTGCATTTCTAAAATAGTATCTCTTAACTCCGGACTCATATCATCAATAGTCTGCGAATTAATTGTTCGGAAATTAACGCTTGTTGCAGTTGAGTCAATCTTTTGCTTTAAAAGCAGGACACCTGTAGGTAGATTAAGACGCTTGGCAATTTTAGAAATCTGATTAAAAGTTGGCTTCTTCTTGCCCTCCAATATATCCTCTATTTTAGGGACATCTTTTCTTATTATTTCCATTGGGATATTGGATGCTTTGATATAGCTTTTTAAATTTTCCGTATTGATAGCCACTTCCTTAGCCATGTCTCCACCTCCTATCTCATGATTGTCGTAAAAGCAAGACTTATACTACTTATATTTTAACATAGATATTATGGTAATTGGACTCCTTCTTAAACCTTAGCTAGTTTGTTGGCGGGAACCATTGAGGTTTAATCCTTGGTATCCAATCACTTCATTTATTTCTTCGGATTTATTTTTGACTTTGCTCAAGTTCAGGACTTTTGAATAAGCGATAGGGCCAAGCCTAGGCTGGCAAAATCAGGACTCTAGCCTACTTATAGATATCCCTTCTATGACCAAACTCTAAGGCCAGAATGATCAACTTGTCGTCCTCAATATCACAAATCAAGCGATAGTCGCCGATACGATACCGCCACTCTCTGGCATGATTGCCGCTTAGGCCTTTCCCAAACTGTCTAGGGTTGTCACTTCCGTCTATATGCTTGTCAATCCAAGAAAAGAGGAATCTCTGAACAGACTTATCCAACTTTTTAATTTGCTTCTGGGCTTTCTTGGAATAGCAAACCTGATACATTTAGAAACCTAATTCCTTTTTAAAATCTGCGTGAGAAAGAGTCTCTGGATCCTCTTGGTAGGCTCGAAAGGCCTCTTGATAGAGTTTCAAATCATACTCATCTTCAATGGCCTTTTCCAGCGACTTTTTAAAGAGGGTTGAAAGACTGACTCCTGTAATCTGAGCATAGGTTTTAAAGAAGTCTTCTTCATCTTTGTTTAATCTGACTGTTACTGTACTCATCATGCTTCTCCTTGTGTAACACATTGTAGCACCTCCTTTTGAAAAAGTCAAACTAAGTCTGTAAAAGACACCCTATCGAGTGCCTTCATTATTTATTCGTAATTAATCCGATTTCTTTGCTCCTATTGCTTAGCTAACAGGGGATAGATGACTTCTTGGATTAGTTTCAGATAATCTTCCTTGATGGCCTTCTTATATTTGAGGGGGTTGAGGGGTTCGGCGACCTCAGCCTTGTAGTCCTGATAGCGCTGGCTGGCGATTAGTTCACTTTCGCCCATTTGCTTTTGGGCCTTAGGGTTATAGTGCTTGACCAGATAGTAGAGTTCCTCCTCACCGATATACCACTTCCTTGCCAGCTGGGTGACCTCTTGTTCAATGACCTGGTCAATCATTTCTTCCAAGAGTTCAGTCACCGACTGACCTTGGTAGCTCTGTGGGTCTTTCTGAATGGACTGCCAGAGCTGGCTGACCACCTTGGCCAACTCAGGCCGGCGCTTGGCTAGATCGGCGATATAGCTATCAATAGTTGTCAAGTCATCTGGTGAAAAGGACTTGACTTCCTTAGCATCCTGACTAATCAGGGCCTGAATCAGGTTGATAATATAGTCGTAGTTGATGTCATCGACCTGGACGGCCTCCAGCTCATACAGGATGTCCAGTAAGTCATCATCAGCCTCCTCGTCATCTTCTTGCCGTCTGAGCTTCAACTCCGCTAGAACATTTTGATAGACACCTAAGTAGCTATCTAACTTATCTTGGCTTAGCCCAGCTTCACTATAGACCTGGTCTTGGTCGTACTGACCATAGACTTGAATGGAGGCAAATGCTTTGTCAAACTCCTGGTAAGCCTTAGCGAACTGCTTGAGCTGGGCGGTATCCGCCAAGTCAGGATCAATGCCCAGACCTGCCTGTTCAGAGATATGGCTGCGGAATTGCGCCAGCTTATCATCAAACTTAGCCTTCTCATCCTCCCATTCAGGGGCCAGAACATAGTTCTCCCCGCCCTTGGAGTAGAGCCAGAGAGCCTTATCGACTGCCTCTTTAAAGGCCTTGGGCTGTTGGAAGGTGATAATCTGACCAAACTTCTTGTTCTTGTCAAAAATCCGATTGGTCCGACTAAAGGCCTGAATCAGATGCTGGGGCTTGAGGGGCTTGCGGTCCATAAAGAGGGTTAGAAGGCAGGGGGCATCAAAACCAGTCAGGAGGCGGTCTACTACGATAACCAGATCCAACTGCTCCTTACGATTGAGGTAGCGGTCTTCCTTTCTGGCTAGGCGTTTATTGACATCTTTATTGAAGTTGGCCAAATCGGCTAGTCCATAATGGGTGCCAAACTCCTGATTGTAGTCTTTCAAAGTCTCCTTCATCTTATCCTGATTGTGGGAAGAGTCTTCTTCGTTTTCCGTCAGTGAGTAAGTGATGGTCACCTTGGGAAAGTCTGGCAGAGCCTGCTTGGTCTTTTCAGAGATTTTCAAAGGGCTTCGACCTTCTTTGACAGCCTTAATCAAATCATAGTAAGCTTGGGCCTGTTTGATGGAGGAGACCGTTAGAATCGCATTGTAGGTCTTGCCGATACCATTGCGAAATCCGAAAAGACGGGCGGGTTTGCTTAGGATATAGCGAAGGACTTCCAGCATGTGTTCTTGTGATTCGTAAACCGAGTCAGAAAGCGTCTTTTCGTCCAAGTCATCACCGATGGTCGTCTGGTATTCCACGCGAAAACCCAGCACGGCTCCGTCGTGAATAGCGTTTTTAACTGTGTAAGTATGCAGACAGTTGCCGTAGAGTTCCTCGGTAGTCTGTGCCAGATCACCTAGGGCTGCTCGGCGATTTTCACCAAAGATGGGGGTGCCAGTAAAGCCGTACCAGAGGGAATGGATAAAGAACTTGGACAGGGAGCGTTTGGCCTGAGGCGTTACTGCCCTGTGACACTCATCGACAACGAAAGCGACTCGCAGCTGACGAATCTTATCCTGATTTGCTTGGTAATGCCCCTGCTCAAACTTTCGCATCATGGCAGAAATTTTCTGAATGGTGGTTACCACCACCCGCCGTTCCCTACCGGCCAGAGTCTTAATCAGATCCTTGCTGGAATTGGTCTCATCAATGTCAATGGTATCATTCTGAGCATAGGAGAGAAAGCTAGAGGTTGTCTGGTCATCCAAATCCTTGCGGTCAACGATAAAAATCGTCTTATCAATGGAAGGGATAGTCAGGAGGTTTCTGGCTACCTTATAGGAAGTCAGGGTCTTGCCTGAACCGGTCGTATGCCAGACATAGCCGGATTCTCCGCGATAGCTGGCTTCCTTGACCGCCTCAATAGCATGAATCTGGTAGGGCCGCAGCAAAATCAGGCTCTTCTTGCTATTGTCCAGAACAGAGTACTGCATGACCAGCTGGTGGGCTCGAGGGATGGATAGGACTGCTTGGGCAAAGTCAAATAGATTAAGAACGGGCTGATTTTCTGTATCAACCCACTTGGTTAAAAAGCGAGGATTGAGCTTATTCTCCTTGGCTGCTGCGATATAGCGGGTATCTTCGATATTTGACACGACAAACATCTGCAGGCTGGAAAAGATGCCACGGAACTTGCCCTCCTTATCATATTTTTTGAGTTGATGAAAGGCATCCATGAAGGGGCTGTGCTGACTTTTCAGCTCTAATTGAATCAAGGGCAGGCCATTGATGAGGAAGGTGACATCCCCTCGGCGGTTATGGTCCAAGTCGTCTTCCGCAAAGGTCTTAACTTGATTGACAATCTCGTAGGAAGATTTTCCGCCAGCCACATGGTCACGAAAGAGGACATCTAGATTGATGGTGCCCAGACGGGCATCTTCTCTTTGAATCCGAACCTTGGCAATGCCATTTTCACCCACCAGCCACTTGGCTGCTTCATAATAATTAACAAAATTAAGTTGGTTGCGGATCTGTTCCTTTTCTTGCTGAGTCAGGGCGACCCCCTCTAGTCTGGCAAGATTATTCTGCTCTAACTTGTTAAAGAAATTATCCCATAGTTCATCAGGGGTCTTGAGGTCAGGGCGATAGGACCATTGACTTTCCCCGCTAATTAGGGTTTGGATTAAGCGCTTCTCTTGCTGGGTTTCTTGATACAGTGGCATACTAAGCCTTTCTAAGTAAATTCTGATAATTTTATTATAGCACACTGGAAAGCCTAGCTTTTAAGAAATTAACTGGTTGGAGATGCCTTTCTTGCCACCCTGAACAAAGCAACCCAGCCTTTCCTTTTCAAAGCCATTATTTATGCTACAATAAAAGCATAAAAGCGAGGAAAAATATGAAAACTTATGAAAAAATTTATCAAATTTTGCGGGAAGCTGGCGGTTTTGTCAGCGGGCAGGATTTGGCTCAGCAGCTGGATGTCTCCCGGACAGCCATTTGGAAATCTATGAAAACTCTTGAAAGCAAGGGCTTGGTTATTGAGTCCATCAAGAACCGAGGCTACCGGCTGCTTCTTGGTGACCTGCTCCTGCCTGACGAAATTGCATCAGCCACAGGCCTAAAGGTTTATCTCAATGAGACTTCTGCTTCCACCCAACTGGATGCTAAGGAAGGTATCGAAAAGGGGGATTCCAGTCCAGCCCTCTATTTGGCTCCTAATCAAAAGGCGGCCCGCGGCCGTTTCGCCCGCCCTTTCTTCTCGCCCGAGTCAGGCGGTATCTATATGTCCCTTCACCTCCAGCCCAACCTGCCCTATGATCAGGTTCCTGCCTATACCCTCATGGTTGCTTCCAGTATCATCAAGGCCATCTCTCGTCTGGCCGGCATTGACTGCCAGATTAAGTGGGTCAATGATATTTATCTGGGGCAAAAAAAGCTTGCTGGCATCCTGACCGAGGCTATTTCATCCATTGAGACAGGACTGATTACCGATGTTATCATCGGCGTGGGACTAAATTTCCTAGTGCCTGAATTTCCTGAGGACTTGCAGGACAAGGCTACTAGCCTCTTCACCAAACAAGCACCTATCAGCCGCAATCAGCTGATTGCTGAAATCTGGAACATTTTCCAAAATACTCCTGAGCGAGATCTCATAAAAGTTTACAAAGAAAAATCACTCGTTCTGGATAAACGAGTGACCTTTGTGGAAAATCAATTATCTTATACTGGTCTAGCGACTGACATTACTGACAGCGGCCAGCTAGTCGTCCGGCTGGATGATGGTCAAGAAAAAGTCCTTAATTCTGGGGAAATTAGTCTCTCTTCTTGGGACTATTAGTCCCTTGGCCATGAGATAGGGACTTGAGCAATTCCTTGAGCAGACGGTCTGCCAGATAGGCATTCTGCAAATTGCGAATAATAAGGAAGGCCCAAAAAGCTGCTAACCAAAAATGTCCTGTAAGCAAGGCATCGCTGAAAAAGTAGCTTTCCAAGGCACACCAGAGAGCCATGCTGATAAACTGTAATCTATTCATATAAGGTAATTATAGCAGAAAATCCACCGCAATGGTGGATTTTTTCTCATCTCAAGAAAATTTATTACTATTTAGTGAAAAGACGACTAATCACTTGGTGAAAACTGCCAGAGAGGCACTTGTTTTAGTCTTCTTCTACTTCCAGTTTGTCAGAGAGAAATTCAAAACCATCTGGAATCAGGCTGTCTTGTCCTTCTGCTTCCACCTGATCATCCTGAGAATCGGCTGAATTATCAGGATCCTTTTGGTTTCGCATTTTTTGGGCAAACTCTGTTCGAATTTCCTCGAAATCGGACTTGGGTACCGCCATGATTTGCGGTGAAAAGCCGGCAGCCTGACTCATGATATTGCCAAACATGGTATTGAGGTCAGTTCGTTTCATAGCCTGCTCAGCATTGAAGGCAGCCTGAAAAGCTAGTATAGCATTTTCACTATTGGCTAGGACTGGCTCTGACCCTAGGAGGAGAGCTCTATCCTGAGGCCCAATAGAGTCCAGGATTTCATTCCAAGAAGACTTGAGGGCATCTAGGTATTGGCGAGACTTTTCGCTGTCCGCCACCGTTTCTTCCATGATGGTCAAAATCTTAGTCTTATCAACTTTGAATTTGAAATTGGTGGGTGCTTTGGACTTACTGACGGGATCCGTATTGCTGAAATTGCCAGTTTCCAGCTGGGCCTTGAGCTGGGCCACTTCTCGCTTGAGGACTTGAATTTCTTTCTCCAGCTCCTCCGAAGCTCCAGTCTGGACAGGACTTGATATCTGCTGAGTATCAGATAGTTGGATAGTCATCATCTCAGCATAGATTTTAGGTTGGGTACCATTTTTCAGCTCAGGCATGGTCTGAGTGATGATATCAATCATGGTAAAGAGTCGCTCCTGTTCTAGGGACAAATTGTCCTGAAAGGCCTGACTATTACGCGTAGCTTCCCCACCTGCCTGCACCATGAGAATATCCCGCAGATAGTCCAGCAGGTCGGTCGCAAAGCGACTCATACCCTTGCCGCTATCAAAGATGGTATTGAGATTAGTCAGGGCCGCTAGGCTATCATGTTGGATGATATTGGTCAAATAGTTGTCTAGGGCTTCCTGACCGACCGAACCGGTGATTTCTTCGGCAATAGCTGCCGTTACCTGATTGTCAGCCGAAAGACTGAGGGCCTGATCCAAGATGGACAAGGCATCCCGCATTCCTCCTTCGGCCTGCCGGGCAATCAGATTGAGAGCCTGATCTTCATAGGCAATGCCTTCCTTGTTCAGAATCTGGGCTATGTGTTGGCGGATGGCTGTCTGTTTAATGGCCTTGAACTCAAAGCGTTGGACCCGTGATAGAATGGTGGCTGGAATCTTGTGCAACTCGGTTGTTGCCAGAATGAAAACGACATTTTCCGTCGGTTCTTCCAAGGTCTTGAGCAGGGCGTTAAAGGCCCCGGTTGAAAGCATGTGGACTTCGTCAATGATATAGACCTTGTAGGTGGCCCGACTGGGAGCGTAGGTCGATTTGTCACGGATTTCCCGGATTTCATCGACCCCGTTGTTGGAGGCCGCATCAATTTCGATGACATCTTCTAGGCTGCCTTCGGTAATATCCTGGCAGATGTCACACTGGTTGCAGGGCTCACCCTTCACCTGATTGGGACAGTTCATAGCCTTGGCAAAGATTTTGGCCACACTGGTTTTCCCAGTCCCCCTAGGACCTGAGAAAAGGTAGGCATGGCTGATTTTACCAGAAGCTACAGCCTTCTTGAGGGTGGTTGCGACCACTTCTTGGCCAACCAATTCCTGGAAGGTTTGGCTTCGGTATTTTCGATAAAGGGCTTGATACATTAGTTCTTAACTCCAAACATAGCAAAATTCCAGTCCGTTTTTTCCAGCAGAATGGCCACAAATTTCTCCAAATAGTCCTGATCCAACTGGTCGTAGTCAGCAACTAAGCTCGAATCCAAATCCAAGACTCCTAGGAGCTGGTCACCCTGATAGATGGGAAGGACGATTTCCGACAGGGCTGCCGAATCACAGGAAATATAGTTGGCATGTTTAGTCACATCTTCCACAATCAGAGTTTGCTTCTTCTGGGCAGATTCCCCACAGACGCCCTTGCCAAGCTGAATATGGACGCAGGAAACCCTACCTTGGAAGGGGCCTAAAATCAATTCCTGACCATCGTAAAGATAAAATCCAGCGAAGACTGAATTGGGCAGGGCTTCCTTAATCAGGGCCGAAGCATTGGCAAGATTAGCCAGGGCATTGGTCTCACCTTCCAAAAGGGCTTTCAACTGGGCTAGTAATATATCATAAGCTGATTTTTTCTCTGTAGGTGTCATAAGGATATTATAGCAAAAATTGGGGCTAGAGGCGAACTAATAAGCAGGTGTCATTGCCTCAAAAAAATAGGATTTATGGCTTAATGGGTAAGTCTTAAGATCTTGATGTTTATTCCAAGAAAGGCCGCTTTGTGTGGATTTTCATCTTATATTTTCTGACAAGAGTAAGCTATCCAAGGTCCTTTTTGATGGGAAGCAAGCAGTTGAAACCCTAAAGGTTGGATAAAGGATTGAAAGTCTTCAGTCGTTTTCATCTGAGGGAGAAAATAGTCCAATTTGCTCTGTTCACAGGCCAAGAGTAACTGGCCCTGCTCTTTCAAGAGGCGATGGATTTCGTTCAGACCTGCAACCAGGTCATCCCAATGAAAATGTGTTTGAAAGCCACAGACCAAATCAAAACTCTCAGCTGAAAAATCAGTCTGCTCAATAGCTGAAACGGTAAAATCTAGCTGACCAGCAACTCTTAACTTTTTAGCCTCCTGGATGGCTGTCGGGGAAATGTCCAGACCATGAATCTCTGCTCCAGGAAAGACCGAACTGAGGTAGGCAGTCGATTTTCCATTACCGACACCAACATCTAAAATCTGCTGAACTTGAGTAGTTCTGACAAAATTCAGACTCCACTTGACCATAGGTAAATAGGATTTATTCCAGATAGCCATCATCATCCTGCCCATGAGACCTGATGGCATTTTGGATTGATGGATTAAGTAGTTTAAAATCATAAAATATCTCTTTTTTAGTTAAACAGCCTGCCCCTTCTGTTAATCCTTGGACAGGCAGACAAATAGTTGAACTGATTTTCTGCTATAGAAAAAACCACCAAACGGTGGCTATCATTGGCTTAATAGTATTCACCTTGGCGGTAGTTCCAAGAGTTGAAGGTGTCTGAAAGGTTCATCATAATCTTGTCGATGTCCAGCCCCTTGCGGATGACGACTGGACAGTTGTCGATGGAACGACTGTCCTTACCTTGTTCAGGGATGAGCTTCCCGTCCTTATCAACCATAGAAACCATAACGCCCTGTTCATAGCGGGTCTCAACGTTCTTGTCTGGTTGGATGGAGGCCACGTAATCATCTGCTTCAATAACTAGGTCAACTGCTTCTTCGATACGTTCTCCGATACCTTTGACCTTACCACGGTTCCCCTTACCTGATGGGTTGGCAGAGGAAGCGTAAACCATCTTGCCTTCCTTTTCCCACATTTCCTTAGCAATTTGTTCTCCAGCTACACCGAACTTAATAACAAAGCAAGAGGTCTTGCGACTATCGGTCATCAGTTCTTCACGGCCATCATCAAAGGCTTGGAGTTTAGCATAGGCATCTTCCTTCCAAGGGAGGATACAACCCAGCAGAATATCTTGGTCCCAATGCTTTTGGTAGAAGCTTTCAATCTCTGGTGTTAATTGAGCCAGAGCGCGCAGTTCATCCATGCTACCACAGAGCACGACACCTGGTTTATTGCGCTTACGGTTCTTAGCAGCGAATTTGCGTTCCAAACCAGCCTTGTCGCTGGTCATAATGATGTAGCCAACCTTGGTTGGACAGACAATACAACCGCCCTCGCTTTTTACAATCTCAAGTCCTTCTTGCGAAAGATTTCCGTCCCATTGAATGTGTGTTGTCATGTTACTTCTCCAAATTATTAATCAATTGCTTCGCTTATTTTACCATGAAAAGTTGGAATTTTCAAGGTTTTTTCAGAATTTTCAAAAACTAAGTAATTCCCGTTGGCCTAGTTCTGCCAATAACCAGGACGATGTTTTTCATAGTCACTAATCAAGTCCTCATACTGGAGGGTGATGCCAATATCATCCAAACCATTTAGGAGCTTGTGTTTCCAATCGCCATCAATTTCAAAAGCAAACTCGCCAACTGATGAGACAATCTTTTGCTTGGACAAGTCAACAGTCACTTCGTCAGTTGGAGCTAATTGGGCTAGTTTTTGACGAACCTCCAGAGGTTGGACAATGGGCAAGATACCATTGTTGAGGTCATTATTATAGTGAATGTCCCCAAAAGAACCAGCAATGATAACCTTGAAACCATAGTCGGCCAAGGCCCAAGCTGCGTGTTCCCGCGAGGAACCGGCCCCGAAATTATCCCCAGTAATCAAAATAGTCGCTTTGCGATAGGGGGCGGTATTGAAGATAAAATCAGGATTCTCAGTGTAGTTATCATCCAGATAACGCCACTCATACATGAGGTACTTGCCAAAGCCCTTCTTATCAATCAATTTGAGGAATTGCTTGGGCAAGATTTGGTCCGTGTCTATATTGTCATTCATCAGAGGCACGGTGGTCCCGGTATAAACGGTAAATTTTTCCATTTTAAGGTCTCCTTATAACAAACACGCCTACAAGTCTTTGAAAAAGAGAGGTGGCTGTTTTGACTTTAGTCAATTTACAGCCACGACTACCTTTAGGTGGAAACTCTGGTTTGAAGTCCAATACTTCTTCGTCAGCTTTCCTCCTCGCCATTTAATTTCCATGCTCGGGTAAAAAAAGTCTGCTAGACTTTTTTTATCCTTTGACTTGCTTAACGGCTTTGTATCTTGATATTACTGGGCTTCTGGTAATTGACGGACATCGACAAAGTGGCCGGCAATGGCTGCCGCTGCTGCCATGGCTGGACTGCAGAGGTGGGTTCTAGCGCCGACACCTTGGCGATCTTCAAAATTACGGTTGCTTGTTGAAGCACAATGAACACCCGCTGGTACTTTGTCAGGGTTCATCCCCAGACACATGGAACAGCCAGGGTCACGCCATTCAAAGCCAGCATCGGTAAAGATTTTATCCAAACCTAGTTTTTCAGCCGCCGTCTTAACCGGTCTGGAACCCGGTACTACGATAGCAGTTAAATTAGGAGCAATGTGTTTGCCCTCAACGAACTTGGCCGCCAGCTTGAGATCGCTCAGTCTGGCATTGGTACAGGAGCCCAGGAAGACATAACCGATTTCCAAATCTTCAACCTTCTCCCCAGGCTTGGTATCCATATATTTGTAGGCTCGCTCGTCATTCATATCACGGATTTCTGGGAAAGGTTGGTCAAAAGCCACACCCATAGAGGGATTGGTCCCCCAAGTGACCATTGGGGCTAATTGAGAAACGTCAACTTCGATAACCTTATCGTAGTGGGCATCTGGGTCTGAAACTAGGGTCTTCCAATCGGCGACTGCCTGGTCAAATTTTTCTCCCTTAGGAGCCTGGTCTCTCCCTTGAATGTAATCAAAGGTAGTCTGGTCGGGATTCATAATACCCATTTTGGAGCCGAACTCGATGGACATATTGCAGATGGTCATGCGCTCTTCCATGGAGAGGGCATGGACGGCCTTGCCTGTGTATTCAACCACATGACCAACACCGACAGATACGCCATACTGGGCAATCAGGGCCAGGACATAGTCCTTGGCATAGACCCCCTTTTGAGGCTGGCCGACAAATTTGACCAAGAGTTTCTTGGGTTTGACCTGCCAGATGGATTGGGTGGCGAAAACATGTTCAACTTCGGTCGTCCCAATCCCAAATCCGATGGCACCAAAAGCCCCATGGGTCGCCGTATGACTGTCGCCACAGACGATAAATTTGCCCGGCTGGGTGCGACCTGTTTCTGGTCCAACCATGTGGACGATTCCCTGGCTGGCAGAACCATGGGCAGCATGAGGAATCTTGAATTCCTTAAGATTGCGAGCTAGGGCATCCATCTGGGCCTTAGAAATGACATCACGGATGTCATAGATATTGACGGTTGGCACATTATGGTCAAAGGTCCCAAAGGTCAAATCAGGCCGTCTAACCTGACGCCCAGCTTCTCTCAAACCATCAAAGGCCTGAGGGCTAGTCACTTCGTGGATATAATGCTGGTCCACATACATGAGTTGAGGCTCGCCTTCCTTGCCAGTAATAACATGGCGGTCCCAAACCTTATCAAAAATTGATTGTCCACTCATTTTTAAATCTCCATAAACAATAAATTAAACTGACTTCTATTAAAATGCCAAGGCACCAAGCCAGTTTAAAATACCACTTCTTTGTCTTGTGGTGAAAAATTCTTCCAGCTAGATAGGCTGCTAGGCCAGCACCTGTCAAGCTGAGGCTTAAAAGTGTCTTTTCAGGAATCCGCCACCTACCTCTAATGGCCCTTCTTTTATCAAGGCCGTAGAGGCAGAAGGTCAAGATATTCCAGAAAATCAAGAGGCTAAGAAAGATTTTCATCCTACAAATTAGCAATAATCGCTGCTGTCATTTGAGCCGTTGTCGCTTGACCACCCAAATCGCGGGTCAAAACACCCTGCTTGAGGGTGGCATCAACAGCCTGCTCAATCATAGCTGCTCCTGCTTCCTGACCAAAGGAATCCCGCAGCATCATCGCAACTGAGAGAATCATGCTGATAGGATTAGCGATGCCTTGGCCAGCAATATCTGGGGCCGAGCCATGGATGGGTTCATAGAGGCTAGGGCCATCTTGGGAATGACTGGCTGAAGGCATAACACCTAGAGTCCCTGGTAAGACAGAGGATTCGTCAGACAGGATGTCACCAAAGAGGTTTTCGGTCACGACAACATCGAAATGAGCAGGGTCGGCAATCATCAGCATGGCCGCACTATCGACCAGCTGGTGTTCCAGCGTCACATCAGGAAAATCCTGGGCAACCTGGTCCGCAACTTTACGCCAAAGCTTGGAAGTTGCCAGAACATTTTGTTTATCAATGCTGGTCACCTTCTTACCACGCCCTTGGGCAATGGTAAAGGCCTTGCGAACAATTCGCTCAATCTCCTCAGCCGAATAATCATTGATGTCTCGGGCAGTGTCCTCTTGCAGGTCATGTTGACCAAAATAGATACCACCGGTTAATTCCCGCACGACAACAAAATCAACACCAGCAATCCGCTCCGGTTTAAGGGGAGACAGGTGCTTGAGAGCCTCAAAAATCTTAACTGGCCGAATATTGGCAAAGAGCTTGAGCTCCTTCCGCAGGGCCAGGAGGCCTTGCTCTGGTCGGACTGGGGCGGTGTCATACTGGGGGCTACCGATAGCCGCTAGGAGGATGGCATCAGCTGAGCGAGCAGCGGACAAGGTTGCCTCTGGCAGCGGATGACCAGACTGGTCAATCCCCGCTCCGCCAAAGGGCCGAGCGTCCAACTGGTAGGCAAAGTCAATCTTCTTAGCAAGAGCTTCTAGCACTTCCAGGCCTGCCCCCATGATTTCTGGACCAATGCCGTCCCCTGCTAGGGTCACGATTTTTTTAGTCATTGAATTTTCCTTTTTCTAGTTTAGTTAACTGTTGGCTGGCCTCTGTCTAGTAGTCTTTTTCAGACAGGCGCCGACCGATTTGACCATCATTTTCTTTTTGTACGAAAACATTGGCATTAACATAGGCAATGGAGCTAGCCTTCATAACATCGAAATCGACACCTGTAGCATTGAAAATGGTGCCTGTATCAACATTCTCAACGGATACCGCTACTCGGGCTTGGGCATCAATCCCATCGGTGATGGCATCAATACTGTAGCTGAGCAGGCGAACGGTTTGATTGAAGAATTTATCAATGGCATTGAAAGCCGCTTCAACAGAACCCTTACCGTTGGCCACCACATCCACGGCTTCGGCATCCTTATTGGTCATGGTAACGACGGCAGTAACTGTCTCGTCTTCGTTGGAGGTCAGCTTAAGGTCGGCAAAGTGGAAGCCTTCTGGATTCTCGATATCAGTCCCATCAACTAGGGCAATGATATCGGCATCTCTGATATCATGCTTCTTATCCGCCAATTTCTTGAACTTGGCGAAGAGTTCCTTGATTTCGGCTTCAGCAAAATCCAAATTTAACTCTTTGAGTTTTTCGATAAAGGCATGACGACCAGACAATTTGCCAAGAGGCAGAGAACTTTGTTTCACTCCAACCAATTCTGGGGTGATGATTTCGTAGGTCAACGGATTCTTGAGAACACCATCCTGGTGGATACCGGATTCATGAGAAAAGGCATTGCCACCGACAACAGCCTTATTCTTAGGCACAGGAATGCCTGAGAAACGTGAGACCATAGCTGAGGTGTTGACCGTTTCATTGAGGACGATGTCGCTAGTAGCATTAAAGAAGTCCTGACGAATATTAAGGGCAACAGCCACTTCTTCGAGGGCAACATTACCAGCTCGCTCACCGATACCGTTGACCGTTCCTTCAATCCGACCAGCGCCATTCTTAATGGCAGCTAGGGTATTGGCCGTTGCCATTCCTAGGTCATCGTGGCAATGGGGACTGAAAATAATGTCGCGATCGGATTTGACATTTTCAATCAGGTATTCGAAAATATGCCCAAATTCTGTTGGGGTCGTGAAACCAACCGTATCAGGGATGTTGATATAGGTTGCACCCGCATCAACGGCTGTCTGGACAACCTGCAGAAGGTAGTCCAGCTCTGTCCGAGTCGCATCCTCTGGTGAGAACTCAACTACATCAAAGAACTGACGGGCATAGGTTACATGTTCCTTGATGACTTCCAAGATTTCTTCCTTGGACTTTTTCAGCTTAAATTCCCGATGGATTGGACTGGTCGCAATAAAGACGTGACATTGGGGATATTTGGCATCCTTGAGAGCCTCATAGCAAGCATCAATGTCAGATTTGACCGAACGTGCCAGACCCGTTACAGCCGTCTTTGTCATGGCTGCCGCAATCTGCTTGACCGCCTCAAAGGAATCGGGACTAGCGGCAGGGAAACCTGCTTCAATCGCTGAAATTCCCCACTTCTCTAATTGCTTGGCAATGGCGACCTTGTCTTTAATCGAAAAATTAACACCAGGGGTTTGTTCCCCATCACGAAGACTGGTATCAAGAAATTCTACCTTACGCATAATGACCTCTTTCTTTTGGATAATAGTTGATAACAAATTTTATGAAGCATTGCAAGTCAGAAAGTAAAGCCTGCTTAGTAAGACTTGCTTTTGCATCTTAATAAAAAAACATCCCGCCAAGCAGGATGTTTGTCAATCCCGCTTGGTAAGCCAAACAGGACTAATGCTTTTGCACTAGCCCTCACACCTCAACAACAAGACTGTCATAGAACGTGTCTTCATTTGACTTTTTTCCCTTCGATGTTTCTTATTTATTATCCTAACCTATTTGAAAATCCTTGTCAAGGTTTTTTTAGAAATTTTCTGAAAAATCGCATAATTTAAAGAGGTAAATTTTTTTGTTTGAAACAGAGCCAAACATCAGAAAAAGGAAAAGTGTCCCTGTTCCTTTTTCTGATGTTTCTACTTCTCTCCCAAAATCGAAGCGATTTTAGTATTGATCAGGTCGATGGCTACGGTATTGGAGACTCCTTCTGGGATGACGATATCTGCATAGCGTTTGGTTGGTTCGATGAATTGGTGGTACATGGGTTTGACTACACTGGTGTATTGCTCGATGATGCTATCAAGACTGCGCCCTCTTTCCTCCATGTCACGTTTAATCCGGCGAATAATCCGAATATCATCGTCGGTATCAACAAAGAGTTTGATATCCATGAGATCCCGCAGACGTTCATCTTCCAGCACCAGAATCCCTTCAACAATAAAGACATCCTGGGGTTCCTGACGATAGGCCTCGTTACTTCTGGTATGCTGGGTATAGTCATAGATAGGGATATCAACAGGACGTCCTGCCTGCAGTTCCTTGATGTGCTCAATCATCAGGTCGGTATCGAAGGCCAGAGGATGGTCATAGTTAGTTGACACCCGTTCTTCAAAGGTCAGGTGGGACTGATCCTTGTAATAAGAATCGTGCTCAATCATAGCAATCTTGGAATGGGGAAAATGATTGAGAATTTCCCGAGAAACGCTGGTTTTACCACCACCTGAACCACCTGTCACACCAATGATAATTGTTTTTTTCTGCATAAGAACTCCAATACTATCTCCTATAAAATCATCCCCTATTATACCCTAAAAGATGGTATAATTAAAGGCGACTTTGAACTGAAAAGGAAGCAAACAAGCATGACTATCCAATTACCGCAAGCCCTAAGGGAACACTTAAAAGAAGACGACATTCAGGAGCTAACCCCAATCCAGGAGCGGGCCTTTGAGCCCATCAAGGCTGGCAAGAACGTCCTAGGTGTCAGTCCTACTGGCACCGGGAAAACCCTAGCCTACCTCCTGCCCCTGCTCAGCAAACTGACCAGTAAAAAGGCCCAACAAATTTTAATCTTGGCTCCCAATACAGAATTGGCAGGCCAAATTTTTGAGGTGACTAAGGAGTGGGCAGAGCCCCTGGGCTTCACCGCCCAAGTCCTCCTGTCAGGTTCCAGTCAAAAGCGACAGATTGAACGGCTGAAAAAGGGACCGCAAATTTTAATTGGCACTCCCGGTCGTGTCTTTGAGCTGGTCAAGCTTAAAAAGGTTAAGATGATGGCTGTGGACACCATCGTTCTGGATGAATTTGATGAGTTGCTTGGTGATTCCCAGTACCAGTTCGTCAGCAAGATTTGTCACCATGTCCCAAGAGATCACCAGCTCATTTACATGAGTGCCACCAATAAAATTGATCGGAAACAGTTGGCTGAAGACACGCTGGAGCTTGACCTGAGTGACCAAGAATTGGACAATATCAGTCACTACTACCTGCAGGTGGATAAGCGTGACAGGCTAGAGATTTTACGCAAGCTGGCCAACATTCCCGACTTCCGTGGCCTAGTCTTCTTTAATAGCCTTTCCGATTTGGGAGCTGCTGAAGAACGCTTGCAATTTAATGGGGCTTCTGCTGTTTCCCTGGCCAGCGATGTCGATGTCAAATTCCGTAAGGTCATCTTGGATAAATTTAAGAACTATGAGCTGGCTCTCCTACTGGCGACTGATCTAGTTGCCAGAGGGATTGATATTGATAATCTGGAAACTGTCATTAACTATGAGGTCCCTAGAGACAAGGAAGCTTATACCCATCGAGCTGGCCGGACTGGCCGCATGGGCAAGGAAGGGAGCGTCATCACCCTAGTCAGTCACCCTCAAGACTTGAAGAAACTTAAGAAATTTGCGCAGGTTCAGGAAATCGGATTGAAGAATCAGGCCTTTTATTTAAAATAGATATGATAATAGCCATCCCAAGCAGGATGGCTATTATTGTCTCTTTTTTAGTTTGAAGCAGGTAGGAGGTGATTATGCTCATTTTACATCAAAACTTTCATTTTTGATACTTTCTAACGTAGCAAGTTTATCAGTGCTTAAAAGTCACTGATAAACTACAGTAATCGCTATAGCAACTTACCTAGCTACCTTACTAATTTCATTTTCAAAATAAGATCGATTTTGAAAATAAAATGTCGTTTAAAAGTGCGGACGCAATGAAACTCCTCTCGGAGTTTCATTGCGACATGAGGTTAGGCTAGTCGGTTTTACTGGCCTAACTGAGTTAATCAGGGGACTAGCTAATCGCTATAGAGATTGACGTTAGACATCGCTACTTTAGTAGCTGATGTCTTTGTCACGTGATAAATTTTGAGCCCCTTCGCTTTTGAATTTTCAGGCTCAGGCAGATTTAGTCCACCGGACTAAATCTCTCTCGAAAATTTCCGTTCTTAGCAACAATTGCCGTTGTTGCTAAGAATGCCGCTTTGGCGAAAGTATCACTTTATCATTCTGTCATCCAACTAAAGTACTCAGCTTTTTTAGCGAATTGTATCCATGCTGGAGCAAAAGATAGCAGGTTTTGAACTTTAAAAAGTATTAACTAAAACCTTGCCTAGTTTTTCGTTTCCAGGCTTAGGGGAGTTTTCAGACAAGCACTAGAGTGACTTGTCCCACTCCCCTTACTAACTCCGTTTGACTAGTATCATCGACTAGTCAAACTTCGTGTCGTAGATAAAAAGGGTCCACCGGACTTTCCTCACTCTTTCGTTTCCAGGCTTAGGATAAAAAAGTCCACAGGATTTTTTTATTTATTCAGCTCTGCCAAAGGACCGAAGACGATTTTTTCAATATCACTGAGATAAACAGATAGGGCTTGTTGGGCTTCTAGATAGGATTTGAGGATAGGGTTGGCTTCAATTTTTTGGCCCATTTCCTGCATTTTCTTTTGGTCGTCTTGACTTGGCATTTGTCCAGTTTGCATGGCCTTATAAACGCCTTCTTGGAAGCTGGTAAATTCAGTAAAGAGTTGCTTTGCTTCTTGATTGGCATCAACCTTAGCCTTTTGCTCAACCAGAGTTTGGTATTCTGGCAAGGCACGAATGCCACGTTCCAATTCATTGGCTAAATCATAAATGTTAGTTGTCATTTTTCTCTCCTTTTAATTGAGTCGCTTAACGGCTTTGTATCTTTTAGAGGGTCACATTGTAGTTTGGATCTTTAGCAAGCAGGTCCATTGCTCTAGCTTGGTCTTTTTGATTTTTTAAGGTAATTTGGAGAATCCCATTGATGTCTTCACGGTTTTCTTCATTAATACGGATATTCATGACGGAGATACCCCGCAGAATTTCCAGAACTTTAAGGATACTGTCCTCTTGGTCGGGAATGGTGACATAGAGGTCAAAGCCACTATCGATACCACCCTTTTTATGGATTTCCATAGTCTTTCTGGTCAAGCGAGCCTGATTAAAGAAATGCCAAATACCATCAGCATCATCGGCCTCAATCAGGTCAGCAACACTATCCAAGTGTCCCTGAAAATCAGCAATACGATCCAAGACCGCTTGCTTATTACTCAAAAGGATGGAGGTCCACATGCCCGGCTCACTTTCAGCAATTCGAGTCATGTCTCGGAAACCGCCAGCCGCAAAACGATTGGTCAGTTCGTGATCTTTGGCGTAGGCCCCAGCCTGTTCCATCAAGCTGGCTGCCAGAATGTGCGGAAAGTGGGAAACCTGTCCAGTCACTCGGTCGTGCTCCGCTGCATCAATTTGAACAAAGCGAGCGTGGAGGCCGGTCAAGATTTCCTTCATCTGAGGAATAGTTGTTTCTCTGGTCAGACTGGTGGGGGTGAAAATGTAATAGGCATTTTCAAAAAGGTTAACATCCGCTGCAATGGCTCCAGATTTGTGGGAACCCGCCATGGGATGGGAACCAACAAATTGAACCTGGCTGGGGTCTAAATAGGTTTCAGCCGCTGCCACAATTTCTGCCTTAGTTGAACCAGCATCAGTAATAATAACATTATCTTTTAGCGGCATGTCGGCCAAGGCTCTGATAAAGGCAATGGTTTGCTTGATGGGAACCGCTAAAATGATGACATCTGCTCTGGGAGCAAATTCAGCAAAATTAGCTGTTGCTTCATCAACAAGTCCCCTTTCCAGGGCGATATTGCGGGACTTATCTGAGCGATTGTAACCCAAGACTTCATAGTCCGGATGGTCTCGCTTGATGCCCAAGGCCAAGGAACCACCAATCAGTCCAAGACCTGCAATATAGATGGTTTTCGTTTCCATAAGTGCTCCTAAGCTTCTAATAAAAGTGGAAGCAATCAATTAGCAACTGCCAACCAATTCTCACTTTAATTTTGCAAGTTTGGGAAGTCAGCAACTCTTGCCTTTTGCCCCGAACTCATTTTCTCAGTTAGAAATTCTTAACGAAGTCCCGATGACGGGACAGGGCTTCTTTTAATTCTTGGAGATTGTCAGAAGTGAAAGTTTCAAGAATTTCATTGGCAATAACGGTCGCAACCACGGCTTCCATAACCACACCTGCGGCTGGCAGGGCCGTCGGATCAGACCGTTCAACGGTTGCCTTATAAGGTTCATGGGTTTCAATATCGACAGACATGAGAGGCTTATAGAGAGTTGGAATAGGTTTCATAACTCCGCGGATGACTAGGGGTTGGCCGTTGGTCATACCGCCTTCAAAACCGCCTAGATTATTGCTCTTACGGGTATAGCCGTCTTCCGGGTTCCAGAGAATTTCATCCATGACCTGACTCCCCTTGAGATAGCCGTCCTTGAAACCCAGACCAAATTCAACACCCTTAAAGGCATTAATAGACACGACTGCTTGTGACAGTTTGCCATCCAGCTTTCTGTCCCACTGAACGTAAGAGCCTAGGCCAGCAGGAACGCCCCCAACCACAGTCTCGATGACGCCACCGATGGTGTCGCCGCCTTTTTTAATCTGGTCAATATAGTCCTTGATTTCTTGCTCCCGCTCTTGGTTGACAATAGAAACTTCTGACTTGGCAGCCAAATTCTTGATTTGAGCAACACTTAGGCCGTCAGGTACATCAATTTCCTTGCCACCAAAAACAACCACATGGTTGGCAATTTCAATATCCAACTCAGCCAAAATTCGCTTGGCTACAGCGCCGATAGCCACACGCATAGTGGTTTCCCGAGCAGAGGACCGCTCTAGGGAATTCCGCAAATCTTCAAAACGATACTTTATGCCACCGACCAAGTCAGCATGACCTGGTCGGGGATGGGTGATTTTCCGCTTGGTCTTGAGCCGGTCTTCAATATCTTCGGCGGACATGATATCCAGCCACTTCTGGTGGTCCCGATTGACCACATCCATGGTGATGGGAGCACCTGTTGTCTTACCGTGGCGGACACCGGACGTAAAGACAACTTGGTCACTTTCAATCTTCATGCGTCCACCGCGGCCATAGCCACCCTGGCGCCGTTTTAAATCACCATTGATGTCTTCAGCTGTCAGGGGGAGACCCGCAGGTACCCCTTCAATAATGGCGGTCAGACGAGGACCATGTGACTCACCAGCTGTTAAATATCTCATCTATTTCACCAAATAGTCTTTCATTTCTGTCAAAGGAATTTGCTTGATAGTCGCTTGGCCAAGTTCAGGCACCAGAACAATTTTAATATCCTTGCCTCGAGCCTTCTTATCATGACTGAGAGCTGCGTGGAGCTTCTCGACATCCCAAGGCTCAAAATCAGTTGGCAGGCTAAATTTAGCACAGATATCAGCAATTTCTTGGGAAAGGCCTGCAGGCATAAGGCCTTTTCTTTCTGCTACTTTGGCAATCTGAACCATACCGATAGCGACTGCCTCGCCGTGCATGACCTTGCCGTAGCCAGCCGTTTGCTCAATGGCATGGCCGATGGTGTGGCCGAAGTTAAGGTGCATGCGGATGCCACCTTCAAATTCATCTTCCACGACAATCTTACGTTTGACATTGCAAGAATGGTAGATAATGGATTCAGCATGCTCAAGAATAGCTGTTCTTGTGCCAGACATAGACTGCAATTCCTGCCAGAGATCCAGGTCTGAAATCAGGCCATACTTAATGACCTCACCCATGCCTTCAACCAATTCACGACTTCCCAGGGTTTCTAGAGTATCTGGGTCAATCAGAACACCGTCAGGTTGGGCGAAAGTACCGACAATATTTTTAGCCCAAGGAGTGTTGACCCCTGTCTTTCCTCCAATGGAGGAGTCAACTTGGGCTGTCAGACTTGTCGGAATTTGTAGAAAATGGATCCCCCGCATATAGGTAGAGGCAACAAAACCAGCCAAATCTCCGACAACACCGCCGCCAAGGCCGATAACGCCGTCACTGCGAGTCATACCGACCTTAATCATAAATTCAAAGGCCTTGTTGGCTGTGATTAGAGTCTTGCTGGCTTCACCTTCAAGAAAATCAAAAACGTGAACCTCAAACCCTGCGGCTTCCAGTCTCAGCTTGACTTTTTCAGCATAGAGGCTGGCAACATGGTTATCAGTGATAAGGGTGACTTTCTGCGGTTTCCAAAGACCAGCTGCCCAGTCTCCGACCTTGCTCAGACATCCCTTTTCAATGACTAAGTCGTAGGGATTGTAACTCAAATCGACACGTAATTTCATACTGCCTCCTTTTGTTCCATTTGGCAAAAACTTATCAGGGATCTATCAAACTTTTTAGAAATCTCTAGCCTTTCTGGGCCTGCAAAGACTAGAAAAACTAGTTCAAGCGATTTCGATACCAATAATATCTTATCAATAATAGCTGGCATACCAAAGCTTATCGCTTAGACGTCGTAACGTTTTTCCAGCTCTTGCCAAATCTGATCGGTTGGCATAGATTGGTCGGTCCAAAGTTCAAAGGCTTTAGCTGCTTGATAGAGCAGCATGCCAAGCCCGTTACTAGCCTTGAGTCCCTTGCTTCTTGCATAGCTGAGGAAAGGTGTTTCAAAGGGTTGGTAAATGACATCAGCCACTCTTAAACCTGCTGGCAAAACGGTATTGTTAGCAATGACCATGGACTGACCATCCATACCAACGCTGGTCGCATTGACCAGTAAATCACTTTCCAAGATTTTTTCTTGAATCAGAGCTTGGTCTTCAACAGGGAAGACCTCTAGCTCAACACCGGTTGCTGCAGCATATTTTTCAGCCTTGGCCTTAGTTTCTTCCAAAAATTGGGTCTGGTTAAAGATATTAATCTTCTTGGCACCATTGAGGGCCGCCTGAACAATAAGCGAGGTGGCTGCCCCACCGCCGCCGAGAATTGTCATGATCTTATCTTTGACCGTGAAACCGTCATCTTTTTCCAATGCCTTAAAAAAGCCATAGCCATCGGTATTGTAGCCAATCAACTGTCCTTGACGATTGACAACCGTATTGACTGCTCCAATCAGTTGGGCAGCCTGGTTCAATTCATCCAAAAAAGGGATTACCACCTGCTTGTAAGGCATAGAGATGTTAATCCCAAACATGTCGTAACGACGGACATTTTGGACAGACTCTTCTAGGTCTTCCTCAGGAATGTCCCAAGCGACATAAACGCCGTTGATACCACTAGCATCAAAGGCATAGTTATGAATAAAAGGTGAAATCGAATGTCTAATTGGTCGAGCAACAACTGCGGCCATGCGTGTGTGTCCATCAATCTGCATCAAGAATCTCCCTTACTTTAAACATATCTGCCAAACCGATTTGGCCTGGTGCACTTCCTTCATCGACACTGGCAAAGGTCCAAGACGAGCCCATCAAATCGCTGGCTAGACGAGAAACCTGACCTAGTTTGCCCATAGCCATGGTCACATAATCCTGTTCAGGATTGAGAACCTTAAAACCTCTGGTGAAATTCATTAGGTCCAAGACATCTTGTTCAGACTGAGGCATAACAGCCACCTTAACTACCCGAGGAGTCAGAGTTGTCAACTCAGACAGGATACCCATGAGGTTATCTGGGGTTTCCTCAAAATTATGATAGGACAAAATCAGATTTGGGAAGTCCAACATTTGTGAAAAAATATCCTGATGAGAATAGTACTCAAAATCAATATAGTCAGGGTGATAGAGGGAGGAAACCTCCTTAATCAAGCTGACATATTCCTCATCAGACAAAGAAATCTGACCACCTTCCGATTGGGTTCGCAGGGTAAAGATGATTTCTCGACCTGGAAATTTTTCAAAGATGGCTGGTGCTACATTGATAATGTCATCCTTAGGCAAAAAGTCTGCCCGCCATTCAATGATATCGGCATGGTCGTATTTAGCTACATCAAGCTGATTGACCTCGTCAAGGGAACGGGGCATTACGGGAACTACTATTTTCATATTATTACTACTCTACCTTTATTGTATATACTTTCAAATAATTACTGCTTTGATCAGCTTGATTGACTGCGAAATCAGCAGGCAACTGCTTTAAATTCAGATAATGGTGCTTGTAGCCAGCAAAGCCTTTTTCCAATTGCTTTTTGAACTGACCAACTGATAGATTGGAGGCATTGGTCGAAGCGATGATATGACCTCCAGGATTGATAATTTCCAGAGCTTGTGAAACTAACTTATGGTAATCTTTGGCGACTGAAAAGGTCTGCTTCTTATTGCGGGCAAAGCTAGGTGGATCAATGATGATCAGGTCGTAGGTCAGCCCCTTGCGCTTAGCATACTTATAGTAATCAAAAACATCCATAACAATCAACTTGTGTTGGTCCATACTTAAGCCATTGGTAAGAAAATGAGCCTGAGACAGTTCCCGAGAGCGCTTAGCTAAATCGACCGAAGTCGTCTCAAAAGCTCCTCCCATGGCAGCTGCTAGGGAAAAAGCCGCCGTGTAGGAAAAGGTGTTGAGAACTGTTTTCCCCATGGCTAAGCCATTGATAAGACTGGCTCTGACCTCATGCTGATCCAGAAAAATCCCTGTCATTAAGCCATCGTTGAGAAAAACGCTGTAGCTGACCCCATTTTCTAGGATGGTAAAGGTCTCAGGTGCTTCCTGACCATAGAGGTGGGCAGACTGGTAGTCCAGACCCTTAAAACGGATTTTCTCATAGCCACCGCCAAGCTCTGGATAAACTAGGCGGAAGGCTGCCACGATGCTATCTTTCAAACTATAGATGTAGGCATTGTACCAAGAAAAGAGAGCATAATCACCATAACGGTCAATGGTCAGCCCTCCTAAGCCATCGCCATCCTGATTAAAGAGACGATAGGCTGTAGTCAGGTCATCATTTTCATAGGTTTGGCGCTTGGCTCTGGCTTTTTCAAAAAGATCGATAAAGAAAGGCTTATCTAATTGGACGCTCTTTCGTGAGACTAGCCAACCGATTCCCTTATTTTGCTTGGAAAGGTAGGCTGTCCCCAGAAATTTTTGCTTGGCATTATAGAGACCAAGCACTTGGTCTGACATCGAAAAATCATTAAAATCCTGTCCCTGAAGGAGTTGAATTCCACGATTGATTTTCTTTTCAACCAAGGCATCCACAATAAGCTTATTCATACTAAACATTGTACCAAAAAGTAAGGAAACTTTCTACCTCGTTCTCAGTCCAAATTTTATTTTGTGGTATAATGTAAATTAGATTTTTTCTGAAATTAAAATTAACGAGGATATGGAATGAAAAAGTATTTAAGCCCTTTAAAGAAAATGGGCAAAATAATCAACACACGTTTAGGTTTTGTGTTAGTCCTTCTCTTCTTTTATTGGATTAAGTCCCTCTGGGCCTATAGCGTTGACTTCAATCTCGACCTAGAGAATACGGCACAGACCATCGTTGCCATTTTCAATCCCTTGCCGCTAGGACTTTTGCTTTTGGGGCTTCCTCTCTACTTCAAAAAGAGTAAGATTTTTTATCCCCTAGAAATTCTCATTTATCTGATTCTGAATATCCTGATTATCAGTAACGCCATTTATTTTAGGGAATTTACTGATTTTATCACCGTAAACACGCTGATGGCTAGTTCTAAGTCAGCAGCTGGTCTAGGAGATACGGCAGGCAACTTGATTGAGCTAACCGACCTCTTCTTCCTGATTGATTTACTGGTCTTTGTTCCTCTGCTCTTCTTCAAGAAGATGAAATCGGATAAGCGACCCTTCAATAAGCGGGCCAGCTTTGCGGTTACAGCCCTATCAGCCCTCCTCTTTTCTGCTAACCTCTTTGTGGCCGAAACCATTCGTCCCCAATTATTGACTCGGGGATTTGCCAACTATTACGTGGTCAGAGGGATTGGACTTCCAGCCTTTATGACCTATAGCGCTAATCAAACCTATCAGGCCCACCGAGAAAGAAGCGCTGCAACTGCTGGTGACCTCAAGAAGGTTGATGCCTATGTCAAAAAGAATTACGCCGCCCCTAACAGCAAATACTTTGGTATCGCTAAAGGCCGTAATGTCATCGTCATTCACCTTGAGAGTTTCCAACAATTCCTCCTCGATTACAAGCTAAAATCAGATGACAAGGAATACGAAGTTACGCCCTTCCTAAATTCCCTCTATCACTCCAAGTCCTCTATCGCCTTCTCTAATTTCTTTAACCAAGTAAAAAATGGGAAGACCTCGGACGCCGAGACCATGATGGAAAACTCCCTCTATGGTCTTAATAACGGTTCCTACATGGTTAACTACGGTGGTGATAATACCGCCTATGCGACACCTTCCATCCTCGCCCAAAAGGGTGGCTACACCAGTGCCGTCTTTCACGGTAATACCGGAAGTTTCTGGAACCGCAATAATACCTATAAACAATGGGGTTACAACTACTTCTTCGACTCTACCTACTTCGAAAAGCAAGATGATTCCAACTCCTTCCAGTATGGGCTCAATGACAAGTACCTCTTCAAGGACTCCATCAAGTACCTAGAGCAGATGCAACAGCCCTTCTATACCAAGTTTATTACCGTATCCAACCACTACCCCTACACCAGCCTCAATGGCGACAAGAAGGAGCTCGGTTTCCCTCTAGCAGATACCAAGGATGACACGGTTAATGGCTACTTTGCCACAGCCAACTACCTTGACTCAGCCCTCAAATCCTTCTTTGATTACCTCAAGTCCAGCGGTCTCTATGATAACTCTATCATCGTTCTCTATGGCGACCACTACGGTATTTCTAATGACCGTAATACCAGCCTGGCTCCACTCTTAGGTAAGGATGCCGAGACCTGGTCTGACTACAATAATGCCATGATGCAGAAGGTCCCTTATATCATCAATATTCCGGGCTATACCGATGGCTTTATCAGCGATACCTATGGGGGTGAAATTGACTCCCTACCAACCCTGCTGCACCTCCTCGGAATTGATACCAAGGGTTACCTACAAATGGGACAAGACCTACTGTCACCACAAAATGATAATCTAGTGCCCCTGCGGACTTCTGGTTACTTCATTAGTCCAACCTATACTAGCTATGGTGGCAAGGTTTATTACACCCAAACTGGTCAAGAAATTACGGCACCAAATGCCCAAACCAAGGCTGACCTTGATAAGCTCAAGGATGCGGCAGCTGCTCAACTGTCTAATAGTGATGCCATTCAAACAGGAGACCTACTCAGGTTTGCTACCATTCCAGGCCTAAGCAAGACAGATTCCAGCCAGTACAATTACAACGGCGCCCTGAAGCAGATGGAAAAAATCAGTAAGAACAAGGGTGATAAGTCAACCAGTCTCTACCACAAAAAAGGAGACCAATCAACAGAGGATCTCTATCAGGCCAAGTCCTATGAAGAAATCCACGGTAGCTCTGATTCCTCCTCATCCAGCTCCAAGTAGGTCTGGAAGAAAGCAGATAGAATACAAATAAGCTGAGATTGAAAGTCTCAGCTTATTTTTTATCGTCAAAAATCTGCCCCCTCTACAAGAGTGAAACAAATCAAAAAAGACCCCTACCATATAAATTGATGGTAGGGGAACACTTAGCTTAATGACATTGTACATCCTAGAGGGTCTTTGCTCTTATTTCTAGCTCTTAGGGTCTAAGGATTTATGGAGCTCCCTAATTCTAGCCCAAAATCGGTCTTCAAGCTTAAGCTCCTTCTAAAAAAGAAGACTTAGAAGCAGAAAACTTGTGAAAAAATTAGTCAGAGCATGAATGAGCCAACCATAGATAATACTCCCATCTGCCTTCTTAGCCATCAACCAGCCCAAAGCGTAGGCTACACCAGCTGTCAAAAGAAAGACCAGAAAGGCTGCTAAAAGATTGTACTTGGCCAAAGCCAAGGTATGAAGGCTACCGAAGAGCAAGGCTTGAAGACTATTGCCCTTGACAAAGCCGAGCCTAGCCATCAGTCTTTTACCGAGAAAGCCTCGAAATAAGATTTCTTCGCTAAGGGAAGTCTGAAAGACCGACCAGACAAGGATGACCAGTACCGTTTGCCAGGACCAGCCCGTTTGCTGAAAAATCTGGATGCGAGAATCATCTGCCGTGGCCAGAATGCCTTTCTGGTAAAGCCAAAGATAGGGTAGACCTGCCAGGATAAAATAGGCTAGGAAAATCCCTAGCATGGGTTTCCAAGGCAGGGACTTGCTTGATTTTAGTCCCAGCCAAGAAAAATAGCCCTGAATTTTGTGCTGGCGAATGAAATACCAAACTAAGGAAAGCAGGATAACTAGACCTAGTTGCAAGAAAGCACTGAGTAATTGATTGATGACTAACATAAGATTCCTTCTCAAATTTAGACTTGACATGACGCAAAGCTTCTTCAGCTCAGCTGCACAATCCGATTTTATTTTTATGATAAATCTTATAGCTTTCAGAAATCTTAATTATTTTTGGTGAAGTCTCTCATTAGCTCAGGCTAGAATCTTAAAGCTACTTCTCCAACCTTAGTAGTCCGTAATTTCTGGGCGGTCATGAATGCGGGATTGTTTTCCCTGGCGGGCTTGAAGGACTACTTCGACATCCGCCAAGGACAGACCTGTTTCGACTAGGGTGACAGCTAGGTGATAGAGGAGGTCAGCTGTTTCGTTGGCGATTTCTTCCTTATTTCCATTCTTGGCGGCGATGACAACTTCGGTTGCTTCTTCTCCAACCTTCTTGAGAATCTTGTCCAGCCCCTTGTCAAAGAGATAATTGGTATAGGAGCCTTCCTTGGGATTGGCCTTGCGGTCCTGAGCTTCTTGGTAAAGTGTTTCTAACATAGCTTCCTCCTTATGAAATATAGCTGTCCTAATAAGTAGACCCTACCAAAGTTGATAAAAATGCTAAGCATGGGCCTAAGAATTTCTGCTGGACACCACTAATGGAATTTGTGACTTTATAAAATATCGTTAAAAAAGCAAGAGTAGGCACCGGTATGGCAGGCGGCACCAATTTGCTCAACGGCTACTAGGAGCGTATCGCAATCACAGTCGGTCTTGATAGACTTGACCTTTTGGAAATGACCGCTGGTCTCGCCCTTGTGCCAGATTTCCTGACGGGAGCGACTCCAATAGTGCATTTCTTTGGTTTTCAGGGTCAGGTCATAGCTCTCCTGGTTCATATAAGCCAACATGAGAACTTGCCCTGTTTGGTAATCGGTCACAATGACGGGAATGAGCCCGCCTTGCTTGGCAAAATCAAGAGCAATTTCTGTCATAAGCAGGCCTCCAATCCTGCTTGGGCCATGGCCTCTTTGGTCTCCTTGATTGAGACCTCACCATAGTGAAAAATGGAAGCAGCCAAGGCACCCGTCACTGGTGTTTCTTGGAAAACTTGGACCATGTGCTCCAGCGACCCTGCCCCACCCGAAGCGATGATGGGAACGCTAACCACTTCTGCAACTGCCTGTAGCATGGGCAGGTCAAAGCCAGACTTGGTTCCGTCCTTGTCCATGGAGGTCAGGAGAATTTCCCCTGCTCCCAGCTGGACAGCCTCTTGAACCCAATCCAACAAATCTCGACCCGTATCTTTTCGGCCACCGGCAAGATAGACATGCCAGCTTCCATCTGCCTCCTTCTTGGCATCAACAGCCAAGACCACGCACTGACTACCGAATTTCTGGGCGCAGTCCTTAATCAATTGGGGATTAGCCAGGGCAGATGAATTAACGGCCACCTTGTCGGCACCGGCCTTGAGCATGCGGTTCATATCCTCAACCGATCGAATGCCACCGCCGACCGTAAAAGGGATAAAGACCTGATCTGCCACCCGCTTGACCATTTCCACGGTCGTATCGCGTTTCTCATGGGTGGCCGTTATATCTAGAAAGACCAGCTCATCACAACCAGCCTGATAATAGGCCTGAGCTGAATCAACAGGGTCACCGACATCGGTCAGATTAACAAAATTGACCCCCTTGACCACACGCCCGTCCTTGACATCCAGACAGGGAATAATTCTTTTTTTCAGCATAGCTAACCTCCAAACGCCTTAAGCTCTGCCAGACTGATATTACCACTATAATAAGCTTTGCCTACTATAGCGGCTGGCAGACCAAGACCTTCTAGGTCTTGTAAATCAGAGAGTTGGGCAATGCCCCCAGAAACGATAACCTGGGCTGTCGTTAGCTCCTTCATGAGGGCTTGGTAGTGCTGGAGATTAGGGCCTGTAAGGGTGCCATCGCGGTCAACATCGGTGTAGACAAAGAGCTTGACCCCCATTTTTTCCATAGCTAGAGCCAAATCTAGGTAATTAACCTGACTGGTTTCCAACCAGCCTTCGGTGGCTACTAGACCAGCCTTGGCATCAATTCCAACAACGATGCGGTCTGCTCCAAATTTTTCCAAAGCAGCTTGGACGAAATCGGGACTCTTAACCGCCATGGACCCGATAATCACACGGTCAATGCCCACTTCCAAATAATCCTCAATCTGTTCCAGAGTCCGAATGCCACCCCCGACCTCGACACTCAGACCAGTAGTCTCTTTTATCTGGGCGATCAGGTCACGATTGCTGGCCTTGCCTTCCAGAGCCCCATCCAAATCCACCACATGGATAAAACGGATGCCAGCTTCTTTAAAAAGGCGAGCCTGGTCGAGAACGTCAGGATTTACAACAGTCTGCTGGGCAAAATCCCCCTTAAAGAGGCGGACGGCCTGGCCGTCCTTAATATCAATGGCTGGTAGAATTTGCATAAACAACCTCCGAAAATGCTTGTAAGATACCTAATCCGACCTGACCGGATTTCTCTGGGTGAAATTGGGCCCCAAAGACCAAATCTCTATGAATCATGGCAGGAATTTCTAGGCCATAGTCTGCTGTGACATCAATATAGCCTTGGGGAACATCAGTGTAGTAGGAATGAACAAAGTAGACAGCCTGTCCCTCCAGACCTGCTGTTAGCGAGCTAGCCTTTTTGACCTCTAAATCATTCCAACCCATATGGGGAACAGGAAAAGAGGGCTGGCTGGGAATGGGCCGACAGGTGCCTGGAATTAGACCCAGACCTGGAGTCTGACCATGTTCCAGACCTTGCTCCAGAAGAATTTGCATGCCCAGACAGATCCCCAGCAGAGGTTTGCCGGCTGCCACTGCAGTCTGAATAACCTGAACCAGCCCTCGCTTTTGCAGCTCGGCCATGGCGCTAGCAAAAGCACCCACACCCGGCAGAATCAAGCCGTCAGCCTCAGCCAGAACCTGAGGGTCGTCTGACAATTGTGCCTGGATTCCCAATTTAGCCAAGGCTCTCAGGACATTGGCAGTATTGCCAGCATCGTAATCAATGACAACTATCTTCATATCAGAGCATTCCTTTGGTCGAATTGACCCCGTGAATTTCAGGGTTGAGGGTAATGGCTTCTCGTAGGGCCCGCCCTGTTGCCTTAAAAAGACTCTCCGCCTTATGGTGGTTGTTTTTGCCATGGAGGATGTCCAGATGGAGATTCATCTGGACATTAAAGGCTAGGGCTTGGAAGAATTCTTCCACCAACTCGGTGTCAAATTTGCCCAGCTTGGGATTGTCAAAGCTGGCTTCAAAAACCAGATAGGACCGGCCTGACAAATCAAGGCTGGCCATGCCCAGAGTCTCATCCATGGGCACAAAACTGGTCCCGTAGCGGTTGATACCTGCCTTGTCACCCAGGGCCTGCTTAATGGCCTGCCCCAGAACAATACCGACATCTTCGACCGTATGGTGGCTGTCCACCCAGGTGTCGCCATTAGCTTCCACCACCAGAGAAATTCGGCTGTGGCGAGCAAAAAGGGTCAACATATGGTCAAAAAAACCAACGCCTGTGTCAATGTCCACCGGCTCCTGCGCATCCAAGTTGAGGCTCAATTTTATATCTGTTTCTGCTGTTTTACGTTCAATGCTTGCTTGTCTTTCTCTCATATTCAAAGTCCTTTACTTAAATTCTGCTTCATAAACAGATAACATAAATTCAATCGAATTATTAATTTCTTCAATTGTTGGTTTACTCCTCTTTTGATTAGCTGGTAAATCCGAGTCATCACCTGGATGGTCTATATAGTGTCGAATATATGCTGACATAGTAAACGTATTTTTATTTTGATGGAGGTCATCAATTCCTTTACTTCCTTTCCTTTGACTTAACCACAAGTCAAAAGATTTTATATTTCTTTCCTTTACCTCACCTTGACCGTTATTATATTTTTTCCCCATGGCTAAATTATTTAGCTCGCCAAAAAGTTCATTATGGAATTCTGGACTGGCGACTTTAAATGCGAAATAATTAATTTCTCCCCAAGAAGGGCTATATGGTAATAAAACAATTTGAGTATCCTCTTTAATTCGCTCTTCATCTTTTTTTCTTGAAAAAATATATAACTTATGCGTTTCCTTATTGTAACTACGTAGCAAATAAGGAGAATGAGTGGTCAAAAATATTTGTGAAGTTTGGGAAATTTTATCTAGTGAAGCTATTAGCTTATCCTGAGCTTGTGGGTGTAAAAACGTTTCTGGCTCATCAATGAAAAAGAAAAATGGCTTATCATTTGTATCAGAACTTTTATCAATATCAGCATAAACCTGAATTAGACTAAGTGCAAGCGCCCTCTGCATACCTGTACCCTTATCAGATGCTGCCGTTTTAATGCCATTTTCTTCTAAAAGGATATTCCCATTTTTAAAAAAATTCTCTAACTCTGGTAATCCAAAATTAAATTCTACTTTAGAATCACCATACTGATCTGACATAATGTCTTCAATTCTTTTTTGAGTGTCCTCCAGAATTGCCATTATCCCTTCAGAACCGAAGGCCTTTTCATGGGCCTGTTCCAATTCTAACCATTCTGGTTTACTTTTGAAATCATTTGTAACTGCATTAAGCAATTTTCCAGCAATGTTAGTCTTACCAAATGATTGATAATCTTCATTTTTTAAATCTGAATAAACAAACTGAGTGTCAAATAAAGCAGCTATTGTATTATCTATTCCTGTAGGATTTTCAAATATCCCCGTTTCTGGGTTAAAAACAGCAATATTTCTTAAATTAATTTGTTTTTTCTTACCTTTAGAGTCAGTCCAAATAGTTTCTTCAGAGCTTCTTTTTATAATTAACTTATTATCATCAATTAAATACGCCTGATATTTCTTTAGTTTTTCATTTTCTAATAAACTTGATAATTCTTCTCCAACAAGCTCTATTTCAACAGAGACCTCCGCATCGTCAGATAATCCTTTTGTTATCCAACCTTCTTTATTATTTCTGGCTGATTGAATAAATTCAATGGCTTTGAAAATAGTAGTTTTCCCTGCATTGTTGTCACCCACAAAAAAGTTAATACCACTTGATAACTCGATTTCTGTTACGCCTTCAAAACAACGAAAATTAGTTAATGTGATTTTTGAAATATATATCATCTTTTTCCTTTCACCCCATCCACTATCTCAATCACCTTGTACAAATCTGGTTCATTGATTTGGTAAGGCGCTTGCTGACGTACGATAGGTTTGGCGCAAAAGGCGATACCGATGCCGGCTGCTCCTATCATAGGCAGGTCATTAGCCCCGTCACCCATGGCAATGGTTTGACTCATAGCTAAATCATTCTCTACCGCCCAGTCCTGCAACTTCTGTAATTTGACGGACTTAGTGACAATGAATCCCAACACGCGACCTGTCAATTGGCCGTTAACTACTTCCAAGCGATTGGCCTGGACATAATCAATTCCCAAGCGATCAGCTAGGACATCAACCGTTTCGTGAAAACCACCGGAAACTAGACCGACCTTAATACCTCGGGTATGGAGCTCGTCAACCAGTTCTTTCGCTCCTGGGGTGAAATGAATCTCAGCCAAGACGTCATCAAAAATGCTTTCTGGTAGGCCCTTAAGCAGGCCAACTCGTTCTCGCAGGGCGGCTTCAAAATCTAGCTCCCCCCGCATAGCTCGCTCGGTAATGTCAGCGACTTTGGCACCAACACCGGCTTTTTCCCCCAGAATGTCAATGCCCTCTTCGAGAATCAGGGTGCTATCCACATCCATGACCAGAAGTCCCTTAGTTTTTGTCATTTCTCACCTCTATTGCTTTAGCATGGGCCTGCAAACCTTCGGCATAGGCCAGGGTCGTAATATCTTTCTCAGCCAAGTTAACTGCTGCCTGGCTGTACTGGGTATATTGAATCCGTTTGATAAAGTCATGAACCCCAAGAGCCGAAGAAAAACGACTGGTGGCTGTGGTTGGCAGGACGTGGTTGGCACCAGCATAATAGTCGCCGATAGGCTCACTGGTAAAATGGCCCAGAAAGACAGAGCCAGCATTTTGAACCCGGTCTAGGTAGTCATAGGCCTGGTCCATAGCAATTTCCAAGTGCTCAGGAGCCACCTGATTCATGAGGTCAAACATGCCATCGGCATCCCGGGCAATGATAATCCGACCGTTGTTTTGAACCGAAGCTCGGGCGATTTCCTCACGAGGCAGGCTGGTCAGTTGTTGCTCAATCTCTTGCTCAACGGCTTGAGCCAGTTCGGCCGAATCGGTCACCAGAATAGCTCTAGCCCGCACATCGTGCTCTGCCTGAGAGAGGAGGTCGGCTGCCACGTATTTAGGATTAGCCGAATCATCTGCGATGACCCCGATTTCTGACGGACCGGCAATCATATCAATACCAACCAAGCCGTAGACCTGCTTCTTGGCAGTCGCTACGTAGATATTACCTGGTCCCGTAATCTTGTCCACTTTAGGAATGGTTTCCGTCCCGTAAGCCAGAGCCGCAATCCCTTGGGCTCCACCGACCTGATAAATCTTATCCACACCGGCCAACTTAGCCGCAACCAGAATAGCTGGCACAAAGTGCTCTTGAGGAGGCGTAATCATGATGATTTCCTTGACCCCCGCAATCTTGGCCGGAATAATATTCATCAAAACGGAGGATGGGTAGGCAGCTGTCCCACCAGGTACATAGACCCCAACCCGCCCAATAGGCCGAATAAGCTGACCGCGGATAACACCCTGACTAGGCTGGTCCTCAAAGCCCTGCTCCACCTGTTGACGGTGGTAGGATTCGATATTGGCCTTGGCATTTTCCAGAGCCGTCAGGGCTGTCGGATCCACTTCATCGAAGGCCTGGTCAATCAAATCTTGACCGACTTCCAGATTTGTCAGCTTAACCTTATCAAACTTCTCCGAGTAGTCTCGCAGGGCCTGGTCACCGCCCTCCTTGACTGCCTGGATAATTTGGCGGACAGCTTCTTCCACATCCAGATTTTGGCGACTGAGCTCCAACTGCTCGGCAGCTAAAATCCGAGAAATTCCTTCATTAGTTCCACTTAATCGTTTCATTGGAAAGGCACCTCCTCTTGGCCAACTTGGGCTTGAATCTTCTTGATAAAGGGCAGGACTTGCGACTTATTCTTGAGGGAAGCTGGATTGACAATCAAGCGGGCCGAAATCCGACAGATGTCTTCAAAAACTTGGAGACCATTGGCCTTAAGAGTCGAGCCGGTCTCGACAATATCGACAATAGCATCGGCCAGACCGACAACAGGGGCGATTTCCACACTCCCTTGGATAGAAATAATCTCAACATCCTCGCCCTTTTTATTGTAAAAATCAGTCGTTACGCTAGGGTATTTGGTAGCGATCCGCTTACGCTTGTGGTCGTTAGGGTCAAAGCTAGGAATGGTGGCTACCGCAAATTTACAAAGACCAAAATTCAAGTCCAGCATTTCCAGATAGCCATTGGGATGCTCAATTAAGACATCCTTGCCGACCACGCCCAAATCCGCCACCCCATGGCGAACATAGGTCGTCACATCTGGTGCCTTGACCAGGAGAAAACGAAATTGCTTATCGGGGCTCTCAAAAATCAAATTCCGACCCTTGTCGGCCATGAAAGACATATCAAAGCCTGCCTTTTCCAGTAAATCCAGGGTTGACTTCTCAATCCGCCCCTTGGTCAGGGCAATGGTTAAACGCTCACTCATGCCAGATCACCTCCTTCCAGACTATCATGTACGGCCTGATAAACACTATCCAAATCAACAGCCCAACCGACGGCCGTCAATTTCTTGGCACCGAAACGCTCAAAAAGTTTGTCATAACGGCCACCGGAAACAAAGGCATCGGGAACGTGGGGACCGAAAACCTTGAACATCATACCTGTATAATAGGGCATGCTAGGAATCTGGGCTAAATCCACCGTGGTCTGGGGCAGGAAGCGATGAATATCCTGCAGCATGGCCTCCAAATCAGAAATAGCCGCCAGAATTACCTTATTCTTGACCAACTGACAAGCCTGGGCCAGAACCTGATGGCTCTCACCAAAGAGGAAGGGCAGCTCCCGCAGAAACTCATCAAATTCACTAGGGTGGGCCTGGGTAAAGCTATTGAGACCTGTAATGTTCCTTTCTAAAATAGCAGATCGCAGATTTTCGAGACTGCTAGCATCCAGCTTGAGAGCCTCAAAGATGGTCTGCAGAATGGCTGCGTGAGAAAATTCAAACTGGTAGACCTTGACCCCAGCCACATCTAGGGCCGATCTAGCGGTCAGGACAGCTTCCTTGAGAGCCTTATCGGCCGGGAAACCAACAATTTCTACCCCAGCCTGGGTGTGCTCATTGAGGAGCCCCCGCAACTCTTCATTGGACTTAAAGACCTTGCCCGAATAAGAAAATTTAATGGGAGTCTCCACCTTGGTCGAAGCGATAACCCGACCGATTTGACTGGTAATGTCAGGTCGCAAGCTAAGCAAGTCCCCCGACTTATCGAAGAGGTGATAATGATTTGGCTTGAGCTGGTCACCAAAGACCTCGAAATGCTCCAGAGTCGGCGTCTCAATCCGATTAAAGCCCTGCTCAATCAGCAAATCGCTAATATCTCGCTCCAGGCGATAGATGGTCGTCGCCCGTTTAAATAATTTATCGTGCATCCCAACTGGGAGTGTTGTTTTCTTCATCCAAGCACCTCCTGAATTACCATGACGACCTTCTCCATCTCCTCTTGGCTACCGATGGAAATTCGCAGATAGTCCTTGATTCTCTCTACCTTTGGAAAATAGCGGACATAGATTTTCTTACTTTCTAGATAGTTAAAGAGCCCTTCCGTCGGTACTACCGACTTAGTCAAGATGAAATTGGCCGAGCTAGGCAGGACCTCAAAGCCCAGAGCCTGTAATTCCTCGCTAAACCAGTCCCTGGTTGCCATAATCTTTTGACAGGTATCTTCATAATAGGCCCAATCCTGAACAGCTGCCGTCGCTAATCTTTCCGACAGGCTGTTGACATTGTAGGGATTGACCGAATTTTTAACGGCCTTGATAACGGCCATCAGCTCAGGGTTGCCAATACCGTAGCCGACCCGGAGACCGGCTAGGGCAGCATCCTTAGAGAAGGTTCGGGTAATAAAGAGATTAGGATAGTTTTTCAAGAGGGGCAGGGCCGTCTGGCCACCGAAATTAATATAGGCTTCGTCAACAATGACAACTACTTCTGGATTAGCCTTAAGGATGGTTTCCAGCTCCTCCAGAGACTTGTAAATGCCCGTCGGAGCATTGGGATTAGCTAGGACAATACCGCCATTGTCGACCAAATAATCTGTCATATCAATCTGGAAATTCTCATTGAGAGGGATTTCGTGGTAGTTGATATGGTAGAGATCAGCCCAGACCTTGTAAAAGCCATAGGTCAAGTCAGGAAAAAGAACTGGCAAATCGTTGTTGAAGAAGGCTTGGAAAGCCAGAGAGAGGATATCATCTGAGCCATTCCCGATGATAATCCAGTCGGGGTCTATCTCCAATTCCTTGCCTAGGGCCTGACAGAGGCCTTCTTGGTCTAGGGTAGAGTATTTACGCAAGTCCTGACTGTTAAAATCAGCTAATGCCTCAGCCACCCTAGGGCTGGGGCCGTAGGCATTTTCATTGGTATTGAGTTTAATCAACTGCTTGCCCTGGGGTTGCCTCCCCGCTACATAGGGCTCAATCTCTCTTAGACCTCTCATCATAAGAACCTCCTCTAAATTTGGAATAGGGGGTTGGAAAACTAGTATCGCTTTGCTGAAGCTGGGACAAAAGCTCCTAACCTCCTTACTTTTCAAACATCTAGCAGTTTGACGCAGTGGTTGATTGGAAGTCCGTATTCCTTGCTAGGCAAGTGATAGGTCCAACAGTCTGGGAGACTGTTGGAGAAAACCAAGTCAACTGTGCGGAGGCGGGACGACAAAATCGATTTCTCCGAAATCACGATCTTTATCCCGCTCTCTTGGTAATCGTTAAGAATTTTAAGGACCCTAGTTCTCGCTACCACACTAACTGCGTCAATAGCTCTAAATTCGACTTTGCCTTTCGGGATTTAGCGGAACGTAGTTTTCGCTTTGCTCAAACTGCATCAATGTCTCTAAGCTCTGTTTCGCATTCGCTAAGAGGCATAGAAAAAAGCCCTCGCAAAAAAACTTGCAAGGGCGTTAAAACGCGGTCCCACCTTATTTCGAAAGGCAGTCGCCCACCTTTCCTCACGAAGTCATTGACTTCCGGTCGGTAACGGGACCAGCCGTCAGGCACTACTGAACTCTTCGCACCTGCACTCAAGAATGTGTGACCAAACCCTTGTCCCTTTTTCAGCCACGGGACTCTCTAAAATAGCTGATTTGGTGCCTTTCTATCATCGTTTTATTTTGATGAAGCTAGTTTAGCAAAGTTTTCTGACAATTTCAAGTCTAAAAATCATTTTCTGACAATTTATTTTTATACACTACTGCTGCCGTCTGAGATTCAAGTGATTTTCCGATGATTTATGCTTTTGTTAGCTCTTAATCCTCTATTTTAGCTGGTCTGTTCATTTTTCGAGAATCCTCTTTAAGCTCCTTAAAAATTTTCTAAAAAATATTGTAAGCCCTTTCTTGGGGTGCTATAATAAATTTAGAAAACTTTAATTTGCAAATAATTTTGTCTCTTGAACCCTCTTGCATTAGAAACCTGACGAGATTATTTGCTGGCATCCAAGAAGGGGAGGTCCTATATGGAAGCGAAACACCGTGTCAAAATGCACAAGGTAAAAAAACACTGGGTCGCTATCGGCATGACGGTTCTTGCTCTGACCAGCCTAGGAGCTGTCAAAGTTAGCGCTGATGAAACTAGCCCAGTAGCGCAAGCCGATTCAACTAGTCAAGTCCAGCCAAGTGCTAACAAACCTGTTGCTACTATCGACACTACTGCTTCAGTTGACAAACTGGATAACCAAACAGAGGAATCGACAAACCAATCTGATACTAGTTCTGACACCACAGTAAAGGCTAGCGATTTGGCTGACTCTGTCCCAATGGACCAAGCCATTCCAGTCGCAGAAACTAACAATGGAACGGCTAACTCTGACAAGCAAGCTACACCTGCGGACCAAACTCAGCCCCAAGCCCAGCCAACAAATACTGAACAACCCGCTACAGAAAGGCTTCAAGTCAACCCCAACCTACCTAAGGGAACTTCATATCGTGGTTTCCACGAGGTCAACGGTAAGGCCTACTATTTCAACGACCAAGGCGATGCTGTCGCTAATCAATTTGTAACCTATCATTATATTTCGCCAACATTGATTGACCCTTATAACAGTCCGCATTTTGAAGTTAATCACTATTACTATTATTATCTTGATGGGGATGGTCAAAAGGTTGGTGGCTGGCTAAGTTTAAATAATGAACGCTACTATTTTGACCCTGATAACTATCAACAGTATCGAAATACTGTCAAAAAGATTGGCGAGAGCGTTTATACTTTTGATAATGAGGGTCGAGTAGTCCCCAATGATTCACCTGATATTGGAGTAAGTTTTACTGTTCCACTTTACCTTAAAGCAGACGAAAGTGGAAAAAAGTTTTTGTATGTGAGGACTTCTGATTATAAGATAACCAATCAAAAAGGAATTACAAAATTTAATGGTGCCTACTACTACTTTGCAGATGACGGGGTTGTCTTTACAGGGCTGCAAAAGGTGGGAGATAAGGAGTACCGTATTAATGGTGAGGGTAAGATTGTTGCCGTCGTTGATAAAGATGATAATATTACAACTGCCTCAGGAGAAAAATTTGAGAGTGGAGAAATCCACTACAGTTCTGATGCTACTGTCTGCTTCTTTGTGACTTCGGAAAATAAACTTGGCCGAGATATCATACTTGAAGGTAGCATTAACGATTATTACGCTTTCATGCGAGTGAAATCTCACCCTGGTCCATTCTACTTTGACCAAGACGGAAAAGCTTATAGTGGCTTACTCAACCGTAATGGTGAAATTCTCTACTTTGCTGATCCTTTTAATGCCGCAGTGAAGAATACAACAAAAACAATTGATGGTAAGACCTATACCTTCAATCAAAATGGCCGAGCAACATCTATTGATGGTATTCCACTAGAGCCACCAACAACTGCAGGCTGGCATCGTTGGGATAGGGAAAGATACTACGGTGACGGTCAGGGTCATAACCTTACAGGCTTCCAAACCATTGAAGGAAAACCTTATTATTTTCAAAACGATGGTCGCTTAGTAGAAAATCAATTCTTTAGTCTTGATAATGGTTCCACCTGGTATTGCGCTTCAGAAGATACTGGTGAAATCCTAAACGGTTTAGCTAAGTTCCATGGCGATACTTATTTATTCAGACCAGATGGCAGTCAAGTCAAAGGTACTTATGGTGAATTTAATGGCAACTGGTACTACCTTGATAAGGATAATGGTCAGCCGCTGAAATTCTGGCAAACCATTGATGGTACTCTGCGCTTCTTTGATGACCAGACAGGCGTCCAGGCCAAAAATGGTATTTACACTATTGAAGGAACCCAGCTTCGTTTCGATGAAAATGGTAATCCTTTCACCCTAGATGGCAAGGCCTACAGCCTCCCAACAGGCTTCTACACTCGAAGTGGTAAAACCTACTATCGCAATGAAGATGGTAGCAACGCAACTGGCTTTAAGACTATCGATGGTAATCTATATTTCTTCGATGACGATGACTACGAAACCGGTCAAATGTACCAAAACGACGATAAGTCCACTCTAAACGGATCCTACTACTTCGGACCTGATGGTAAAGCTGTTAAAGGATGGTATATTGTTCGAAACAATAAATATTATTTCGGCGATAATTATCGCAGAGTAGACAATGGTTTCCGTAAAATCAATGGTAAGCTCTACTATTTCGGCTTCTATGACCATGTAGGAGACACTCTAAAAGGGCAATATAAGGCTGATGGTTATGACTTCTACTACTTTGACAAGGAAAGCGGTCAAGCCCTGACTGGTTGGCAAACCATTGACGGACTAAAGCGTCACTTTGATGAAAATGGCGTCCAATCTAAAAACGGCTTCTATACTATCGAAAATAATGCCTACTACTTCGATGAGGATGGTACGCCAGCTAGCAATCAATATAAGGAAATTCAAGGTAATTGGTACTACTTCAACAAAGATGGCCATATGTTAACTGGTTGGCAAACCATTGATGGTACCAAGCGCTACTTCGACGAAAAGGGTGTTCAAGCAAAGAATACTGAATTGACCATTGATGGGGTTTCTTATCACTTTGATGGCGGTGGCAATCCCAGCAAAGTCTGATTAAGTCTTATCAGTCCAGACAAAAGGACCTACTCCGATTGGAGCGGGTCCTTTCTTTATAGCTAATACTCGTTATGTTTCAAAACTTTCAATTTTGATACTTTCTAACCTAGCCAGTTTATTAGTGATTAAAAGCCACTGATAAACTGCGATAATCGCTAGAGCGAGTTCCCTAGTCACCTTACTCTTTCATTTTCAAAATAGCATCGATTTTGAAAACGAAATGTCGTAAAAAGTATTATGAAATATCTTTTTCCGTAATTGTACCATCAAGGGCATTGATGGTATAATCGTATTCTGTATCCCCTCGCTTAAATTCGATTTCATAAACAGGAATATCATCATCCGAATCACCTTCAACCTTGAGAGATTTCACATCAGATTCCGTAAGACCAGCATCTGACAGCGCAATAGACTTGGCATCAGTTTCAGTTAACTTAGCGTGATGCTTGTCATCATTATCACCATCCTTAGCATCATTTTTAGAATCCTCATTAGAATTGGCTGGATTTTTTTCTGGTGGCACTCCATTACCTGGGAAGGCAGGCTTTTTACCATTAGGTAAAAGCGGTGGTGTTCCGTCCGGCACATTTCCTTTACTGTGTTGGATATAGTCTTTCGTTCCCGTTACAGTTGCCGTATGTCCATCAGAGGTGGTTACTGTATAGGTTTTACCTTTACGAATATCTTTGCTTGAAAAGACAACATGGTCAAAGTCCACTTCAGATGTTGTCTGGGCAACAACTCTTCCCTTAGAATCAGTTATGGTGATAGTATCGCCTGCAAGTCCGGAAACAATAGCTGAAACATAGGCCTGCTGTGTGCCATTAGAGAAGCCTTGGAAAAATCCCATATGTCCGATTGCCCAAGCTGTACCGCCAGAAATCAAGGCATCGCCATCATGATCCAGTGCCGAATTGTAATTGGTAATGTTTTGTGATTTGAGACTTCCTTTGGTGATAATAATTTTACCATTAGAATCTACGCCATCGCCATAGCCAATAAGGGAGATATCAGCCCCCTTAATAAAAATACCTAAGTCGTTTTTGATATCGGAAGGACTGTTTTTCAGTTTTGACAAGTCAGCATCATCCTTGTCCGTCCACTCAGAAGCGTTGATCCCATCATCGCCTGCATTGATTGTGATGTTCCCCTTCTTCAGATTCACAAAGCGGCCTTCAATCCCTTCATGACCAGAGGTGATAGTTATGGTTGATGCGCCATCTACTGTTACCTCATCGTAAGCTGCCAGTCCTTTATGTTGGGCGTTAATTGTTAGGGTTGAATCTTCAATTTTTAGATCTGCTGAATTGACATCGCTCTCATCTTTAACTTTAATACCGTCATCATCAGATTTAATCGTGATGGCAGAGCTATCAATAGTAACCTTTTTAGTAGCATGAATGCCGTCTTTAGCAGATGTTAAATCAAGGTTGACTTTTTTAACTTTTAGGTTATCTGCCTTGATGGCATGCCCTACTGTACTTTTCAGTGCCAAGGCTGCTTTATTTTTACCTGAAATATAGAGAGCCCCTCCTGCTTCAATCGTGTTTGCTGTTGAAGAAGCCAGAGAACTGTCCGAGAGGATATTGAGCGTCAAATCTTTGCGGGCAGAAATATTAGAGTCCTTTAAATCAAGCGTTTTAAGATTGAAGGTTACTGCATCAGTTACATTGTCTGCAATTCCGATGCTATAACCATTGCCAGAACCCGTCAGAGTATAAGTGCCTGCTTGATTGATGGTAATAGTTTTCCCATCAATGGAGACCCTTGACGAGTTGGACTGCGCATTGGCATCAGCAAAGGTAATCACCCTTGCTCTTTGTGCATCTTTATCACGGCCACGTGCTTCATCCCAGTCGTATCTCTCATGGTAATGCGCCGCATCGGCTCTGATGACATCTGAATCTATGGCTGAATCAGCTGTTTGACTGCTAGGGCTGTCTGTGTCGGCAGCAACAGATTCCGTATCGGTATCAATGTCAGCAGCATCAGCTGTTTGATCGGATGCTGCAGTGTTTTCAGTATCAGAAGTGCTTGTTTGGCTGTCAGCTGCTGTAGGGGGCTCCTCTACAGAAACCACCTTATCACTGCTGTCACTAGCAGCAGTTGCCTCGTCAGCTGAGGCAGGTTGACTGGCTCCGAGTAATACAATGGTGCTAGCTAGGACAAGACCCGTTACCAAGCCTTTTGAGGACTTGCGTTTAATGTCATGTCCCTTGCTCTGAGAAAACGCAGATCGGTTGAAAATGTAATTTTTATTCATAATATAATGTCTTAACCCTTTCTAAAAGTGTTGTTACCAGTTTAACGGGGATAATTTACAAAAAGTTAAACGTCCGGCAACAAAGTGGAAACAAAATGATGACAGCTTTGACATCTTAGGTGATAGATCAGCTCTTATCATCCTGCGAAAGACCCATAATCCGCTGTTTTTAATGAATAGAGGCAGTTGTCCTTCTTCAGACATTAACTAATACTCTTCTAAAATCAAAAAGATACTTCGTTAACTCACTTTGCCGTACGTCAATACTATCTGCAGTTCGTTGCCTCGTCTGTTTTTGATTTTCATTGAGTATAAAATAGTTATTCATACTATTTTATCCTAGTTAGCGAGGGTGCTAGGCAACTGCCAGGACGGTTGCCGTTAGGGAGTCAGACAGAAAAAAAAGGCTTTGACAATCATCAAAACCTTCGTGGTCCCTCACTTTCTAATTTCAAGTGTCGGGCTAAAATAGTCTACCGGACTATTTGACTACCCCAGCAAGGGTGATTGGCTGTCCTTCTGTACCTCAAAATGGTACCAAGACAGCCGTCAACTACTGCAACCTGACCTCCTTAGCGGCTGGGGTCTCTGTTCCTTGTTTGCTTTTGATTTTTTCATTGAGTATTAGATAGGTCTATCAAGTCTGCCTTCTCCGCAGCCAGGCCTTTCTAATTTCTTCCAGGAGGAAGATTGGGATAGGGCAGAGAATGAGGATGCCCCATTCTAAGCTAGTAATTGGTGCAGTGCCGAAGAGACCATTAAGGAAAGGGACATAAGCCAAGAGGCTGAAGAGGAGAACTTCAATAGCCAGCCCCAAGTTGATGGTGCGGTTGGTAAAGAAACCGCGCTTAAAGATGGATTGGATTTTGGTCCGACAGTTCATGACCTGACCGATTTGACAAAAGATGATGGCACCCAAAGTCATAGTGGTCGCTTCTCGGTAGAGTTCTCCATTCGCGGGCAGGTTAACTAGGCTTTGTCCATGCAGAGCAAAGACTGCAAAGAAGGCAGCCATGGCCACTAAGGCTTCCATACCGCCATACCAGAGGAAGGACTTGACCAACATCTTGGAATTGATGAGCCGGTCTGTCTTGGCTCGTGGCGGCTGGTTCATAATACCTTCTTCCGGCTGTTCAACCCCCAGTCCCAGAGCGGGCATCATGTCACTGCCTAGGTCGATGGCCAGAATTTGCATCACGCTCAAGGGTAGAGGCACCAGACCTTTAGAAAAGAGGAAGACGGCCGAAGGCACAGCTTCCGATGTGTTGCTGTTGAAGATATAGCTGAGGAACTTCCGTAAATTACTGTAGATGGCTCGGCCTTCTTCAATGGCCCTAACAATGGAGGTGAAGTGATCATCGGTCAGAATCATATCTGCCGATTCTTTGGCCACATCTGTACCGGTAATCCCCATGGCAACACCGATATCGGCCTTTTTGAGGGCAGGAGCATCATTGACACCATCGCCTGTCACAGCGACAACATGACCCAGAGCCTGCAGATTGGTAACAATACGGAACTTTTGTTCAGGGGCAATCCGAGCAAAGATGACCTCATCTTTCAGAGCTTCCTGCAGTTCCACATCAGACATATCAGCCAGAATACGGCCGCTGATAACCCGCGGCTGCTCAGTCTTAACAATGCCGATACTTTTGGCGATGCTGACAGCCGTCAGGTCATAGTCACCTGTCATCATGATGATCCGGATATCCGCTGCATGACACTTGGCAACAGCTTCCTTGACTCCTTCACGCGGAGGATCCTGCATAATCAAAAGTCCCATGAAGACCATATCCTTTTCAGCCGTGTCAATCGCTGCAGCCTGAATACGAGATTCATCATCATAGAGCCGACAGGCCAGAGCTAAGACCCGTAAGCCCTTTTGAGCGTAGGCATCGTTGGCTCGAAGAATGGCTGATTTTTCCTGCTCATTAAGCTGACGGATTTGACCATTTTCACGAACATAGGAACTGAGCTCCAAAATTTCTTTTGGGGCACCCTTGGTGAAGGAGGCTGTTTCTTTACCATCAATGGCCTCTGACAGATGATTAAAGGTGGTCATCCGCTTGCGGTCCGAATCAAAGGGCAGTTCTTTAAGGCGATAGTTTTCTGCTTCATTGTCCGATAAATCAATCCCAGCCTTCTGCGCAGCTACTTCCAGGCAGGCTTCAGTCGGATCCCCCAGAACAGTATAATTAGGATTATCAGCATTGGGACTGCTGATTTTGGCATTGCTGCAGAGCGTAGCTCCCCGCAAAAGCCAATTGAGATCAGTATCCTGACTGGCTCTTACTGTTTGGTCGTGAAGAAGAACTTGACCAACTGGAGCATAGCCAAGACCTGTCAGTTTGTATTCCTTCTTAGTGGTCCATAGATTATGAACAGTCATTTCATTCTTGGTCAAAGTTCCTGTCTTATCGGAACAGATAACAGAAGTTTCTCCCAGCGTTTCTACAGATGATAACTTCTTAACCAAGGCATTCTGTCTGGCCATTCTTTGCACAGCCATAGCTAGAGATAGGGTAATGGTTGGCAGGAGCCCTTCTGGAATGAAGGCTACAATCATCCCCAAAGAGAAGATAAAGGCCTTAGCCATAGGCTCTTTGACAAAGAAGACAGACGCAATAAAGAAGAAAATACCAACACTCATAGCAATGACTGAAATTTGTTTGGTTAGACGATCCACTTCCTTTTGCAGAGGACTCTTTTCATCAGCTACTGTCTGAGTCAAGTCAGCAATTTTACCAAATTCTGTCTGCATGGCAATCTCGGTCACCACAACACGAGCCGAGCCATTGGCGACTGTCGTCCCCGCAAAGACTAGATTGTCGGCCTCCAAAGCGGTCACATCACTATCTGTGACAAGTCTGGCATTTTTGCGGACGGGGTTGGATTCCCCTGTCAGGGGAGATTGGTTGACTTGGAGATCGGTCGAGAGAATAATTCTGGCATCGGCTGAAATCTTGTCCCCTTCTTCTATCAGGAGGATGTCACCGGGCACTAAGTCTTCGGCTAATATTTTCTGCTCAATCCCGTCACGGACAACCCGAGCATAAGAAGGAAGCATATTTTTCAAGGCCTCGGTCGCCTTTTGGGCTCGATTTTCTTGGATAAAGCTGAAGACGCCGTTGATAACATTGACCAGCCAGATGGCAATCCCTAGCTCAACAGTTCCTGAGAGAATGGCCACCAAACCGCCAATCCAAAGAAGAATCGCCATTAGACTGGTGAAATTCTTCAAAAATCTGAGCCACTTGGATTCTTGCTTCTTGCTTTCGAGAAGATTCTTACCAAACTGAGTCTGACGTTTAGCCACTTCTTCATTGTAGAGACCGGACTGTCTAGTCGCCAAGGTTTGATAGACTTCTTCGGGAGTGAGCCCTTGATAGTTAACACTTGGATCAGTCATGTAATCGCCTTCTTTCTAATGACACCTACATTTTAGCACGATTTAGCAAAAATGGAAGCAAAAAATAAAGTGAAAATCATGCTTTCAGGATTGCTAACCAGCAATGGTAGAAATATTGGTATGGAACCAAAATACTCTTAGCCTTGGGCATCAAAAAGAGAGAACCACCCTGATTCTCTCTTGACTTAGTATCCTTATCTCCCACTACAGTTGACAAATAGGTTATTAAAGCAGAGTTTTCATAAACTTGACTTGGAGCCCTAGTCGTTTTATGTCAGTAAATACAAACTACTTTAATAAGTCTAATAGTAGACTATTCTTTTTATCAAAATAGTCAAATTTGTTATCTTCAACGGAATAGACCTCTTGTATCAATTGTTTTATTGAGGAAATCAGGTTATTTAGTTTTTTATCAACTAATTTAGAATTTATTTCCGATAAACCATGTGCAACACGATTTCTTTCACTATTTAGACTTAGAGTTGTCTTTGCTAATTTAACCAATTGATTATCGGGTTCCAAACAATTAATAATATCTATAAAAGAATGAATATTTAGAGTTGAATCCGTACTATAAGGTTTATTTGGGTCATAGTTTCTTCCCATTCGCTTTCGGAAGGCTTCAGCAATAAATTCATTCACCTGTCCAGCAAGAGCATGATTGGTATTAATTTTAGGATAGTGACCATCAGCATAAATTAAGCCAGAATAATTTATTTCAATGTAATTTTGCAAAATGTACTCTACTAAAGATTTTGATTTGATGAGTACATCTGCAACCAAACCTCTCCTCTCCATGATATCAAGCATTAGGAAATGGTTGAAGGCTTTCTGAGCTGGCTCTGAGAAAGCTTCCTGTGACAAAGTATCAATTAAAGGTCTTTGATATTTGAATGCCTGAACAAAAGGTAAAATTTGTGCGATTAATTTTTCCCTTACTGGTTCTGGAAACAGCCTCGTATTTTCAGGCTGGTTCAAAAGGTCATATACTGCTTGATAGTCATAATTTTGAATGAGCTGTCTTAAATTCCGTTTAACAAGTGATGAATTAAACTTCTCGGATTCATCTTCAATTATTCGAGGCTGGGGAGAATCACAGTTATCAATATTATTCTTTATCAAGTCTGCAATATCAGATTCATTGTCATACTTATTTTTTTCATTTGAAGAGTTTGCGGGCGTTGCCACTTGCACTGCTCGAACATTATAGTCATTGATACGATTAATTGTAAACATAGCGGAGATAATTTGTGGCGTAGCACTAGACAAATTCAAAATAAACTCATCTTCTGTGTTGGTATACCTTGAAATAATCTCTGATATTTGTTCAAACATCTTGTCAAAAATATAAACTTCTGAATCTAATAATATCTTTTCGTCAACTTCAATAATAGGAGTATATCCTTTGATAGAGTAGATTGCTTCCTTTATTCTATTTTTCCTTGGAATCATTTCTTCACTAAAGATAAGAATGATTTTTTCAGGCTTATATATGCGAGCAATGTGCAATAAAGGGCCATCGTGATTAGTGCGAATCGGATCTGTTGTGCCAACTGCTGAGATTAATACTTTCATTTTACCTCCTTGATCATAAAACAGGCCTTGCCCATCTCATAAAAGTTCTCATTATTTTTAATTAGTTTCTTACTCTTATTGTAGAATTCTTGGGGAAACTTTGTTAGTTTGACAGCCCCTTTTCCAACCATTTTTTTCCTTTTAGCATAGCGTTTTTGAACAATACCATCTGCTTGATGCATAACTGTCTTTGTCCAAACACCGCTGCCCGCTCCTAGGTATATAGGAGAGTACTGAACATTATCTTGAATGTAGTCTTTCTTTGATTTTTCATCCAGAAAGAAGGCTTTGTAGTCCGCATAGAAGTCTTTGGCAAATTCTGATAACCGAGAGAGCAGTTTATAAGCATCCCGTGATGCTGTAATAGTAAAATTCAGCTTAGTTAAAGGTTTTAAGGATTCACGGTACAAGGGGAGACCAGTAATTTTAGCATTCCTTGAAGTGATACTGTAGTCCCATTTTTGAACAATCGTCAAATCTTCATTGTGAAGCGGCTGACTATCGCTTACCCTAATATCGTGGAAAATATCAGCTAGGGCTTGAATAGCTTTCCTATCTTCACTATATCGTGTTCCCTTTCTAGTATTGATTTTATGAATAAAATTCGTATCACTCCAGTTGGTATTCATCAAAATTGTCCGAATCGCTCCTTTCAAAGAAGATCCCGGAATATATGGCTGACCAAGGCCATCTCGCATAAATTTTGAAATCTCTGCAATTGATCCTTGTTTTGGTTTATTTGTTTCAAACCCCGATGCCGCTAATGTATAACCGCCAAAATTTCGCTCGGTAATACGATTATCATTGATAAAATTAGTCAGTCTTATGGGGTTTTTAAAGGTGCTGGGTGTTAATAGAAACCGTTCAAATTTTGCGTCCAAACGGCGGCGAATCATCTCTTCATAGAATTTCCCCATATCTGGAAAATAATAACTGCCATTTTCATAGATAAATTCACGATTTGTGTACTTTTCACCGCTGCCAATATGGATTGGTGCTAAAGCAATCACACCCATTTGGAATTGTTTATAGTCGTATTCCATACTAGTCCTCCAAGCTATAAAATAATGGTTTGGCATAATTCCAAACGGGGTGAGGAAAATTATCAGGTCTGACATCAACAATCTGCCCCTTAAAGGTTTTAGTAAAGGTAGAACCGGCTTTAAATTTGTATAAATCCTGCTTTCTGTAATTATCCTTTACACCTTGGCTAAAGGCAAAACCGCTGCTCTTTTTCAAAAGATATTTTGCCCCCGCCACGGCCTCCTCTAATGCTTCATTGACTGGCAAACACGTCGTTAAAGTCATAACTGTTCGTGATAAATGAAGGGTCAGTCTTTTCTCTAGGTCTGCTGGTAAGTCTAAAATAGCTAAGGTAAAACGGCCATAACCGCTAGTTCGCTTGCCGCCCAATCCAGAATACTGCAAGGAGGTCATCAAATCATCTAGAATTTCAGACTGTGAAGCAATAATATATAGGGCAGATACTTGACTTGGCATAGAAATGCCAACTTGAAATAGGGCTTCATCTATATTGGGACTGTTTTTTGTTACCGCAGAATGAACGAAATGGTTATTGTTCTCAATGATATCACCTTCTAGAAAGTTAGGCAGCCTGTCATACTCAATGTATTCCAACTTTTTAGTTTTCTTGGCTTCTTGCCGCATGGTGACCACATCCTTAGTTTGATCATACTTGTCTGCAGACGGAAATCCAATAGGTTTTGGTAAATAGGGAATATGGCTGTAAGGAAAAGCATCTGTCAAAGCAAAGTCTTCTGCATTGGCCAGTCCTAGCAGCTCTTCAAGTCTATTCGATTTAATCGCTTCTAAAACAAGTGCAGAAAAGAGCCTATCGGCAGTAAAACCAACGGTTGATGATTCCAAGGTTCCATTTCCAAAATGAACAGACCCAAACGCTAAACGATATAGTTTATAGGTCATACTAGACCTCCTCACCTAGTTTGGCATTAATAATATTTGCATCATAATCACCGTAGACCGTTTCCGCTTTTAAGCCATTGAATGATACCTTACCATAACCACGACTGCCTGAGCCACCTAGGTAGTCAAGTTCTAATAGCTTGAAACCGGCGGTTAAAATTTGAATGTCTTCACCTACTTGGTCCTGTGATTCATCTGTCACTTCATAAATGACTTCAAAATCAAATTCACTGGTTCGTATGGTGCGCTCAATTTGGCGTGGTTTGGCCTCAGCCGTAATACGATCAATGGTATTTTCAAATTTTACTTCTGTGTAGCCGTGTGCACCTTTTTTATCTAGTTCTTCCCTATTTGACAAAAAGGCATCCCGAAAAACAAGACGGCCAATTTTGTAATTTGCCTTTTTACTATTTCCAAAAAGACGGCTAATCTCATCACTGTCCTTCCCCAAATCGCTGCTAACATTACCGTTATAAGAGGTCTTTGAGAGCAAGGCACGGATTTTTCCTTTAAGACTGGAACCTGGAATAATGGGTAAGTTTGTTATGGGATCTTTAATAACTGGAGAATCAGTGGCTCCAATGGCTGCATAAGCACTGCTCCCTCCAATATGCAGACCGCTTTCCAAACGAATTTTTCCAGAAATTTTTATTTTTGAATAATTCAATAGTCTTTACCTCCATAAAATTTGAAATAGGCTACCAGTGCTTCCATATAGCGGCAGAATCGTTGTAAATCCGATATATTCTTGACTTCCTTTAAAATAGCTAGTATGTCAGCACGTTTAACTAGCTCTTTGACCGCCTTTTCACGACCAGCCTGATAGACAAACTGTACCCTTAAATAAGCCAGTTTATCTGTCAATTGTGAAAAGTCTTTGACATTGCTTTCATCAAATAAGCTGCTGGTCAAAGCAAGTAATTTATAAATTTTACTCGTTGTCAGTTCATTATTCCCGCTTTTAACTTTGGGTAAACTTTTAATTACTTTTTCTGCTTTATCCACATAATTATCATCGGTCAAAATTGTCATATCTGGTATCCTTTCTGCTTTCATAAATATAGAGGACTAAGGCAGCTTCAACTTGCTTCTTTGCCTCCTCACCGCTAGTGGCCCATTTAAAAAATTTTGTTTTAAATGTTTTAAAAGCGTCTTTTTGACTGTCTTTAGCAGCATCTTCCATCCGAGATAAATAATAAGCCAGCCGCGCAATATCTATCTTTTCCTGACTCCTGATTAATTCAAGCAGGCGGTGGGCAAAGCTCTTGCCTCGTTCATCCTGTTGATTGAAATAGCTACGAATTAAAGGGAGTTTACTTTCATAAATTTCAGAAATAAAACTATCGAAATCAAATACAAAGTGCTGATCAAAAAGAGCCAAACTGTCCTTATTATGGTTCTTGTTGCCTTTAGCAGCTTCTTCAAGCTCACCAGTCAAGCCGGCCATAATACTAACTGGGGTTTTATCCGCAAACAAACCGATACCTGCCGATAAGGTCAGTTTGCGGTTGGTCCACCTGATGAAATTTTGTCTCAGCTCAATGGTGAAGATGATAATATCCTGCCAAGTCCCAATAGCAAAGACATCATCACCGCCCGAGTAGATGATGGAAATTTTCTTACCTTGGGCAAATTGGTTAATGTAGACTTTGAAAAATTGGGTCATACTGCGAGAAAAGGTAGCTGTTCTCGAAAATGTATTATACTGACCAGCATTCTGATAAGAAAAGCCAGCCATGAATCCTGCACCAAGGTCATCAACATCCAGACGCACTACAGCTAAACGCCTGATGCCTGCTTTTTCCCCGTTCGGCTGCAGGTGCTCAGTTGATGAGCCAGCATATTCGTCAATACTGCCAGCGGTATAATCTCCAATAAAGACATGGGTTGACAGACCGCTGCCAGTTTGAAAATCATTTTTGGTATAAATTCTTCCTTCAATGCCTTGTTTAATTTGCTTTTCATCGCAGGCCGATAGGTAGGCTGTCGGTCCTATCGGCAAACCGGCCTTATTGGAAGAAACTAAAAAGTGTGTGCTGTTGGTCATTTTGGCAAACTGACGCAGATGATTACAGATATGGCAAAGGGTTTGTTCATGGTAGACTGTCAGTCCGTCTACTGAATGGCAGATCTGACACTCCCGTCCTTCCCTTTTTCCTTTCTGATTGAGTTTTAATAGCGTTTGCCAGTCGTAACGGGACAGTTTTTTATCCGAAATTTTCCGACTGGCTCTTTGATAGATGGCGCGATAGGTCTCGGGAGAATTACTGCAGCTCATGACATCACTGGCAGAAAACTCACTCCAGCCAAAGGCAACGTACAACCGTGTCTGAAATTGCTCCAATAAAAATTGATTAAAGCTTTTTTCAAAATCAGACAGAGTGTGCTTGGTCTTTGGTGTATTGGGAAAGACAAAATAGGCATGACCGCCACCAACATACATGAGATTAGCACGTGTCAGTTCCAATTTTTCTAGTAAACTGTCGACAATATGCTCACTCATAAAATCAAGATAAAGACTTCTGGCCTTCAATTGCTTAGCTGCCCCTTTTGTCGCGATATTATAAATAAAATCCTGAATCCCAGACAAATCAAAACTAGCTAGCAAAAAGGCCTGCTCCTTGTAGAAGTTCTGGGTGTTTTTAAACAGCTCCTTTTTAAAATCTGTGCGGTTGCTATCCCTTAGGTAATCATAAATCGCAGCAGCAAAGCCTGCAGTCAATTTGCTGTGCTCATAGAGAGAAATATCCGCAATTTCCTTGGTATTGGTCGAAGCAGGAACAAAGGATAGGGTCGCTTCCAGCAGGTTCAGAGCAGAATTGATATAGGACTCATCAAAATTGATAAGATTTACCGATTCCTCAATATGGTGAAGAATTGCCGCGTAATCTCCTTTGGAGAATTTACGATGGGACTGCTCTGCAAAATTGGGTACTGTAGTGACAGTCAACTCCCTAGGCTCAAAATAGCGTTGTGAGCGATTTTTTCCAAAAACATTGAATATATCTTCTTGATTCGTATAAGTATCCCAAATCTTTTGATTGGCAGATTGTTCTCCTTCTTCCTGGCTTGTTCGTCGATCAACCCCAGAGGCGACATTATCGGCTATGTAGGTGATATAGGCCAGATTATCATTGTCTAAATTAGTTTGATAACTTGCCATGTGGTAACGAATTTGCTGAGAAATGCTTTTATTATCTGAAAACCTCTCAAACCAATCAGCTCCGATAAGGGCATGTTTTTTTCGTTCGCCGGTAGCTCTCTGGACCACCTTGCCAATATCATGAAAAAGGCCGCCATAAAATAAATTAATTTTGTCACTATTCAATTTCTATACCTCCCATTCCCATGCTGGTTTTAGCACCTACCCCAGAGAACTCCCCAAAAGCAAACAGCATCTGAGTGAAAGCTCTGAGAGTAGAGGCCCCTGTCACTTTAATAGTTAGACTGCCCCGAAATGCTGGAATTTTATTTTTGTGAACGGAAAAATAATGCGTCTGCAATCGGTAGCGGGTGATTCTGGAGTGCTCTGTCAGATAATCCAATAGGTCGGGGTCAAAACTGCTGACGTCAGGATACAAGCGGCTGTATTTCTGCATAAGGCTCTGAAAGATTAATCTCGTTGTCGGAAAGATAAGATAGTCACCCGAAGATTTAAAGGTTGTCGGGGTTAGAAATCTAATCGAGAATCTGTCAATGTGCCCATCCGCATTAAAAATCGCCATCAGCTGATCCACCGACAGGGTTCGCCATTCGATTTTTTGAATGCTAATAAGCTCGGCATAAGAGTCTAGTTGAATATGCTGCAGAGACAGCAAGCCTCCTTGAAGCTGCTCACAAGCCTGTTCTGTCAGGAGACTGACCGTCCAGACTTGCTGATCCCCTCTATCTATTACGAAGGAGGCATAGGGATTGGTTTCCTGCTGGTGCAAAAATTCGGCGTAGTCATCGGAAATCTGACCCATCAGATAACCCTGCAGCTTTACCGCTAGCACATTCGCCGGCAAAGCTGTTCTTTTAAAAAATAATCTTAGTTCTTTCATCATTTCTCTATTTGAAAAGGCACCTCCGGCTGAAAAGTATTTTTCACCGAAAAGGCGCCCTTTTTTTATTTATATTTTTGGTTGATTATAAACCTTTCGGCGATAAAAGTCAAATCCTTTTTGAAGATATTTCTCCTAAAAAAACCGACTGAAAGGTCTAAGCCTGCAGAAGCAGCGATAGGAAAGCGATTCACCTATCGCAAAAATACACTGGTGTGATAATTTCTGTCCCCTTACGAGGGTATGGGGCTTTCAATGCTGAGATATGAGCGAGTTACAAAGCGTCAAGACACTGTTTCCGTCCCCTTACGAGGGTATGGGGCTTTCAATCATGAGATGAGTGATAAAGACCATGAAGAATTACTGTTCCCGTCCCCTTACGGGGCTATGGGGCATTCAATTTGAAAAAGTGTTGTCGGAAAAGATTAGCATTGGGTTTCCGTCCCCTTACGAGGGTATGGGGCATTCAATGGAGCGGAGACAAATCGCTAACTCTGTACGTGACAGTTTCCGTCCCCTTACGAGGCTATGGGGCAGTCAATACAGTCAACTCTGATAAAACGCTTAGCGTTAAAGGGTTCCCGTCCCCTTACGAGGCTACGGGGCATTCAATTATTTTTAGAGCCTAATATAAGCTAGGAGGAAATACTGTTCCCGTCCCCTTACGAGGGTATGGGGCATTCAATGAACCAACAGAACACCCAAGCAAAATGAATATTCAGTTTCCGTCCCCTTACGAGGGGATGGGGCATTCAATGGCCGGACTTCAGCGTTGTATTCTGTAGTGAAGTTGTTTCCGTCCCCTTACGAGGCTATGGGGCATTCAATAATTCAACGACCTCACACCTGAACAAAAAGCTCAGTTTCCGTCCCCTTACGAGGGTATGGGGCATTCAATATCAACTAGGACTTTGTAACGGACGGCACGAAATCGAGTTTCCGTCCCCTTACGAGGGTATGGGGCATTCAATTTAGTCAAGGTAAAACATTGAACGGAAGAGAAACTGTTTCCGTCCCCTTACGAGGGTATGGGGCATTCAATTATCGTCTAAGCAAATCGAATCGATTCTGAGTGCGTGTTTCCGTCCCCTTACGAGGGTATGGGGCATTCAATGTAACAATGCCTATGATTACACCAAGGAAGTACAGTTTCCGTCCCCTTACGAGGGTATGGGGCATTCAATCGACATCGACATTGAGAAAAACTTACCAATTTTCAAGTTTCCGTCCCCTTACGAGGGTATGGGGCATTCAATTGTATCTGGATGACTTTTAATTAGCAAGAAAGGGGTTTCCGTCCCCTTACGAGGGTATGGGGCATTCAATCATATGAGCAGAACGTACCTATTGATGTAGTCAAGTTTCCGTCCCCTTACGAGGGTATGGGGCATTCAATAGCATATTTTGTGTCAGTCTAGACGGGCACTGCTATATCTTGTGCCTCAGCTTGAAACTATCCGATAACAGTTTATCATGTTCATAGAGGTTTTGCAATCATAAGATAATCGTCTGTGTCTCTTCTTCTGGCTCATCATAAGAGTTGAAAACAACCCTCTCTTCCCGACGAATTTTATAAAGTGTGATACAGTCTTTCTCATCTTCCTCGTAAAAGTCTTCAAGCGCCTGGAGCAGCCGACGGTAAACCTTCTGGCTCAGTTTTACCTCAAAGCAGGATCTCTGAACCCGCTTGCCATAGCCTTCCAGCAATCGTGCCAATTTGAGTCGTCTCTTTTGATTTGCAATGTCATAAATCACTAGGCAGTAGAGCTGATAATTTCTGGCAAACAGCAGTTCTTCTACCGTCAAATTAAAATCGCATCCCATGGCTTCACCTCCTCGTATAACTAGCCAGATAGCAATTGGGATCTTTTTCTTTAAAGGCTCTTATCAGAGAGTTCAGCTGCATATCAAGGGTATAAGCGAAACTATATCGCTTTTTATCATCTTCCAAATATTGATGAATTTCAAACATTCTTAATGACAGTTTTTCGACAAAAATTTTCTGTGCATCTGTTTTCAAAACAATCCCTAGATGGGGATCTTCCTCAAAATCTTTCTGAGTCAGGATACCCTCTCTAATAAGAGATAGGACGGTGTTGTCAACAATAACAGGCCGCCATTCTTCCATTAGATCACTGGCAAACGCAGCATGGTGTTTATGAGACTCATGAATCATGGCGAAGCCCAGACTTAATCCGCTCTTTTTAATAGCACCAATCACAAAGCTATATAGGAGACTGTACCCCAAATTAAGCAGGCTGTTAAAAGCATCTTGTGCTGGCCTGCGAGAGCGTCCAGAGAATTTGAAGGCCACGGGGGTTAGTAAATTGAGGTGATAAAAATAAGATTTAGCACAACTTCCCTCATAGCCCATAATTTCATGGACAGAGGAAGCAGTTTGGATTTTTTTAATAGCATTTTGAAAAACCTGAAAATCTTTTTCTTCCAACACACCATCATCATCAAACGAAGAGAGCAGGTTTATCTGATGTCTGAGCTTCGCTGAAACTATTTTTTGTGCGAGTTTCAGTCGAAAATAATCATCAAAATGCGCTCTGGCTTGTTCCTCCTGCTTTTCAAAATCATCCTGTCTGTAGCTGTCTAAATAGGATACAAAGTGACCGTTCTTCGAAAAATAGTAAACATTAATGTTCCTTAACGACAGTTTTTTCAGTAGCTGAGTTGTAATCTGCGGATGACCCAACAAAAGGATACTGTCAACCTTATCAATATGAATTTCCCTAACCAGTTCTCTCGCCTGATTTTTAATGACAATCCGGTTATCTGCCAGAGATAATTTTAAACTAGAATCCTGAATGAATAAATCGCTCATAGCCATACCCCCTTTTGATTTTTTGCAAAGGAGATTATTTTACCAGCTATTTCAAATTTGTCAATAGTTAGTTGTCGCATATATAATAACCGGAATTATATCAGTGATTTGAATTTAGGTTAGACTGTCGTTAACGCGTCTTGATGACCTGAGTAGAAAGCAGAGCTTTCTCTATCCCCAGCCTCAAACAGGCTACTAAACTGTTTTGATACTGGCTACGCAAGCTCCATTTCCAACCTTTGACAGTCTCCCAGACTGGTTGGACACTGGCTACGCAAGCTCCATTTCCAACCTTTGACAGTCTCCCAGACTGTCAAAGCTATCTGCAACGCCTTGCCTAGTCCGCTTCCTAAATCAAACCACTGATAAAAGCAGGACAAATAGATTATACGGAATTTGGTGCCGAGGCACCGAATCCCTTGAAGCTTGGTTGCCATATAAAAAACGAGTTCTGGAGCAGAACTCGTTTTTTGACCATGAGATTGCTCTTTAGCAAAACTCAGCTTAATCTTCCTCACGTCTCTTGGTGCTGCCCAAGAGGGTTGCCACTGTGAAAGCCAGAATTCCTGCACCAAAGACTGCTATTCCGTAGTCTTTGGTATCACCAGTCTGCGGCAGGGTCTTTTCAGAAGTTACAGCTGCTGGAGCCGGATCGGCAACTTTAACAGGAGTTACAGGTTCCTTAAGCGCTGGTTTTTCCGGTTTAGGATCCTTGAATTTTTCAACAATCAAATTTTTATGCCATTTCACAGAAATTTGTTTGCGTTCTGGGGCTTCTGGTATCTCTGGTACGTCTACTGTTGGTTTGTAGTTTGGTTCTGTTGGTGGGGTTGGAGCTTTCGGCTCTTCACCTGGATCAGCTGGAACTTCTACAATGTCATAGATTGGTGGTGTTGGTGGGGTCGGCGGGGTCGGTTCATCTGGTACAGACGGAATATCTACCGCTGGCTTCAATTCCGGTGCTGTCGGTGGAGTTGGCGGGGTCGGTTCATCCGGTACGGACGGAACATCTACTGCCGGTTTCACTTCTGGTGCTGCCGGTGGGGTTGGCGGGGTCGGTTCATCCGGTACGGACGGAACATCTACCGTCGGTTTTACTTCTGGCGCTGTCGGTGGAGTCGGTGGGGTTGGATCATCTGGTACTGATGGAACATCTACCTCTGGCTTCACTTCTGGCACCGTTGGTGGAGTTGGCGGAGTTGGATCATCTGGTACTGATGGAACATCTACCGTCGGTTTCACTTCTGGCGCTGTCGGTGGAGTCGGTGGGGTTGGATCATCTGGTACTGATGGAATATCTACCTCTGGCTTCACTTCTGGCGCCGTTGGCGGAGTTGGCGGAGTTGGCTCATCTGGTACTGATGGAACATCTACCTCTGGCTTCACTTCTGGCGCCGTTGGTGGAGTTGGCGGAGTTGGCTCATCTGGTACTGATGGAACATCTACCCTTGGCTTCACTTCTGGCACCGTTGGTGGAGTCGGCGGAGTTGGATCATCTGGTACTGATGGAACCGGTACAGTTGGTTTATCCGTTGGCTCCGTCGGTGGGGTTGGTGGGGTTGGCTCCGTCGGTGGGGTTGGTACGGTCACCGTTTTTGGCGTTGGTGGTGTTGGTGGCGTTGGTTTTTCTGGAGCTTTTGGCGCATCTCCCGGATCCTTAGGGAATCCAACATTTGAGTTGACAGCAAACCAGTAAACCGTTGGTTGCCCATCAGCATTAGCACCATTAGCAGTAAAGACCAGATGACCGTCAGTCATCTTAACCCCCGCACCACCATAGTAAAGATATGGTGAGTCCGCATCATCCCAACCACGTAAAGTAGGTGTGGTTTCACCATTAAAGACAGCTCCATGTTCGATATATTGGTTGTCTTTTTCTGAGGTCACTTCCTTAGTATCAGGATTATAGGTGACACTTGAGTTTGGAATAGCAACAAACTCTTTATCTCCAATATTAACAAACTCTTGGTGTTTGATCGATTGGAATTTTTTCTTAGGTGTAAAAGTAATCAAGCCTGAAGTTGGATCAATCCTATAGGTTCCTAAAACATCATCCTGATCACCAAACTTATATTCGTCAAGACCTGTTGAGTGACCGTTCCCGCCGCCTGAGGCATAGACATAATTTTCAGGTACAGTCGTTTCTTTTTCTACAATCCAACTCCCATTCCAGCCCGCTTTTTGCGCAATAATCTTCAGGGGATTCGATTCTGAAATAGTAACAGTTTTGCCACCAAAGCCTGCATAACCAGACTTGACAACTGGAGCACCGTTATTCAGACTAGGTGAGCTACCATCTGCATAAGGATCCCAAGTACCACGAACGGTGTTGCCATCAGCATCTTTGGCTTCTACAACCAGTTCACGTGGTTTATCAGAACCATTGGCATAAGCAGCCCCATCCCAGTGGTTGAGAGAGTTAAGGGCAACGATAGCCTTACGTTGAGAGAGGTCATACATTTGACCTCTTTCATCGTAGAATTCAACATCGACTGCAACCTTAATAGGCTCATCCGCCTTATCCGTTGATGCACCAACCGTCAGGGTAATCGTTGGGTCAGCATCAACCTTGGCAATCCCCTTACCATTATTAGATGGCAGGTTGAGAATTTCATAGCGGTAGATAACCTTGCTAATGTCACGCTCGACACCATCAACAATCATCTTAGATTTAGACAGCCCGTCGTAAGTGACAGAGAATTTATCCCCAACCTTGACGCTCAACCATTCAGCCTCTTTATTGGCATAAGGACTCGTGCTAACAACATCACCTTCTTTGAGATTGTTAGATTCATATTGCTTAACGCCACCATCGTTAGCCAAGCGCTGTTGTGCATCTTTAGTGAGATAAGAGCTAATGCCGTCAATCTTATGAGTCGCATTAGGCTCACGTAGGAAGGTCAACTCCTGTGCTTTTTGAGTCTGAGTTAAGCCAGTATCAGCTAAGAACTTATCATAAGCCTCTTTAGCATTTTTATACTGTTTCAGAGCAGTTTCATACTCTAGAAGCTCGGTATCGTAGTCAATGGTGTCTTTTTCAAATTGTTCTTTATCAGCCTGATATTGAGCTTCGGCTTCTGCATTTGCCTTATCAGCAGCTGCTTTCTCAGCTACTTTCGCGTCATATTCGGCCTTGTCAGCGTCGTACTTAGCCTTCGCCTGATCGTACTCGGCTTTCTTAGCATCATACTCAGCCTTAGCCGTATTATAAGCATCTCTTGCCGCTTGATTGTCTGCCTGGATTTGCGTATTTTGCGCTTCCGCTGCTGCCTTATCCGCTACTGCCTTGTCATAAGCGGCCTTGTCTTGCTCGTACTGAACTTGGGCAGCTTGGTACGCGGCTTGCGCTTGTTCATAAGCCGCCTGTGCTGCAGCATTATCCGCTTGGATTTGCGTATTTTGCGCTTCCGCTGCTGCCTTATCCGCTACTGCCTTGTCATAAGCGGCCTTGTCTTGCTCGTACTGAACTTGGGCAGCTTGGTACGCGGCTTGCGCTTGTTCATAAGCCGCCTGTGCTGCAGCATTATCCGCTTGGATTTGTGTGTGTTGTGATTCTGCAGCTGCCTTATCCGCTACTGCCTTGTCATAAGCGGCTTTGTCTTGCTCATACTGAGCTTGGGCAGCTTGGTACGCCGCTTGGGCCTGCTCATAGGCGGCCTGTGCTGCAGCGTTGTCTGCCTGGATTTGCGTGTTTTGCGCTTCCGCAGCTGCCTTATCCGCTACTGCCTTATCATAAGCAGTCTTGTCTTGCTCGTACTGAGCTTGCGCAGTTTGGTACGCGGCTTGCGCTTGTTCATAAGCGGCCTGTGCTGCGGCATTATCCGCTTGGATTTGCGTGTTTTGCGCTTCCGCAGCTGCCTTATCCGCTACTGCCTTATCGTAGGCTGCCTTATCTTGCTCATACTGAGCTTGAGCAGCTTGGTATGCGGCTTGCGCTTGTTCATAAGCCGCTTGCGCTGCAGCGTTGTCGGCTTGGATTTGCGTGTTTTGTGATTCTGCAGCTGCCTTATCCGCTACTGCCTTATCGTAGGCTGCCTTATCTTGCTCATACTGAGCTTGAGCAGCTTGGTATGCGGCTTGCGCTTGTTCATAAGCCGCTTGCGCTGCAGCGTTGTCGGCTTGGATTTGCGTGTTTTGTGATTCTGCAGCTGCCTTATCCGCTACTGCCTTATCGTAGGCTGCCTTGTCTTGCTCATACTGAGCTTGGGCAGCTTGGTGCGCCGCTTGGGCCTGCTCATAGGCGGCCTGTGCTGCAGCGTTGTCGGCCTGGATTTGCGTGTTTTGCGCTTCCGCAGCTGCCTTATCCGCTACTGCCTTGTCATAAGTGGCCTTGTCTTGCTCGTACTGAGCTTGAGCAGCTTGGTAAGCGGCTTGCGCTTGTTCATAAGCTGCTTGCGCTGCAGCGTTGTCGGCTTGGATTTGTGTGTTTGTTGCTATAGCATTTTCATGTGCTACTTTGACAGACTCATAAAATGACTTTGCAACTTCATATTTAGTTTGCTCATCCTTATAAACTTGAAGAGCGGATTCATAAGCAGCCTTTGCTTCAGCGTTGCGAGCATCAGCTTGGGCTTTTTCAGCTACTGCTGCCTCGTAAGCTGCTTTAGCAGTATCATATTGAGCTTTAGTCTTCTCATATTGAGCAAGATCAGCTTCATACGCTGCCTGCGCTTGTTCATAAGCCGCTTGCGCTACAGCGTTCTCTGCTTGGATTTGAGTGTTTGTTGCTATTGCGGCTTCAGTTGCTTTTACAGCTGCTTCATATTCAGCTTGTTTTTGAGCATAGTCAGCATCTGCGGCTTTTTGAGCCTCCGTTGCTGCTTTCACTTCTTGGATCTGAGCTTGATTGTCAGCTGCAGCTGCTTCTGTCGATGGTTGAACCTGAGGTTCAGTCTCTACCACCTGAACACCCGCTTGTTCAGCATTAGCCTTGGCATCTTCTAAAGCAGATGAAGTAACTTGACTAGTCACAGTTGTCGTATCATCTTCCCTTTCTACAGAGACTACGCTAGCTGTTTCCTGATCAGCAGTTGCCGAGCTCTCTCCTATGTTGTCTGTCGTACTGCTAGTTGGCTGGCTTGTACCAGACGCGGAATTACCTGCTGTTTCATCAGCCAATACAGTAGGGGCATTAAGAGCAACAACAGCTGTCCCAAGTAAGACAGAAGCCGCACCCAAACTATACTTTCTAATAGAGAAGCGTTGTGAACGTTTTTCCATAATATATTCCCCCATATACTAGAAATGTTTTTTTCGTTTAAAGTTTTAGAAAATTAAACTTGCCTTATCAATTATAGCAGAAACTTTACCGAATACAAGCAATTTTGTCCGCAAAAAACGGGCTGGAAAGGAAAGCGGTTTCTTAACAGATTATTAAAAACTATGAACCAGTCCAAACCCTAATATTATCAGGCTTTCAAAGACCCTAAAAACCAAGTCAGCCTTAAACTGACTTAGGAAAATCTAATTTTTAAAAGTTTTTATCGAAATCTTTACAGTTATGTTAACGGCGATTCTGGCTAGATTTATAAGACAGATTCTGAAATCTGTCCACTTGGATAGTCTAAATAAAATTTCTTGACCTCCCGCAATAGGCTCCCTGAGAATTTTTCTAGAAGTTAGTTGTCTCCCTAATTGCTGTACGCCATTTCTAGAAATTGGTTGTCTCCCTAATTCCTGAACGCCAAAAGAGGACCAGTCAACTGGTCCTCTTGGGTCTATCTCAAAATATGGGGAAAGAAGAGATATCTAGGTTAGACTATCTTAGTCTTCTTGGCGTTTTTTCGCAGCCAACATTGTTGAAACAGCGAAGGCAACCATGCCTAGTCCGAAGACTGCCAAACCATAGCCTTCTGCATCACCAGTTTGTGGCAAGCTTTCTTGCGCAACTGGTGTTGCCTTGACTGGTTTTGGACTTTCATTTTTAACTGGTTTACTTGGTTCAACCGGTTTAGAAGGCTTATTTGGAACATTAGGAGTTGTTGGTGTTTCAGGTTTTGGTTCCTTGACACTTTCAACGACAATGTTCTTGTGCCATTTAACATTTGGTTTGGTAGGTTCGTTTGGTTTGGTTGGCACCTTAGGCACTTCTACTGTAATTGTCTTAGGTGGCACTGGAGCTGTTGGTGGCGTTGGTGCCTTAGGCTCAGTTGGTTTCTTAGGTACAACAATATTAATGGTTTTAGGTGGTGTTGGCGCTACCGGTGGCGTTGGTTGTTTGGGCTCACTGGGCTTATCTGGGATTTCAACCGTTGTCATCTTAGGCGGCTCTGGCGCTACCGGTGGCGTTGGTTGTTTGGGCTCACTGGGCTTATCTGGGATTTCA